>Ga0187855_10001089_pt1 | contig 22089 bp, 11 predicted proteins | sample June2016WEW_8_10_2_FD_132969 | JGI IMG/M metagenome (GOLD analysis project Ga0187855, IMG submission 132969) | Peatland microbial communities from SPRUCE experiment site at the Marcell Experimental Forest, Minnesota, USA - June2016WEW_8_10 | ecosystem: Environmental > Terrestrial > Soil >...
ACCCTGGCGATGGCAGGGTGGTCCATCAGGGCAAGCGCCTGGCGCTCGGAATCGAAGCGGGCGATAGTCTCGCGGGTGTTGAGCCCAGCCTTGATGAGCTTGAGAGCGACCCTACGGCGGACGGGCTCCTTTTGGTCGGCGAGCCAGACTTCGCCCATGCCGCCTTCGCCGATCTTCTCGAGCAGGCGATAGTGCCCGACGACCGTTCCCGCAGTTTCGGCAGGAGCCAGGGTCAGGGTAGCGTCGAGATCGCGGTTGTCGCCCGAGGTGGCTTGGGGAAGTTCCTCTTGAGAGGGCATCTTTGCAAGACCCCCTGATCGCGTGCAGGTGTTCGCAGTATAAATCCGGCCACTGGCTCTTGGTTTTGAGCCCTTCGCAGCTGACGTACGAAGCTTTGCGCTTGCGTGGGGCCCACCCCAAAAGCTCAATCACCCCACGGACGAGGACCTGTCGGCACCGTAGCGACAAGAACAAGTACGTCGCGAGGGTGGGCACCCGCGGATTCGTGCTGAGGTGGACGTTGCGGAATGCAGGTCCTTCGACTACGGTCGCTCGCGCGACCTCCGCTCAGGATGACTGTTTCATTGTGGGTGAATTCGCTAAGTGCGGCGCGGACGAACCGGCTTGGCTTTAGCGGGTGTGATCGCTGATTTTTTCGCGGCCCCAGTTGTAGGCAATCCCCACCCTGAGATCTTCGACCACGCTCCGCGTCTCGCGACATGTGGGGTCGTCATAGCATCCGTTTTTAGTATCGAGAAATGCGATCCCGGTTCTGGCCGAGAAGCGACGGCTGATTTGAACATCGGTTCCGAAGCCGCCGACCAATGCGAAGCCGGCACTCCAACCCGAATTGGCATATCCATTGGTGAGGACAATTCCCGGGCCCGCACAGATGAAGGGAGCCACACTCCCGGCTTTAAAACTTCGGGTAGCGAGGATGGACAAGTCCCACCGCATCTGCGGCCAGATGTAATTCTGCCCCTGCCAGAGCAACTTGCCGTCCGAGGGATTCTGAGTGTAGAGCAGGCCGAGAGCGGTGCGATTGGAGAACCAGCGGCGATACTCCGCGCTGCCACCCAGGGAGGACTTGTTAGAACTGACGGCCAGGTGAGGCGTGTTCTGAATGAAAATGTTCGATGCTGGGTTAAGGTTGCCAGCGGTGAAGATGGCGATGTCATTGCGCGGGCCGAGGAAGGGTTTTGGGACCTCGGTTGGGGCGGGTTGGGTTCTGGGGGCGAGGCCCCCACGCAAGGCGGGCTCCACGGCAATAGACGCCGACTCGTCGGAATCGGAAGCAAGAAGTAAGGGAGGGCCGGCCGGAGCAAACGACGTGGAGGCGCCTGAGGGCTGCTGGCCGAGGCAACTTGTCGAAAACAAGGCAGCGGCGACGAGGATGATGGTCCTAGAGCGAGGCTCTCCGTAGATGTTTTCGATATAAGGCTTCGGGCACATATTCCGCTTCTTGTCCTGTTCGGCCTAGACATTCACGAAGCGGCCCAAAGGCACACGGCGGAGATGTGTTTTCTCTAATTGCCAATGACCTGAGCTATGACGATGAGAGAAGCCGGGAGGAGCAAAGCCTGCGGCGGGTCATGGGCGCCCCACCAGGTCAGCGGGATATCAGGGTTTGCCGCCGGCGTTCGAAGTAATCTCTTTCAAGATGAATTCCCGCGCGATGTTTGTTCCGGCATTTCCCGCAAGCTCGACCGCGCCGTTGGCCAGGGTCAGCCTCACGCCGCGGCTCTGCCTCGGGTAATAGAGATTGGATAACGCGGTGGCGGCAAACACTCCCAGAACGCGCGAATAGTTGGGCCGCCAGTGCCGATTGTCACTCCGGGTGATGAATGCGCAGGCGATTGAGTACATGGCCCGCGACGAAAAGCTTCCCGTCCCTTTGTAAAAGTAGCGCGGATCCTGACGAAAGAGCGTCGCGAAGACGCCGCTGCTAAGCATTCTTGAGTCGAAGTCGTTTGCGTAGGCTGCGCCATACCGTTTGAAGAAGCCCGCGGCACCTCCGCCGTAACCGGGAAAGATATCGTAGCGCTGTTCGAAGCCTGCAATGCCAGCGGCCCCGGCAAATGCCATGGGGTCGATCATGGAACGGAGTGCCAGCTGGAACTTTTGTTTCGGCTCCATGGGGGGCGCATTCCAGTCGTAGCTACTATAGAAATTCGGAAACACGCCCCACACCCGCTGTTCGACGGCAATCTGGACCTGTTGCTCAGACAGCTCCTCCTTGAGCTGGGCGGTCTCTGCCGAAACAGTGACCGTTTCATTGGTGGTCGCGACGGGCAACACCACCGAAGTAACCAGCCGGAATTCACCGGGATGCATCGTAAACCATGGCGACACGAACGTCCCCATGTCCTTTCCGGTAACGGTGACTCTGTAGGAACCCGCGGGCAGGGCAGCAAACGCGAATTGGCCGTTGGGACCGGATTGAATTTCACGATCTCCAGCCCCGGAGCTGCTGGTAAGCACCACGCGCGCGCCCTGAATTACATCGTAGTTTGTGTCGAGAACGGTGCCCGAGACGGTACATCCTTCATAGTTCACCGGTCGCGATGCCTGATCGCTTCTGGCATCGACCGCGCCGCTCACGCCGTTCGCCGGGGTTGGCGCGTCGATTTCAATTACGGTGGCCGATGGACCTTGCCGGGCGAGAGCAGAAACGCCGCCCATCAGCAATGCCACCTCGATCGATGCCCGCACCCAGGTTTTTGCAATCGCTCGGGTGCACTTCCTGGAGGAAGCCGCTGCGCTCGTCGTCATTTCTGCCTAGTAGAGAATTAGGAATGATCCTAGTCCGGGTTGATGTTTCTGTTGAGACAGCCTTCAGCGAGAGACCCAACATCCAGGCTGGCAGAGCCCACGTACGATTGGACTTGGGGCCTTTCGTTTGCGTGAGCACAGGTTTTGATGACGTTTCTGTCATCCAGAGTTCCTTTAGGGCAGTCGACCTTTTCGAGGGCCAGGCGGTTCGGCGAGTGAGACTTTAGTTACGTTCGGGTAAAGAGGTCTCGAAGATTCAAATGCCGCCGGGGTATGATGTTAGGTAGTGCGCCTTAAATTCCCTATTCTCATATGTGCCGTGCTGATGGTTGGAATGGAAATGCCAGTCTCGCCGGAAACCCTGGTTGCGCCCGCGCGGGGAGGGGTGGCAGTTCAAGATATTGTTGACCGCATGCAACAGCATGAGGCAAATCAACTGCATGCTCTGAAGCATTATGATGCGATCCGCCATTACGGAGTAGAGTACCGGGGCTTTGGAACCACCATGGCGGGCAAGATGGACGTGGAAGTGGATTTCGACGCGTCCTCGGGCAAGACTTTCCGTATCCTCTCGGAAAAGGGTTCGAAGTTCCTCTGCGAAAATGTCTTGAAGCGCGCGGTGGAAGGCGAGAAGGAAGCCTCCAGGGAACGAGAGGCGACGGCGCTGACGCCGGTAAATTACAAGTTCCAGTTGGAGAAGGTCGAAGAGTTGAATCAGCGGCCGGCCTACGTTCTGGATGTCGAGCCGTTGAGTGTGAACAAATTCCTGTATCGCGGCAGGATTTGGGTGGATGCCCAGGACTTTGCAGTGGAGAAGATCGAGGCACGGCCGGCGAAGAATCCATCGTTGTGGATTTCGAAAACCGAGATTCGCTACACCAGCACAAAAGTGAGCGGTTTTTGGCTACCAGAACAAAACCGGAGCGAGACCCAGGTGCGCATTGGGGGAACCGCGGTGCTGACGATCGACTACGGAAACTACCAGGATGTTTCCGATTCATTCGTTCCGAGCGAAGGATCCTAACCGGAGCGTCTGGGCCGAATAGATTACGGAAGCAGCTTGCGCACAGTAAACATAGTCGCTCTGCGAATGGCCTTCCCGGTGCGGAAGCGCAATCCGCGATCCGCGGGGCTCCCTGTGGAGGGTGGAGAGATGGCCTGGGTAGCGCAAGCTCTCTGATATTGCTCAACAAGCTGGATCGTGGCAGCCCTCCAACTGAAGTGGGAGGAGCGTTCCCTGGCGGCCCTTCCGACGGCGCATCTTGTCTCCTTTGACTTCAGAAGCCTTCTGAGTATCTCGACAGCCTGCGCCTCCTGGTCGTAGAGATAGCCACTGCAACCGTCTTGAACGATGTCGGGAATGCCGCCAGCGCGTGCCGCGACAACGGGCAGGCCGGAGGACATGGCTTCGAGGACCACAAGCCCGAGCGTCTCAGTGAGGGAGGGCATGACGAAGACATCGCTGGACGCGTAGGCTGCGGCGAGCTCCTGACCGCGGAGAAATCCCGTCATGCAGACCGGCAGGCCGGCAAAATGGCGTTCGAGCGGCTTGCGATGCGGTCCGTCGCCGACCAGCGCCAGCCGGGCGTTGGGAAGCGCTTGAAGAAGGGGCCGCAGGCTCTCGAGATTCTTCTCGGCTGAGAGACGTCCTACATATAGCAGAAGAGGGCTCTGGGGATGGTCCTGAGAAAGACCGGAGCGCATCTCGAGGGAACTGCGGGAAGGGTGAAAGAGGTCGGCATCGACGCCGCCTGGCCAGAGTTCGACACGCTCGATTCCATGCTCGCGCAACTGCTGGAGCATGACGGTGGACGTGCAAAGGTTAATGGTCGCTCTATTGTGGCGGTTGCGGAGAATTTTCCAGACATGCTTCTCGAGGAATCCCAACCCGTAGTAGCGCAGGTACTGGGGAAGATCGGTGTGGTAGGAGACGACCAGCGGCAAACGCAAAGCGCCTCCGTGTTTTCCGCCGCTGTAGTAAAGGGCGGCGATCCCCAGCAGGGCGGGATCGGCGACGTGGAGGAGATCGGGCTGGAATTGAGTGATGACGGAGCGCATGGAGGCGCGGGGAAGGGCGAGGCGCAGTTCGGGGTAAAGAGGGAATGACCAGCTTTTCATGCCGGCGATGCGCGACTGCTCGAACTGCTGGAAGCCACCCTCGGGCGCAAAGATAAGAACTTCATGTCCCAGGGCACGGAGATGTCTTACGGTCTGGCAAAGAGTGGTAACGATTCCGTCGATTTTCGGGATAAAGGTTTCGGTAAATAGCACGATTCGCATTTCGCTTGAGCGGGCAGCCCTCGTCAGGGTCTGTCGATTGAGGCCAGCAGCCCGCGCCTCGAATTCTATAACAGCCACACAGGGCGGGCAGCAGCAGGAGATCTCGTTGCTGCGACTCGGGAAGCTCAATCGCGACGAGCAAGGTGAGCCGATCGAACCCCAGCTTTCGACCCTGACGGAACGGCGGGGATTTTTCGGGTCAGTACCGGCCTGAAATTGCTTGCCTTTGGCGGCGCGGAAGGATATTTGTCAAAGGGGCAACGCGACGGATTTGGCGCAAGTGATTGAAAATGCGCGCAAAATTTTGCCGGGCAAGTTTGCGTGGAATTTTTGGGGAATCGGGTAAGCTATTGTCGTACCTCGGAAATGGCTGGAAGGGCTGCGAGGGACAACCGAAGATTGTTCGACTGATTGTGGCGCTAGGTGCGCCGAAATGCGATGGGGCTGACAGCTTGTCGTGATACGAACTTCGGACTCAGGACACTAGAGGCGTTGGCAGAAAGGTCGAGCGCGAGCGGGAATGGATTGGCCGCTTCGAAGTCCATAAGAGCGGCCTCCGATCGCGCGAACCGGCAGTTGTGCATCGCGGTTTTCCAGGTCTGAGAATCGAGATTCTTGGGAAGCGCTGGGGAGAGGCTAAAGCCGTACCGCCAGGATGGTGCGCAACCAAGCGGGCGCCGTTGCCGCGGGAGCGCGGATGTTGGCGGAAAAGGAATGGGGAGGGGCAACTCGATGGGGTTGCCCCTTTTTGTTTGCCCGGCCTGGCCGAACCTGCTGCGAGGCGGAGGTGGTGAAACGATGGCGAAGAGCGCGGTTGACAGGGCAGGCGACGAATCGAGGAAGAGAGGCGGGCCAAAGAAGACGGCCAGCAAGGGGAATGCGAAGACGGGGGAAAGCGGCGACGCTGCTGCTGCGGAGAAACCGATGGGGTCGGAGAAGAGCGCAACCGAGGGCGCAGCCGTGTACGAGGAGAAGGAAAAAGAGGCAACCCGGGGAGTGCGGAAGGCGCTGCGCGAAGCGGTGAAGAAGGCGGTAAAGACACGCTGCAGTTTGATTGCGCAGAGGCTGATGGACGGAATCGAGAACGGCGACGTGCGGAGCACAGCAGCGGTGCTCTCGATGATCGAAAAGAAGAAGGACGAGGAGGGGCATAGCCGTCATGGCGGGCTGACGGCAGCGGATCTGCCGAGATCGGAAGAGGAGTGGGAGAGAGTGACGGCGGAAGAGATGGAGAGACTGGGAACACGGATTGGGGAAAAGGGGCCAGGGATTAGCGGTCAGTGATCAGCGGCTGGTGGGCAACGAGAAACACGGCGATGAGAAGGAAGTGAATGGAATGAAGGTCAGGAACGACAGGCTACAGGGGATCGGGGATCGGGGATCCGTGATGGCGCGCGGCATTGCGGCGATGCTGCTGATGGTGACGGTGGCGCTGGCGCAGGCGGTGAGCACGACGACAGTGCAGGGCACGGCGTTTCTGGCGAACGGGCAGCCGGGCGCAGGAACGCTGGTGGTGAGCTGGCCGGCATTTACCGCGGCGGCAGGCCAGGCGATTGTGGCGGATTCGACGACGGTGACGATTGCCGCGGACGGATTTGTGAGCGTGAATCTTACGCCCAACCTGGGAGCGACACCGGCGGGCGAATTCTACACGGCAGTTTTCTACATGAGCGACGGGACGGTGAACACGGAGTACTGGGTGGTTCCAGCAGCGGCGCAGGCGAGCCTGGCGCAGGTGCAGGCGCAGGTAATGCCTGCGGCGCAGGCAGTACAGACGGTGAGCAAGGCGTATGTCGATCAGTCGATTGCTGAGATGGAGGGAAGCTTGCTGACGGCGTCGGGCGGGACGCTGACGGGACCGCTGTATTTGAATGCGGATCCGACGCAGCCGATGCAGGCGGCGACGAAGCATTATGCGGACACGCAGGTGGCGACAGCGGTTCCGCTGGCGGGCGGAAGCATGACGGGCGCGCTGACGACGCCGGCTGAGAATGGCGTGGAGGCACCGGCAGCGGGGAGCGGCCAGACCACGCTGCAGGCGGCGATGAATGCGGCGGGAACGAATGGAGCGTTGGAGATTCCGCCGAATTATGCAGGGACGGACACGTTTACGAACGCGAACGGCGTGAAGGTGACGGATTGGCGCACAGGAGGGTCGCAACAGACGGAGCGCAGCGTGAAGGAGTTCGGCGCAGTGTGCGATGGAGTGACGGACGACACGAATGCGCTGCAGACGGCGTTGAATTATGCGCACACGCACGGCGTGGCACTTACGATTCCAGAAGGAACGTGCAAGACGAAGACGCTGAATTGGCGCGGCGAGTCGATTGGAGGGCTGGGCAAGCAGGTTTCGTCGTTGATGGGATTCCCCGGGCAGGATGTTCTGGCGAGCGCGCCGGATGCGACGGGCATCCTGAGCTTCACGCGGCTTCACGATCTGACGATTTATGTGGACCAGAGCGCGGACGCGTCGTGCTCTGCGGCGCAAGGCCGCGCGCCGGCGGGATTGTGCCAGATCAGCCGGTACATCGAAGAGAACTCCATTTTTTCGCCTGGGGGGAACGGGCTGACAAACACTGCGGGAACAGGCGCGGGATGGGCAGTAGGAAATTGCGCGATAGCCATGCCAGCGGCGACGGGCGCGGGGGGTAACGGGTTAAAGGTAGCGGAGCTCGAGAATGTGGAGATTGCGGCGACGGGCGTGGATCCGATGGCGGCGCAATACCCTGGGGCGCATTCGACGCACACGTGCGGGATGTATCTGGGGCAGTGGCCCCAGTGGAGCGAGTTTCGGGATATCGATATTCGCGGGCTGAACACGGGAATTGGGATTCCGGCGCTGGCGGTGACGGCGCCTGCGGGGCTGAGTGCGGACGCAAACCGATGGCAGAACGTGACGATCGAGGCGACGCATGCATTCACTGCAGCGGCGGGATCGAACAATGTCCTGGATAACGTGGAGGCACAAGCGAGCAACTCGGCAGCGACCGCAGAGCCGCCGACGGGATTGGTGCTGGACCTGAGCGGAAATGCGCAGGGGTGGACGGTGCGAAATGCGGTGTTTGCGCCGACGTGGATCGCCGTGCAGCCAGCGCTGACGGTCACGGCGGCCGGCGGCGCGGTGACCGCGGTGACCGTGGGCTCGGAGCATGGCCTGGGATGGGATCCCTACGGGGCGAGCGTGCCGGTGAGCTTCAGCGGGAGCTGCACGGCGCAGGCGACCGCAGCAGTGAATGCCAACGGGTCGATCGGCAGCGTGGCAGTGACGCAGGGAGGGGTGGGCTGCTCCGCGACGACGACAGCGAGCCTGAACGCTGCAGGAACGTGGGATACAGCCGCGGCGGTGAACCTGATCGGCGGCCAGAACACGACGCTGTTTGCCGGGAACATGCTGGAGGGAATGGGCGGGTACACGGTTTGGAACGCAAGTAACTCGGCGAGTTATGGAACGCAACTGGATGGAGGCGGCGGCGTGCTGCCGGGCGGCGGCACTTACGCGGCACTCGTCAGAACCAGCTCGATGGGGACAACGTTTCAGGTGGATCAGTTTCCCGGAGCCGGCCTCGGAAGCAAGTTACAAGCGTGCATTAACGCAGTGAGCACGAGTTATGGCGGCACCTGCGACGCACGGAATTTTACCGGCAATCTGGCGATGGGATCGAACGTGACGATCGCGACGGGAAATACCACCGTGCTTTTGCCGTGCGCAACGATCTCGACGACCAACCAGATTATTGTGACGGCGGGAACGCGCAACGTCTCGCTGCGCGGATGCGCCCTGCGGGGCGGAAGTGCGGCGAGCGGGAGTCAGGGCGGCACGGCGTTTGCTTATTCGGGAACCGGCGCCATGGTGCAGGTTGGCGATCCGACATACACGATCGACACCCCCGGATTCCATATGGACAATGCGGTGATCAACACTACCGCGGCGACCGCGGCGACGGCGCAAGGTCTGGCAGCCTATCGGACGCAGGAGTTGGATCTCGAGGATCTGTATTTTCTGGGAAATGCGAACCAGACGGGCCTGACTTTGGATGGAACCGGGAATTACACCGGAGGGACATTCCGCAACGACCAATTCGGCGGCTTCCAGATTGCGGTAAACGGTATCGGCCATCAAGTTACTAACCCGGCGACGACGGACTGGCTGAATGCAAGCACGTTCATACGACTGCACATCGATTGCCCGACAAACGGCGGAAATCCGATAAGCGGAACTTATGGAATCAACTTACAGCAAGGCGACGGAAACACGTTCACGGGAGGAGATGTAGAAGGATGCACGACAGCGTTGCACCTGGGGCCGAACGCACAGAACAACACGATCGTAGGGCTGAGGAACGAAAACTCAACCAACCAGGTAGTGGCGGACGCAGGGAGCTCGTACAACAACTGGATGACCGGCGGCACAATGTTCACCGGAAAATTGACCGACAGCGGCACGCGAAACAGTTTCCTCGATACATTTCACCGGAGTTTCAACGGATTGAATGGTGACTGGTACGGAAGCCAGCAGGACGCGACGGTAACCAATCACTTCCGGTTGGGAATCGGAACGGGAAACGAGCGTGGTTTGCTGAATGAAATCCAAACCGACCACGGTTACCGGTGGATCTACGGGTTCAGCGATGCGACGGGTGGCCAGCAACTCTACCAACTCCAGGATCTGCTGAACAACGTGTACCGGCTGCAGGTGCAGCAGTGGAATCAGGGCCAGGGCAACACCAGCAACCAGACCGCGCTGAATGGGGCGGGTACGGGCAATGTGTGCTTCAATTGCTCGACAAATGCCGGGACCGGAGGAGTGAGTTTCGCCAGCGGCGGGGCGGCGCCGTCGACGGTGGCAACGATCGACAATGCCGGAGACGCGCAGTTCAACGGCACATTGCAGGTGGCGGGTACATCGCAGTCGGCGGGGACACTGTCGGTACGCAACAACGCGGACACTGAAGTGGATTACTATCTATGGCCGGGACTTACAACAAGCCAGAAAGGGAGTTACACCTATAAGGACTGGAATGGAACCAGCCAATGGTACATGGTGAAGGACGCGAGCAATAACTGGGCGCTGAACTCGGCATCCGGCGGCCTGGATAGTTTTAAGGCTTACCAGAGCACGAATAGCGGTGACACGTATATCGACACGAGCAACTCCGGCGGACACATTCGCCTGAACTATGAGACGGGCTCGGGAGTGGAGACGGATATCTATTCCGGGTCGAGTTCGAACCTGGACGCAGCTTTTCTGGGCCCGACGAGCATCAAGTTTCCGGGCTTGGCAGCAACGTCGGGGCATTTTTGCCTTCAGGTCGACAATTCAGGGTATGTCACTAACACCGGATCCGCATGTGGAACGGGGTCCGGAGGTACAAGCGGCACGATCAATTCAGGCAACACGGGCCAGATTGCGTATTACACGACGAACGGCACGACGGTGGGAGGGATGAGCGCAGTTCCGGTGAGCGCAGGCGGCACGGGCGCGACGTCGCCAACCGGGGCACTGGCCAGCCTGGGCGGGATAGCGGCGAGCGGCGGCACGATGACGGGTGCACTGACGGCCCCCGGATTCTTGGGACCGTTAACGGGAAATGTAACCGGGACGGCGAGCGGAAATCTGCTGCCGTCGAACAATTTGAGCGATGTAACCAGCGCTTCGGCTGCAGTGAGTAACCTGCTGCCGGGGATTGCATCCGACAGTAATCAGGGAATCATGGCACAAGGCAACGTGACCTCGGCAGAAAGTTTGCCGAAGAATTCTCCGTATGCAGATATTCGCGCCTACGGAGCAGTGGTCAACGGGACGACCGACATCGGGTCAGCCGTTCAGGCGGCAGCGAACCAGATCGGAGCTAATGGCGCGGGAGTTACCGGAACAATTCTGCTCCCATGCACTGGCCCCAGTGGTTGTTACTGGGACAATCCCACTACGCTTACTCACACAACCAATCTGCACTTCCTGTTGCAAGGAAACCTACACACAGGAACAATGTTGATTGCCGATTCCGCGGAGGAGTGGGAAGGCGATAATGTGGGGGGCGGGGTCCAGTTTCAGAACGGGTTTAATGGAACAATTTATGGGCCGCACGTAACTGGAACCATCGGGACGGCGATCACCAGCACCAACACTCCAGTGACGATTACGCCCGCTTTCACGAATGGCAATTTTGCCCATCTGCCGGTGGGCGTCTCTATGGTGATCGGGACCACGCAGACGGTGAATGCGACGGCGGTGCGCACGCCGGTTGGCGGCTACGGGCAGATTGTTTTCACGCTCAGCGGCTCATATATCCCCCGCTTTGTGGTTGGAGAAATTGCGACTATCGCAGGATGTTCCGACGCATCGCTGAATATCTCTAATATCCCGATCCAAAACGCGGACTACGGCGCCAACACGGTGACCATTATGCAAACGACAGCGACGGCCACCACAGCGACCGGCTGCACGCTGACAAGTCTTGATTCCGCCAATCGGGAAAGCGTGCGCGTTCTTTGCTCGAATGGCACCGCCGGGACCTTCGACGGTGTGACCTATAACCAGTGCGGGGCGAATCAGGTCACGGTCTACACGCAGTACACCCACGCCGCAACAGAGCAGTTTGCGGAGAATGCAGTGGGTCCGGCTTTCAATACCGCCAATCCGCAAGAATGGAATTCGCTGACCATTGGAAACTGCTACGGCGATTGCTTTGACGCCGAAGGCTCGACAAACCTCTATATGTTCCGCGTTGGTGCTGCGCCGGTTGGCTCTCTCCTTGCCGGGACTATGGAATTCCGCAACGGGTATTTTATCCAGATTCATAACTCCGCACTTCTTGGCTCGGATATACCCTGGGTCAATCCTCCATGCCCCAATGGCGGCTGTGGTCAGCCGAGTTACCCCTATGTTCTGGTGATGGGGCCCGATCCCTCAGGACTTTTCTATCAATCTGCGACAGGTGCAGGCGGCGATGTAACTATCGACGATAACTCCGTGATTTATGGGGGCGTTCTTCTTAATCCGTGCTGCGGATACTCCGGGCTGCCCCAGATCAACAAGACGATCTTTGAGAGGGCACCTGGCGCGGCGGTGACCATTGATAACCGCAGCGGTAACTTCGGCTTTAACTGTCTCCATCTTGAGCACGATTTCCTGCAGGATAGCCTTACCTTCGGGCCGCTGTATTACGTGAACTATACGAACCCTGAAGCGCCCGGGGGCTGCGCCAATTTCAAGGATGACGAGCTGATCGACACGGCCTATATGACGGGCCCTTATTTCAACGGCTCTACGCTTGTCGAGGGGAATGTCCCAGGCACCGTGATGCCGGTGCCGCCCGGTCTGACTACGCCTCCGGGGGTGTTCATTTCGGGGCAAACGATTGTGGGCGAGATTCTGGGCAAAGATGCGCCGATGGCTCCGGGGGTTCTGCCCTATGGTTCGCTGCCCGCAACAGTTTCGGCTTCCGGCTGGCAGAGCTTGTGTGGTACCGGGTGTACGGTGACCGCCGTGTCCGGACCCGATGGGCCGAATGGGAGCATGGTTGCGGCTACTTTCGGCGGCAGCAACTCCACCTTTAGCATTGGCACGAGTAGCCTCGCGACCTACGCGGGCGATTCCTTTATTTATGGTGCCTGGGTTTACGGGGCAATGGCAGACTACCGCGGCGAAGACTGCGGAGTCGATATTCACAGCGCGAACGATGTTTTCGCCGCGCCGACGGGCGCATATTCCAATGGGCAGACGGCGTGCCCGTCGGGCTTCGATACGAACTTGGCAACTAACAATCGAGGAACGGTGTTTGGCTGGCATCCGGTTATCGCCATTGCGACGGTTGTTACCGGCAACTCAACGGCGCACAGTGTGTCTCTGCAACTTAGTGCGTGTGTCGCTAGTCTAGCCATATGCAACACATTGGCACAGCCTTTCTGGGCATTCATCCCAGGCCCGAACAACCCCTCCTATGCCGGCGCAACCAACTTCAACATCATGGAGGCGCGGCAGGACCAGTATCACGGATGCGTGCCACCGGGCGTGGCAGCGGGCCAGGCCGCGACCTGCGAGCCTATCAACACCGGGGCGGCGACAGCGACCAGCGTGACGATTGCAGGTGCGCCCTCGGGGAGTTATGTGAAGGCGGACGGGACTGGGTACGGAACGCCGAGTGGAAGCGGAATCACTCAGCTTACCGGAGATGTGGCGGCCGGGCCAGGGAGCGGCCCGCAAGCGGCGTTGGTGTCTAAGATCAATGGCGGCGCGGTACCGGCGAGCGCGGCGGTGATGGGCACGAACAGCAGCGGACAGCCGGTGAGCGCAACGACGACTGGAAGTGGGAACGTGGTTCTGGCGACGAGCCCGACGATCGCGACACCGACAGTAACTGGCGCGACCATGATGCAAGGGAATGTGACGTTGCAGAATGGAGCGAATTCGAATCTGACACTGGCCATCCAGCCGGGCACGAGCGCGGACCAAATTGGCGCGGTGCAATTCAATAATTACGGGGGAACCGGGGAGTGGCAGCTGCGCAAGGATGCGACCAACTATCTACGACTGACGGACCCGGTCAATTCACTGGACCGCAGCGTGTTTTACCAGAACGGAAACACGATCATCAACGCTGGAGCGGGATCGAATGCTGTGGCGATCAACAACACCATCGGCTCGGGAACGGGCGGATTCACTGTGTATGAAGGCGGGGCCAATTCGTCGACAGCAGCGCTGCAAGTGGGGGGAACCGGAAACACCACGGCGATGGGGTTCCTGCAAGGCAAGTTCATGATGGGCTCGGGGACGATGACGCTGACCGCAGGTGCGGCGTCGGGAACGAGCCCGACAATTGCCTGCGCGACAAGCCACGTGTGCGACGGTGTGAGCGGAACCGTGGCATTGACGACCGGGACGGGCACGACAACCGGGACGCTGGCGACACTTGGGTTCCCCAACACGCACACGAACCAGGCCAACTGCATCGTCACCGTACAAAGCGGGAATGCGTTGATCACAACCGACACATGGAGCGAAAGCACAACGGCAATTACGATCGTGGCGAACGCGGCGCCGGCGACCTCGGCGGCCTACACGATCAAGTATTGGTGCGGAGGGAACTAGAAGCAGGGATCGGGCAGCACGGACCGCGGAAACAGACATTTCTGCGATTTCGCGGCACGACGGGAATCGTGGTTGGGGTGGTTCCACTTCGCAGTTGGGAACTGGCGGAATGGTGCCAGCCGGTGAGGTGCGCTGCGCGCGGTTCGATGGGACCGAGCCGGATTCGGGGGAGTGCGAGGACAGAGTAAATGGGAATGCTGATCACGTTGGTGACGCTACGCAGGGCGCGAAAGGCTCAAAACAAAAGACGGCGTTCCTCGCGCATGGACCTTGAATCCGCGCGGGATGTAAGCGAAGGGCCGCTTCGCGAGGATTCCTTTGTGCTTTTTCGCTTTCACACCGAGCCTTGGCGAGGTAAAGACGGGCGCGAAGATTCCGGAAGATGAGTTCTGCCGTGGCTGAAGATGACCGTCTTCAACTTGCGAGCCCAAACAATTTAGCTGGCCTGTAAATGTGGATACGGCCGAACTGTTCGGTTGCGCGCCGGAGGGGGCGGCTGTGTCTCCTGGAGTGAATGCGGTGACGGACGAAGATCGAAGGCGCGGCCGGGGCGAGACGGCGGGGAAGGTACGGCGCGAGGGTTGGAACCGCGAGACGCTGGAGGAGTGGGGGAGGATTCTGGACCGGCCTCCGAAGTCCCTGCACGGGCGGACGGTCGGCGTCGAGCTGGCAGAGAGGCTGCTGGTGGTAAGGGCGCGCGACGGAACTCCGAGAGCGCTCGTGGCGAATGCGGTGCAGAAGGCGTTTGAACTGCGACGCGGCAAGCAGAATATTGTGCTGAAAGCGCGCCAAATGGGCCTGACAACGTGGGTGGCAGCGCGATTCTTTTTGAAGACGATTACGCAGCCGGGGACAATGACGCTGGAGGTGGCGCACACGCAGGAAGCTGCGGAGGAGATCTTTCGCATCGTGCACCGGTTTTTGGATTGGCTTCCGGATCAGCTGCGCGGTGGGCCGCTGAAGACGGGGCGATCGAATGTGCGGCAGATTGTGTTTCCAAAGATCGATTCGCAATACAAGGTGGTGAGCGCGGCCGACAAGAATGCAGGACGCGGCATGACAGTGCAGAACCTGCACTGCAGCGAGCTGGCGCGCTGGGCGGGAGATGCGGCGGAGACACTTGTGGGTTTGCGCGCGGCGATGGCGCCGGGAGCGGAGATGATTCTGGAGTCGACGCCGCAGGGCGTGGGTGGATGCTTTCACGACGAGTGGCAGAAGGCGCCCGAGACGGGGATGGTGCGGCACTTCTTCCCATGGTGGATGGAACGTCGCTACACGGCTCCGGCGGTGGACGAGGCGAGCCTGAGCGAGGAAGAGCGCGAACTGATAGCGCGGCATGGGCTGGACCTAAGGCAAATTGCGTATCGCAGACGGATCAGGGCGAATTTTCGCGGGCTGGCCGCGCAGGAGTTTGCCGAGGACGAAGAGAGTTGCTTTTTGGCGAGCGGCGAGAGCGTGTTTGAGCTGGGCGTGGTTGAGGCGCGGATGAAGGCGGCGCCGGATGCGGTCGATGCGAGGCACAACGGGGAGCTGGAGATCTGGCTGCCGCCGGTGAAGGGCAAGGAGTATCTGGTTGCAGTGGATCCGGCCGGCGGAGGAAGCGAAGGAGACTGCTCGGCGGCAGAGGTTCTGGAGATGGAGACGGGGCTGCAATGCGCGGAGTTTGCCGGACATGTGGGAGGGCTGGAGCTGGCGCAGCTGGTGACGAGGCTGGCGGCCGAGTATAACGGTGCGTGGCTGGTGGTGGAGCGGAATAATCACGGCAGCGGCGTGCTGGCATTGGCTGAGACGGTTTGCAAGTATGAGCGGATTTACCGGCAGGGCGGGCAGGCAGGTTGGCTGACGACGAGCGTGAGCCGGCCGGCGGTGATTTCACGGTTGGACGCGGCGCTGGTGGAGGAGCCGGAGCGGTTCCAAAGCAAGAGGCTGCTGACCGAGTGCCGGAGTTTTGTTCGCCTGCCGAACGGCAATTCGGGGGCTCGGGCGGGAACGCATGACGATCGAGTGATGGCGATGGCGATCGGGCTGGCGGCGAGGGCGGAGAAGCAGCGAGTCAGCAAGTTAGCGAGTTAGCGAGGTCAGCAAACCCCCACCCGCGCGTGGGTTAATGCCTGGTCCGCGCGGATCGAATCGAAAAAATCTCCGAAAGGAAAATATCCAGAGAAAATCCACTGAAAGGGCTTTGACAGGTGGGCGTTTTGGCGGTAGATTAAGGCGAATAAAAGGCGAATATATAAGGGATCGCCTTCTTCTTTTATGCCTTCTGCTGCCACACTTCGTTTGGAGATTGAGCGCAAGCTGGATCAGCGGTTTCCGGTGGCGCTTACGCCTGCACCTCGCACAATCCATGGGGTTTATGAGACTGGCATTGGAGCTGTAGACCATCTGCTGGGCGGCGGGTTGCCGGTGGGGGCGATCAGCGAACTGACAGGGCCGGAGTCTTCGGGGCGGACAAGCCTGGCGCTGGCTTTTGTGACGCAGCGGACGGCAGAGGGACGGGCATGCGCGTGGGTGGATGTGGACGATACGCTCGATCCCGAGTCGGCGGCGGCGAATGGGGTGCTGCTAGGTCAACTGCTGTGGGTACGATGCGGGGATAAAGGGGCGGGTGCCGCGAGCGGTCTGACAAAAAAATCGGAACCTCCTACAAAACATCCCTCAGGGGCTAAAGCCCCAACTCATTTTGCTCGGCTTACGGCACGAGTAAACTCGTGGCCTGATACTTCGTGCCTCTTCCGGGAAGTTTTTAAGAAAGCGGCAACGTCACATCCTTCCAAAACCCAACTTTCATCACAGATTAGTCGCGGCGTACGCGGGCACGGTGCGCGCATGTGGGCGCGGCTTGAGCAGGGGCTGCGGGCGACAGATCTGCTATTGCAGGCGGGAGGATTTGCGGCGATTGTGCTGGACCTGGGCGACACGGCGCCAGAGCAAGCGTGCCGCATTCCGCTGGCGACGTGGTTCCGTTACAGGCAGGCGGCGGAGCGAACACAGTGCAGCCTGGTGGTGATCGGCAAGCGGGCATATGCGCAATCGGCCGCGGGAGTGGTACTGGAGTGCGAGGCGGCGCACGCGGATGCGGCGGGCGAGAACGCCGCTAGCGGGACGGTGCTGCGCGGATTTGCCTATTCGTTGCGGCGCGGAAGAGAGCGGTTTGCGCCGGTGGAGATTGGGACGCGTAAACCTCCTTTGGCAACGTGGCAAGCGGATGCAATGTGGGATGCCGAACGAGATCCTAAGAGGGCGCGCGCATGAGCCGGGGACTGTATCTGTGCGCGCATGCCGCGGAGTTTCCTGCACAGGCGCTGCTGCGACTGCGCACAGATTGGCAGACGGAAGCGGTGGTGGTGATGGATGGGTGCGCACCGCAGGAGTGGGTCTGCTCGATGAACCGGTTGGCGGAGCGGCGAGGCGCGGCGGTGGGTATGACGCGGCTGGAGGCGGAGAGCATTCCCGGGCTTTCACCCCAACGACCAGGACCTGTCGTTGGGTACCCCGGGCTTCGGCTGCTCAAGCGATCGGCAGAAAATGAGACGGCGGCTCGGAAGGTGTTTCTGGAGTGTTCGGCAAAGTTTTCTCCGCGGATTGAAGAAGCGAGCAACGGGGTTGCCTGGGCGATGGCGACAAGCAGGCTCTCCCCGGTCCCCAAAAGCGAGGGATCTCCACCCCACGGACCAGGACCTGTCCGTGGGGACCCCGCACCGGAGGCACCCATGCCAACTGAGTATGCGCTGGTGCTGGACATTGCAGGGACGGAGCGACTGTTTGGGCCGCCGGCGCAGTTGGCGGAGCGGCTGCGCGACGAGCTGGCAGAGGCAGGATTTCGCGCGGGCGTCGCAGTGAGCGCGAATTACGATACAGCGCGGATGAAGGCAGCGGGAATCAGCGGGATTGCGGTGATTCCGGAAGGCGCAGAAGCAGACGCTCTGGCGAAGTTGCCGATTGCGGCGCTCGGTCTGGATGAGGAACGCGCATCAACTTTCGCTTTGTGGGGCATCGGCACGCTGGGCGAGCTCGCCTGCCTGCCGGAAGCGGACCTGGTGGCACGCATGGGACCGGAGGCGCGGCGGTGGCGAGCATTAGCGCGCGGCGCGGCAGAACATGCGTTTGTGCCGATTGAGCCGGAGTTTACGCTTGAGGAGTTTTGCGAATTCGAGGCGCCGGTGGAGCAGATCGATTCCCTGCTCTTTGTAGGCGCGCGCATGATCGATTGCCTGGTGACGCGGGCGGCGGGGCGAGCGCTAGCGCTGAGGTCGCTCAAGGCGGAGATGCGGCTCGAGGGCGGAGCAGCGCATAGCGTAACTATCAGGCCGGCGATTCCGTCGGCAGACAGGAAATTCCTGCTTAAGCTGCTGCAACTGGAGATCGGCGCGCATCCGCCGCAAGCGGCAGTGGTTGCGCTGACGCTGCGTGCCGAAGCCGGGCAGACGAGCAAGGTGCAGCTGGGATTGTTCACCCCGCAAACGCCGGAACCCTCGCGGCTCGACGTGACGCTGGCGCGGCTGAGGACGTTGGTGGGCGAGGAGCGCGTGGGCTCGCCGGTGCTCGAAGATACGCATCGCGCGGGTAGTTTCAGGATGGAGGGGTTTGCGATTACTGGAGAGCGAGCCAGCAAGCTAGGGGGTCAGCGAGTCAGCGACCCCACCCTAGGCGCAAGAACAAAGACGCGCCGAGGGTGGGGCACCCAGGATGCGCAGGTGGAGGACATCCCGCGGATGGCGGTACGGAGGGTAAGGCCGGCGCGGGCGGTGCGGGTTTTGGTGGCCCCCGCCACTGCGCTTAAAGACGCGACACATCGTGCTATCCCCGGTCCGAGAATCCGGACCGGGGGCACCCAAGCAAGTTCTTATCTCACTCAGAGGTCGGTGCTCAAGCCGGTGTCGTTTCGCGATGGAGAGCAGGCATACGTTGTTGCAGCGGCATATGGTCCGTGGAGAACGAGCGGATGCTGGTGGGCGGTAGACGCGTGGGATACGGATGAGTGGGATGTGCTGGCGGTGCGGACGGAGGAGCTTGCCTCAGGGGCTAGTCAGGGCTCAAAAACAAATATCCAGCTTGCAGAGGAAAAGCAACCGCAGATCCTTCGACTGCGTCCCGCTGCGCGGGGCTTCGCTCAGGATGACAGGCAAGAAACGATGGCATGTCTGCTGGTTCATGACTGGACACGGAATGCGTGGCGGCTGGAAGCGTTTTATGACTGAGGGCGGCATTCGCGTTGCGAATGAACGATCGCCCGGGACGCCTGTATGCCACCCGAACGATGAGCACAGGCCGAAGCAAGCGTGGCGTTCATTGGACGAGCAGAAATCGCAAAATGCAGGTCCTTCGACTCTGTTTGGCGCAAGCAGCGCGCCAAACTGCGCTCAGGATGACAGGGCGAATGAGTATATCGAGCTGCACGCGACGAGCGCGTTCAGTTTTCTGGCTGGGGGGTCGCTGCCGGAACGGCTAATGGAGCGGGCCAAAGAACTGGAGATGCCGGCGATGGCGATTGCCGACCGCAATGGAGTGTATGGCGCGGCGCGCTTCCACACGGCGGCTCAGGGGTGTGGAACGAAGGCGCACATCGGCGCGGAGATTGCGGTTTCGAGTTTTGGCAATCGGCTGACGCCACCGGGTTGGCTGCCGCACCAGTTTCCTGACGAGCCGGCGCGCGTGGTGCTGCTGTGCGCTTCGCAGGCGGGCTACCAGAATCTTTGCCAACTGATTACGCGCTTCAAGATGCGCGAGAAAACAAAGGCTGAAGGCGCTGCGACGGTGGAGGATCTTGAAGAGTTTGCCGGCGGGTTGATTTGCCTGACGGGCGGCGACGAGGGCCCGCTGGCTGCAGCGCTCGCGCGCGGCGGCGAGGGCGAGGCGAGAAAAATTGCGGATCGGCTGGCAGCGATCTATGGGCGCGGAAATCTGTACGTCGAGTTGCAGCGCCACCAGGAACGCGAAGAGGAGTGCCGCAACCAGGCGGTGCTGCGCATGGCAGCCAGCTTGGGCCTTCCGGTAGTTGCGACGAACGGCGTGCGCTATGCGGAAGAGACAGACCGCGAGCTGCTGGATGTTTTCACTTCGATTCGTAATCACACCACGCTGGACAAGGCGGGACGGCTGCTGACGGCGAATGCTGCGCGGCACCTGCGCGCGGCGCGCGAGATGGCGGAGTTGTTCCGCGACATTCCCGAGGCGATTGCCAACACGCGCATCGTGAGCGAAAGGCTGGAGTTCACACTGGCGAATCTGGGCTACGAGTTTCCGCATTATCCGATGCCGGAGGGCGAGACGATGGACAGCTTTCTCGCCAAGCGCGTAGAGGAGGGCGTACGCAAGCGGTATGGGTCGCCAGCAAAACGGCATTTGCTCGACAAGGCGCGGACGCAGGTGAAGCGCGAGCTGGATTTGATTGCGAAGCTGGGATTTGCCGGCTACTTCCTGATCGTGTGGGACATTATTCGCTACTGCCAGTGGCGGGGCTTTCTGGTGCAGGGGCGCGGGTCGGCGGCGAACTCGGCGGTGTGTTATGCGCTGGAGCTTACGGCGGTGGATCCGGTGGGGATGGAATTGCTGTTCGAGCGCTTCCTGAGCGAGAACCGCGGCGAGTGGCCGGATATCGATCTCGACCTGGCATCGGGCGACGAGCGCGAGCAGGTGATCCAGTACGTGTATGAGCGCTACGGCGCGCTGGGCTCGGCGATGACAGCGAATGTGATCACGTATCGCGGGCGGTCGGCGGCGCGCGAGGTGGGCAAAGTGCTGGGATTCGAGGAGGAGCAGTCGGCGCGGCTGTCGGGACTGATAGGCCACTGGGAGTGGCGCGGCGAGAACGACACGATGGAAAAACATTTTGCGCAGGCTGGGTTCGACGTTCGGCATCCACGGATTGCGCATTATCTCGACTTGTGCCTGCGCATGAAGGATCTTCCGCGGCATCTGGGGCAGCACTCGGGCGGCATGGTGATTTGCGCGGGCATGTTGAATCGCGTGGTGCCGATCGAGCGCGCCTCGATGCCGGGGCGCGCGGTGATCCAGTGGGACAAGGAAGATTGCGCGGACATGGGTCTGATCAAGGTGGATTTGCTGGGGCTGGGGATGATGGCGGCGGTGAAGGAATCGATCGAACTGATCCCGCGGCACTACGGCAAGCAGGTGGATCTGGCGCTGCTGCCGGAGGATCCAGTGGTGTATGAGACGCTGCGCAGGGCCGACACGGTGGGCATGTTCCAGGTGGAGAGCCGCGCACAGATGGCGTCGCTGCCGCACAACGCGCCGGTGCGGTTTTACGACCTGGTGGTGCAGGTGGCGATCATCCGGCCGGGGCCGATTGTGGGTAAGATGATGCATCCTTACATGCGGCGGCGGCAGGGCAAGGAGGAGGTGACGTATCCGCACCCGTCGCTGGAACCGGTGCTGAAGCGGACGCTGGGCGTGCCGTTGTTTCAGGAGCAACTGCTGCGCATGGCGATGACGGTGGCGAGTTTCAGCGGCGCGGAGGCCGAGGAGTTGCGGCGAGCGGTGGGCATGCGGCGGTCGATGCAAAGGATGAAGGACCTGGAGTGGCGGCTGCGCTCGGGCATGGAGCGCAACGGCATTGGCGCGGAGGCGCAGAACAACATTGTGCAGGCAATCTCGTCGTTTGCCATGTATGGATTTCCCGAGAGCCATGCGGCGAGCTTTGCGCTGATCGCGTATGCGTCGGCGTATCTGAAAGTGCATTATCTGGCGGCGTTCACCTGCGGGTTACTGAACAACCAGCCGATGGGGTTTTATTCGCCGGCGGTGCTGGTGAAGGATGCGCAGCGGCACGGGCTGCGCGTGCGGCCCATCGACGTGCAGCGGTCGGAGTGGCTGTGCACATTAGAGCGAGCGACGGACGGATCGATTTCGCTGCGACTGGGGATGAATTATGCGAAGGGCGTGAGGAAAAGCTCGGCAGAGGCGCTGATGGCTGCGCGGGCAGAGGG
>Ga0187855_10001090_pt1 | contig 22088 bp, 21 predicted proteins | sample June2016WEW_8_10_2_FD_132969 | JGI IMG/M metagenome (GOLD analysis project Ga0187855, IMG submission 132969) | Peatland microbial communities from SPRUCE experiment site at the Marcell Experimental Forest, Minnesota, USA - June2016WEW_8_10 | ecosystem: Environmental > Terrestrial > Soil >...
AGTCCCTGATGCCGCCGGGGGGGTCGTCGGCCTGGCCCCACACCATGCACATGTAGCCGAGGTCCGCCAGCGGGTCGCCGATCGTCGCCATCTCCCAGTCCAGCACCGCAGTCAGGTGCGCGGGGGCGCCGGTGGCGAACATCGTGTTGCCGAGGCGGTAGTCGCCGTGCACGATCGTGGCCGGGCCGGACTCGGGGAGGTGCTCGGCCAGCCACGCGGCGACGCGTTCGACGGCGGGGATCTCGCGCGTCTTGTTGATCTCCCACAGCCCCCCGAAGCGCCGCAGCTGGCGCTCCAGATAGCCGGTGGGCTTGCCGAAGTCATCGAGCCCCGCCGTGCGCCAATCGACGCTGTGGATCTCGACCAGCGCGTCGATCAGTTCCTCGGCGATCCTTTTGCGCTCGCTCGGCGCATCGAGCGCGGGCGGCAGCGTGAACACGATCGCCTCGCCCCCCACGCGCTCCATCACGTAGAAGGGGCAGCCGATCGTCGCGGGGTCGTCCTCCACGGCGAGCACGGTGGGCACGCGCGCCTGCGTGCCCTGCAACGCTCGCAGCAGCCGCGCCTCGCGCAGCACGTCGTGCGCGGAGGGCGGCAGCGGGGGGCGCGGGGGGCGGCGCAGCACCAGTTCGCTGCCGTCGGCGCGCGTGATCAGGTAGGTGACGTTGGAGTGGCCCTCGCCGATCGGGCTCGCCTCAAGGTCGCCCGCGCCGAGGCCGTGGGCGTCGAGGAACTTGCGCAGAGGGTCCATCACCAGCAGCGGCGGGCGGGCGTTCTCGCGCGCCTGCTCGTGGGTGGCGACGATGTCATCCGGCGCGACTGCTGAACTCATGGCCCGCACGGTATAGGACCACCGCAACATCCCCACCCCCACCGTGTCATAGCCACCATGCCCAAAGCTCCCATCTCCCTCCCCAAAGCCCGTAGACCACATTTCCTCACACTGCTGCTGCTCGTCGCTGTCGCGCTCGCCGTGAGCGCCCCCTCGGCGCTGGCATCGCGCAACCAAACCGTCTTCTTCGAGGCCGGCAAAGTGCTGATCGAACCGCACAAGCGCGAACACGCCTTCCAGCAGATGGAGCACCTCGGCGTGCACGCGCTGCGGGTGGAGCTCTACTGGTCCTACGTGGCCCCCTCCTCGGGGAGCAGGAAGCGCCCGAAGTTCGAAGCGACCAACCCCGGCGCCTACAACTGGTCGCTGTACGACTGGGTGCTGGGCAAGGCGAAGGAACTGAAATGGCCGGTGCTGCTCACCGTCACCTCGCCCGTGCCGAAGTGGGCGAGCGCCAACCACACCAGCCTGGGCAGCCCCAACGCCAAGGACTTCGAAGAATTCATGGTCGCGGTGGCCAAGCACTACGGCTCGGAGGTGTCGCTGTTTGCGATCTGGAACGAGCCCAACGACATCGCCTCGCTGCAGCCGCAGTTCAACTCCGCCGGCCAGCCCGTCTCGCCACGGATCTACCGCGCGCTCTACCAGGCCGGCTACGCGGGGCTGCAGGCGGCGGGGATCGCGCACCCCAAGGTGCTGATGGGCGAAGCGGCGCCATTCGGCTACGACAGCCTTACCCGCTCCGAAATCCGCCGGGACGGGCTGCTCCACGACGTGGCGCCGCTGGCCTTCCTGCGCGGCGCGCTGTGCCTCAACTCCCACTACAAGAAGGCGGGCGGCTGCGGGTCGGCGCCGCCGGCGTACGGCTACGCCATCCACGCCTACACTCAGAAGCAGGGCCCCCTGTGGGTGCCCTCCGAGCAGGACGACGTCACGATCGGCACGCTCTATCGCCTGGAAAACGCGCTCAACCGCGCCGCCCGCGCCGGCGCGATCTCCTCGGGCATCCCGATCTACGTCACCGAGTTCGGGGTGCAGAGCGTGCCCAACCGCTACGAGGGCGTGTCGCTCGCTAAACAGGCCGAATACGACGCGCTCGCCGAATACATCGCCTGGAAAAACCCGCGCGTGGCGGCCTTCTCGCAATACCTGCTGCACGACGACCCCACCGGTGGGCCTCCGGGATCGGGCGTTCACGGCGGCACCGTCGGCTTCCAGACGGGCCTGGAGAAGGTCAACGGCAGCCCCAAGCCGCTGTACTCGGCGTGGCCGATTCCGCTGGTCGTGTCCAAGCTGGGCCATGGCTACTCGCTGTGGGGCTTGGTGCGCCCGGCGACAGGCTCCACCAAGGTGACGATCCTCGTCAAGGCGCGCGGCGCCAAGAAGTACCGCGTGCTGAAGACCGCCACCACCGAATCGCTCGGCTACTGGAGCTTCGTATCGAGCACGGCGGGCGTGTCCTGGAAAGTGAGCTGGACCAGCCCCACCGGCGCCAAGTACGAAGGGCCTGCGATTGGGGCCACTCCGGCGCCGTGAGTCAGCGATAGGCGCCGCAGTTCGCCGTAGTCCTGATCGTTGCGTTCAGCGGCACGGCATCGCTCTCCTAGAGTGGGAGGGCGATGCCGGAGCTGCCCGAGGTCGAGATAACCGCGCGCCGTCTCGATGGCGCCTTGCGCGGGGCCTCGATCGAGTCGGCGCTGGCGCCGGGCATAAACGCTCTGAGAAGCTTAGACCCGCCGCTCACCGAGCTGGCGGGTCGCGTGGTCGCGGGTGTGCGCCGACGCGGCAAGCACCTGATTGTGGAGATCGACGACGGAGGCGCCGAGCGCCTCGCGCTGCTGATCCATCTGATGTCCGCGGGTCGTCTGCAGCTCTACGACAAGCATGCCGGGCCTCGTGATCGTACCTCGCGTCTGCTCGTGCGGATCGACGGCGGCCGCGAGCTGCGCCTGCGCGAGTTCGGCTCCAAGCAGGCGGCGTGGGTGAAGCTGCTGCGCGCCGAGGAGCTCGACCACGACCAGGCGCTCGCGACCCTCGGCCCCGAAGCGTGGCCCGACCCGGGCGGGCCGGATCGATTCAAAGAGCTGCTCGACGCGCCCCGCCCGCTGCACACGATGCTGCGCGACCAGCACACGATCGCCGGCATCGGGCGCTCGTGGGTCGACGAGATCCTGTGGGAGGCGCAGCTCTCCCCCTACAAGCGTGGCGCCGACCTCGCCGAGGAGGAGGCGCGGGGTCTGCGCGAGGCGACCGTGGCGATCCTCGGCGCGGCGATCGGGCACTACGAGCGCGTGATCGAGCTGCCGATCCCCGACAAGCTGCCGATGCCGCTGCGCATCCACCGCCACGAGGGGGAGCCCTGCCCACGCTGTGCCACCACGCTGCGCTCGGTGCACTTCGAGGACTACGTGATCGCCTACTGCCCCACCTGCCAAACCGAGGGCCGGGTGCTTAAGGACCGGCGGCTGTCGCGGCTGTTGAAGTAGCCGCGACCCTGGATGCAGCGGCAGCTGTGGATTCAAGCGTCGGGAGCATATGATCCCCACGGTAGGAAGAATAGTAGGATCATCGAGATGAAGGTCAGTGTGAGCCTGCCGGGGGAAGATGTAGCGTTCCTGGACGCATACGCCACCACTCATGCGTATCCCTCGCGCTCGGCGGTTGTGCATCATGCGATCCGGGCGCTTCGTCTCGGCGAGTTGGACGAAGAGTACGCCGAGGCTTGGACAGAGTGGAGCGCGAGCGGCGAAGCGGACGCATGGGACGCAGTCGTGGGCGATGGCGCAGTGTGATGCAGAGGGGTAATGTGTGCATGGTCGATTTCGACCCCGTGCCAGGAGCGGAGGCCAACAAGCGCCGGCCGGCGGTGATCGTGAGCAACGACGTCGCCAACCGCACCACTGCCAGGCTCGGCCGGGGAGTATTGACGGTCGTGCCGATCACCTCGAACGTCGAGCGCGTCTACTCTTTCCAGGTGCTGCTGCCCGCGGGGGCCGGCGGCTTGCCGCGAGACTCCAAGGCCCAGGCCGAGCAGGTGCGCTCGATCGATGCCGAGCGTGTCGGCAGGCAGCTTGGCCAGCTGTCAGATGGGTTGATGACCTCCCTCGACGACGCGCTGCGCCTGCACTTGTCTCTGTAGCCGCCCGGCGGCGACGTGAACCATTGCGCTGGCAGCCGCCGCCGAGCCTCAGGGGACGCGGATGTCGCGTTTGGCGCGAGCGGCCCCGAGTTCGACGAAGCCCGCCGAGTCGCGATCGATGCGCCGCACCCACGTCCAGTGGCGGCCGACCGGGCAGCGCTGCCAGCGCCACCGGCCCATCCTGATGGCCTTCAGCGAGCCTCCGGGGATCCAGATCGTCGTGAACACGTGGCCTTCGCGGCAGCGCACGGGACGTTCGAATCGCTTGAGGATGCGCATCGATCGAGAGTCTACAGCGGCCGAATATCGCCCTGAGGCGTCCCGGGCCATATGTATCATCGCCGCGAGCGCGGGCCAGGGGATGGCGGATCGCTGCGAAACGACGACAGGCAAGGGGCATGATGCGGCATCCATGGATCGGCAGGTCGATTGGTGCGCTGGCGGCTGTGTTCGGCTTGTTCGCAGCACCCACCGCGCAGGCGCAGACGTTCGTTGCAAGCCCGGCGATCGCCGACACGACGGCTGCGGCCAGCGAATGCACCAAAGCCTCGCCCTGTACGCTGCGCCAGGCGATTGCGGTGGCGGAAGCGGCTGAAAAAGCCGCCTTCAGCGGATCCGGACTGGAAGCGGAGATGATCGAACTCCCCGCTGGGACCTACACACTGACCAAGGGGCCACTGCGCGTCGTGCATGAATTCTCGACCGAACACGAACCGTACCCCCTGACGATTGTCGGGCTTGGCGCCCGCGCGAATGAAGTGGAGGGCGGCGGCATCGAAGACGTCGGGGAACTGACGGTCGAAAACAGCACGATCGCTCAACCCTCTCGGGTAACTCGGCTCCGGGCAGCGGCGGAGCGCTCGCCGGCTTCAACAACGGCGCTGTGCCGAACATGGGCGTCAGCACGATCGCCAACAACATCATCGCCTACAACGAAGGCAGGGCCTGCGCCGGGAAGCTCCCAACGTCCCATGGCGGCAACGACGTCTCCGACCTCGGCTGCGAACTTGCCAATCAGAAAAAGACCAACGACATCTCCGAAGACCCCAGCCTTGAAAAGGAAGCGCCGGAAGTGCCAAAGCTCGCCGACAATGGCGGCCCCACTGACACCATCGGATTCAACACCTCGCAACGCGCTGTGCCCGAACATACCGATCGCGGTGGTCGAAGGCCAGAAGCCGGCACGCTCACCGAATCCGGGCAATGGCGGCTTTGGCGGCCGCGGCGGCTTTCCCGATGGTGACACCGGTTATGGTTGGAATGGGCAGAAGGGAAACGCGACGGCCGGCGCTCAGGGTGGTGCCGGTGGCCACGGGGGATCCTCCGAAAGCACGTGGTGCTGTCAGAACGGTAAGAGCGCGACCTCGCCAGGGGGCGAAGGCGGCGCCGGCAGCGCGGGATCCTTGAGCGCCAACGCCCAAGGCACGGTCTCCAGTTACAGCAACGTCTACACCCCCGGCCACGGCGGCGCGGGCGGCGAAGGTGGCCCGAGCTTCGCGGTCGCGGGCGGCGGGTCGGTGGAACTTGGCAGCGGCGTGCTCGAGCAGGTGGCACGGCCGGGCGAAGGCGGCGAACCCGGCGGCGAAGGTGGCCGCCCGGCGCACTCCGGCGGCGGCGGGCCCAACCAGCCGTGCTCTGCAAGCTGCAAGGTCAATGCCACGCTCCCGGTCCAGCTCCCATCGGTCGTCACGGTCTCCAAAGGGGTGATCGTGATCACGATCGGCTGCCTCGAAGCCTGCACCGGCAAATTGACGCTCACCGGCAGCTTCGGCAAACATCACGTGAAAGGCTTGGCGCTCGCGGCCAAGCACGGCGGCGCTACGTCGGTGCTCGGCAAGCTCTCCTTCGCGGTGCCCGCGAAGAAGCTCGTCAAGCTTCACATCCACCTCGGCAAGTCGGCACGCAAGCAGTTGAAGTCGGTGACGAGCATGAAGGCGACGCTGACCGTTGAGTTGAAACTCGGCAAGGCGAAGAAGACCAAGCACACCCAGATGATCGAGCTGGTGGGGTCGGCGGCGAGCAAGCCGGCGAAAGCCAAATGACGATGATCGAGCCAGGAGAGAAGGCCCCCGACTTCGAGCTGCCCGACCAGGACGGCAACCCAGTTACGCTCTCGCAGCTGCGCGGCCAGCCGGTGGTCGTCTACTTCTACCCGAAGGCCGACACCCCGGGCTGCACCACGCAGGCGTGCGGCGTGCGCGACCACCGCGCCGACTACGCGAAGGCGGGTGCGAGGGTGCTGGGGATTTCACCCGACCCGGTGAAGAAGGTCAAGAAGTTCCACGACAAGCAGTCGCTCGACTTCACGCTGCTCGCCGACGAGGACCACGCGGTCGCCGAGTTATATGGCGTGTGGGTGCAGAAGTCGATGTACGGGCGGACCTATTGGGGCAACGAGCGCACGACGTTCGTCATCGGTGCCGACGGCAAGGTGGCCGAGGTGTTGCGCAAGGTGAAGCCGGCCGAGCACGACGCGCTCGTGTTGGCGGGGTTGGGCAAGTCGACCCGGCTACCGCCTCCGGGAGGCAAAGCTGTTATCTGATCTGATAATCTAAAGGTATGAAGCCGTCGCTGGAGGACGTGCTGGAGAGCGCCGCCAAGCTGCAGGAGCTGGTTCCCGGCGCGGTGCTGGTGGGAGGGTCGGCGGCGGCGCTCTATGCCCACCATCGGCAGTCGTTCGATCACGACCATGTGATCGCCGACCTCGCCGTGCGTTTTGAGACGATCCTCGAGCACCTGGAGGCGCTCGGGGATTGGTCGATGACCCGCGCGCAGCCCGGAAAGATCATCCTCGGCGAGCTCGGTGGCATCGAGACCGGGGTGCGCCAACTGCTTCGCGGCCGCCCGCTGGAGAGCGTCGAGATTGAGGTGGGGGGCAGGCGGCTGGTCGTGCCGAGCGCGGCGGAGATCCTGCGGATCAAGGCGTGGCTTGCTCTCAGCCGCAACCAAACTCGAGACTACCTCGACATCGCGGCCCTCGCGACCGCGATCGGCTTCGACGAGGCAGCGGCCGTGCTGGCGGGCATCGACGACTATTACGCCGACCTCAACCGCCGGCCCGAGGCAGTCGCGACGCAACTCGTCAGACAGCTCGCGGACCCGCGACCCCGGGACGCCGAGGTAACCGCACAGCTCGCCGACTACAAGGCGCTGGACGCCCGCTGGCAGGACTGGTCGGCGGTGAAGGCGGTGCTCGCAGATCTCGCGGAGCGGATGATGCGATGACGGTGCGGTTTCGCAACCTCGACTTCGACCCCTCCCGGCCGATGGATAAGTGGCCGGCAGAGGCGATCGAGACGGTCATCGACCGCGGAGCGCTGTCGGACTGGCGCCGGCTTGCGCAGACGATCCGGCACAACCCGTGGGGCCCCGCCGCACGGACTGCCGAGATCGTCACAGGTTGGGGTGAGCATTACGGTGTGGACGCGCTGATCGGCAGCGCGATCTCTCGCGCGCGCGAGGACGTCGCTCACCGGGGGCGCGCCGAGTACGCGGCGCAAATCCGCTCCTGGCGCATCAACACGGGGATGACGCTGAGCCAGTTCTCCCGAGCGGCTGGCACCTCGGCTTCCCGGCTGTCGGACTACGAGAACGCCAAGGTCGCTCCTACCACCGACGTGCTCGGTCGTCTGCGTCACGTGGCGGACATGCATGGTCGAGGTTGAGCGAAATGCGTCTCGCAAGGGCGCTGGCGATGCCCTATGGTGAGTCATTGCGGGGTGTCAACCCCGCCGCGCGCGCATGTGCCCCGGACGGTGGGGACGGCGAGCAAAAGCGCGCCCGCGAGCGCGAGGGCGGCGAGCACGGCGAGGACGACAAACAGCGCGATACCGCCGTGGCTGGTGGTTGGTCGCGCAGTGTGCGTTACCGGGGCAGCGGCTCCCACCGGGGCAGCGGCCCTCGCCGGGGCAGCGGCCCTCGCCGAGCCCGCGGCCCCCGCCGATGCAGCGGCCCCCGCCGAGGCCGAGGGCGGCGCGGCGGCGTGCAGTGCGTACTCGACACGCCCCACGCCGCCCGCGCCCGCGAGCGTGACCCACGCGGCCAGCGCCCCACCGCTCGCCGGATCCACTGCGACCGTCGGCGGCCCGTGGGGGCCGGGAGCGGCGACGGGTTCGGGGATGGCGAAGGAGACTTCGCCCTGTCCGGCGTAGTGACCGCGCGCCGCGCGAATCGCCCACCGCTGCGAGTCGGGCGCGCCGTTGCTCGAGCTTGGGGCTGTACGCCACACAGCAAAGGCTTCGGCGTTGGGCCCCGCGGCGAGATCCGCCAGCACCGCATCGCTCGCAGGCGCGCCTTTGGAGATCACCACCGGCGCCCACGCGCCCCGGCGCAGCGAGACCGGCGAGGCGCGCACGACGTAGCGGCGGGTGTCGACGCCGGTCCACGCGATCATCACCGCCTCGCTGGAGAGCCGCAGCAGTCGCAGTGAGCCGGCTGGGGGGACGAAGCCGCCGAGGTCGCGGAAGCGTTCGAGCACCCGCGGCGCGCTGAAGGAAAGCCCGCCGCTGGAGATGCTCAGCTCGATTGTGGTTGTCGGCGGCGCGGTGGGGGCGCCACCGGGCGCCACCGACTGGCTGCGCCAGGCGACGATTGCGTGGCCGTCGTCGCTGACCAGCGCTTGCAGTTCGAGATCGGGCGACTCGGCGGTGAGATTCCCTAGCCGCCGCACCGGCCCGGGCGCGCCCGCGGGGGAGAGCTCGCGCGCATAGACGGTGCCGCCGCTGGCCCACACGAGCAGGACTTCGGCGCGGTAGTCCATCGCCGCGGCGACCGCTTCGACCGGGCTGGCACCGACCGGCACCAGCCGCGCGTGCATGGGCGACTCGCTGTAGTGGCGCTGAACGCGTACCGCGATCGCCCAGCCTGCCCCGGCGCGCACCGGGGAGGCGATTGCCACGTCGCCGAGGTAGGCGCTGGATGTGGCCACCGGCGCCGCCGGCCCGCCCAGCGGTCGGGCCGCGCCGAACGCGCCCGCGGTTGTGCCCTCCGTGAATGCGCCCGAACCGACCGCGACGATCTGCCCGGTGGCGGTGCCAGCGGTGGCCGAGACTTCTGCGAGCCCGGCGGGATCGGATCCAAGTGGTTGACCCACGCCCGGGATATCCCCCGCCAACGTCGCACCGAATGCCTCGCCCGCATTGGCTCCCGCGAAGCACCCACGCGGCGCGGTCCACAACAGCGTCCCCGGCCCGCTGAGTACGGTTGGTTGGGCGCTCGGGAACACAATCGATGGAGCCGGTGCGGCAGCGAGCGCCGCCGAGCAGCCGGTGGGCCGCTCCGGCGCAGACCAGCTCGCGGCCGCCGTGGGTGCCACCCACAGGGGCGGGAGGAGGAACGCGGCGATCAACGCCGCGCGAGCGTGACGAGATTGCATCTGCAAAAACCGGACCGGCATCCGGCAATCGTAGGGTGCCTGCCGTCGTCGGGCGCGTGTGAGGGCGGCGAGGACACGCTTGGGCCTCCGCGGCTCCTCAGGCACGCCGCGGCCTCCGCGGCCTCTCAGCCCTCCCGCGGCCGCGGCCCTTCGTCAAGCCGCGCCCGCGGCCCGCGTGGCTTCGCGCGCGCGGCGGTACTCGTTGACGACGATCTCGGTGAGCTCCTCCACGGAGGTCTCGGCGGTGGGCTTGTCCAGCGCGATCACGCCGTCCTGGATCAAGCTCACGCGGTCGCACGCTTCGAACACGTGCACGTAGTTGTGGAGGATCATGATGACGGAGACCTTGCCGCTCGCCTTCAGGCGCGCGACGAGATCGAGGATCTGCGCGCCCTCTTTGGCGCCCATCGCCGCCAGCGGCTCGTCCAGCAGGATGATGTCGGCGTCGGAGTTGACCGTGCGCGCGACCGCGATCGCCTGACGCTGGCCACCGGAGAGCCGCGCCACGGCAACGTCGATCCGCGGGATGTTGATGCCGATCTCGTCGAGGGCACGGCGGGCGTCGCGCTTCATCTCGCGGTTGGCGAGGAACGGGATCGGATGGTGCACCTTCTCGCGGCGCAGCGCCAGGTTGTGGTAGACCGACAGTTCGTCGATCAGCGCGAGGTCCTGGTAGACCGTGTCGATGCCGTGAGCGCGCGCGTCGTCCACGCTTTTGGGCTGGTAGGGCTCACCGTGCAGGAACATCTGCCCCGCGTCCTGACGCTGAAAGCCGCAGAGGATCTTGATCAAAGTCGACTTGCCGGCGCCGTTGTCGCCGAGCAGGCCAAGCACCTCGCCCTTGCGCAGGTGCAGGTTGACGTCGCGCAGGGCGGTCACCGGGCCGAAGCGCTTGGCGATGTGCTCCACGCGCAGCACGTCATCCGCGGCCGAGACGGGCCCGACGATCGTCTCCGCCGGCGCGGGCCGATCAGCCAACTCGAGAGCCCCTGCGCACGCGCTGCACGTACACGTTGATGGTCATCGCCAGGATGATCGCCAGGCCCAGGTAGAAGAGCTGGTAGTCGGCGTTGACGCCCTTGAGGATCAGCCCGTCGTTGAGGACGCCCAAAAACAGCGCTCCGATCAGCGCGCCCACGACGGTCCCCGACCCGCCCGCGAGCAGCGTGCCGCCGATCACCGCCGCCGAGATCCCCTTGAACAGGATTTCGTTGGCGCCGGCGACGTCCGGCTGAAGCGACGAGGCCCGCACGGCCTCGAGGATCCCCGCGAAGCCGCCGGCTGTGGCGCAGAGGATGAAGTTGCGGACTATCACCAGGCGCACCCGCACCCCGGCCTCGGAGGCGGCCAGCCGGTTGGAGCCGACTGCCACCGTGTATAGGCCCCAGCGGGTGAACGTCAGCACGATTTGCCCCACGATCACGATCGCGAGCGCCCAGAACAGCTCCGAGTAGGTGCCCTCGCCGAGGACTTTCGCGAACGTCGAGACGTGGTTGACCGTTTCGGTGAGCACGATGTGTGCCCCGTTGATCACATGGTGGACGCTGACGGTCGTGCTCGTCACTTTTGCGCCCGGCAGTTCGACCGGCTCGCCATGGGAGACGATCAGTGTCAGCCCCTCGATCGTGAACAGCATCCCGAGCGTTGTCACAAACGAGCTGATGCCGACGATTGCCGTGAAGAATCCGTTGATGAGGCCGACCGCCATGCAGCCGACCAGCGCGAGCAGCACGCTCGGCACGTACGGAATCCCGGCCTTCGCCAGCTTGTAGTAGAGCAGCGGCGCAAACAGATACGTGGCCCCGATCGAGAGGTCGATCTCGCCCAGGATCATCACGAACACCTCGCCCGCGCCGAGGATCGCGAACGGGGCGAAGAACGGCAGCAGCGTCTTGAAGCTGGAGGTGGTGAGGAAGGTGCTGGTTGTAAGCGAGAAGTAGATCGCGGCGAGCAGCGTGACGACGATGATGCTGCCCTCGCGCAGCGAGAGCGCGCGTTCTAGCAACGCCTGTTTGGGCGGTAGGGAGGCCCGGTGAGCGCGTGCCGGGCCTCCCGCCGGAGGGACCGATCCAGACGGTGCGGCGGTCGCGTGCCCGTCTCTCGACGTCGGCGCCGAGCTGCCTCTCGACGTCGGAGCCGACCCCCCTCCCGGCGCCGGCTCCCCTGACACGCTGGCCACGGTCGCCGACCTTGGCTAGGCGGCGGTTCCCGCCGGGATCGGAACGACTTTCGGTTCGGAGGAGGTCCCCTCGAAGCGGCTCTTGGAGTTGACGTACGGAGTGACGGTTTCTTTGTCGATGAATTTCAGGCCCGTGTCGACTTCCGCGGGGCCCGTCAGGGACCCGGAGACCTGCCACAGGAATAGCTGCAGGGCCGGCAGGAACCCCTGCAGGTAGGGCTGCTGGTCGATCGTGAATTCGATAAAGCCTTCGTGGAGCAGTTTCTGAGTCTTTTCGGTCAAATCGAAGCCGCCGGCATGGACCCCTTTGTTGGTGAGCCCGAGCTTCTGCATCACGCCGGCCAATTCCGCGGTGTCGCCGCCGTCGACGGCGTACATCCCCTTCGTGGTGGGATGCCCGGTGTAATAGGCTTCGATCGCCGATTTCTCCCCCGATTCCAGGGAGCCGGTGACGATCGTGGTCAGGTTGATCGGCGCGCCCGAGTCCTTGATCGCCTTTTCCGCTCCTTCCAGGCGCGGCTGCAGGTTGGCGGAGCCCGCGTTGGCGGTGAAGATCACGACGTCGCCTTCTTTGACCGCGGCGACGATCCGCTTGCCCATCAGTTCGCCGGCCAGTTTCAGGTCCTGGCCGATGTAGGCCAGGCGCTTGTTGGGGGGCGAGGGGGCATCGGCGTTGTAGGCGACGACCGGGATGCCCGCCTTCAGCGCGTTTTCGATCGGGACGTTGAACGCGGTCTTGCTGATCAGCGCCACCGCGATCCCGTGGGCGCCGGAGGAGACGGCCGTGTTGATGGCGTTGACCATCTGGTTGATGTTTTCGCTTTCGGAGCCCGTCCACTCGTAGCTTGAGCCGAGCAGTTTGCAGGCGTCGGCGATCCCGTACTGGGTGGGGGTGAAGAACGAGTTGGTGGTCACGTGGTTGACGAACACGAATTTGTATTCGGGGTGCGACCCAAAGATCGAGGCGGAGTTGCCGCCGGAGGAGGAGGCGCTGGAGCCGCACGCCTCAAGCAGCATGCTCACCGAGCCGACCGCCGCGCCGGTGAGCGCGGTGCGGCGCAGGAACGCGCGCCGGTCGAACCCCGGGGCCAGTCCGGTGAGACCGGCTCTCTCCCGCCCCTCGGAGTGCTCCAAGCGCTCCACTGTGTCGAGCACCAGATCGCTGTCGGACATCTCATCCTCCTCCTTGTCTGCGGAACGGGGCAGCGTAGGGCTCCCCCCCATAGGTTTCCCGCTTGAGTCATCTGCTACACACCCAATTCAGCGCGAAGGAGGGTGAGAGCACCTCGCCCGCGGAGGGTGTCTGGCCCAAAGGTGAGGATCGTCAGGGCCGATGAAGGCTGGGCGACAAAGGCTGGCTCGTGGTTCAGGGGCGACGAAGGCCGGCTCCGGGCGCAGGGGATATGCTCCCCTGCGATGCCCGACGCGGTGAGAACACCCGACGAGCGCTTGGAGGGCCTGCCGGACTTCCCCTTCGAGGCGCATTACCGCGAAGTGGGGGGGCTGCGCCTCGCGCACCTCGACGAGGGCGAAGGGAAGCCGGTGATCTTCATGCACGGCGAGCCGACGTGGTCGTTTCTGTGGCGCAAGGTGATCCCGCCGGTGAGGGATGCGGGCTTTCGCTGCATCGCCCCCGACTACGCCGGGTTTGGGCGCTCGGACAAGCCGACCGACATCGGCTGGTACTCCTACGACCGCCACGTGGAGCTGGCGGCGAAGCTGCTGGAGGAGCTCGACGTCAGCGGCGCGACGATGGTGGTGCACGACTGGGGCGGGCCGATCGGACTGCGCCTCGCGGTGGAGCACGCCGATCGGATCGACAGGCTGGTGATCACCGACAGCGGCATCTTCACCGGCAACCAGACGATGAGCGACGCGTGGCTTGCATTCCGCGACTTCACTGCGCGCACCGAGGACCTGCCGGTGGGAATGCTGGTGAGAGGCGCCTGCAAGAACGACCCCGGCGAGGAGGTGATCGCCGCCTACGAGGCTCCCTACCCGAACGCGGCCTCGAAGGCCGGCGCGCGTGCCTTCCCCGCGCTGATCCCGTTCGCGCCCGACGCGCCCGGCGCCAAGGAGGGGCGCGACACGCTGCACGCGCTGCGCGAGGACACCCGCCCGACGCTGATCCTGTGGGGCGACTCCGACCCCGTGCTGCCGCTGGCGGTGGCAGAGAAATTCGCGGGCGCGATCGGCGAGCCGCCCCCGCGCGCGATCAAGGATGCGGGCCACTTTTTGCAGGAGGACAAAGGCCCGGAGATCGGCGCGATCGTCGCCGAGTGGCTCACGAGCTGAGACCTGCCGCGGGCGGTGTGGCCAGCAGGTACTCGCCAGCTGAGACCGCTTCGAGCGCCCGCAACACACTTGCCGCACACCTACCGCTTCACAAAATGAAGGGTTGGGGTCCCAAAAAAGCACGGACACCCCGAACAACAACACTCTCCACACGCATGACCACTTCACAAAATGAAGGGTTGGGGTCCAAAAAGTAAACACAACACCCCGGGCCTCCCCCCCGGCCGAACGCTCGCCGGGACGCCCCCGGGCCGTCCTCAGCCCGAGGCCTGCTCTCCTATTTGCGCCTGCTCCGGCGCGCCCGCCAGCGCCGGCTCGGAGCGCGCGGCGCGCAGCTCGTACTCGCGACGCGCCTCGACATCGGCGTCCGCGATCACACGATCAACCCCTGTCAGATGGCCGATGCCCTCGGCGACAGAGCGCGGCAGCAGCGTGCCGAGCCGGTAGGCGCGCCGCGTCGAACGGGGCACCCACACTTCGACCGTGCCGTGCTGGAGCGCCTCGACGACCGCGTCGGCGACCTCTGAGGGCTCGACGTTGGAGAAGCCGCGCGCGTGCCCCAACCCGCCGCCAAGCTCGGTGTTGACGATGTAGGGCATCACGTAGCTCAGATCGATGTGGGAGCCCATCAGGCGCAGCTCCCCCCGAACCGACTCGGTGAGGCCGACGACGGCGTGCTTGGTCGCCGAGTAGGTGGCGATGCCGGCGGTGCCGAACTTCCCAGCCTGCGACGCGATGTTGACAATGTGCCCGCGATCGCGCGGGATCATCCGGGCGAGCCCCAGCTTCATCCCCAAAATAACCCCGTGCAGGTTGATGTCCACGGTGCGCCGTGCGGCGAGGTCGTCCTCGTCGAGGAACCTCCCGACGGGCATGATCCCCGCGTTGTTGACCAACACGTCGAGCGGCCCGAGCTGCTCTTCGGAGGCGTCGAGGAAGCGGCTGAATGAGTCGCGGTCGGTGACGTCCAGCGCCAGCGCGACCGTCCGCGGCCCGAGCTCCGCGGCGGTGCGCTCAGCGGTGGCGAGGTCGAGGTCGCCGATCGCCACCCGCATCCCGGCCGCGAGAAATGCCTGCGCGGTGGCCCGCCCGATCCCGCGCGCGGCACCCGTGATCGCCGCGTTGTGACCGGCGATGAGGCGGGGAGGCTTGGCCATCGCTGCAATGTATCAGCGCATCTTTGGCGCGGCAGGCGGGTTGGAACTGACGGACGACCCGCCGGGAACTTGGGAGTGAAACCCCGGTGGGGCGCCAGAGGAGAGGGGCACGCACTGCTCGGGCGATCCACGGCGTCGCCCGAGCGTGTGCAGCTGGAGGCGCAGCTCGGTGGGTGGTGCGCATCCGCGCGCGCGGCGGCACGTTCCGGCCTGTGGGGCGCTGGGCCTCCATGCCCAGCGACCAGCGGATGCTCGATAACCTGAGGGGATGGCGCACTTCTTGTATGAAGGGCAGCGGATCGCCTACACCGAATACCCCGCCGGGGTGGCCGCTGTCACGCCGATCGCAAGCGCCCCGCGCAAACGCGCGGCAGGGGCCGCCAAGGGGCCAACGGCGCAGCAACGGACGCTGGTTCTCGTGCACGGGCTGCTGCTGGCGCAGACGATGCATCTGCCGCTCGCGCGCGCGCTCGCTGCTCGTGGCAACCGCGTGATCACGATCGATCTGCTGGGCCACGGCGAATCGGACCGCCCGCGCGACATGTGGCGCTACTCGATGCGCTTCTTCGCCGACCAGGTGGTTGCCCTGCTGGATCATCTGGAGGTGGAGCGCGCCGTGGTGATGGGCACCTCGCTGGGGGCCAACACGGCGCTGGGGATCGCCCTGGAAGAGCCGGAGCGCCTGCAGGGGATGGTGATCGAGATGCCGGTGCTCGACAACGCGCTGCTCTCCAGCGCGCTCACCTTCACCCCGATCCTGGTGGCATTGACTTTCGGCGAGCCGGTGATGAAGCTGGTGGCACGCGGCGCGCGAGCGATCCCCCGCCGGCTGCTGCCCCTCTACGGCAACGTGCTGCTGGACACGATCCGCCAGGAACCGGGGCCGGGCGCGGCGGTGTTGCAAGGACTGTTCTTTGGCCGTGTGGCGCCGCATCGCAACGAGCGGCGCAAGTTCCAGACGCCGGCGCTGGTGATCGGCCACCGGCGCGACCCCGTGCACCCTTTCTCTGACGCGGGGATGCTCGCCGAGGAGCTGCCCAACTCACGCTTGCTGGAGGCCGACTCGCTGGTGGAGCTGCGTCTCAGCCCGGAGCGGCTGACGGGGGAGATCGCGGACTTCCTCGACGAGGTGTGGGAGGGCAAGGCTCAGGCCAAGTCGCCCGCCGGCCGGTCTCGGCGCACAACCCCGGCGTAGTCACTTCGAGCCGGGGGTCGCCAGGCGTCAGGGGGAAGGCTGGTATAGCGCCACTTCGCTGAGTGCCACGTGACCGGGCGCCGTGGGGGTGCCCTGCGCGGAGGGGGGCGCCTTGACCAGCCACACGAGCATCCAGCGGAAGGGGTGGCCTTCGGTGCGGAGCTTCTTCAGGTGGGTGACCTTCTTCTTCAGCTTGTGTGAGCCGCTGAGCAGCACCCAGCCCGGCTGAGTGATCGTGGTGGGCGCCGTGGCCCCATTGGCGCCGTAGATCTGAATGGTCATCCCGGGAGTTGGGGTGCGCAGTTCGAGGCTGCCAAGCGTGGTGGGTTCGCGCAGATTGATCAGCAGGCCCTCCGCCATGTTGGGGAAGGAGTGGGGCTGCACCTGCGCCGTCCACGCGGTGGAGGGTTCCCCGTCGATCGCCAGCGCGGGATCGCCGAAGCTGGATTCGGGATAGCTGTAAGGGTTGTAGATGGTGGCGGCGTTGGTGTCCAGCAGGATCGGGCTGGGCTGTTCGCTCGCTTTGGATTCGGTCGTCGAGGTGCCCGTTTCGGTGGTCGTCGCTTTCGAGGGCGTCGTGGTGGGGCTGCTGCCGGCGCCGCTGGGTTCTGTGGTTTGCGATTCTTCGCCAGTTGCTTTGGGCGTCGGCGTGGGTGCCGTGACCTTGGGCGGTTTGGTGGTGGAGGAGGGTGGGAACAGCAGGTTGCCTTTGGTCGAGCCATGCGGGGTGGTGGCGCCGCCCGTGCCGCTGGGCGTCGGCGTGGTGGCCGCCGGCGCGGGTGTGGTGGGGACCGGAGTGGTAGGGGTCGTGGCGGGCACCAGCGCCACCGTGTGGGAGCTGGGCGCGTTGCGTTCTTTGATCGCGGCCGCCACCGCCACGGCGGCGCCGAGCGCGAGGATCGCGGCGGTGAGCGCCAGCACCGTGAGCGGGCGCAGGTTGGGCCGCTCGCCAAGGCTGCCCGGCTCGCAGGCGCCACAGCTCAGGCACCACTGCTGATCGTCCCGCAGCGGGGTGCCGCAGTGGGCGCAGACGTGATCTTGCGAGTGAGAGTCCGACCGGTCGGCCCCGTCGGAGCCGCCCGTCCCGCCCTCGGGCGGGGGCGCCGGAGTCGAGGGGGCCGGCGACTGCTCGGAGTCGCGCGCGGCCGGTGGATCGGCGAGCAACGTGTTCACTGCACATCGATTCTAACCGTGCCCCACCAGAGCGGCGCCGCACCCCTACGCGGACGCTTACACACGCGGCGCCGGCGGGCCCCCGGGGACGATATCCCGGCCGGTGGGTCGCAACTGCTCGTCGAGCTCGAGCTGCCAGTAGTAGCGAGCGAACGTGACGCCGGCACGCAGCTGCCCTACGTGCGGCTGCACCCGCTCACCCCGAGCCATCCGCACGATCAGCTCCGGGTAGGTCTGTCCATCGAGCGCCCCATACATGTGCCCAGGGTAACCGCCGCCGAAGCGTACGTTCACGTCGGTCACGCGCAGGCCCAGCTCCGGGTCGCGAAAACACTGCACCATGCATGCGCCGCGTGCCCCGACGCCCTCGCTGACCGCTCTGCCGAGCTCGATCAGCTCGTGATCTCCCAGCACCGTTCCCTTCACCGACTCCCCGCCCCGCGACTCGATCATGCTGCGCGGGATCGCGTTCAGGCAGCGCCCGTCGGTGTCGCACAGGCAGTCGATCGAGAGCTCTGGCCCGTTCATGGCGCGCTGGAGGATCACCGGCTCGCCTGCGTAGGCGACGAAGAAACGCACCTGCTCAGGGTCTTCAGCCAAGAAGATCGAACGCGAATTCGAACCTCGCCGGGGCTTTACGACCACCGGGTAGTGCTCCACCTCTGAGTCGGACAGCACCGTAGGGGGCGAGGGCAGGCCGAGGCGCTCGAGCAGCAGATGGGTCTCGTACTTGTCGAATGTCGCGGCCGCCATCGCGGGATCCGGCACCAGTGCCGGCAGCAGCCCTTCGGCCCTTGCTCGCGCGAGCACCTCGATGTCAGGGTCGATCAACGGGATTACAACAGCCACGTCGTGGCGCTCACACAGACGCACGAGCTCGGGCACGTAGGCGGGGTCGTCGAGCCTGGGCACCAATGCTCGTATCTGGGCGGCATACTGCGCGGGCGCCAGCGGCGAGGCCTCAACGGCGATCACCGTGGCGTGCTGGGCGAAGGAGGCGACGATGTCATAGCGCCGTCCGACGCCGGTGATCATGATCGGTGGGTGCTCGCTCACGAACGCGCTTCCTCGTTGCCGTCCCAGCCGCCGGTCTGGCCCTTGTAGAGATCCTCGCCGCCGAGCACGATTGCGACCGTGCGCCACAGGATGCGCAGATCGAGCGCCAGCGAGCGGTGCTCGATGTAGTAGAGGTCGAGCTCGATCCGCTCGCTCCAGGGCAGCGAGGCGCGGCCGTTGACCTGCGCCCAGCCGGTGATCCCCGGCCGGATCGCCAGGCGCCCGCGCTGGCGGGGGGAGTAGCGCTCGACCTGCACCGGCACCGTCGGGCGGGGGCCGATCAGCGACATCTCGCCGCGCAGCACATTCAGCAGGTTGGGCAGCTCATCGAGCGAGGCACGCCGCAGGAAGGCGCCAACGCGCGTGATGCGCGAGTCGTTCGCGTCCACCGCCAGCCCGGCGCCGATGTGCTCGGCGCCAGTGACCATCGTGCGAAGCTTCAGCACGTCGAACGGCTGCCCGTCGCGCCCGATGCGCCGCTGGCGGTAGAGCGCGCTGCCACGCGACTCCAGGCGGATCGCCGCCATCGCCGCGGCGACCACGGGGGCGCTCAGCACGAGCAGGGTCGCCGACACCGCGACGTCTACGCCACGGCGGATCACGACCCGGCCCACCGACGCTTGGCCGAGAGGTGAAGCCCGTTGGCCGAGAGGTGAAGCCCGACCGGGAGGCCGGGTGGGTTGGGCGGGCGGCAGGCAACGGCGGCCCGGATCTCCACGATGTGGCGGCGGATCATTCGGTCGCCCCCTGCGAGGGGATCCCGGACGGGCGTGTCCCCTCCGCCGCTTCCCACGTGGCAGCGGTACCGTGGCGCAGCCAGTCGAGCAGGCCCAGCGCGATCGAGGCCGTGGTCATCACGTAGTAGCGCGCGATCAACAGCGGCCGGCCGGCCTTGGCGACGGCGAGGATGGCGGTCACGCGCGCCGCGACTTCCACCACGCCACCGATCCCGGCAGCGAACAGCAGGGCGAGCTGCGCGGCGAGCGTGGCGACGTACAGGGTTTGGATCCCGCCCGCCCCGGCATCGCGCGTCACCAGCGCGATGTTGGCGGCCAGCGCCAGCGCGTGCAGGAACGGGGTGAGGTAGCGCAGCAGACGGTGGGAGAGGATCATCGCCGCATACCCCGGTGGGTAGCCGCGCGGGGAGAGCATCCCTCCGTGCAGCACGATCGGCCAGGTGTGGCTCATCATGCGCCGCTTGCGCGCCAGCTCGCCCTCCAGCGAGGGCACCATCCGCTCGGTGGCACGCGCCTGCGGCACGTACACCGCGCGCCGACCGCGCTTCACCATGTTGAAGGGGAACGACAGGTCGTGGCCCATGATTGGGTCGACCACGATGTAGGTGTCGCGCCGGGTCGCATAGATCGCGCCGTTGCCCGCGGTGATCGAGGAGAGCCGCGACTCCATCCCGCGCACCGCCATCTCATAGCGCCAGTACACCCCCTCTTGGTTGGTCGCCCCGGCGCCGTCGGCGCGCACGAAGCGCACCTGCCCGCAGGCGTAGCCGACGCGAGGATCGGCGAACGCGTCGACGAGCACCCGCGCGGCGTCCGGCTCCCACAGCGCGTTGGCATCGGAGAAGGCGACGATCTCCCCTCTCGCGCGTTCGACGGCCGCGTCCTGGGCGCGAATCTTGCCTCCGCGCGCCAGCTCGAGCACGAGGTCGGCGCCCGCCTCTCGCGCGCCCTCCGCGGTTGCATCGGTGCAGCCGTCGCAGGTGACGATCACCTCCAGCAGCTCCCGCGGATAGTCCAGCGCCAGCGCGTTGGCGACCTTCGCGGCGATCACCGACTCCTCGTCGTGCGCGGCGACGATCAGCGACAGCGAGGGCGGCGGCGGTGTGGGCTGAGCGAGCGGGGTGGGCGGGGTGGGCGGGTTTCCATTCCCGGAAGCCAGAGCGGCTGTGCGTGCCGGGGCCGATGTAGATGTGAACAAACGCGTCAGCACTGCCAACGCCGCGGCGTAGCCGAGTTGCGTCCAAACGATCAGCGCGGCGCACACCCAGAAGACGACCTCGAGAGCGGTATTCATTCCCCAGGAGTTTCACAGGGTGTCGGTCAGCGAGCGGTACAGCCCCAGCGTGCGCTGGGCGATCGTATCCCACGAGTACGTCCCCTCCGCGGCGGCACGTGCGCGCTCGGCCATCGCGGAGCGGGCTGCGGGATCGGCCAGCAGCTCCCGCAGCGCCTCGCCGAGCGCCGCCGAATCGCCGGCTGGGACGGTGCGAGCCGCGCCGGTGGCGGCCACCTCGGGGAAGCCGCCGACGTCGCTCAGCAGCAGCGGCTTGCCGAACGCGAGCGCGGTGAACAGCACGCCCGACTGGTCGGCCTCCAGGTAGGGCAGCACGACGAGGTCGGCGCGCGTGAAGTATGCCGGCAGCTCAGCGTCGGGGATGAAGCGCGGTACGAAGTGGACGTTCGGCGGTGCGTCCGCAAGCAGCCTCGCGACATCCATGCGCGGCATGCCCACGATCCACAGCTCCGCCCCAGTGACTCCAGCCCGACTCGCGCTCTGTTTCCCCGGGCCGTCCCCATGCCCGCCACCGACTCCGTCGTCGTCTCTCGCCTGCTGGATCTCCCGCCACGCCCGCAGCAGCACGTCGAGTCCCTTGTAAGGGCGCAGCAGGCCGAAGAACAGCACCACCGGCCCGGCGGCATCGGTGGGCAACCCGGGCGATGGCCCGGCCGGCAGCTCCCCGAGGTGAGTGAGCGCCCCATGCGGGATCACGTGCACTCGGCCGGGATCCACGCCCAGCCCCAGCAGCCGCCCGCGTCCGTGCTCGGAGTGCACGACCACCGCGTCGAAGCGCTCGTACAACCGCCGCTGGGCGGCCAGCTGCCCCCGCCGCGGCTCGCGCGGCAGCACGTCATGGGCGGTGAGCACGAGCTTTGGGCGTGGCGCGCCGGCCTTCGACTCCGTGGGCCGCCGTCGCGGCAGCAGGTGAACGTCGAGCGGCTGCACGGTCAGCCACTGGAAGTGCACCACGTCGGCCGCGCGCGCGGCGTGGCGGTAGCGCAGCATGTCGGGCACGTGTTCGAGCAGCTTCAGCGCCTGGCTGGAGCGCGAGCGTTTCCCCGTGGCGGCACCGCGGTGGGCGAGCCGGTAGAAGAGCTCGCGCCGCTCGTACCCTTCGGGTGGCGGCAGCGCCCCGTAGGCGAAGCGGCTGGTGAACAGCTCCACCTCGGCGCCGGCCGCCGCCAGCGCGCGACACAGCGCGTGGTCGTAGGGCGGCGTGTAGGCAGAGGGGTCGACGACGTGGACGCGCACCGGCAGAGACAATAGGCGGGTGGGTGACGAGATCGAGCTGAGCTTCTGTGTGGTCAACACCTCCCAGCGGGAGCTGTTGCTGCGTGGGCTGGACGCGATCGCGCGCGATCAGGCTGCGCTTCTGTTGCTCGCGCGCGAGCGGGCTGCGCTGCCGTTGCTCGCGCGCGAGCGGGCCGCGCTGCCGTTCGCCACGGAGGTGCTGGTGCTCGACAACGGCTCGCGCGACGGCTCCGCCGATGCGGCGCGCGCGCATCCGGCGGTGGACGAGGTGATCGCGCTCGGCGAACGGCGCGGCAAGGCGCAGAACGACTCGGAGCTGATGCGACGCGCCCGGGGTGGGTACGCGCTGCTGCTCAACGAGGACTCCGAGCTGCTCCCCGGGGCGACGCTCGCGCTGTGGCAGGCGCTGCGGGCGCGCCCG
>Ga0187855_10001091_pt1 | contig 22073 bp, 21 predicted proteins | sample June2016WEW_8_10_2_FD_132969 | JGI IMG/M metagenome (GOLD analysis project Ga0187855, IMG submission 132969) | Peatland microbial communities from SPRUCE experiment site at the Marcell Experimental Forest, Minnesota, USA - June2016WEW_8_10 | ecosystem: Environmental > Terrestrial > Soil >...
CCCGCGTGGACGACCTCGGACAACGCGGTCTCTATCAACGGAAAAGCTCTGGAGGCGGTCAGCGCGCCAGGCAGTTATCTCACTCTAAAGCGCCGCTGGAAGCCCGGTGACCAAATCGAGCTCAGCCTGCCCATGCGGCTCACGGCCGAACCGCTGGCCGACGACACCACGCAGCAGGCGTTTCTGTATGGCCCTCTGGTCCTCGCCGGCCAATTCCCGAAGGCCGGCGTTCCGGACGGCCTTGAACACGAGGAGGGACCCGAGGTTCACAAGGCGCCCGCCGTCGATGTTCCGGCGCTCCAAGCCAAGAGCGCCAACCCAGCCGACTGGATCAAGCCCGTCGCGGGCCAGCCGCTGACCTTCCGGGCAAGCGGCCAGGTGGGCGGCCAGGCAAACGACGTCACGCTCAAGCCGCTCAATCAAAGCTGGGAACGGTACACGGTGTACTGGACGGTGACGTAGACGGGAACTGCTTGCAGCTTTCAGCTCTTAGCTTGGAAGTTCATGGATATTGCGGCAGACGCGAGGTTGCCAGAGAATCACGGCAGGCGCACCCAGCGCACGGGCGTACCTATGCTCCTCGATCTCGGAAAGGCAATCGCGCTCGTCCTCAGCATTCTGTCGCTCTATCCCGTGCTGCTGAGCGCCTTCTTCGTTCCCGGCGCGCGCTGGGAAGATCGCCTGGCCATGTCTCTGGTCCGAATTGGGCTTGCCGCCTGCATCTGTTTCGCCAGTGGAGTTCTCTTTGCCCTGCGGCCGCGCCCCAGCCTGCGAAACCTCGCCACGGTGACGAGCACGCTGCCGGTCCAGCTGTTTTTCTGGGCGATGCTAGCGATGGCCCTCTTGTTCGCCGTCTCCTGGTATCTCGAGGAGTATTACGTGCCGCTGCTGTGGCGAAATCAGCCGTAGGGCGAACGAAGCTCGCTACCGGCGTCCCCAAATCACGCTTCCCTCGTTCACTTCTTCGCCCGGCCGCTCTTTCACTCTATTCCCGTTTGTCATTCACTTCACTTCTTCACTTTCCTCCAAAGCTCCCCTTGCATACTTATCCATCTCCGTTGTATATTTATTCAAGCGCGGTTTCCGCTCTGCGGACCGCGCCTTTGCTTTGCACTCGAATGGGCACGGGCACACAAATCGTGAAAGTCGAGCGCCTCAACATGATCCGCGAGGTGCTGGCCAGTTCGCACGTTACCAGCCAGGACGAGCTGCGCCGCAAGCTGCGCCGTCGCGGCATTCGCGTGACGCAGGCCACGCTTTCGCGCGACATGCACGAGCTGCACCTTTCCAAGGGTCCCGGCGGCTACGCGCTGCCCAACGGCAACGGAAACAATGGCGCTGCTCGCGCAACCGAAGACGATGAGCCGCCCTCTTTCAGCGAGGTGATCGAGAGCTTCGGTCTCCGCGTGCGCCAAGCCATGAACCAGGTTGTGGTGGCAACCGCCATGGGGGGCGCGCAGCCGGTGGCCGCGGCCCTGGACCGCGAAGGATGGGCCGAGGTGGTGGGCACCATCGCCGGCGACGACACCGTGCTGGTGATCTGCGCCGATGTGCGCCGCGCCGGTGAAGTGGCGGCTCGCATAAGGACGATGCTCGAATCATGACCAGGAAGGTACAAACCGCGCTGGTGGGTGTGACCGGCTACGCCGGAGCTGAGCTGGCACAGCTTTTGCTGCGGCATCCGCGCCTTGAGGGCGCGCCGCCGGTTTTTGCCGGCCGCGTGGACAAGAAGGACCAGGAGCGCGGCGGGATTCCGCTTGCGGAGATCCATCCCCAATTTGCCGGCCACAACGGCAACGGCTATCTCAGGCAGGAGCCATTTTCGTGGGATCTACTGGACCAACGCGGCGTCGACGTGCTGTTTCTCGCCACGCCTCATGAGCAGTCGCGCGAGTGGGTACCTGAAGCGCTGACCCGCGGCATGCGCGTCATCGATCTCAGCGGCGCCTGGCGGCTGACGGATCCGGCTCATCGCGCCGTCTATTGCTTCGAAGACGACAGTTCTGCATTGGCCGCGGCTACCCAGGAAAAAGCCGTCTACGGGCTGCCGGAGCTCTATCGCGACCGGATTCTCGATGCTCATCTCGTCGCCAACCCTGGCTGTTATGCAACCTCGGTCATTCTGGCGCTCAAGCCGCTGGTTGCCGCGGGGGTGGTCGATCTCGATCGCGGCATTGTTGCCGATGCCAAGAGCGGCGTGAGCGGGGCAGGCAAGGCGCCGACGGCAAAGACGCACTTCATGTCCGCAGCCGACAATCTTTCTGCGTACGGAGTCTTCGCGCATCGCCATACCGGCGAACTGCTGGAACAGATCCCCGTTGGCGCGAGCGAAATCGTGTTCACGCCGCACCTGCTGCCCATTCCGCGCGGAATTCTTTCGACGATTTATGTCGCTTTCAAAGAACCGCAAACCCACGAGAGCATTCTCGGAATCTATCGCCGATTTTTCATGGGAAGCCCCATGGTGCGGATCTACGAAAAATCGCTGCCGCAGATCCAGTACTCGGTGCGCACCAACTACGCCGACATCGGCTTTCAACTCGATGCCGGCGGGCATCGCGCGGTTCTGGTCAGTTGCCTCGACAACCTGCTGAAAGGCGCTGCAGGACAGGCCGTGCAAAACATGAACGTGATGCTCGGCTGGCCCGAATCGGAAGGCCTGGCATGAAACTCGCCGCGGAGGAGCTGGAATGAAGTACGTGATCAAACTCGGCGGCGCCGGCCTCGAAACGCCGGCTCTATTGCAGGGCGCGATGAAGGCCATTGCCGACCTGGTGCGCGACGGGAACCATGTTGCGGTGGTGCACGGGGGTGGCGTGCAGCTGACGCGCACCCTCGCGGCGCTGGGCAAACAGAGCGAATTTATCGACGGGCTGCGCGTGACCGATGCGGAAACCCGCGATGCCGCGCTCATGGTGTTCGCAGGTCGCATCAACAAGGGATTGGTCGCCGCTCTGGGCGCTCTCGGCCAGCCTGCGGTGGGCCTCTGCGGCGGCGACGGCCTCACTTTTCGCGCGCGCAAGAAGCGCACCGCGCCCGATCTCGGTTTCGTGGGCGAAATTGCCGCCAGCGATCCGCGATGGATTCAAGCCATCTGGCAATTAAGCGGCGTGCCCGTGATTTGCTCGATGGCGCTGGGCTTCGATGGCGAATACTACAACATCAATGCCGATGAAATGGCTGCTGCCTGCGCCATCGCCTGCCGCGCCGATGCACTGGTCTTCCTCACCGACGTGCCCGGCGTGAAGGGAGCCGACGGTGAAGTCCTGCGCTGGCTCTCGATCGATCAGATTGCCGAAATGGCAAAGAGCGCCATCATCTCCGGCGGCATGCTGCCCAAGCTTGGAGCCTGCCGCGAAGCATTGTTGAGCGGCGTGAAGCGGGTGCGCATTTTGCCCGCTGAAGCGGCCGCTTCCCTGCCCGATTTGTGCAGCTCGCGGGTCGCGCACGGAACTGAAGTGATGGTGGCATGAAGAATCTTGGAGTTTAGGAGACTGATTCAAGAGATGACGAAGCTCGATCAAATTCGCGCCGCCGAGGCAAAGCTGCTGCTTTCCACTTACGATCGCAGCCCGATTCTTTTCGTAGACGGTGAAGGGGTCTACGTCCAAGACGAGAACGGTACGAAGTACCTCGATCTGCTCAGCGGCATCGGCGTCAACGCGCTCGGCTATAACCATCCGGCGATCGTCGAGACCATCGCACGCCAGAGCCGCCGTCTCATCCACATTTCAAACCTCTTCTACCATGAGGGTCAGGCAGAGTTGGCGATGCGGCTCGCAGAACTCTCCGGGCTCGACCGCGTCTTCTTTGCCAACACCGGCACCGAAGCCTGGGAAGGAGCGCTCAAGCTCGCTCGCGCCTACGCCGGCCTCAAGCGCAGTGAAGGAGTGACGATCGGGACGAGGTTTCTGGCACTGGAACAAAGTTTTCATGGCCGGACATTCGGCTCGATGTCGACAACGTACAAGGCCAAATACCGCGAGCCGTTTGCGCCTGTGGTTCCCGGCGTGGAATTTGTGCGGTTCAACGATGTGGCCGATTTGCGCGCCAAATTTTCCGGCGAAGTCTGTGCGATTCTCGTCGAGGCCATTCAGGGCGAGGGCGGCATTCGTCCGCTCACGCAAGAGTTTTTCGCGGAAGCGCGTTCACTGACTAGTTCGACGGGCGCGTTGCTCATCGCAGATGAAATCCAGGCTGGGATGGGACGCACCGGCAAGTGGTTTGCGTATCAGCATTACGGCATTCGGCCGGACATCACCACTCTTGCCAAGCCGCTCGCCGGAGGACTTCCGCTTGGAGCCGTTCTGTGCACTGAAGACGTGGCGCGAGTAATGCACGCGGGGATGCACGGCACCACTTTTGGCGGTGGCCCGCTGGCCTGCGCGGTCGGCACCGCCGTCGTCGACACCATTGAGAAGCAAGGCCTGCTCGGGCACGCAACCGAAGTCGGCAATTACTTCCAGGATCGTCTGCACTGGCTCGCCACGCGGCATGAAGCCATCGTCGATGTCCGCGGCAAGGGGTTGATGCTCGCGGCCGAGCTCGATTCTGCCGAACTCGCCAAGCTCACCGTCGCCGAAATGCTCAAACGCCGCATCGTGATCAACTGCACCAGCGATACGGTGCTGCGCTTCCTGCCGCCGTATATTCTCGAACGCTCTCACGTCGACACGGCCATTGCCGCCCTCGACGAGATCTTTACCGAACACTCTGCCGCGCACGCTTCGGCGCGGCCCTCTGGAGGACACCAACATGTCTAGCCGCGCGACCCTGGAGCGCAAGAGCCCCAGCATTCCCGTGCAGAAAGATCCCGACATTCTTGCCGCCGCCGCGCGCATGGCGGGAGAGGACCTTTGTTCGATTTCCGATCTCTCGAGTGCCGAAGTCCGTGCCATTCTCAAGCTGGGCCACGACGTCAAGCACAATCCGCGCGAGTACCGGCACGCGCTCGACGCCAAACAGATGGTGCTGATGTTCGAGAAGGCCAGCCTGCGCACGCGGCTGGCGTTTGAGACCGGCATCAACACCATGGGCGGCAACGCGATCTTTGTCGATCAGACCAGCTCGCCCCTCGGCGAGCGCGAAACTATTGCAGACGTGGCGCGGAACCTTGAACGCTGGGTCGACGTCATCGTGTTGCGCACCTACGCGCACGACACCATTACCGAGATGGCTGCCAACTCGCGCGTTCCGATCGTCAACGCGCTCTCTGACTTCGAACATCCCTGTCAGGCGCTGGCCGATTTCATGACCATCGAGGAGCACTTCGGCTCGGCCGACGGCCTCAACTTCACTTACGTTGGCGACGGCAACAATGTTTGCCATTCACTGATGCTGACCGGCGCGCAGCTTGGCGCAAATGTGACTGTGGCCACGCCCCGCGGCTACTCGCCCGATATCGAGATCGTCACCATTGCGCGCGAGATGGCCGAGAAGAACGGCTGCGAGATCAAGCTACTTCAGGATCCGCAGGCCGCCGCCGAAGGCGCAGACGCCATCTACACCGACGTTTGCGTGAGCATGGGGTTCGAGCACGAATCGACCAAGCGAGCGCCCATTTTTCGCCCTTTCCAGGTGAACGAAGCACTGATGTCGAAAGCCGCGCCTAACGCTGTCTTCATGCACTGCCTGCCGGCGCGGCGCGGCGACGAAGTGACCGACGCTGTGATCGACGGCCCACAGTCCATCGTCTTCGATCAGGCGGAGAATCGGCTGCACGCGCAGAAGGCGCTGTTGCTGCTACTGCTGGGCGGACTGGCCAACGTGGCAGGTTTTCAAGGAGCGGGCTTCAGCGATCAATAGAGATGGCGAACGAACCAAAATCCGTGAAGATGTGGTCCGGGCGCTTCCGCGAGCCGCTGGATGCTGAATTCGAAGCGTGGCAGCGCTCGATCGTCTTTGACTGGCAGCTACTCGACGAAGAGGTCGCCGCCGGCAAGGCGCACGCGTCTGCCCTCTGCGCCGCTGGAATCCTGACCGAAAGCGAAACCGCGGAGCTGCGCAAGGCGCTCGACGCGATCGCGGCCGAATATTCATCCGATGCCGGCAAGGCTCTTGTACGCGACGATCCCGCCGCGGAAGACATTCATCATTTCGTCGAACTGCGGCTCACGGAGCGGCTCGGCTCGCTTGGCCTCAAGCTTCACACCGGTCGCAGCCGCAACGAGCAAATCGCCACTGACCTGCGTCTCTACGCGCGCGCGCAAATCCACCGCGCCGTAGAGGGTCTCGCCGCCTGGGCCTCCGCTCTCGTCGATCAGGCGCGTAAGTCGGGCGACGCGGTGATGCCGAGTTACACGCATCTGCAGCGCGCTGAGCCTGTCCTCATTGCGCACTGGCTGCTGGCTTACGTCGAAATGATTCTGCGTGACGCGTCGCGCCTGGCCGACTGTGCGCAGCGGCTCAACTTATGCCCGTTGGGCTCGGGAGCGGTGGCCGGAGCAGCGCTCGCACTCGATCGCAACCTCGCCGCGCGCGAAATGGGGTTCGACGGGCCTACGGCCAACTCCATCGACGCTACCAGCGATCGTGACTTCATCCTCGAGTATCTGCAGGCGCTCACTTTCGTCGGCCTGCACCTCAGCCGTTTCGCCGAGGAGATCACGTTGTTCGCTACGGCCGAGTACGGCTTTGTGATCCTGCCTGAGGCATTTTCGACCGGCTCCAGCGCCATGCCGCAGAAGAAGAACCCCGATTTCACAGAGCTGATTCGCGCCAAGGTGGGACGAATTCACGGCGCAGCGCAGGCCGTCGCAATCGAGCTCAAAGGCCTTCCATTGGCCTACAATAAAGACATGCAGGAGACCCAGGAGCCGGCCTTTGCGGTCAGCTTTGTTCCGCAAATGCTCGATCTCGTGGCCAGGTTTACTGTCGCAATTCAATTCCATCACCAGCGCATGCGCGTCGCGGCACAGTCAGGCTTCCTTAATGCCATGACCGCGGCGACCTACCTTGTCCACAAAGGCGTTCCATTCCGTACTGCGCACGAGAAGATCGGCAACGCCGTGCGCTTTGCTCTGGAGAAAGGCGCCGAGCTGGGCGAACTTTCGCTCGCTGAGTTGCGCCAATTCGGCGACGAGTTCGACGAAGACTTTTACGCAGCTGTCACGCTCGATGCCACACTCGATTGCCACGACGTGATCGGCGGAACCGCGCGTGAACGTGTGCGCCAGGCACTCGCTTCGGCATCGGAGAAAATCGCTGCGCTCAGGAGAGTCCAGGATGGGGAGGTTGCTCATGCTGGTGCGTAAGGCGCTGCTGCACGATGCCTCCAATATTTACGACTTGGTAAACTCTCTTTCCGGTGACGGAACGCTATTGCGCCGGCCATTCGCCGAAGTCTGCGAGAACATTCGCGACTTCACCGTTGCCGAGTCGGATGGCGGCGTGTTCCTCGGCTGCGGCGCGCTGCACCTTTACGGGCCGCACCTGTGCGAGGTGCGCTCCATCGTAGTAAAGCCCGAGGCGAAGAGCCGGGGCGCCGGCGGCAGCATTCTGAGCGCGCTCATTGAAGAAGCCGAGACTCACGGCGTTCATTCGGTCTGCCTCTTCACGCGAATTCCCGACTTTTTCTTCAAGTATGGATTTCGCACTGTGGAGGACAAGTCGGAACTGCCCGACAAAATCTTCAAAGACTGCCAGGTCTGCCCGCGACTGCACCGCTGCGACGAAGTGGCCATGGTCCGCGGCCGCATTCCGCGCATGTCGATCCTTGGCCCGCGCGAGGAAGCCCAGGAACTCGTGCGACTATCCGGGTGAGTCGCCGCAACCGATTCTTCTTCTGTTCCGCGACCTGCCGGCACTCCTAGGAGCTACCTGACTGCCGGCAAATTCTCGAATCCCTGCCCTTCGCGGTCTCGGTCGCGCCTTTCTGCGCGGAACAAACCATTTCAATGCCAACACTTCCCTCCCGTTACTTTGGTTTGCGTTGGTGCACGGAACTAGACCAACACATGCGCCCTGACGATCATCGAATCGAAGCATCAACCTTCTGCAGGCAACAATCGCCGCCAAGAACGATAGCTGAACTTTCTTGAATTGGAGGAGACACCATGAAAAAGATCGCCGTGATGCTTTCTGTAGCCGCTATTTCATTCTCAGGTTCTGCCGTTCGGGCGCAGCAGGCTGGCGCCGCCGCGCAAACCGGCGCGACAGCCAACGCAGGAACCGGCGCGGGCAACGCGCATGTGAGCCAATCGACGGACGTAAACGCCTCGGCATCGGCCAATCGGAATGGCGCCACGGCCACTGGTGACGCTCAATCGTCCGATCAGGTGCAAATGCATCCCGTGAACGGCCAGCTTGTGGGCAAGCTCGACTCAAAGACCGCGAAGCCGGGCGACCCGGTCGTAGTGAAAACCACCGAGGCGTTTCGCACGTCGGAGGGAGTTGTCATTCCCAAGGGGTCGCGCCTGGTCGGCCACGTAACCGAAGTACAGGCGCATGGCAACGGCAATCAGGACTCGCGGCTTGGAATTCAGTTCAGCCGGGCTGAGCTGAAGAGCGGCGAAAGCTTCCGGGTGCAATCGACGATCGAATCGGTTGCGCCACCCGCAGGAACCATGGCAGCGGCCTCGATGGATAGCAGCCAAGACCTAGGCGCACCGGGCGGCGGACGAGCCATGGGCAGCGGCGGCCGCACCGGTGGTGGCCTGCTCGGCGGCACATCGGCTGTGACGTCAACAACAGCCGGCGTCGGTTCCAGCCTGGACCGCACCGTCGGCAGTTCTGTCGGAACCGCAGGCAGCCTGACGAGCGGTGCAGGCGCATCAGCCGGAAACGGCCTCAATGGTGCCGCCGCCGCGACCAGCGGAATCTCAGCACACGCCACTTCGGTTCCTGGCGTGATGCTTGCAGGCAGCGCGACGGGCTCCGCCTCAGGAGTGCTCTCCGCGTCCAGGCACAATCTTCATCTCGACTCGGGCACTCAAATGACGCTGGGAATTGCCGGCGCTGTGGGCCGCTAACCCGCCGACTCCAGGCGCCGCGGTTGCTCTCCGCGCCGCGGAGCTAACTGGATCGCCTCATGCCCGGCTGAGGATTTGGTGGACCCTCGCGCAGAATCATGGCTGCGCAGCTCGCGATAGCCGTGCCAAACAAGGCCAGCACTGGGCGGGATTCGACGTTCACAATAATGACCGACGCCACACTCGTACAGTAATCGAGCGAGGAACACTGCCTCCAACCCAGAATCGCGCACGTCACCACGTAAGCGATCGCCAAAATCACCTGCCCGATTGCCGCCCTACGCCAGACGAATCCAAAGACGAAGACGGGAAAGCTGGCGATGGGCAGGACGTAATAAAGCGTTGAAGGGACCCGATTGAAGCGGATGTCGATGCCCATCGCCGAATACAGGCCGTAGCCCAGCATCGCGAAGCTGAGAAAACCCGCAATCCCGTTCAAGCCGAATCGGATGAGGCGGCGGTTTGTCATCATTTGCTCCCTCGACTGACTCACTTCTTCTTTAAGATGGCAGCGCCGATCGCCGCCTGTCCATAGCTCAGCCCGCCGTCGCCGGGGCTAACCGTGCGATGCCGATAGATCTGGAAACCGAGTTGCTCAAGCCCCTCGTGCAAGAGGCGCGCCAAGCGCCGGTTGTGCAGGCACCCGCCGGAGAGAACCACCTGCTGAATGCCCGTGGCTTCACGCGCGAGCTCCGCAGCGTGAATGAATCCTGCTGCAACCCCCGCGTGGAATCGCGCCGCTATCTTTGCCTGGCCGACGCCGTTTTCGAGATCATCCAGCACTGCACGCCACATCGCCTTTGTAGCGATTGTCGCAGCTTCACGCCTAGCCCAATCCCCTCCGACGACCTGCAGGGCGTAATCTTGCTGAACCGAATCATCCTGCTCATCGATTGCTATCCCTTCCAGCTCAATTGCCGCTTGCGCCTCGTAATCAACGGTGCGCCGACGCAACACCACCGCCGCAACCGCGTCAAACAGGCGACCCAGGCTAGACGTCAGCGGCGTGTTGATCTTGCGCGCGATCATCTGCTCCAGGACACGCGCCTGCTGTGGGGTGGTCGCTGTCAGCTTTGCCGCCAGCTCGCCGTCGATCCCGGCTGCAATCAGCGCACCGAAGGCCATGCGCCATGGCTCGCGAATCGCTGCCTCACCGCCTGGCATCGGGACATACTGCAGATGGGCAAACCGCTCAAACTCATCCAGCCGGGCAATCAGCACTTCCCCGCCCCAAATTTTGGCATCCGTGCCATAGCCGGTGCCGTCGAGGCTCAGCCCGATGGCCGGACCGGTGAGCCCATGCTCGGCCAAGCAGGCGGCGATGTGCGCGTGATGATGCTGCACCGCGATCAGCCGTAAACCGCGCTCGCCGGCCCACTCTTTCGCCCAGCTCGTCGAAAGATATCCAGGGTGCATGTCGTGCACTAAGGTTTCCGGTTCGATCTCGAAGGTGCGCATCAGGTGCGCAAGCGACTCGCGGAAGAAATCGAGGCCCGTCAGGTTCTCAAGGTCACCCAGGTGCTGGCTCTGGTAAGCAAACCGGCCACGTGCCAAGGCGAACACGTTCTTCAGGTGCCCACCGACGGCCAGCAGCGGGGGCGCCTCGCCGAGGAACTCGGGCAGCTCCACGGAGAGCGGCACGAATCCCCGGGCACGGCGGATGATTTGCGGGCCACCGTCGACCAAAGCGATCACCGAGTCGTCGCAGCGCTGCAGGATCTCGCGATCGTGCATCAGGAAGGCGTCGGCAATCTTGCCCAGGCACGCTAACGCCTCATCGTTGTCGATGGCGATCGGCTCTTCGCTCAGGTTTGCGCTGGTCATCACCAGCGCCTTCACACTCGCATCGGTGAAGAGCAGGTGTTGCAGCGGAGCGTAGGGCAAGAAAATCCCAAGCCACGGAATTCCCGGCGCAACCGAAGGCGCAATGCCATTTTCGGCGCGAGCGCGAGCCAAGACGATCGGCCGAGCCGGCGTCATCAACAGCGCCTCTTCCGCCTCACTCAGCTCGCAGATCGCGCGCGCAGCCCCTACCTCGCGCACCATCACGGCAAGGGGCTTTCCGTAGCGATGCTTCCGCTCGCGCAGGCGTATCACGGCAGCTTCGTTGGTCGCGTCCGCGCTCAAATGGAACCCACCAATTCCCTTGATGGCCATGATGCTGCCCTTCATCAAGCGACCGATGGTTTCGCCCACCGGGTCCGCGGAAACAATCTGCGACCCATTGGCCGCCACCAGCCGCACGCGAGGCCCGCACACCGGGCAGGCATTCGGCTGCGCGTGGAAACGACGATTCATGGGGTCGTCGTACTCCGCCTGACATGCAGGGCACATTTTGAACTTCGCCATCGAGGTCTGGGGACGGTCGTAAGGGATGCGCCGCGTGATGGTGAAGCGCGGACCGCAGTTGGTGCAATTCAGGAACGGGTAGCGAAACCTGCGGTCTGCCGGATCGAGCAGTTCCCGCAGGCAATCGCTGCACGTCGCGGCGTCGGCGGGAATCCCGGTCGAAACCTGACCCCGCGCCTCGCTGGCCACGATCCGAAATTCTTTTTCTTGTTTCGGAGGAGCGGATCGGTAAGTCACCGCGTCGATACGAGAAAGGGGAGGCGCCTCTGAGCGCAGCCGCCGGCGAAAGGCTTCCATTCGATCAGCCGGGCCCTCGATCTCGATCGTGACGCCGCTGGTGTCGTTGCCGATGAATCCGGCCAGGCCCTCCTCGATAGCAAGCCGGTATACGAACGGACGGAATCCCACGCCCTGCACTACGCCGCGCACCTCCAGAATCTCGCGACAAGGCGCTTCGGGCGGTCCTGGTTTTGGATGGGATCCTTGCTTCACATTCGGTTCCCGCACGCAGACAAGAATAGCGCACGATCGCATTCGAGGCTGCATCGCCTCGCATCCAATCAGTGAAGTGCCGCGGTCATAAAGAGCGCAAACGAACCGGCCAGGCATATCCTGAAAGTGAGGCAAGATCAGTTTGATCGATCTCAAGCTACGGAGCGCGTCGCGGGCGACGGGATCGGTCGTTCTCGCAATCCTAGCTGGAGTTCTCTCAGGCTGGGCCCAGACCGCGGAATCTGCCGCGATCGTCAGCCGCATCGACGCTGCAGCCCAATCGCGGTACGACCATGTTCTCGGATTCACCGATATCGAAAACTACGCGATCTATCGAAGCAATGATGAAGCGCATGCCGCGGCCTCGATGACGGTGAAAACGACCTACCGAAAAGGTGAAGGCAAGAGCTACCAGATCCTTTCTGAAAGTGGATCAGGAATACTGTTGCACTTCGGGCTGCACCCCCTTCTGGAGAACGAAAAGGCCATCAATGTGCCAAGTAACGTGGAGAAGTCCTGGTTCACTTCGGCGAATTACGACATGAAGCTCAAGCCGGGCGTAACGCAGCAGATCGACAGCCGCAGTTGCCTCGCCATCGCTATCATCCCGCGACGCAAAGCGTCCAATACGATCGACGGGACTCTCTGGGTCGATGCCAAAGACGCCTTAATTGTCAAAGTCGAAGGAGTAGCCTCGAAAGATCCGTCGGTGTTCTCAGGAACCACACACATGATGCGGCAGTACTCGAACATCGAGGGATATTCGATGTCGAAGCACGCGCGTGCCGAATCGAACAGTTCCCTTTTCGGCCCAACGGTGGTCACCATCGACTACGGTAATTATCATCTACAGACTGAACCGGACAAGTAGCTCTCAGCTTTCAGCTATCAGCTTTCGGCAAGAGCGTGGAAAACCTATCGGGTGCGCTCGATTCTCAGGATTTCTTAATTGGTTGCTGATCAAACGCCTCGACTCGAGGCAGGCGAGAGGCTCGCAGCTAGAAGCCGGAAACCGATCCCAGCCCGGCACACATGTCCGTGATTGCTGTCACGGTTTGCCTAAACCTCCGCCACGTACAACAATGATAGGCATCCATCGGCAATCGCGCGGAATCGGTGGTCCCTTTCTTTGAGATGCGCGAGCCGTGCCGCAAATGCAGGGAGGAATCGTGCCAGCATTCACCCCACCGCCTCTACCCAGCGAAGACAAACGATGGAAGATCGTGAACGGCACTATGCGCAAGAACGGGTTTGCCCGTTACGCGCTGATTGAAACGCTGCACACGGTGCAGTCGTCTTTTGGCTATCTCGACGACGATGCCATTCGCTTTGTCGCCCAGTCGCTGCGCGTTCCCCTCAGCCAGGCATACGGAGTGGCCACCTTCTATCACTACTTCACGCTCAAGCCGCCGGGAAAGCATACTGTGACGGTCTGCGAAGGCACCGCATGCTACATCAGGGGCGCGGACAAGTTGATCGGAGTGGCCGAAAAGCGGCTGTGTATCAAGCAGGGTCAAACTACGCCTGACGGCCAGGTAAGCCTGATGGTGGCCCGTTGCGTGGGTGCCTGCAGCCGTGCGCCGGTGGCGTTGTGCGATGGCGAAGTGGTGGGCGAAATGACCGAGGACCAAATGCTCGAGCAACTGGAAAGGTGGACCACGGAATGACAATCGAGGAGCTCGAACAGATTGCAAAAACGGCCCAGCAGGAGCGCGACAAGTACGACTACGAAGTAAATGTGTGCATGGACCTGGCCTGTGCCAGCCAGGGCGCCGGAGCTCTGAAAGATGCCCTGGAAAAAGCAGCGCAGACGTGCGGCAAGAAGGTCTGCGTGCGACGCACCGGCTGCATGGGCCCTTGCTCGCATGGGCCGCTGGTACGCGTGGATCCCGATGAAACGTTGTATCGCAAGGTCGCCGCAAAAAGCGCCGAAGCGATCATCAACAGCCTGGGCAACGAACCGGTGCCGGAGCTGAAGAGCGACCTGAGTGAACATTTTGACCGGCAGGTTCGCGTGGTGCTCGAGAACGCCGGCTACATCGATCCCGAAAAGATCGAGGATTACATCGCCCGCGACGGCTACAAAGCCCTGCTCACGGTGCTCACTGAGATGACGCCCAATGGCGTGGTTCATCGTGTCACCGAGAGCGGCTTGCGTGGCCGCGGCGGAGGCGGCTATCCGACGGGACTGAAGTGGGGCACCGTGGCCAAAGCCTCCGGCGGTCTCAAATACGTGGTCTGCAACGGCGACGAAGGCGACCCCGGCGCATTCATGGATCGCAGCGTGATGGAAGGCGATCCGCACCGCGTCATCGAAGGTATGGCCATCGCCGCTTACGCTGTCGGCGCCAGCAAGGGCTTTATTTACGTTCGCGCCGAGTATCCGGTGGCCGTTTCGCGGCTGACCACCGCGCTGCGCGACGCCCGGCGGCACGGACTGCTCGGCAACAGCATCTGCAATACGTCTTTCAACTTCGATGTGGAGATCCGCTTAGGCGCCGGAGCTTTTGTATGCGGCGAAGAGACGGCGCTGATCGCCTCGATCGAGGGCCGGCGCGGCACGCCCAAGCCGAGGCCGCCCTATCCGGCGGCAAGCGGCCTGTGGGGCAAGCCCACGCTCATCAACAACGTCGAGACCTACGCCAACATCGCGCCCATCATTCGCAATGGCGGCAAATGGTTCTTCAACATGGGCTCGGAACGCAGCAAGGGCACCAAGGTCTTTGCCCTCACCGGCAAAATTGCCAATACAGGCCTGGTGGAAGTGCCCATGGGCATCAAGTTGCGCGAGATCATCGAAGTCATCGGCGGCGGCGTGCCGGACGGCCACACTTTCAAGGCGGTGCAGACCGGGGGGCCTTCCGGGGGCTGCATCCCCACCGAGATGCTGGACGTTGGCGTGAGCTACGACGCGCTGCTAAAGATGGGCTCGATCATGGGCTCAGGCGGCATGATTGTGATGGACGATACCTCCTGCATGGTCAACGTGGCGCGCTTCTTCATCGAGTTCTGCATGACCGAGTCGTGCGGCAAGTGCATTCCCTGCCGCGCCGGCACGGCGCAGATGTACACGCTGCTGACGCGCATTTGCACCGGCGTGGGAACCATGGACGACCTCGAACTGCTCGAAGAGCTCTGCTCCACGGTGAAGGAGGCCAGTCTCTGCGGCCTGGGACAAACCGCGCCCAACCCTGTGCTGAGCACGCTTAAGTATTTTCGCCACGAATACACTGAGCATATCCTCGACAAGCGCTGCCGGGCCGGCGTTTGCAATATGGCGGCGATCAAGTCGGAAGCCCAGAGCGAGGTGGTGGCATGAGCGACACTGCGGAAGTCAAAACTCTCACCATCGACGAACAGGAAGTCAGCGGCCGGCGCGGTCAAACCATTCTCGAAGTTGCGCTGGAGAACGACATCTCGATTCCTACGCTTTGCCACCTGGAGGGCCTCAGCGAGGTGGCCGCCTGCCGGCTTTGCATGGTCGAGATCAAGGGCAGCAACAAGCTGCAGCCTGCCTGCGTGACAGCCATCTTCGAAGGCATGGAAGTGAGTACCCAGACCGAGCGCCTCAAGAAGCATCGCGGCATGATTCTCGAGCTGCTCTTCGCCGAGCGCAACCACATCTGTTCGGTGTGCGTCTCCAACGGACACTGCGAGTTGCAGACTCTCGGTCAGGAACAGGGCTTGACGCACATTCGTCTGCCCTATCGCAACCCCGATCTTTCGGTCGATGCCTCGCACGAGCGCTTCACCATCGACCACAACCGTTGCATCCTTTGCACTCGCTGCGTGCGTGCCTGCGCAGAGATTGAGGGTGCGCACATTTGGGACGTGATGGGCCGCGGCATCAATTCGCTGATCATCTCCGACCTGCACCAGGACTGGGGAAGCTCGGCATGCACCCGCTGCGGCAAATGCGTGCAGGTTTGCCCAACAGGAGCCCTCTTCGATAAGAGCAAGGTCGGCTCCGATCATCCCAAGTATCCCGATTTTCTGCCCTATCTGAACCTGATGAGGGAGGCGCAATGAGCAAACTGAAACTGGCGACAGTCTGGCTCGACGGATGCTCCGGATGCCACATGTCGTTTCTCGACATGGACGAGAGGCTGCTCGAGCTGGCGGAGCTGGTTGACGTGGTGTACAGCCCCATCGTCGACGCCAAAGAGTATCCCGATGAAGTAGACATTGCACTGGTCGAGGGAGCGGTGTCGTCGGTCGACGACGAGAAAAAGATCAGGAAGGTTCGCGACCACTCGAAAACCCTGGTGGCCATGGGCGACTGCGCGATCACCGGCAACGTTCCATCGATGCGCAATCCCATCGGGCCGGAAGCGATTCTCGACCGCGCTTACATCCAAAATGCCAGTGCTCAGCCGCAGATTCCCTGTGTGATCGTGCCCAAGCTGCTGCGCGTGGTGCGCCCCATCCACGAATTCGTGAAGGTGGATGTTTTTCTGCCCGGTTGCCCGCCTTCGGCCGATACCTTTCACACCGCGCTCACTGCGCTGGTCAACGGCGGACCGCTGGACATTCCGGCGCTTACCCGCTTCGGTGCTTAACGAAATGGAGCAAGCCCAATGAGCCAGACCATCACCATCGATCCCGTAACGCGATTGGAAGGACACGGCAAGATTACGATCCAGCTCAATGGCAAGGGCGAGGTCGAGGACGCCCATTTTCACGTCACGCAAGTTCGCGGTTTCGAGCGCTTCAGCGAGGGCCGGCCGTTCTACGAGATGCCGAGCCTGATGGCACGGATCTGCGGCATCTGCCCGGTTTCGCATCTCATCGCTTCCGCGAAGGCCTGCGAAGCCATTATGTCGGTGCGCATTCCGCACACCGCGGCGCAGCTCCGGCGCGTGCTTAACCTCGCTCAGATGGTGCAGTCGCACGCGCTCAGTTTCTTCTATCTGGCTTCGCCCGATCTGCTTCTCGGCATGGAAGCCGATCCCAAGGTGCGCAACATTCTTGGCGTCGCCGCGGCAAGTCCCGAATTGGGCCGTGCTGGAATCGCCCTGCGGCGTTTCGGCCAGAGCATCATCGAGATTCTTGGCGGAAAGCGCATTCACCCGGGATGGGTCGTTCCCGGAGGCGTCACCGAGCCGCTAGAAAGCGCCCAGCGCGACAAGATTCTCGCCATGATTCCCGAAGCCTATGCCAATCTTGCACTGGCTCTCGCGGCCTATAAGAAAATCGCCGGGCAATTCAAGCATGAGATTGAAGTTTTCGCCAACTTCCCATCGAATTACCTGAGCCTGATCAATGAAGACGAGTCGATCGAGTTCACCGATGGCGCGCTGCGCATCGTCGATGCCACGGGCACCATTATTGAAGACGGCATGACCGCCAGCCGGTATTCCGAAGCAATCGGCGAAGCCGTTGAGCCCTATAGCTACACGAAGTTCGCTTATTACAAGCCGCTCGGCTATCCCGCGGGAAGTTACCGCGTGGGTCCGTTGGCTCGACTCAACATCGTGAAAACCATGGGTACGCCAGAAGCCGACGCAGAGCTCATCGAGTTCAAGCAATTGGCTTCCGGGCCGGTGGAAAGCTCCTTCTACTATCATCACGCGCGGCTGGTTGAGATGCTGTACGGCATCGAAAAAATCGAGCAGATTCTCGCCGATCCGCGCATCCTTGAGAAACACGTACGCGCCACGGCCGGTGTCAACCGGAATGAAGGCGCAGGTCAGGCAGAGGCGCCGCGCGGCACGCTGCATCATCACTACAAAGTCGACGATAACGGCAAGATGCTGTGGGCCAACCTGGTGATCGCCACCGGCCAGAACAACAAGGCAATGAACCTGGGCGTTCTTCAAGTGGCGCAAAGCTACGTAAAAGGCGGAAAGTTCACTGAAGGGATATTGAATCGCGTGGAGGCCGTGGTGCGGACGTTCGACCCGTGCCTGAGCTGCTCCTCCCACGCAGCAGGCCAAATGCCTCTTGAGGTTTTGCTACTCTCTGCCGCGGGCACAGTGCTCGATCGCGTGGCCCGATGACGACCAGCTCGCCGATGGGCGAAGCCAAGACTCGCTGTCTTGTGCTGGCCTGCGGCAACACCTTGCGCAGCGATGACGGCGTTGGGCCAAAACTCGCCGAGTGGGCTACGGAGCGGTTCCACGAAAACCGCGATGTGCGTGTCGTCGCACGCCAGCAGTGGACCCCGGACTTAGCTGAGGAGATTGCCGCGGCCGATTCGGTGCTGTTCGTGGATGCTTCGGCCAAGTCGCGGCCGGGCCGAGTCAGCCTGACTGCCGTTCCCTCCAATCGAGGAAGCGGCAGCACGGGGTCACACCACCTGGAGGCGCACGAACTGATCGGCCTCACACGAAGCCTCTATGGTTCCATCAAATCTCACGCCATGCTGCTGACCGTGGGCGCGGCATCGACCCAGCTTGGCGAAGAATTCAGCAAGCCTGTCGAGGCCGCCCTTCCTCGCGCACAGGGCCTTCTGGAAAAAGCCGTCCTGCGCTTCCTGGCGAACTGAGGGGGCCTGCGGCGCTGGGCAACAGGCGGCCGCGCATCGCTCTTTCCAACGAGGAGCTCCTGAATAGAGATCGGCCAGGGGGCGCTGTATCCCACGATTCGTCAGTTTGGTTCACGTCCCGGTTTCTCCACGACGGCCGTAGCCCAAAGGAATCCGCCTACGGCTTCTTTGGCGTTCACGACCCGCTTGCAGCCCACGTAGTCCGCATAGCTTGCCTGCACGCACAAACCGTCGCACGCGCTCAAAATGTCGACGAGGCCATCGCCGTCCACTCGCGCGTTGTGCGTAATGGAGCGATAGCCGGCGGCCACCAAGGGCGCGTATTCGGCGCGATCCAGGACTCCCAACTCAATCCCGCGCTCAAGCGCGTAGGTAAACATCGCGCTGCCTGAAGTGTCGATCCAGTTATCGCTGCGATCCGGCTTGTCTACGATGAAGAACCATCCGCCTGTGGCGGAATCCTGCATGCGCTTCAGGCCTGCGGCCAGGCGCTGATAGATGTCGAGCACATCGGCGCGCCCGGGATAGCCGGCCGGCAGATGGTTCAGTGCTTCGACGACCACCAGCGCATACCATCCCAACCCTTCGCTCCATACCTCGGGTGAAAGCCCCGTCACCGGATCTGCCCAGTGCAGTTTTCTAGCGGGCACGACAGTGGCCAGGCTGGGATCCGCGGCCCACGCATGGTAGTAGAGGCCGCTGTCGCCCTTGAGTGCATGATGCGCGAAAACGGTAATCTGCTTCACAGCTTCATCGAAGCAGTACTTGCGGTCACCGATCGAGTCGCCATAGCGAAGCAGAAACATCTCGCCCATGAAGACTCCATCAACCCACATTTCGCCGTTCAGCCGCGGATTGTGCCAGAAACCGCCGTCCCGATTGCGCGGATAATGGTCGAACAACCTGCGAATTTGCGTAGCCGCGGTGTGATAGCGAGGGTCGTGCGTATCCTCGTACAAGCCGACAACAATGTTTCCCGCCATCGCGTTGTCGAGGCTATCGAGCTTGACGTTGACGAGATTGCCGTCGCGATCGATGAAGGGGTCGATCTGCCGCTTGATGTAGTCCAGGTAGCGGGGGTCACCGGTCGATCGCCAAAGCATCTCGAAGCCGTTCAGGGTATAGCCCTTCCAATAGGACCACGGCGTGAGCGAGTCACCGGGAGCGCCGGTGTTGCGCTTCATGATGGTGTCGGCAAGCGCGACCGACCAGTACCTGGGCCGTTGCGCAGAAAGAAAACCGGTCGCGTTGATCGACCAAAGGCCGACCAAAACCCACACTGAGAGCTTCACGTACGCAGCTCCTCGGTGAATCAAGCAAGAACTCTTCATCGATTGAATCCTCCGAAGTGGCAAAGAAAACACTGCGGTAAGCGGTTGCCGGCCTTCCGCCTACCTGTGAATCTCCATCGCAGCAGCGGATTTGGTCATCTGTTCCAGATCGGTGGCGGTCGCGGCATTGCACTTGAAGACGATCAGAAACTGGCCAACTGTAGTGACGACGCCTGCGTTAAATGCGCCGTCCTGTGTGTAGTCAAATTCGTCAAAGACGAGGCCGCTGGCCCCGGCGAAATGTTTCTTCGACAGGATGACCACGTGCTCTTCCGGGTGAAACCGCATCAACCTGTCGAGAAAATCGGCGCTATCTCGAATGCCTCGCGAATGCGGCGTTGGGTAATTGAGCCTTTCTGCAAGAATCACGATGCCATCCGGAGCGTCACCCTGCCGCGCGGCAAACAGCAGGAACTCATTTCCGTAAGGAGACCCGGGACCGAGCTGAAGAGCTCTCATATCGGTTGGCTGGAGAATTCCGGGCCAACGATAGGTCAGGTGAAAGTAGGAGTTGACGTAGGCGCCTCCTTCTGTTCGGCCGTCAGTTGGCGACTGCGCCTGGGCAGTAAGGCAGGCGAGGGCGGGAATTGTGAGAAACGCGAGGGAGAGAAGTTTCCGCATGACTGGAACCGTCTCAAGATGATAGCGTAACCGCCGCATGTCGCTCGGCGCAGTTCGAAAAAGATCGGCGGCTATGTACTGAAGCGCAGCCGCCGTTACAAGAAAGAATAGGCGAGGTTAGAACGCAGCCACCGTCTGCCGCAGGCTGTATGAGCTGAGCGTCTTGATATAGTTGCCGCGGTCGTACGGCGAAGTATCGGGAACCGAGCGCCGGCTCAGGCAGCCGCGCGTCTCGGCGAGCGAGGCATACTCCCGCTTTTCGAGCCAGTAGCGCAAATCGGCCAGAACGCGCGCGATGTGTTCGATTCCGTGAATATGGAGGGCGGATACCATCATGGCTACGCTGCCGCCGGCCATGATCGCCTTGAGCACATCTTCGGCTGAGTGCACGCCCCCGGTAATGCCGATGTCGCCGTTGAAATTGCCATAGAGAATCGCCGCCCAGTGCAGCCGCGGCAACAGCTCTGACGGCGTGGAGAAATGCAGCGTCGGACGCACCTCAAGAGCCTCGATGTCGAAATCCGGCTGATAAAAGCGGTTAAAGAGAACCATCCCTCTCGCGCCGGCGCGCTCCAGCCGCGCACCAAGATGCGGCAGGCTAGTAAACGACTGCGAGAGCTTGACGGCCACGGGAATCTTGACTGCCTTGCAGACGCTGTCGACCAGTTCCAGGAGCTGCAACTCGATTTCGGCCGAAGTCTGGCTGCGGTCGGTAGCCAGTGCAAAAGTATTCAGCTCAATGGCGCTCGCCCCGGCCTGCTCCATCTCCTTCGCCAACTGCACCCAGCCACCGCTGGTGGCGCCGTTCAAGCTGGCCAGGATGGGAATACCTGCTGCCTCGCGCGCCCGCCACAGATACTGCAGATAGCCGTCCTGGCTCATGCGGTAATCGTGCTGCTCGGGCAGATAGCCGAGCGACTCCGCAAAAGAATCGGTGCCGCGCGACAAATCTTCATCGAGCGCCCGTGACTCCAGCGCCAATTGCTCTTCGAAGAGCGAAGTCAGCACGATCGCGGATGCACCTGAATCTTCCATACGGCGAATGTTGTCGATTGACTCGGAAAGCGGCGTGCTAGCAACCACGATCGGGCCGCTGAGCTGCATGCCGAGATACTTCATTGACAGATCTGTCATGCCTCACCTCCGGCGGTCGTTGCCGCCAGTTTTGCTTCGGGCTTTGCCTCTTTTACTTCAGGCGGAGCGATGTGCGGCGTCTCTCCACGGCCAGGCATCGCCGCCCGCGCCGAATAAACGCGCCACTCCCGCTCCACATCATCTTGCGCTTCGTTGAGCAACTGGCTGGCGAGCTCGGGGTTGCTGCGCGCCAGCATGGTGTACCGCGCCTCGCGATAGGCGTAATCCTTGAGCCGGATCGACGGCGCCTTCGAGTCGAGCTGGAATGGATTCTTCCCTTCCTCGCGCAGCGCCGGGTTGTAACGCATCAGCGGCCAGTACCCCGACTGCACGGCCAGCTTCTCCTGCTCCAGCCCATGAATCAGGTCGTATCCATGCGCAATGCAACTGGAGTAGGCGATGATGATCGACGGACCGTCGTGCGCTTCGGCCTCCTGGAATGCCTTGATCACGTGGGTGTCATTGGCTCCCAGCGCCACCTGCGCCACGTACACGGAGCCGTAGCTCACCGCTTCCATGGCCAGGTCTTTGCGGCTGTTCGGCTTGCCGCTCGCGGCAAACTTGGCTACTGCGCCGCGAGGCGTCGATTTCGATGCCTGCCCGCCGGTATTCGAATAGACACCGGTGTCGAGCACCAGCACATTCACGTTCTTGCCTGAACCGAGTACATGGTCGAGCCCGCCGAAACCG
>Ga0187855_10001097_pt1 | contig 22029 bp, 21 predicted proteins | sample June2016WEW_8_10_2_FD_132969 | JGI IMG/M metagenome (GOLD analysis project Ga0187855, IMG submission 132969) | Peatland microbial communities from SPRUCE experiment site at the Marcell Experimental Forest, Minnesota, USA - June2016WEW_8_10 | ecosystem: Environmental > Terrestrial > Soil >...
GAACGCCAACTCTACAAAGCAATGCTCGCTTGCGAGCGGACGCGGGAGTGTGTCCCTACAGGCCAACACACCAGAAAAAACTCTTGCAACGGACCGACCTCGTTAGAGAAACCGCGTTTACCAAGACCTTATGCCGTGGCGAGATGTAAGTGGATTATTATGCCTGGGTACGTCCATCAGTAGATATTATCTAGGATCAGCGATAAAGTCACTTAAAAGCCTAAATCTCAATGCTCAAGAATGGTCATAAATATGCGTCGGCTCTGGTGACGTTGGGTTTGGCTTCTGCAATCGCAGGATTGGGTTGTGGCGGCGGGGGTATGACCACCGCACCTCCACCGGTTCCAACTACCGCTACGCTGATAGTGGTTCAAGGAATCGAAGATCAACCGGTCAGCGTTTCGCTGGACGGACAGATTATCGCCGAGAACTTGGTTTATCTAAACAGCACAAGTCCCCTGATCGTTGCCTCCGGGCAACACGAGTTGCTATTGCAGAATGCGTCCGGGCCCTTGACGGGTGGGCCAAATAGTCTCGACCTTTCTCCAAATACGCGCAATACCTTCACCTATTACGGATATGGGTTGGGCACCCAAGGGCCGAGCTTATTAGTTGACGACACGACGCCAGCCGCAGGTTCAAATGCAAAGCTACGCATCGCGGAGTACGCCAGTTTATTTCCGGGCGTGGACGTTTACCTCGTACCTTTTGGAAGCGGTCCGACCGGAACGCCACTTCTGAGCGAGCTAGGGCTCAGCAACTTTCCGACTACTTACCGAGTCGTGCCGCCGGGAAACTACGACATCTATTTCACAGCGTCCGGGACGATGGGTACGCAGGTTTTCTACCATACTGGGTCATTTCCTTTGGCCGCTAATCAAAATCGGACGGTTTTGTTCATGAATGGTTGTCCGACGGCGGGTATCGATGGCTGCAATGTGGCCGGCGGGTATACCGCGGTGACGGTGGCAGACCTGAATTAACCCAGCATGCCAAGGATGGGTGGGAACCTGGTCACAAGTTCCACCGTGACGCTTTGATTCTCCGAAAGACCGATGAAACAAGATTATGCTGGATCACTCCTCGTGTAATTATGCTTGCTCCGACTCGCCGTGGGAACCACTTGGACGTAGGGTCGCGTAACCGGACAATGAGGCTAGCCGAGGCGTCACTGGTGTTTGCGCTCGCTTTTCTTTCGCCCTCTTTCTTTAGCGGTACTTCCGTACTACTATCAGCCGTCAAGCCGTCCTAGGTTTTTGAGGTACGGTCCCGCTATTGGGTTTTTTTCGTTTACGCCTTAGACTTTCACTATTGCAGGCATGCTGTTTGCAAGTGATAGTGAGGGAATCAGTCATGGCGACTCAGGATTTTATGAGCAAGACTCCACAAAACGGCGTTCCAAACCGCACCACGACGCAGAGCGAGCGTCGCGGAACCCGCCGCTGCAAGATCACCCAGTTGATGCGCATTCGCCCCTCGGACCCCGAGAAAGAACACTTCGAGGATCTCCGCGGCACCATGAGCGTTTCGCGCACGGGCGTCTATTTCCAGACCAGCGAGGCCGGCTACGAACTTGGCATGCGTCTCTTCGTGACCATGCCCTACACGCAGGGCGCCGCTTCCATGAGCCGGGAATATCTGGCCGAGGTTGTCCGCGTGGAGCCCCTGTCCAACGGCATGACCGGGATTGGCTTCAAGATCCTGATGGAAATGGGCATGCCGGCGAACCACTCGTACGGCTTCTCGACCCAGAACAGGTAAGCTCGCAGGGTAACCGCGCTACGGAATTTTGCCTGGTTTCCGAGCGATTCGCCGGCAAAGTCACCGAGCCTGAAAAAACTGATCAGAAAAAGAAAGGGCGTCCAAGGACTTGGACGCCCTTTCTTCTGTTTGGGGGTGGAAAAGGTTCGCGTCGCGCCGGAGTTCGGATTATTCGCTGCGTCCCAGCATGCGCATGGCGCGGTGCCGCAGCATTCCGAGCTGCCGGTTCACCGGATGCCTGCGCGCCAGGAACGAAAGAACCGGCTCCTTGCGCTGCATCAGGCGGTTCATGGCGATGGTCAGACGCACATCGCGCCGGGCAAATTTCAATCCAGCCTGAAGGGCCTCGACGGCTTCATCGCGCCTTCCCGCGGTGGCGTAAACTTCCGCAAGATTGAGATAGAGTTGCGCCTGATTGCGCTTCATGCGCACGGCGGCATCGCATAGTCTTTCCGCTTCGCCCCACTTTTGTTCGGAGCGCGCCAGCACTACACCCAGGTACGACATGTAGTACGGGTTGTTCTTGTCGAGGTCCATGGCGCGCTGCATGTGCGGCAGCGCTCTGCCAGCGGAATTGTCACGCAACAGGGTCAGCCCTTGCTTGAATTCGCGGAAGGCTTCCGTGTCGAGCATTGTTTCACCTCATCGACCGTTCTGCGGTCGCACAGCATGAAGTTAATCGCTGGGTTAGGGCACGCACAGCAACGCGGCGCAGCTTTGAGGAGTTCGACACTGCCCGGTGAGAGGCAGATGCAATACAGGTGCTCCGGTTGCCCAGGCCAGCCTCAGCCTGAACATGGGAGCGATGAGCAGCGTCGCGCTTAGGGTTCCCATCCCAGTCATTCGCAAAGGTACGCGGGCCGCGCGCTGGGCGCTACTGACCGATGGGACAGTCTTGGGACAGCGGGACTCGCGTAGTGCCCCGAATCCGCCCCGAATCCGTCTTGTACGGCGCGGCGCGTTCAGGGCGAATGCTCTTCAGGGTTTTTCGGAGCGCTGTGCGGCCGGTCTGGGCATGCGCTTTTTCCAATCTTTGCGCCACTCTTCCCAGTCGGCGAAGGTAACCTTGAGCATGCCTTTGGCAGCTTTGTGCAGCCAGCGGCCCTTGCGGGCGGCCAAGTCGCGCTTGATCTTCGCGATCGCCTTGGGGCTGCCGAAGTGCATGTTGGCGGTTTCCCAGCCCATGTCGTAGAGAAGGCGCGTCTCGTCTCTTTGGGCGGGCAGCGACGCCAGTTCGATGCGCGAGCAATCCGGCGCCAGGCGTCGCACCAGCCAATGCCCTTGGAAGCGAACGCACGGATCCTTGACGCGAATCGCGCTGTTCACCAGCTTCGCTCCGTACATCTCGTCGGATGGGCTGTTGTTGTACCAGACCCAGGCGGAAGTGCGGATGCCTTTCGCTTCGCGCGCGATGAATGCGCCCTGCCAGGACGTCAGCGCCAGGATTCGGGGATGACCGAGGCTGCCCAGCCCTGCGACGCGGCGCTTCAATTCATACGGACGCTTGGGCAGCGGAAAGGAGTCTTCGATCAGCTTGCGAGCTTCCTGCGGAGGCTTCGCGGGGTAGGGCGGATTCTCCTGCATCTTTTCCCAAAAGTGAATGGGGTCGCGAAGTTCACTGGTTGCCAGAAGGCGGAGCCATTGATGATGTTCGGCCAGGACAAAGGCTTTGCCGCCGGCCGCGATGGCGTCCCGGTAGCCCTCCTCGACCGCTTCCGAGGCTTCGCGCCGGGCCACACCCAGGTGCTCGGCTGCGATCGCCAAGTAAGCGCTTGTCGTGAGCCTGACCAAGTCGAGCGTGTAGGCCGCCGGAAAGGCCTCGTCCAGGTCATTCACGCCCCAGATCAGGCGGCCTTCTTCGTCACGCCAAGTGCCGAAATTTTCGATGTGCAGGTCGCCTACGCCGAGGACGAGCGGGGCCTTCGCAACGTCGCGGCAAACTTCCGGCCAATGCTGGAGCCAGCGGTAAAACGTGGCGCGGAAAAAAGGGAAGGGGGCTTGGGCCATCAGCGCGTGCTTGAGCGCGACGTCGCGGCGGACGACCGGGAGGCGCTTGGCCAGCCATTGCTCGAAATCCTGGGATGCTTTGAAGATGTTCATAAGGCTCTTTGCTTTTTGGCCGCTTCGCGATTGTCTGGAGCTCACGTACGGGCCGGCTCGCGCCGCGCTCGCTGCGTCGCGCTGAAGCGCGCCCCTACATTTGATCGGAGCGACGGCTTACGTCAGACTTTGGCGTGCTCGGCGCGGTCGCGAGCGGCGTTCCTCCGGGACTCATAAATTGGGAAGCGGCCGGCGAGTTCGGCTACCTCTCCGCGGACACGCTGTTCGACGGCGGCATCGCCCATGTGACCGAGAACGTCCGCGATCCAGACGCCGACTTGCTCCATCTCCGGTTCGCGCATTCCGCGCGTGGTGACCGACGGAGTGCCCAGGCGAATTCCGCCTGCCTTCATTGGCGGCAGCGGATCGAAGGGAATGGCGTTTTTGTTTACGGTGATGCCCGCGCGGTCGAGGGCTTTCTCGGCGTCGGCGCCGGTGATGCCGCGCGGGTGGATTTCGACCAGGAAGAGGTGGTTGTCGGTGCCGCCGGTCACGATGCGGAATCCCTGTTTGGCGATGGAGGCTGCCAGCGCCTTGGCGTTGAGCGCGACTTGCCGCTGGTAGTCGCGGAACGATGGCTCCATCGCTTCTTTCAGGCACACTGCTTTGGCGGCGATGGTGTGGACCAGCGGGCCGCCTTGCGTGCCGGGGAATGTGAGCTTATCGAGTTCTTTGGCGAAGGCTGCTTTGCAGAGGACCATGCCGCCGCGCGGGCCGCGCAATGTTTTGTGCGTGGTGGTGGAAACGATGTCGGCGTGCGGGACCGGACTGGGGTGCACGCCTGCGGCTACCAGGCCCGCGATGTGGGCCATGTCCACGAAGAACAGGGCGTCAACGGCCTTCGCCACTTTGGCGATGCGCTCGAACTCGATGATGCGCGAATAGGCGCTAGCGCCAGCGACGATCATTTTAGGCTTGTGCTCGTGGGCCAGCTTTTCGATTTCGTCGTAGTCGATGCGCTCGTCGTCTTTGCGCACGCCGTAGGCGACGAATTTGTACATCCGTCCGGAGAAATTCAGTGGGTGGCCGTGGGTGAGGTGGCCGCCATGCGCGAGATTCATGCCCAGCACGGTGTCTCCGGGCTTCAGCGTGGACATGTAAACGGCTACGTTTGCGGAAGTGCCGGAATGGGCTTGCACGTTGGCGTGCTCCGCGCCGAAGAGTTGCTTGGCGCGATCGATCGCCAGCTGTTCGACTTTGTCGGCGACTTCGCAGCCGCCGTAGTAACGCTTGCCTGGGTAGCCTTCGGCGTACTTGTTGGTGAAGATCGAGCCCATCGCTTCAAGGACCGCTTCCGAGACGAGATTTTCGGAAGGGATGAGCTCGAGGCCGGTCGCTTGGCGCTGGGCTTCTTCACGGAGTAAGTCGGCGATGGGAGCATCGACGGAGTCGAGCGGGCGCTGCATGCGGTCGTTGGCTTCGCTGGTCTTGGTCATCGCGGTCGTCCTTGGCATCGTCCTTGGCGTTGTGTGACGGTCCATCTTACCTTGCCCGAGCGCAATTCAGGCTAAGCGGTTGTATATTGCGCGTCTGGAGGTTTAGCTGGAGGTACGTCCAAAACATGTCATAATCTGCGCCGGAAAAAACATAGCATGGCGTACTGCCCTGGAAAACTCCGGCCGGTTGACATTTGGGCGCGAGGGATGCGTTTGGTCTTGGCGTTCGTGCTGGGTATTTGGTTTGTTTTCTGCGGCGGGGCTGCGTCGGCGCTCGCGCAGGGCAACACTAGCACCGCGGACCGTGCGGATGTACTTCGTGGCACGGTGGTGAACGGTGTGACGCGCGAGCCGATTGGGCGTGCGCTGGTCCTCTCTCCGGACAACCGATTTGCGACCATGACGGACGATCGCGGACGTTTTGAATTTACGATCCCGCGACCCGAGGGAGATCGCGCAGATCAAGCTTTCGTCGCCCCCGGTGCTCCGGGTGCGCAAATGCGTCCAGCGCAACAGCCGCCGAACAATCGTCCGAACTTTCTTACGGCTCGAAAGACCGGATTTCTTTTCGACAACAACGGAATGCAAGGAGTTTCCATTGGTCCGGACCAACAAGACGTCACGATCGAGATGGCGCCCGAGGCGCGCATCGTGGGGCACGTGCTGCTGCCCGGCTCCGAAGGCGCGAATGGGATGCGCGTGGACCTTTACAGGCGTCAAGTGCAGGATGGCCGAGCGCGCTGGGATCAAGCGGGCACGGTGACCGCACGATCGGATGGAGAATTTCGCCTCGCGGAACTTTCCGCCGGTTCTTACAAGGTGTTCACGCAAGAATTGCTCGATCGCGACCCGCTGACCTCGAACCCGCGCGGGCAGTTGTTTGGTTATCCGCCGATCTACTATCCTGCGGCCTCGGATTTTGCGACGGCCGCGGTTATTCGATTGACGGCCGGCGAGACCTTTCAGGCCAGCCTTACGCCGGTGAAACGCGAATATTATTCCGTGAAGCTGGGGATCGCGAATGCTGCGGTTGGAGTGTATCCGGATGTGCTGGTGTGGCGGCAGGGAAACGAAGGCCCCGGATATTCGCTGGGTTACAACCCCAGAGACGAAGCCATCGAGGGCTTGCTGCCGAATGGCAACTACACGGTTCAAGTCACAAGCCGTGGGACGGCGGCGATGATGGGAATCGCGAACATTACCGTGAGCAGCGCGCCAGTATCGGGCGCAGTGGTGACGCTGGTTCCGGGCACCGCGATTGCGGTGAGCGTGAGGGAAGAGTTTCAGCATCCGAGGGCCAGCTCCACTACGACGGTCACGGATGAGTTCAGGCGGAGCTTTACTGCTAGCGAGCGTCGACCCAACTATCTGCAGGCGACGTTGGTGCCCGTCGAGGAGTTTGGCCGCAGGCAAAAGTATCCGTTGCGGCCGCCTACGGGCCCGGACGACGATGCGCTGGTGTTCGAGAATGTGCTGCCAGGGCGCTACCGGGTGCGCGTCGAAGCGCGAGTCGGGTATGTAGCGTCGATCCGTAGTGAGAGCACCGACCTGCAGAGCTTGCCGTTGGAGGTTGGTTTTGGCGCGTCGCCGCCGCAGATCGAAATTACTGTGCGCGACGATGGCGCGGACGTGCAAGGCAGCGTCGCCGGCCTTACTAACAATGGAAATCGCGCGGGAGCATTTCAATCTTCGGCGCAAATCGGAGGTTTCGTTTATTTTGTGCCCATCAACGATAGCGGGCAAATGAAGCAGACTTGGCTTGGACCGGACGGAAACTTTCGCGTGCAACAGCTTCCGCCAGGCACGTACCGCGTGCTTGCGTTCGACCATCAGCGGCCGGAATTGGAGTTCGCAAACGGGGATTTGATGTCTCGATACGATTCCAAGGCGCAGGTGATCAGCGTAGTGGCAGGGCAAAGCGAGAATCTTCAATTGACGCTGATCACCGGGAACGAGTAGCTATGGCCGAGCATCGATGGTGGATTCAGACCGGGATTCGTGCTGGAGCGCTTATGCTGCTTCTCTCGAATATGCCTGTGCGTGCTCAAGGCACGTCCGGTAGTCAGGGTGGGGCGTCCGAGGCGCTGTACAAAATATCGGGCACCGTCGTGAGTTCGCTCGATGGCAGGCCGCTGGGCAATGCCCGTGTTTCGTTGATTGAGGCGACAAATCGGGTTCAAGCCATCTGGATGATTACATCGGAAAACGGACGTTTTGAGTTTACTTCGATTCCCGCGGGAAAATTTTCGCTGGAAGGGGCCAGGCGGGGATTTATGGGCGCCGGTTATCAGCAGCACGAAGAGTTCTCCACGGCAATTGTGACCGGAGCGGGCTTCAACACCGAGAGTCTTGTTTTGCGTCTCACGCCGTGGGCGCTGTTGGGCGGTAAAGTGATCGACGAGTCGGGCGACCCGGTTCGCAATGCGCAACTCAGACTCTTCGTCGAAAGCCGTCAGAGTGGATTAAATCGGACTCAGCCAGCCGACTACGCCACGACGGACGATCAGGGTTCCTACGAATTCGCGGAGTTGGCGCCGGGAAATTACTATGTGTCGGTCGCCGCAAGGCCCTGGTACGCCGTGCATCCCTCATCCTCATACGTCGATGGCGTCGGGAACGCGCCGCCGAGTGTGGAGCGGTCCCTAGACGTCGCTTATCCGACGACCTTCTACAATGGCGCGACCGACAGCGATGGCGCGACCCCGATTGTCGTCCATGGTGGCGATCGCCTGCAGGCGGACATTCATCTTAATCCGGTGCCCGCGCTGCATTTGTTTGTTCATGTTTCGACCGATCCGCCGCGGGGTTTCAGACCGCCGTTCATTCAGCAACGTGTTTTTGATTCCACGGAATCTGTTCGAGTCGAAGGGATGGGCTTCGTCTCCCCTGGTGTGATGGAGATGGTTGGCGTTCCCGCCGGGAAGTATTCGGTCAATTCACAAGTACCAGGGCCCGGCGGGCATGCGGAATCCAGCGAGATGAATTTGACGAAGAACGGCCAGGAACTGGAGGCGCCGTCGAGCGAAACTTTGGGCACCGTGAAAGTGTCGGTAAAGATGGCGCGGGGAGAACCCCTTCCGAGAGGATTAAACCTCGCACTCCGCGATTCGCGAGGGATAACTGCGTGGTTCTTGCCGATCGAAGCGAGTGGCGAGGTGACATTCGAGAATGTTCCAGCGGGCAAGTATGCGGTCCTGGTCAATTCGCCTCCACCGCCGCATACCATTGCGCGAATTTCATCACAAGGCGTCGTGAGCGAAGGGCACGATATCGACGTGATCGCGGGCGCTTCGATGGATTTGAGCGCGTCGATTGTAACTGGTGTCGTGAACGTGGAAGGGTTTGCGAAGCGCGGAGGCAAACCGATGTCCGGGGTGATGGTCGCGCTGGTGCCCAAGGATCCGGACACGCATCCGGAACGAGTGCGAAGGGATCAGAGCGACATGGATGGAAGCTTCACGTTTCGCGGCGTGCTGCCGGGGTCGTACACGCTCATCGCCGTCGAAGACGCCTGGGATTTTCCCTGGATGCAGCCGGGGGCGTTGGAAAAGTACCTGCAGCACGGTCAGAATATCACCATCGGAGAATTGATGAACGGAGCGGTGGAACTGCCCGATGCCATCGAGGTGCAGCCTCGCTGATTCGCGCTACGAGATCGTAAACACTCGACAGCACACTTTGAGCCTAAACGAGACTCCCCGTATGAAACTCAGTGTTTCTATCGCTACGCCGGCAGACGCTCCGGTCCTGGCTGCGTTGCACAGCGAGGTCGCGGAGGATCTCACGCAACGCTACGGGCGCGGCGGTTGGTCTTCGCTGACGACAGAAAAAGGCGTACTGTTCGGCATGCGGCATTCGCGTGTGCTGGTGGCGCGAAAAGGAAAGAGCATCGTTGGAACGCTGCGGCTGCCGACCAAGAAACCTTGGGCGATTGATGTGTCGTACTTTACGCCGGTACAGAAAGCGCTGTATCTGGTGAGCATGGCTGTGGTTCCCGCCATGCAACGGCAGGGAATTGGCCGGCGGTTATTGGAGGAGGCAGTGAAACAGGCTCGGAACTGGCCGGCGGATGCGATCCGACTGGACGCGTTTGATGCTGAGGCCAGTGCCGGCGCATTCTATTCCAAGTGTGGCTTCCGCGAAGTGGGGCGCGTAGTGCATCGGAAAGCGCGGCTGATCTATTTTGAATGTGTCTTGTGACATGATGCTCGAGAAGGCGCCGCTGATGGATGGCTTCTCTCAAAGGTAAACGATGACGGTGTCGGTGTTGTGGCAGGTTCTCTTCTGGGGCTGGTTTGCGTCGGAAGTTGTCCTCGGTGTGGCGACGCGCACGAAGCGCAGCACCGGAAACGTGCGCGACCGGGGATCGCTCGTCGTCTTGTGGATCGTGATCACAGCGGCCGTGACCCTCTCGCAGTGGATCGGTGACACCAAGCCAAGGAATATGTTTGGCGGGGCACACTGGTTGAGAACCGCCGCCGTCATCATTATCCTGGCCGGGTTGGCGATTCGCTGGATCGCGATTGTCAGCCTGGGCAAAGCCTTCAGCTCCAATGTGGCGATTCAGGATTCGCAGGAGATCAAGAAGAATGGATTGTATCGATTCGTCCGCCATCCTTCGTACCTGGGGTTGTTGCTGGTGTTTCTGGCGGTGGGAGTGGACTCGCGGAATTGGATCGGTTTTGCGGTGGCGTTTTTGCCGACCGCCGTGGCAATGCTCTATCGGATTCATGTTGAAGAAGTCGCGCTGACCGCGGCGTTTGGCGAAGAATATGTCGCGTATAGCCGGGGCACCAAGCGCTTGATTCCCGGATTGTATTGAGAAGCCGGTTATCGGCGATGGCCGATCATCCCAAGCAGCCTGTAACATTCGGGCGGCGGGACAGTGGTATATTCACCGCGTCAGTTTCGGCACGGGCGGGTGAAACCGAATGTCCCAGACCTTTTTGCGCCGCGGCCTGCGGCGTGAGTTCCTGATTCCATTTGCGCGCATCGGCATTTTGCTGTGCATGGCCGCGATGTTTGGGAGGGTGTCGCGCGCGCAGGACAAGAATCCGTTTGCGGGCAATACCGACGCGGCAAAGGTGGGCGAGTCGCAGTTTCGGGCGAACTGCGCGTTTTGTCATGGGCTCGGCGCGCGGGGCGGCGGGCGCGGGCCGGATTTGACGCGGGCGAAGAAGCGGCACGGAAACGCCGACGCGGATTTATTTCGCACCATCAACGAAGGCGTGCCGGGTACGGCGATGCCTCCGAACGGAGCGACGCAGCAGGGCGTCGGCATGACCGACGAAGAGATCTGGCAGGTAATTACCTACATCCGCAGCGTGCAGAAGAAGACCGACGCGCAAGCCGCGGGAAATGCCGCGCATGGCAGGGAATTATTTTATGGGCCGGCGGCCTGCGCGAATTGCCACATGGTGCAGGGGAAGGGCGGGCGGTTGGGACCCGACCTGACGACGACGGGATCGGCGCGGTCGCTGGACTACCTGGTGGAGTCGGTGCGAAATCCCAGCAAGAGGTTGGCTCAGGGAATTTCCGAGGCGATGAAGGAATTTTCTCAGGAGTATGTGACGGTGACGGTGGTCGACGGCGGCGGCCAGAAATATCAAGGCACCGTCTTGAACGAAGACAATTTCACGTTGCAGATGATGGATACGCGGGAGCAGCTGCATCTGTTCGACAAGAGCAAATTGCAATCGGTGGAGGAAACGCGGCAGTCGCTGATGCCCGCTTACGATCCGAAAATGTTGCCGGAGAAAGATTTGCAGGATTTGTTGGCTTTCTTGCTTGCGACCGGGTCGGCGCCGGAGGTGGGGAAGTGAGGGCGCCGAATGGAGATCGGTTCGTCGGACTGAAAAATCCGCGGGAGATTTTCTTACGGCTGGGCGCTTGGGGCGCAGCGGTGCTGCGCCCCTACAAGAGGCGCGAGATGAAGGTGCCGCTTGCGCTCTTATGCTGGTGTTTTCTAGTGGCGGGATCGCTCCGTGCGCAAGTTACGCCGCAGCGACTGCTGGATTCGGCGAGCGAGCCGCAGAATTGGTTGATGTATTCAGGCGATTACGCCGGGCATCGCTACAGCACACTGGATCAAATCACGACGGCGAATGCCTCCGGGCTGGTGCCGAAGTGGGCGTACCAGACGATGGCGGGAGGGAAGTTTGAGACGACACCTCTGGTCGTCGATGGCGTTTTGTATGGCACCGGACAGGACGATCGCGCGTATGCCTTGGATGCGCGGTCGGGGCGGCCGATCTGGCAATACCAGCGGGCGCTGCCCGCGGACATTCGGCCGTGCTGCGGGCGCGTGAATCGCGGGCTGGCGATTCTGGGCGACAAAGTTTTCCTCGGAACGCTGGATGCGCACGTGATCGCGCTCGACGCGAAGACCGGCAACGTGGTGTGGGACGTTACCGCGGTGGATTATCGCGGTGGCTACAGCTTCACGCTGGCGCCGCTGGCCATCAAGAATCTGGTGATCGTCGGCATCTCCGGCGGGGAATACGGCATTCGCGGATTCATCGACGCTTACGATGCTGCGAGCGGCGAGCGCAAGTGGCGTTTCTACACGACTCCGGCGCCGGGCGAGCCCGGCAACGATAGCTGGGAAGGCGACTCGTGGAAAATCGGCGGCGCGCCGGCGTGGATTACCGGGACGTACGACCCGGCGACCAACACCACTTTCTGGACTACGGGAAATCCGTCGCCATCGAATCGCGGCGCGGGACGCGCGGGCGACAATTTGTACAGCAATACGCTACTAGCGCTCGATCCCGACACCGGCAAGCTGAAGTGGCATTTCCAGTTTACGAAGCACGACGAGCACGACTACGACGCGACGGAGGTTCCGGTGATGATCGATCAGGGCAGCGAGAAACACCTGATCGTCCAGGCGAACCGGAACGGATTTTTCTACATTATCGATCGCGCGACGGGGAAGCTGATCTCGTCAAATGCCTACGCCAAAGTCACCTGGAGCACGTCTAAGGATGCCGAGGGGCGCCCGGCGCTGGATAAGAATGGATCGCCGACTTTAGAAGGGAATCGCGTATGCCCGGGCGCAGCGGGCGCGACGAACTGGATGTCGCCGACCTACGATCCGCAGACGAAACTGTTTTACGTTACGGCGCGGGAGCAGTGCGACATTTTCAGCACCGCTCCGCAGGCGTTCGAGAAGGGTCACGCGTATTACGGCAGCGCGTATTTTCCGAACGATGATGCCGAGCCGTTTTGGGGCGCGCTGCGCGCAATCGATCCGCTGACTGGCGCGTTGAAATGGGAATGGAAGCATCCGTCGCCCACCTGGTCGGGCGTGCTGTCGACCGCGGGCGGATTGGTGTTCACGGGCGACGCGGAAGGTAATTTCATGGCATTAGAAGCAACCTCGGGCAAAGTTTTGTGGCACTTCCAGTGCGGAGCTTCGGTATATTCGTCACCGATGTCCTTTGCCGTGGACGGCAAGCAATATGTGGCCATCGCGGCAGGCAGCGCACTGTTCACATTTGCGCTGCCGTAATCAAGGGGACGAATGCAACCTGAACGCCGGCGTACTCTCCGATTTCCGTTCGATGCGATAGCCGAAGTGTCGTGGGAAGGCTCCGCGCCGCAACTCCCGGCGCGGGTGACCGAAATCAGTCCAAACGGGTGTCACCTGCAAATGGGAAACCCCGCGGAGCTGGGAAGCGCGGTGTTCGTAAAGATTTTCACGGACGGCACTTTTTTTGAGGCGCACGCCACGGTTGTGTATTCGCAGCCGAACTCGGGGATGGGCGTCGCCTTTCGCGATCTGAAACCCTATTTTATCGAAGTGTTGAAAAAGTGGCTGCTGGCGGCAATGCATGCGAAACAGAAGCCGCGGCAGTGATTTCTTGATCGCCGCTTCGCGCTAGAATGAGTGCATGCAGAGGAAAATCTTCTGGGGCACCTTCACGCTCCTGGGCCTGCTGGCGGATATGGCGCTGCCGCTGTGGTGGGCGCTGGCGGCGACCATCCCCATTGGTGTGCTGAGTTGGTGGATCGCGTATCGGAGCGACTGGTTTTAGATTATCGAGGAAGAAGGCCGGCCTTCCTTTTGAAGGGCCGGACTTTTTTGAAGAATGGACGGACGCGTCCGTCCGTGCTTCCGGTCTTCTTCTCGGGATAGAGCCTTTGGAATCAACGGATTGGGGGCGGTTCGACCGATTTTGCCGATATTGCAATCTCATGAAAAGGCAGAACTTAGAGTAAGCCTGGCTGTCCCCGCATTTGGACGGCGGAATGGCGATGTGATGGGTTGGGGGTGCCGTTCGGATCCTCAGGACGAGCCGACGCTACCAGCACTCGCCTGAAAATGAAAAAAGCGCCGGCTTGGCCGACGCTTGGTCGCAGTTGTCAATGCGGTAAGTATACCCGATCAGCAAATAAAGTCAAGGATTATTTTTAGGGAGTTATTCTCACATAGTTCTATTCGAACGGCGGCACATGCTGGATTCGACCTATTCCGAGGACAAGAGTCGCGCTCACCGTACGAGCCTGGTTGCTCCCCTGCTGCTCCAACTCCTGCTCTTTCTCCTGCTTTGGGCACCATTTGCGCGCGCTGGCGATGGCCAGACGGACGTTGCCTCGAAAACCGTGAGCGGCCGCGTGGAGATCTCCGGCTCCAAGATTTATTACGAGGAATGCGGTTCGGGCCCATCGGCGGTGGTCTTGTTGCACGATGGGCTGCTTCACTCGGTAACCTGGGACGCCGTGTGGAAGCCGCTCTGCGGGAAATATCACACGGTGCGCTACGACCGCCGAGGATATGGCCGATCGGAGGCGCCGAAAAGCTCTTTCGTTCCGGCCGAAGACCTGTACGCGCTACTGAGTCATCTTAAGATCGAGCATGCTGTAGTGGTCGGCAGTTCTTCGGGAGGGGCGCTGGCCATCGATTTTGCGCTCGCACACCCGGAAATGGTGGACGGCTTGTTCCTGATCGGCCCGGTAGTAGACGGCATGGAGGTCACTCCAGCGTTCACCGAGCGTAGCGAGGAGAATATGGCGCCGCTCGCGAGCGGCGACACGAAGGCAGCCGCCGAGAATTGGTCGAAGGATCGCTACCTTATTGGTGAAGGACACGAGGGGGCGCGGAAGAGGGTTTACGAGGTGCTCTCGGAGAATCCCCAAAACCTGAAATATACCGGCGAGTTCGAGACTCGCAATGCGCAGCCCTCCGGTTCGCGGCTTGGCGAAATTCATGCGCCTATTTCCATCGTTGTCGGCGAGTTCGATATTTCCGATGTGCACGCGCAGGCGGGAGCGATTGAGGCGGGAATTCCGGGCGCGGAGCGGGACATCATCATCAATTCGGGGCATCTCGTGCAACTGGAGCAACCGGATGTGCTGATGGAAAAGATGGTGCCCTTCATCGACCTTCAAGAACGCAAGACAGTGATCGTTCCAATCGACCTCCTCCGTGCCTATGCAGGCTTATACAACGCGGGGCGTTGGGTCGTCACAATTGGGCTGGAGGGCAGCCACCTGACAATGCAGATTCCGGGGCAGGCGGTGTTCCCGCTGTTTGCGGAATCGCAGGCAAAGTTCTTTTTGAAAGTGGCTGATGTGGAGATCGAATTCGGCAGGGACGCCAAGGGAAAAGTGAGCCGGGCGGTGATTTATCAGGATGGAGAGACGATCAAGGCTCCCCGGATGTGACTATATAGTGGAGGCAGGGCAACCGCCCAAGACGGTACGGGGAAAGGAGAATCATGCCGCACTATTTGGTTGCTATTTACCTCCCCGACGGTTACGACGGGTCCTCGAGCCGCACCGGCTGCAGCCACCTCCGCTCCGTTTCCAGTTCCGGAATCATCGCCGCCTCACCGTCCTAGAGGTAAGTACCCTGTTTTCAGCATCCTCGGCCACGCAAAAAAACATTAAGCTGTTTGTCGATTCGCGCCGCACCCGTTCGACGCGTAAGTGGAGCCGCACCGCGCGTCCGGCCACTCGCAACATTTCGGGCCCAACGCAGTCCAAGCTCCTATATAAAAGTAGCGGCCTGATACGGCGTCCGCTCAACGCTCAAGGAGAAGAAAATGCGCTTCATGATGATCATGTTTCCGAAAGACTACGAAAACGCAAAACCGGGCTGGGTACCCGACCTCAAAAGCATGGAGAAAATGGGCAAGTACAACGAGCAACTAGGGAAAGCCGGGGTGCTGCTCGCGCTCGACGGGCTGACCCCGCCCTCGACGATGAGCGCGCGCGTCACCTTCAAAGGCGGAAGATCGAAAGTTACCGACGGCCCGTTTACCGAAGCGAAGGAAGTGGTCGGCGGCTATTGGATCATCCAAGTGAAGTCGCGCGAAGAGGCACTCGAATGGGCCTCGCGCATCCCCGGCTCGGACAACGAAATGGTCGAGGTTCGCCGGATGTTTGACGTAACCGACTTTGATCCCGAGACCCAAAAGGAGATCCAAGAGAAGTTCGGCGAGGCCGGGTGAGCTGGGCCAGCAATAGCTTTGTAACTCGATGAGACTCGCCTGCGAATACTTGGCGATGCGTGTCGATTTCAGCGCGCGTCATTCGACGTACATGTGGAGAGAGCTTCCGGACATTTAGGGCGACGGCAGCTCTTCTCACTATTCGCAACCGATAGGAGACTCCGTTTATGCGTTACCAAGCTGCGCCCGCAGTCATCGCGTTGACTCGTCCCCTCCGAGGTTATTTGAATAGCGACGCTCCATCACGAAGTACCGACTGCATCTCGTCTGCGAGTACATCCCCTTCGTAGATCTCCAGATAATTGACACGCTCACCTTCGTTGTTCGGCTGCATCCCTTTAGCGATTGATTTTTTCAAAGCGAGGGACGGATCGCCCTCAGCGCCCAGCGCTGTGCTGCAGGTACCGAGTTCGGCAGTGCAACGCATTTCCAGGCCAGTGATAACACGTCCGCTATAACTCATCACAAAATCAGTGACGGGGTGCTGTTTCGGGCCTGCATGGAGATCGCTGTTCTGGAGTACAAACCGGCGTCCCAGGACAGCGATCGCCTGGTCGATAACTTCTTTCCTGGTGCGCGCACGCTCACGAGGATCGATTTTGCCGTGGTCATTAACATTCAGGCCCGACCCCACTATTAGAGAAATGTATTGATTACCGAAATCAGCGCTAAAAACCTGCAGCACCTTCTGCCATGCCTCCATGTATTTGCGTGGGGTATAAGAGACTTTCAGCCACGTTTTAACATCCTCTGGAGTGTCTGGCAGCGTCATTTCTGCAGAAACTGAGGTCGGTCCGTCAGCTGCAACCACTCTAAAAGCAGGAGACTTTCCGTACCTGTCGCTCAATTGCTTCAGGAATGCGAACCAGTGGTTAAGGTAAACCGTGTCCCAGGGCATCGGGAGTTTCATCACTGTGCCTTTGCCAAGTCCATATTGTATTGGGAACGGTTCGGTCTCTGCGCCTTCGAGGGCCCATCCAGGAGAAAAAAAACCAGGGAAGACGAGGAGTTGTACCCATTTGTTTGAAGATTCTGCTGTATGGAAAAGTTGATCCAGCTTCGACCAGTCCGGTTTTCCCCGGACTGGTTCGATGTCGCCCCAACGGATCTGGAACGCGACTCCACTAATGTTCGGATTATTCAAGGATCGTAGATCCAAATCTCGATCCGGTTTGTTTCTTAGAACTACGACTAGCCCGCTCGGTGAAGAGTTATCGGCCGATGCCGGCGACTGGTTGGCTTCCGTCATTGCAGCAGTCGGAAAGAGAAGTAAAGTGCAGGCCAAAACAAGCGGAATGTGCATAGCAAGGCTTACAGATCGCGGCGCAGCGTGCATCAGCATCCATGCCTCCGAGAATATTCGCCCCTAGTCCTTCTTGTCGTTGATCCGATCGCTAACAGTCGTTCCGGCAGGACTAGCGCGTTCGCCTCTTGTGAGTCCTCAACTCGATTTGCGAGCGGCCTCGCTGTGGGATTAGCAGCCATAAACGCCCTTGTCGCGAGGGAAGTATTGATGGCGAGAAGCCGACTTGTCGTTACTGATCCGGACAACTTCCCCGAAGCCCGTTTCTGGCCAACTTCCGAGTTGCCGACCATCCACGAACGACGCATCGGCATTTTCGGGTGTGTGTCGCACCAACTCTCGGCCTTCGTGCGGTCAATCGGTTTCAAAGACTGTCCGTCGTACCTACAGAATGCCAGCACGTCCGGCCCATCTGGCGATGTAGCTCTTGAGGAAGGAAGTGAAATCGTCAGCGCCGGGTGGGAGTTTTTTTCCTCGGTTGCTGATCCAAGAGAAATCCAGGTTTACGACGGGATTGATCAGGCGACTTAGGACCACCTTGCGATTTCGGCAGGCGGGCAGCACGAAGGAAGGAATGATGGCGACGCCCTCGCCGGATTCCACCATAGCAATCTGCGTGTCGAGGTAGTTGAAAACGGCGCACGGATGTAGGACGACCCCAATTCGCGCTAGGCGCTTGTCTATGAACTGCTGGACTAGTTGGCCTGGCGTTAGAGCGATCAGCCGCTCATCCTCCAGAGCCGACCAAGTCGTAGAAGTGCGGCGCAGGGTTGGATCGTTATCGGGGCGAATCACCATCAAAGAAAAGCGAAACAATGGCGTGCGGCGAATTCCCGATGCGGGCGTGAAAAATGCGCCAAGGCTTATATCAGCTTTGCCGGCCTCGACCAGCTGCGTGAGAGCATCTCCCCCGACATCGAACACTTGAATTCGGATGTCGGGCCGGTGACTGCGGAACTCCTTGATGGCTTCCGGCAGAACGTTGGCCGCAATCAATGGCGGTGCGCCAACAGACAATGACATGCTGGCTTCAGTGGCCATCCGCCCGACGCGGGACACAGTGGCGTCGAGCTTTTCCAGACTCTGCTGCACGGCCGCAAGCAATTCGCTCCCGTGAGCGGTCAAGCTGACGTGACGGGTCGTGCGATTAAATAGCCGGAAACCGAGTTGCGATTCCAGCTCTCGTATCAAGACGCTCAGGCCTGACGGCGTGACGTAGAGGGCTTCAGCGGCGCGGGAAAAACTCCGATGTTGAGCCACCAGGAGAAAGGCTCGTAACTGACGCGAAGTAAATTCCATTATTGAGTATTCGTCAACAACTATAAAATCATTTGAACTTGTATCATAAATAGGTTTGAACTTAAATAGCGCAGCGGCAGATTTTCGGCCAAACCGTCCAGGCATGGGTGGAGGAATCCTTGGAAGAGCTGGCAGGCAGTCGGCGAGTGATTGGTGGTGGTGCTGCAAACCCCGGATTGATATCCGCTTTCGCGTGTTTGACGCCGATCCAGTGGCTCGTGTGTGGTGTCGCCGCACTGGGCTTTGCCTTCGATCTTTACGAGACCTTGGTGACGGCGCTCATTGCCCGTCCCGCACTCGCCACGCTCGGGAATTTCAAGCTCGGCAGCCCGGGTTACAACCTCTGGGTGGGACTGATGTTTTATATGCCATTGGCTTCAGGGGGTATCTTTGGACTCCTGGGAGGGTACCTGACCGACGTTTTAGGCCGTCGGCGTGTCCTGGTATGGAGCATCCTGCTGTATGCCTTCTCCGCCTGCGCCGCCAGCTTTGCAGTTACGTTGCCGCAGTTATTGCTTTTCCGTTGCACCACAGTCGTCGGCGTGTGTGTCGAATATGTGGCTGGAGTGGCGTGGGTCGCGGAGCTCTTTTCTAATCCCAAGCAACGTGAATCCGTGCTGGGCTACACCCAGGCTGCCTTCGGACTGGGAGGACTGATGGTGACGGCAGCCTATTTTGTTGCCGTCACCTACGCCGAACGATTCCCGGCCATCCATGGCCGCCACGAGGCCTGGCGCTACACCCTGTTGTCCGGACTGATCCCCGCGATCCCGCTCATCCTTACACGGCCGTTCCTGCCGGAATCCCCCATCTGGCGGGAGAAGAAATCCAAAGGAACACTGAAGCGTCCGCGCTTCGGGGAGCTATTCCAGCCCTCTTTACGAAAGACCACTGTGGTCACCACATTATTGGTGGCGTGTAGCTACGCCCTGGCCTCCGGGGTCATTCTGCAGACACCTCGCATGGTTCCTGGCCTTCCCGAGGTACGGGGCTTCGCGCCGCGCTTGGTGGAGCAAACCGTGAGTGGAGTGCAATTGTTTCAGGAGCTCGGCACGATTGCGGGCCGCTTGCTGTTTGCCTTCCTCGTGGTCCGGATCGCGACGCAGAAACACCTCCTGCGCGTCTTCCTGGTTCCCGGATTGATCGTTTTCTCCGGCGTCTACTTTTTTGCTGCGACACATAGCTTGCGGCTGCTCGAATACGGGATATTTCTGGCCGGTCTCCTGCTGAACGGGCCTTTCAGTCTTTGGGGCAACTATCTGCCGCGGATGTACCCGACACACCTGCGAGGCACCGGCGAGACTTTCGCGATCAGCATCGGAGCCCGAGTGATCGGTGCCTCGGGGGTGCTGCTCACAACGCAACTCACCAACCTAATGCCCGGTGGCAGTGCCGCTGCCCGCCTAGCGTACTCGGCCGGCACACTCGCGGTCCTCGCTTACTCCTTGTCATTGATTGGAAGTTTCTGGCTTCGCGAGCCGGAACATGCTCAACTGCCCGACTAGTGTCTGAGGCGGGCGTGGGGTTCCTGCAACGCATGCGGGCGAGCTGTTCTGGGCGGATCACGGGCAAACCGGAAGTTATCAGTCGTCCGTGGATTAATACCGATAAACGCGCTACCGGTTAGAAGATCGGGGACAGGATCATGCTTTTCGCCGCGGCAGCGGAGGCCGCTTCCAATGGCGAAGAGCAAACGCAAACGAGTCCCGAAAACGGTCCTCAAATTACCCGATCTAGAACAATCGAAATCTGCGGTCTTGAACAGTCTCACGTCTTCGAGTTCAAAGCGCTCATACGACCGTGCCATTCGTGAATTTATCGACTGGTACTGTCCGGAGCCCAGGCTAGCCTTCAACAGGACCGTGGTCACACGGTACCGAATCGCACTCGAACAGCACCCGTACGCCCCGTCGACGATTAACCTGAGATTGGCGGCGATACGCCGGCTGGCATATGAAGCATCTGATTGCGGACTTCTTAGCCCGGATCTTGCGGCAGGCATTCGGCGTGTGAAGGGCGTCAGGCGGCTGGGAGTGCGGGTCGGGAATTGGCTGACGGCGGAGGAGGGCAAGAAGTTACTCGGTGCTGAGACAGCCTACACCCTTCGCAGCCGACGAAATCGCGCTTTGCTCTCGCTTCTCATCGGCTGCGGGCTCCGGAGAGCTGAGGTTACAACCTTACGGTTAGAGGATCTTCAGCTTCGGGAAGGCCATTGGGTCATCGCTGACCTGAGAGGAAAAGGTGGCCACATCCGAACGATCCCCGTTCCGCATTGGGTGAAGGAGGCGGTCGACCGCTGGACTGTCGGTGCCGGTATCATCTCAGGTCCGTTGCTACGGTCTATCAACAAAGCAGGCAGAATTTGGGGACACGGCTTTACACCCAAGGTCATCTGGGCAGTCGTGAAAGCAAACGCGAAAAGCTGCGGTCTGCCAGCGGTGGCACCGCACGATTTGAGAAGGACCTGTGCGCGATTGTGTCATCAGGCAGGAGGTGAACTAGATCAGATTCAGTTCTTGCTCGGCCACGTTTCAATTCAGACGACGGAGCGATACCTCGGGTGCAAGCAGCGTTTTCACGATGCGGTTAATGATCACATCGGCCTGGAGCCGGATGCGCCGTGAGGAACAGGCCTAGAAATTGGTATCCGCTGGCCGACTTCTCGGTACTGATTGTTCGCAGCCCGTGTGGATTAGTTCCGGTTGGCCGACAAGCCGCGAGGAATCGCCGTGTCCGATCAAGTCGAATGTTCCACAAGCTAGATCAGGAAGGTGGCGAAACCCGTGGCCACGAGCGCCGCAGCCCATACCAACTCAAAGTTGACCCACGCCTTGCGGAGAAGCGCGAGGCCAACCTTTCGATAAACGACCCAAGCAATCAACCCTGTCACCGCAAGATAAGCACCCGTATGGGCCCCGGTCGCGAGCATGCCGGCCAGCGGACTAATGGCCGAGGCCATGTGATCATGACCCCCCATGCGGGCGCCCGCTTGGGCGGTAGTGCTGCCCAGCAACACGGGCACTACCATCAAACCCGCACCGTGCGCCGAGGCCATCAGAAACGACCAGACAGTCAGGTCTCGGAATCCTACCTGCATACGAATCCACCGCGGGTGCCAATGTCCCACCAAGCAAAAGATTCCAAGGCCGACCAAGATCGCGGCGACGAAGTAGCGGACGACTGTGAGCGGCAGCGTCATGCCAAGAAACAGTGCGATCAGCACCACGCCGCCGATGGCCAGCGCGTGACCGAGTGCAATGGGGACGAGCGATTTTGCCACCGCGCTCCCCTTTTGCTCCTGCATCCCCAGCGCTACCGCGAACAGCCACCCCATGCCAGGGTTGAGCCCGTGGTAGGCGCCAAGGAGCAGCATCAGCCACAACTCAGTCGAAGTCAGCCCGTCATGCGCCATTGCTAGTCCGAATAGCAATAGGAATCGGACGAAGCGTCACCGCCTTGCAGCCTCAGTTGGTGTGCGCGCAATCCGTCGAACTCGACGAAGAACTTCTCATCGAGCTTCATCCCGCCCTCGGGCTTGGCATCGATCTTGACCATCCAACTCTTCACGCCGTCGGGGTAAAACTGCTCGTCCCATGGGGAGTAAAGCGAGTTCGTGAAATAGACGCGTTTGCCGTCGCGACTGATCTCGACCATCTGCGGACCGCCGTTGAGA
>Ga0187855_10001100_pt1 | contig 21996 bp, 18 predicted proteins | sample June2016WEW_8_10_2_FD_132969 | JGI IMG/M metagenome (GOLD analysis project Ga0187855, IMG submission 132969) | Peatland microbial communities from SPRUCE experiment site at the Marcell Experimental Forest, Minnesota, USA - June2016WEW_8_10 | ecosystem: Environmental > Terrestrial > Soil >...
CCTGCCCGAGGCCCCGCGCTCCAACGACGCTCGCCGCCGCAATCCTGCGCTCCGCCTCCTCTATTACGCCGTTTGCCTGTTGCTGGTGGCTCTCATCGCCGCCGTATGGTGGGCCTACTGGATTGCCCATTCCGCCCTGCCGCAGCTGGACGGTAGCATCACGGTGCCCGGAATTTCCTCCAAGGTGCGCGTGGTACGCGATGAACACGGTGTCCCGACCATCGAGGCGGACACGCTCGCAGATCTGTTTTTTGCCCAAGGCTACGTCACCGCCCAGGATCGACTGTGGCAAATGGACATCATGCGTCGAGCCGCGGCCGGAGAACTTTCGGAAGTGATTGGCGAATCCACAATAAAGATGGACCGCGAGCAACGCATTCTGGGCCTGCGCCAAGCGGCCGAAGCGGCGGAGAAAAATATCTCGGCCCGCGACCGCGTCTTCTTTGACGCTTACGTCCGTGGAATCAATGCATTCCTCGATTCGCATCGCGATCGGCTTTCACTCGAATTCCGCCTGCTCAAGTACACCCCGCGGCCGTGGACCATCACCGATTCCCTGCTGGTGGGCGCGCGCATGGTGCAGGATCTGAACCACTACAGCAAACCTCCGGCACTGACGCGAGAAAAAATCCTCGCCAAGCTGGGCCCGGAGTTGACCTCGGACCTATACGTGAATTCTTCCTGGCGGGATCGTCCGCCAACCGAGACCCGGCGGATGGAAGATGAACCCGCGACCAAAAACAGCGACGATGAAGACGATGACGACGAAGAAGTCGATCCCGAAGGCGGAAACAGCCATGTCACCTTTGTGTCGCCTGACCGGCAGATCCCCCAGGCGCTAAAGCCCACCTTTTTACAGGCTCTCGGCGGCACGACTGAAGCCGTGCCCTTCCCCATTCTGGATGAATCCGACTCCTTCCGTCCGGGGTCGAACAATTGGGTTGTTTCCGGGCAGCATACGGTCTCCGGCAAGCCGCTCCTTTCGAACGATATGCACCTCGACCACCAGATGCCGAACTTGTGGTTTGAGGCGCACCTACGAACTAAGACTGGAGATTTCGATGTCGCAGGTGTCACCCTGCCGGGCGTTCCGTTAGTCATTGTCGGCCACAACCAGCGCATCGGCTGGGGATTTACCAACGTCGGTCCGACGGTGGAAGACGATTTCATCGAAGAGTTCAACGCACAAGGCCAGTACAAAACTCCCGCAGGATGGCTCGACCCGCGGCACCGGCAGGAGACAATCCACGTCAAAGGCAAGCCCGATGTGACGCTCGACGTGGTGACCACGCGGCACGGGCCGATCATAACCGAACTGCTTCCCGGCGAGACGCGCAAGATTGCCTTGCGCTGGACGCTCCAGGACGGCATGGGGCTGATGTTCTTCGACGTGAATTCCGCGCAGAACTGGAATGACTTTCGCAAGGCCTTCTCAACCTTTGGCGCGCCGGGACAAAACGTGATGTACGCCGATGTCGATGGGCACATCGGCTATCAGGCCACCGGACGAGTGCCCATCCGAGCCGCCGGCGACGGCAGCCTGCCGGTCAGCGGCAGCGACGACGCGCACGAGTGGATAGGCTGGATTCCTTTCGACGAAATGCCGCATATTTACGATCCGCCCGGGGGAATCCTCGCGACCGCCAACGGGCGCATCACTCCCGATGGCTATAGGTATTCAATTAGCACGGAATGGGAAGCTCCGTGGCGCACCGACCGCATCTATCGCGTTCTGGAATCGGGAAGAAAATTTGCGCCGGCCGACATGCTGGCGCTGCAGATGGATGTGTCGTCAACCTACGACCGCTTCTGCGCCGACAAATTCGTCTACGCCATCGACCACGCCGCGAACGCCTCGGAGCGCGCCAAACGCGCCGCCGACATTCTGCGCGACTGGGATGGCCGCATGTCGGCGGATTCCGCGGCGCCAACGATTGAAACCAACGCGCGTCATGAACTGGCGCGAATGCTGCTCGAGCCGAAACTGGGCCCGGCGTCGTCAGGTCCGAGTCTTAGTACGAAATCAGGCCAACTGAGTTGGAAAAGTTACCAGTGGGCGATGTCGTCGGTCTGGCTGGAAAGTGTTCTCACCAAGCAACCGGCGCGCTGGCTTCCGCCGGGATACTCCGACTACGGAAGCCTGCTGACGGCTGCACTGGAGAATGCTGTGAAGCATCCTCAGACGGAAGCGGTTGCCGGCAGTCCTTCACAAATCGATTCCCGAGCCCCAGCCGACCTCAGTCAATGGACGTGGGGAAAGAATTATCCCGTGGAAATCGATCATCTGGTCCTCAGCCAGATTCCGCTGATTGGGCGCTTCACCGGTCCGGGATTGCACCCGCTGAGCGGGAGCAACTACACGGTCAAGGCGGTGGGCCGCGAGTTTGGACCCTCCGAACGGGCAACGTGGAATTTCGCCAACTTCGATGAAAGCACGCTGAACCTCGTGACGGGAGAAAGTGGCATCTTCCTCAGTCGGTATTACATGGATCAATGGCCGGCATGGTACGGAGGCACGACGTTCCCGTTTCCCTTCTCGCACGCCGCCGTCGAGCAGCACCGGGCGCACGAGATGACCCTGGCGCCCAGGTAAAGACAGCGTCCGCCGTCCGCCGTCAGGGCCGGTACTTGATTCCCAACTGCGCCAACAGAAAGCTGATCGTATCCGCTCCTTCTTCGATTCGTTCGTCGAGCGCGGTGCCAATGCCATGGCCGGAGTTCGATGAGGTGCGCAGCAGGATCGGACGGTCCGAGCCGCTGGCTGCCTGCAATCGCGCCGTCATTTTGCGCGAATGCAGAGGATTGACGCGATGGTCGTTTTCGCCGGTCAGAAAAAGAACCGCGGGATAGGCCGTGCCGTCTTTGACATGGTGGTAGGGCGAGTAGGCATAGAGGGCCTGGAACTGGTCGCGATCTTTCACCGTGCCGAACTCCGTCGTGTTGAATTCGCCGTTCGGGTCGAGTTCCACGCGCAGCATGTCGTAAATTCCGACATAGGAAACGACCGCGCGAAACAGGTCGGGGCGCTGCGTGAGCGCCGCGCCCATCAGCAGACCGCCATTACTTCCTCCCATGATCGCGAGATGAGCGGTTGATGTGTATTTCCGGTCGATCAGGTATTGGCCGCTGGCGATGAAATCGTCAAAAACGTTTTGCTTCTGCGTGAGGTTGCCAGCTTTATGCCACTCCTCTCCATATTCGCCGCCGCCTCGGAGGTTGGCGATTACGTAAACGCCGCCCTGGTCGAGCCAGACGCGTGCCGTCGACCCGGCAAAATACGGCGATTCGTTGACCCCGTAGCCGCCGTAACCATAAAGCAGCGTGGGATTGCTGCCATCCAGTTTCGTGCCCTTGCGGCGGATGATGTTGAGCGGGACGCGCGTGCCGTCTTTGGACACGGCGAATTCACGCACCACTTCAGCGTCGTCAAAATTAAAGGGGGCAACCTGCAAGAGCGCTGTGCGGGTGGACTCTCCCTTGGCAGCATCAAAACGATACCAGGCGCCGGGCTGGAGATAGGTACCGAGGTGGAACAGTACGTTGCCAGCGCCCATCGAGACGACGTTGTCGACCGACGCGACCGGCGGCAAAGACGGTGCCGGGAGCGGGTGCCCTTCACGATCAAAAACGCGCACCCGAGAGGGACCGCCGACGATATCCACGACATACAACCGGCCGGGAGCCGGCTCAAAGCTCTCAATCGAGCCACGCGCATCTTCGTCATGGTTGGCGTCGTGACCGGCGCCCGGACTCTGCGGAACGAAGACCTGCGCCCGCGTCAGATCAGCTCGCAACCGATTGGGTTTTTCCATATCGTAGTGCAAAGGCGGCAGACGCAGAATCTGGCCTCGTGGAGCGTTCTTATGCGAGAGCAGATACAGGCTGTTATCCCCGGCAACTTTCACGGAAACGATCTCGTCTTCGAAACCTGTCACTTGCATCCAGTGTCCGGCCCCGTCCATCAGGTAATGCGCGAACTGGCCGCCATCGCCGTTGGCGACGGTTGCCACCAGCCAGCGCCGGTTGCCGCTGGCGCGCAACTGAATTTCCGCGATGCGCGGGAAATCCTTGCCGATCACGTATTTGTCCTGTCGGGGGTCGGAGCCGAGTCTATGAAAGTAAATCTGCTGATAGAAATTGGCGTCCTCGGCCGGCCGCTCGTCGCCCTGCGGATAGCGCGTGTAATAAAAGCCCGAACTGTCGGCCTTCCACTCGATGCTGCCTCCGGCGGTAGCGAAGTTGACGCGCGGCACGCGATCGCGAAGTTCCTTCCCGGTGGCAACTTCGAAGACGTGGGCGGCGCTGTCTTCCGAGCCGTTTTCGGAGAGCGCAACGGCAACGAGCTTACCGTCGAGTGAGGGAACGTAGAAGTCCACGGCGATCGATCCTTTGGCGCTGGCGCCATTGGGATCGAAAACTATCCTTTCGCTGGCGGGATCGGCGCTCGAATCCAGTGCGACGAGCAAAGGTTGCTGCTTCGGCGGCTGACTTTTCTGCGCGAACAGGGTTCCGCCGCGAAATTGCAAAGCATAGTAGGCCACCGAACCGGAACCGATGAGCTGCTGGAGACGCTGCTTCACCGCCGGCCGGTCCGGCAGACTGTCCAGATAGGCGCGAGCGCTGACGTTTTCGGCGGCGCTCCACTGTTTCACTGCGGGATCGTCCCAATTTTCCAGCCAGCGGTAGTCGTCGGTTACCGCGTCGCCAAAATATCGGTCGATTACCAGGTGCTTCGCGGTGGCTGGCGTCGCGGGAATGGACGACGTTTGGGTGAAAGCCGACAGGGACAATAGGAAGATCGCAAGTGAAATATATCGAGAGTTCTTCATGCAAACGCGCTCCGTTCAAAAATTGGAAAAGAATATTGTGCGTCCACGAGTTTGCATACTAAACGAAAGATAGGCGGATAGTATAGCGGGAGATCAGGAGCGGGAAGGCCAAGGATTAGACTGGCCAACACCCAAAGAACCAGTCGCGAAATACTCTTTAGTACACGCCCGAGTTCTGCGACGAAGGATGGAAATTGAGGGTGGTCGAGTACCCCGGGAGGTCGATGGGAACGCTGTACTCGGCATCGATGGCGAGGGTGCCGGTGCCGAAGCTGCCCACGCGCAAAACGTGCACCTGCCTCGGCGTAAGCGCTATATCGTAGCCCCGAGCCTGTTTGATAATAGACGCCCGAATGTCATCTTCTGAACGTGTACTGTAGGTCGACTGGGTGGCCTCGGTCTTGATCGAATCCTCGAGCTCGTAGTTCGCGAAGAACGGCGGAAGGAGCTTGTAGCACACCAGCGCCACCATCCCGAAGAGAACAAAGCCGAAGACCAGTTTCAGAGTCGCCATAGGAGACAATCGCCGAATGCGAGTTTCACGCTAGTTTCCGTCCTGCGCCGGCCCAATCGCCGTTTAACGAGCGGCCGGGCGCAGATTCTGGAAATATTGCGTTATGTCTGAAATCTTAACGTCCTCCTTCAGCAGAGTCGAGCGCCGAACGACTTCGACGGTGCCTTCGGTAACCTTCTTCCCGACATTGATACGAAAGGGGATACCGACCAGGTCGGCGTCTTTGAACTTGACTCCGGGGCGTTCGTCGCGGTCGTCGAGCAAAACGTCGTAACCGGTCGATTCGAGCTGGCGGGCGATCTCCTCGGAGGTCGTGCGGATCGCCTCGTCTTTCGAGTTGGTGGAAACCACGACCACTTCAAAGGGCGCGATGGAAGGCGCCAGCCAGAATCCGTTTTCGTCGTTGCTTTGTTCAACGGCTGCGGTCAGGATGCGCTCGATGCCAATTCCATAGCTGCCCATAATGGGCGCCACCTCTTTGCCGTTGTGGTCGAGGACGCGCGCGCCCATCGAATCGGAATATTTGTAGCCGAGCTTGAAGATGTGCCCGATCTCGACGGCAGTATCGATGCGCAGGGGCGCGCCGCAGTTTGGGCAATCTTCGCCGGCGGTAACGGCGCGCAGGTCGGCGTAGGCCGTGGGATGAAACGTCTTTCCGGGAGTCAGGTTCTTGACGTGGTAATCCTCTTTATTCGCGCCGCCGATCAGGTTGACGCGGCCTTCGAGGGCTTGGTCGACGAGCAGGATCGGCTTGTGAGGCTCGTTCATGCTCTTGGCCCAATCGACGCCGAGTGGGCCGAGATAGCCTGCGGGCGAGTGAAAGAGCGCGCGGATTTCGTCGTCTTGCATGGGACGCGTGTCTTTCCCGCCGACAGCCGTCGAGAACTTGGCCTCGTTCATCTGGTGATCGCCGCGCATCAGCAGCACGACGGCTCGCTGACTCGTCTTGCCAGTCTTCTTATCTTCTTCGGTGGCCATCATGGCCAGCGTCTTAATCTTGTTCTTCGGTGACACGCCCAGAAAACGCGCTACGTCTTCGATCGTTTTCTGTCCGGGAGTGTGGACTTCGAGCGGCTGGCCATCGCCTTCGGGCTTGAGGTCCTCGACCGGAGCGAGTTTTGACGTGGCCTTCTCCATGTTCGCGGCGTAGTTGCACTTCTCGCAGCTGACGACCTGATCTTCACCTGCGGGAGTGCGGACCATGAATTCCTGCGACTGCGATCCACCCATCGCGCCCGAGTGGGCGTCGATCACCATGTACTTCAGGCCACAGCGGTCGAAGATGCGGCAGTAGGTTTCGTAATGCTTCTGGTAGGAAACGTCGAGTCCGGCGGCGTCGATGTCGAACGAGTACGCGTCTTTCATGATGAACTGACGGACGCGCAGCAGGCCCGACTTGGGGCGAGGCTCATCGCGAAACTTGGTTTGGATCTGATACCAGATCTGCGGCAGCTGCTTGTAGCTGCGCAGTTCCTTGCGGGCGATGTCGGTCATGACTTCTTCGTGGGTCATGCCAAGGCAGAGATCGGCGCCTTTGCGGTCCTTGAGGCGAAACATGTTCTCGCCCATCACGGTCCAGCGGCCGCTGGCTTCCCAGACCTCGCGCGGGTTCAGAGCGGGCAGATAGAATTCCTGGCCGATCTTGTCCATCTCCTCGCGGACGATGCCCATGATCTTCTGCGTAGTGCGATTGCCCATGAACAGGAACGAGTAGATTCCTGCACCGAGCTGACGAATGTATCCGGCGCGCACCAGCAGCTTGTGGCTAGCGACTTCGGCATCGGCCGGAGCCTCGCGAAGAGTGGGAATAAAGAGTTGCGACCAGCGATGCATGATGATGGTTTCCAATCGTCCCAGGAAATTCGAGAGAGAATCTTTGTCTAGAGAGAATCTTTCTTATAGAGAATCATCGATTGTAAACGATGGCTTGTTGCCCTTCGATTTGAGAGCAGTGGTAATTCCTACGTAGTTATTCTCAAGTCGCTAACCGACTGGTACATGTCTGGGTACCCCCTCCCCCGGTCTATTAGAATTAGGAATTTAGGGGGGTGTTGCCTGCCCAAATCCTCAGCCTAAAGGACTTATTTTCAAAATCCTCATAAATAAGGACTTAGGTAGTCAAAGAACGCTGAAAACGGTTTTGGGGCAGATTCGAGGGCCGTCCATCTTGGTGGACGGACAGACCTCGAAACTGCCCCAATCAGATCTCTATGGTCGCGCAGGACCGGGTCTTAAGTCAATAAATTTCGACGGCGGATGGCTGGTGATGAAAAAGGGCGGGGGGGATTGCGGAAGGGCGTCGCGAAAACCGCGAGACGTGGTTGCGCCCAGCCGTCTCATTTACAACGACGATCCCAAGAAAACAAGCCGGAGCGGATTATGCCGTGGGGTACGCTGACGCGTCATGCATGCACAATGGCGTATTTTGCATATCGAAGTCACCGGCCAACATCTAAGTTAGAGACATGTACAACGCAAAAGCCTATTCCGCTGCCAGTCCCACATCGCCGCTAGCTTCCCACACGATCACGCGGCGCGATCCAACCGAACAAGATGTACAGATCGAAATCCTGTTCTGCGGTATCTGCCATTCCGATCTTCACTCGGTGCGCAATGAATGGAGCGAGTTCATGCCCACTGTTTACCCGATTGTTCCCGGCCATGAAATCGTCGGCCGCGTGACCAAGGTCGGCTCAGCCGTCACCAAGTTCAAGCCCGGCGATCTCGCCGCCGTTGGCTGTCTGGTCGACTCGGACCGCACGTGTCCCGAGTGTCGGGCTGGTTTTGAGCAGTTCTGCCCAAACCTGACGCTCACGTTTAATTCGCCGGACAAGCACACCGGAGGCGTCACCTATGGCGGTTACTCCGATAGCGTGGTGGTCGACCAGAGGTTCGTCCTGCGCGTTCCCTCGAACCTGAACCTCGTCGGAACGGCTCCGCTGCTTTGCGCTGGAATCACAACCTACTCGCCCATGCGCCACTGGGGTGTTACCAAGGGCAAGAAAGTCGGCGTGGTCGGGCTCGGCGGACTGGGTCACATGGGTGTGAAGTTTGCCCACGCGCTTGGAGCGCACGTTGTTGTCTTCACGACTTCTCCACAAAAGAAAGAGGACGCTCTCCGCCTCGGCGCAGATGAAATTGTCATTTCGAAGAATGCTGACGAGATGCAGAAGCACAATGAGAGCTTCGATTTCATCCTCGACGCCGTTTCCGCCAACCACGACATCAACACCTATATCAACCTGCTCCGTCGCGATGGCAACCTTACCCTGGTTGGCGCGCCCGCGAAGCCTCTCGCCGTTTCTGCCTTCGGCCTGATTATGCGCCGCCGCAGCTTTTCCGGCTCGAACATCGGCGGCATCCCCGAAACCCAGGAGATGCTCGATTTCTGCGGGAAGCACAACATCACCGCCGACGTCGAAGTCATCCCGATCCAGAAGGTCAACGAAGCCTACGAGAGACTGCTGAAGTCCGATGTGAAGTACCGCTTTTCCATCGATATGGCTTCTCTTAAGTCCGAGTAACGCTGCCTGCCTTCTCGCGAAGATGGGAACTCGTCATAGTCGAACACCAACTTCTATTCAAGGAGAAGGAATGATCAAACGCAAGCTTGGGAAAAGCAATCTGGAAGTATCGGCCATCGGCCTTGGCTGCATGGGGATGAGCTTTTCCTACGGGCCGCCCAAAGACAAGCAGGAGATGATCTCTGTTCTCCGTGCCGCGGTGGAACGCGGCGTTACGTTCTTTGACACCGCCGAAGTCTACGGCCCGTACTTGAACGAAGAGCTTGTGGGAGAGGCCCTGGCTCCGTTTCGCGGCAAGGTGGTGATTGCCACGAAATTTGGCTTCGACCTGAGTGGCAGCGACAATCGCGCGGGAGCGGCAGGCGTGAACAGTCGACCCGAGCACATCCAACAGGCGGTCGAAGGCTCACTCAAGCGACTGAAGATCGAAACCATCGATCTGCTTTATCAACATCGCGTTGACCCGAATGTGCCTATCGAAGACGTTGCCGGAGCGGTCAAGAAGTTGATTGCGGCAGGCAAGGTCAAGCACTTCGGCCTTTCGGAGGCCGGCGCGAAAACGATCCGTCGCGCCCACGCCGTTCAGCCTGTTACTGCCCTACAGAGTGAATACTCGCTTTGGACGAGGACTCCCGAGAAGGAAGTAATACCGACGATCGAGGAACTCGGGATTGGCTTCGTGCCCTATAGTCCCCTTGGCAAGGGGTTCCTGACCGGAGCGATCAAAGAAGATACGACATTCGCCAGCAACGACTTCCGCAGCACTCTCCCGCGCTTTAACCCCGAAGCTCTCAAGGCGAATCAGGCGCTGATTGACCTGCTCGGTAGCATCGGCAAGCGGAAGAAAGCAACGCCCGCTCAGATCGCGCTGGCTTGGCTGCTCGCGCAAAAGCCATGGATCGTTCCGATCCCCGGCACGACGAAATTAAACCGCCTCGAAGAGAACATTGGCGCCGTGGCGGTCGATCTGACGGCAGATGACCTCCGCGAAATCGATGCCGCCGCCTCAAAGATCAAGGTGGAAGGCGCTCGGTACCCCGAGCGGCTGGAGAAAATGACGGGGCTCTAAGCGGAAAGAGGCTAATAGCTGACGGAGGTCAGAAAATGGAAATCAAACGAGTTGGAACGCAACCTTCGGTCAAGGGTCCCTCAGAGTGGTTCACCGGCACGGTGCGGATCGATCCGCTTTTTCAGGCACCGGATCCGGCGCTGGTTCAAGGCGCCAGCGTAACTTTCGAACCGGGGGCGCGGACGGCATGGCATACGCATCCGCTCGGGCAGACTCTCATCGTCACGGCTGGCTGTGGCCGCGTGCAACGTTGGGGAGGTCCGATCGAGGAGATTCGTCCGGGTGATGTGGTCTGGTTTTCGCCCGATGAGAAGCACTGGCACGGCGCTGCGCCGACGACGGGCATGACGCACATCGCCATTCAGGAAAAAAAGGACGGCAAGGTCGTCGACTGGATGGAACACGTCAGCGACGAACAATACCGTCCCGCAAAATGAAGATGTGGGCTAGCGCGCTGGAGAGCTTTGCCCGCTGGACGGACGAGGGTCGCTGTCTCTACGTGAGTTTGGCTCGATACAGGGCGACGAGTTTGTCCCAGGCGCGCTCGGCTTCGACTTTGTTATAGATCGGAGCGCCATCGCGGAGGGGCATATCCGGTATGCACCATCCATGCTGCGCTGGATAGACTTCGATTTCGGTTTGAACCAGGGCCGCGGCAAAGGCTGCTTTCAGCTTAACCTTGGCATCCGGCTGTTTCTCGTCGTCGCTCGACGCGATGCCAAAATACATGCGAGCTTTGATCTTTGGCGCTAGCAGATGCGGGCTGTCGGGCTTGTCGGTCACCAAGCCTCCGCCGTGGAACGACGCGCCCGCGCCAATACGATCGGGGAGGGCTGCGGCGGTTCGGACCACAAGCGCACCGCCCATGCAATAACCTTGGGTTCCGATCTTTTTCGCTTTGTTCACTTCTCTTTGCGCGTCGAGGAAGGCAACGTAGGCGGCGGCATCCTTTTCGGCGTTGCCGGGCGCGGTCACAGACGCCATCAGCGGCTTGAGCTTCGCCATATCGTCGGGATTCTGGAAATTGAATTTCGAGGCATCCGTAAAAGGAGCCTTGGACACGCGATAAAAGGGATTGGGTACCAGGACGGAATAGCCCTCGGAGGCGATGTTTCTGCCGATTGTGCGCAGCGACGGCCGCAGGCCGAAGGCGTCGGGCCAGATCAGTACGCCGGGATAGGCCGGATTCGACTTGGGATGAGACTTCGGATAAATGAATGCGGCGTCACAAGTTCCGTCCGGAGTCTTGATTTCAACGTCGGTCTCGACCATCTCCATGCCAACCTCCGCTGCCGCAGTCGATGATACGCCTGCGGCGATGCCAGCACCCACTAAGATGGTGGCAAAGTCGCGGCGGGTGATGTCTCGGGGATGCGGTTCTTTCGTCGGTTGGTTTTTCTCGTCGTTTGTCATGGTTTTTTGTGAGCGCGTTTCGTGCAGAGAGTTTAGCGCAATCGCGACCAGGCCGCATCATCGAGACAATCGCCGACGAAAAGGCTCGCGGCTTCGCCCGCCGGACGGACGAACGCGTCCGGCCCCTACGTGGATCGGATCGTGCTATCATCCTCGGCGTGCTGGGCGGACGCACTCACGAGCAGTGGATTGCGCAATATGGCTTCAGTCATCGGCATCCGGTGAACCGTTTTTGTCACACGCTGGGGATTCCGACCATCCTGCTGTCGATCCCACTTTTTATTGCCAGCATCTTCTTTCACCGGCTGTGGCTGTACGGTCTCGCTCTGTTTCTCATCGGATGGATCTTCCAGTTTATTGGCCATGCGTTCGAGGGCAAGCCGCCGGAATTCTTCCACGATTGGCGTTTTCTGTTTGTGGGGGTGCGCTGGTGGTGGGCGAAGATTCACGGCAAGGCGTGAGGGTTCGATCTGGGCACCCGATCCAGTTCACCGCGGCGGCGCTGAGAACGCGGTATAGCTATAGTCGTTGTTATACCAGTGTCCCTTGACAAAGTAGGACCAGCGCACCCAGACCGTGCTGCCATCGGACGGAAGCGAAGCGACGGCCAGCGAAAAGGTGGTGTTGGGGAGACTCGCTCCTTTGTAGTACTCGTGCCCGCCTTGTTCCTTGCCCGCGTCCAAGCGATAAACCTCGGCTCCCGAGTCGGGGCCGGTGGTAGAGCTATCCCACGCGAAAGTGGCCGAGGTGCCGGTCAGTGTGGAATGGCTGGCGGGGTAGTACACTCCGGGATCGGTTGGGACGGCGCGGTAGATCACCATCTGATCGGAGGTGGTGACGAGCGGGTTGGCGACATAGGTGGAACCGGTCGCGATGAAATTCGTGACGCTGTTGGCTGGCGTGCTCGACGCCAGCACCGAGTTCGCGTTGAAGGCGGTCACGGGAACTGCCAAGGCGGCGCCCGTGCCGATGCCTAGCGAGTCCGTGTCGGTTGGAGAACCGAACTGGTATTCGTAGAGGTTGTAGGAAACGCCGGGGGTGAGGCCACTCACGGTGGCTTGCAGGACAAAGTTCGTCATCCATGAACTCGGCGGACTATTCGTACAACTGCCTTTTCCCACCTCTTCGATGGAGGTTCCGATGAAAGGGTATTCGTAGTCATAGCCGGCGATGGGATCCTGCGGATTTTGAACTCCATTGGTGTAGGTGGGGCCGACAATAGCGCCGGGCTGGGGCGAGGCTGTGAGCGAAACGGGTACCGTCTCACCGTACGTGTCTGAAACACCGGTGATGGCAACCGCGTAATTGTTTGGACCAATGATCTTGCCTCCGGAGGCGGCACCGGCGCTCATGCCGTTGTAACCGGTTCCGGTCACAATTTTCGTGTTGGCCGGAAGAACGATGGAGTAGACGTGCCATGCTTTTTGGGCTTGCGCGTCGGTCGCTCCTAAATCTGAAAATGGGTAGCCGAAGATGTAGGGCGTACATTCCGACGTGTTCGATCCTGCGCCTGGAGGCGGTTCGGGAGCGCTGTAGTCCTGGCCGATGGTGCCGTTGTACCAATAGACGCCGTGCTCCTCGAAGTATAAGACGTCATCGGGATAGTAAGTCGGGTCGGTTAGCGAATGATTGGTGCCAATCTTGACGACCGTCACCTCGTGATCGTACTGATCGCCGGGAGTGGATTCGTCCTGAATCAAGACCGCGATCGCGACGGTGTTGCCGTTGATCACCTGCTGCTTCACCCATGACAGGTAACTTTGATAGCCGGGACAGGATGAGGATGCTTTCGATCCGGTACAGAGGGCATGGGGCTGTGAAGCGGCCACGCCCTGGTAGGGGTAATAGGTGGAACTGAGGCGCATGTTCGCGGCGCAGAGCGGCATTGATCCCCAAGCTTCGGTGGTTCCGGCGACGCCAGTGTTGGGGACCTCGAAGAGAACTTGAGCGTTGTAATTGGCAAGATTGCCGTTGGCGGCGCAGAAGGCGTCGGTGGTGACCGGCGCTCCGGACTGGCCTAATCCGGTGCCGCAGAGGAGTCGGGTGTCGTATTGCGATATCCACTCGCCATTGGCGAGCGCGGCTTCCATCAGGCTGACTTCGCCGCAATAGCCGTAGTTATTCTCCCATTGATAAAACGGCTGTATGGGCACGCGCGGATAAATATAGGAAGCGGTCTCAGGGGGCATGCGGTCAATGAGCGACTGGTTGCAAGGTTCCTTCGACGCTTGGACGTTGGTGGCTGTGGCAAAGAAAAGGGCGAGGCTGGCAACGCGGATCAGAACACGATTCTTGAACATGGGATAGGCCACCGGACTTCCTCTCCGACCCTCGGAAGATGGAGTCTCGGGTGGGGGTGCTTAAGGCTCCAGTGTAGGAATATAACACGACTCTGGCGGGCTGGCGACGAAGGAATCAACCGGGGAAACGTGCCGCTGGGAAGGTGTTTTGGCCGCAAATGATGGCCGTTCTTATTGCAAAAGCAAGACTTAGCGTGGGAACTCCTGGGGCCACTGCGGAGTCTAAGTATTTAAGCGGGAATTGTCGTTTGTCGTCACTTGAATAAGGTCGGTTGGGTCGGAAATTAAGGTTCCCGCCTTGGGCCGTAGTCACTCTATAATGAGAGGATACGCCGTCATGGCGGGAGCTACTACATTGGGCGATCTGGCCAGCGCGATTGGTGCCCGAACCGAGGAATCCGCCGTCATTGCTGCACTAAAGGCGGGATCGGAAGAAGCATACTCCTGGCTGATTGGCGAGTTTCACCAGCCCATCTACGGGCTCATCTACCGCATCGTGAATGACCCGTCCGATGCGGCCGACACGACCCAAGAAGTGTTTCTGAAGGTTTTCCGCGGAATGAAGCATTTCCACGGTGAGTCCAGTCTGAAGACGTGGATTTACCGCATCGCTTTGCATGAGGCGGCCAATCGCCGGCGGTGGTGGTTCCGGCATAAGGCGCAGGAAACGCCGATTGATCCCGTCGCACCGGGCGATTACGAATTTTCGGGAGACGACCGACTCGTGGATCCGGGGGAGTCTCCGTTTGAGCAGTTTGCGCACACGGAGGTGCGCGCCGCCGTGGAGCAGTCTCTGCGGCAAGTGCCCGAGCCCTATCGGACTGCTTTGGTTCTGCGCGATCTCGAAGAAATGTCGTACGAACAAATCGGGGACGTGCTTGCGATTTCACTGGGAACAGTGAAGTCGCGCATCACGCGCGGGCGCGCCGCCCTGCGCAAGGTTTTGGCGGAATACGTCCGCGAAGTGGGTCCGGAGTTGGGGCTGATTCCTCCCGCCGACGAATGTGACCGTGGCAAGTGCCGGATTTCACGCGAAGGTTCTCGGGGAAACTCCCGTGGCGACAAAGAGGTTGAGGTGACACCATGACGTGCGCTGAGATCAAGCAGTTGTTCTCGCCCTATCTCGACGGCCGCGTGAGCGGAGCGGAGATGCAGGCGCTCACGGGCCATTTGGAGCAGTGCGCGGGTTGCGCGCGAGAGTACGCGGCAACGCAGCGCACGCAGCAGTTGCTGGCCAGCCTGGGTCCGAAGAAGGCGCCGGCGGATCTCGCATTGAAGTTGCGAGTCGCGATTTCGCGCGAGGCAGCACAAAAGCGGCGTCCGCGATATGAAGGCGTGATGGTACGGCTGCAAAATACGCTGAATGCGATCATGGTTCCGGCCACGGCGGGACTGGTGAGCGCGGTGCTGTTCTTCGGATTGCTGCTGGGCTTCTTCGCCTTGCCGGCGGAACTGCGCGCCAGCAACGGAGACGTTCCGCTGATGCTGTATACGCAACCGGAGTTGGAGCAATCGGCGTTCGGAACGTCGCTCGGCAATATGGGCGACGATGCGTTGGTGATTGAAGCCTATGTGGATGCCCACGGCCGGGTCGAGGACTATAAAATCCTGTCGCAACCCGACGATGCCCAGGCGGTACTGCCGCAGTTGAAAAACCTGCTGATTTTCACTACCTTCCGGCCCGCGCTTTCCATGGGACGTCCAACGACGGGGAGAGCGGTGCTGTCGTTCTCGAAGATCAGCGTGAAGGGTTAAGGGGATCGTATGTGATGGCGGGCAATCGGCGATCCTGTGGTTTTGGCGGCTGTAGGTGTAGCATTCGACCATGCTAGGAGAAATGCATCTCAACCGCGTGCTTTACAAGATGAAGCCGTTCGCATCAAAAGCCCTCTATCGCCAGATCGTGGTGCTCGAGCAGGAGCAGTTCCAAGTGCGTATCTTCGAGGGACGGATCGTACAGACAGATCCCAAGATCATCACGGCAAGATCGAACGCAGAAGTGCACCTCCACGCGACCCTCAAAGAGGCTTTCGACGACGCGGAATCCGAGTACAAGAAGAGCATCGCCAGCGACCGGTGGGTGCCTCACAACCCAGCGTGACCGCTGTTCCGATCGTTCATCGCGCAGGGTCACCATGATCGACGCCGCGTCCGCACACCTCTTCGCGCCGGTAGTTTCCGATGCTTAGCCCCAACCTCTGCCCACGGTTTGACCGCCAATTGACCAGTTCGTACACTACTCCTAGCTTATCCGTCTTAATTGATCGCTATGTTTAATCGCAGAAGGATTTCCTTCGGACAACGGGATCGACCGGCGTTCGCTTTGGTCTTCGCTTCGATGCTGGCGGCCGTGCTGGGCACGGCGTTGGTTTGGGCGCAGAACAGCACGCCGGTGTCTTTGGAGACCAGCGAGACGCTTTTCACCGTGCTCACGGCGATCAACATCTGCGGCTATGACCAGGAACTGGATATTTCCGATCCGCTGCGCGCGCAGGTCCGGTCGGAAGTGGCCAAAGCGGCGGAGAATACCGCCGGGGCTCAGGACGCGATCGGTCCCATGTGCTTGTTCTACCGGCAGCACCAGGCACCGGAAGCCGCGCACGATTTGTCGCACTATGTGTCGCTCGCGCTCTATCTGGGGGAGCCACCCAAGTTCACGCTAAAGGTGCGGGAGGCTGAACTGCCTCCCGACGCCGATGCGGTGGTTGGAATGGTGCCGCTGATGGAAGCGTTTTATCAGAAGATTGGGTTGCACGCCATTTGGGAACGGCACCAGGTACGTTATACCGAACTGACCCAGATTTATCATGTTCCGCTGGCGAAGATGACGTTCGATACTGAGATTTTTTTAAAGATGCCCTCATCGACGTATCTGGGGCGGCAATTCACTATCTATCTGGACGCGATGGGCGCTCCCGGGCAGACCAACGCGCGCAACTATGCTTCGGATTACTTCGTAGTCATTTCTCCGACGACCGGCACGGCAATCAAGCTGCAGCAGATTCGGCATACCTATCTGCATTATCTTCTGGACCCGCTGGCGCTGAGGAACGGCGGGGCTTTCGGCCGCCTGGAACCGTTGCTCGGCCCGGTGCAACAAGCTCCGATGGATGAAGCGTTCAAGAGCAACATTTCGCTGCTGGTGAACGAGTGTCTGATCCGGGCGATTGAAGTGCGCATGAGCAAGCTTCCAGAGGCGGAGCAAGCCAAAAGCGTGGACGAAGCCGACCGGGAAGGTTATGTACTGACGCGGTATTTTTACGACGCGCTGGGCAAGTTCGACAAGACATCGGTGGGCATGCGAGACGCTTACACGGATCTGGTCGGCGCGATCGAAGTCGGCAAGGAGATGAAGCGGGCAGCGCAGATCCAATTTGCCAAAAGCGCAGACCCGGAACTTCTGCACCAGAACCGCACGGACGATCACCTGGTGTTAAGCGCGGAAAGGCGGCTGGCGGCTGGCGACCGGGAAGGCGCGCAGAAACTGGCGCAGAAGGCGCTCGATGATAAGGTAGAGGATTCGGGACGCGCGCTATTTATCCTGGCGGAAGTGGCCACGGCGAATCGGGACATCGATGGGGCGCGGGCGTACTTTGAACGCGCGCTGCAAACCGCGCGCGAACCCAGGTTGATCGCCTGGTCGCATATTTATTTGGGCCGCATTTTCGATTTGCAGGAAGATCGTCCGGCGGCCGTGGATCAGTACCGGGCGGCGCTGGACGCGGCGGGCGCAGCGCTTCCGGATGCGAAGCAGGCGGCGCAGCGCGGATTGGATCGACCCTATGAACCTCCGGTGGCGAAGCAGCCGGAATGAAAGCACGGTTCGGGATTGAAGCCGGACACGATGAAAGTTTAGCTTTGAAATTTTGCGTTAGAGGGAGACAACATGAAGAGAACAGCAGTCATTCTAGGGAAGTATCTGGCAATGCTGAGCATCGCGGTCTGCGCAACCGTTGCCCAGAGCAAAGGGCAGGCGGCGCAGCAGACGCCAGCGGCGGCGAGCCCGGCAGCGCCAGCGGCCAAACGTCCACCGCAAGCGAAAACCCAGCCCGAGTTTGATGCCTATAAGGCGGCGGCGGCGAACACCGATCCCGCTGCACTTGAGAAGGCGTCCGACGATTTTGCCACCAAGTTCCCCGAGAGCGAACTTCGTGTGCTGCTCTACAAGAACGCGATGCGGCTCTACCAGAACGCCAACAACGCCGACAAGACCGAGGCGATGGGGCGCAAGGTGCTCAGCTTTGACGGGGACGATCCGGAAGCGCTGGTCATCGTCGCCGAGGTGATCGCCGAGCGTGTGCGCGACACGGATGTCGACAAAGACCAGAGCTACGGCGATGCCATCACGATGGCGAAGAAGGCCACGCAGACGGTGGACACGGACATTCAAGTTCCAGCGGGCACGCCGCAGGAGAAGATCGACGCCTACAAGTCCCTTCTGCGCTCCAACGCGTATTCGGTTCTCGGCACCATTGAATTCAAAAAGGAAAGTTACCCGGCCGCTCAGGAAGATTTGCAGAAGTCGATCGACGCCTATCCCAGCAACCCGGATCCGGTGGTCATCCTGCGCCTGGCGCTGACGTTCGATAAGGAATCGAAATATCCCGAAGCCCTCAAGCTGGCAAACCGGGCTGTGGAAATGACGCAGGACAACACTGTAATTGGGACTCCGGCGCGTCGCGAACGCGACCGCCTGCAGCAGCTCACCGGAGGCGCGGCCCCGGCCCAACCGCAAACTCCACCCAAGAACTGACCGTCGACATTTGCGCGGCTTGCTTCGTCTCGGACACGGCAGGCCGCGTCTCTAGAAGAATGAAATCACGCGACATCATTACGCTCGAAGAAAGCATCGGTCACCGCTTCCAGCGGCCCGAACTGCTGGAGCAGGCGCTGACTCACAGTTCGCAAGCGCGCGAGGTGGAGGCGCTGGGCGCGGGCGATGGCGCATCGAGCGGCGACAACGAGATGCTTGAGTTTCTGGGAGACGCCGTGCTGGGACTGGTCACCACGGAGGCTCTGTTTCATCGTTTCCCCAAATTTCAGGAAGGGCATTTGTCGAAGTTGCGGGCGCATCTGGTCGGGCAGCGGCATCTGCTGCGGGTGGCCGAGCAGTTGCAAATCGGGCATTACATGCTTCTGGGCCGCGGCGAAGAAAAAAGCGGCGGCCGCAACAAGGCCAGCCTGCTGGTGGATGCGCTGGAAGCGATTCTGGCGGCGCTGTATCTGGATGGCGGGTGGGCGGCGGCGCGGGACTTTATCCTGCGCGCGATTGTGGAACCGGAACTGGCGCACATGAAACTGGAGACCAGCGCCATCCCCGTGATGGATTTCAAATCCGCCTTGCAAGAGGCTCTGCAGGCGCGAGGCGGATCGCAACCGGTGTATGCGCTGGTCAAAGAGGAAGGCCCGGAACACAAGAAGACCTTTACGGTCGAAGTGAGGTTGCCCGAGCCGGCGATGGGGTTCGTCGCCCGAGCGCAGGGTGCGACCAAGAAGAGAGCGGAGCAGGAAGCGGCGCGGCAGGCGCTCGATCATCTCGCGACCTTGCCCGGTTCGGCAGCAGGGCCTTAGATCATGTCGTGGAGCGAGAAGATTTCCGCTGGAGATTGGCCTGCGATCATGCAGTCGGTCGCCGAAGCGATTGTGACCGCCGTTTTTGTGGTTACCTTCCTTCTTCAGGCGTTTACGATTCCCTCGGAATCCATGGAGCACACTTTGCTGGTCGGCGACTACGTGCTGGTGGATAAGTTTTGCTACGGCGGCAGCGTGGGGTGGAATCGCCTTTTGCCCTATCGCAACGTGCATCGCGGCGACATTGTCGTATTCCATTACCCGGTGAACCCCGCGCAAGACTTTGTGAAACGCGTTGTCGCGTTGCCCGGCGATCGCCTGCGTCTCATCAACAAGCGCGTCTACATCAACGGTGCCCTGGTCGCGGAGCCCTATACGCAATACATCCAGACGGCTCGAAGTCCTTACCTCGACGACTTCCCGCGCACCGAATCTCCCGAGTTCGCAGTGAATGCGAAGTGGTGGAAAGAGATGCCGAAACTGGTGGAGGATCACCAGTTGATCATTCCCGAGGGCCACTATTTTGTCATGGGCGACAATCGCGACGACAGCCAGGACAGCCGGTTTTGGGGATTTGTGCCGCGTGAAAATATCATCGGACGCCCGCTGCTGATTTACTGGTCGTCGCGCGGCGGGAACGACGATCTTCCGCCCTCGCCCAGCGTGGGTGATAGACTTTATCACCTTGCCTACGCGGTGAGTCACTTGTTTCAGATGACGCGCTGGGAACGCACCTTCCGGCTGGTGAGATGATCGAAACGCGCTGAAACAAAACTTTTATCAAGGTGGACAAGACAACTTGCCTAAGAACAAACAAAGAGAAGAAGTCCTGGTCAACCGAAACGGCCGGGAAGGGACGGAGAATGAAAAGCCGCGCGAGACCACGGTGGAATTTCTGGCGTCTCTCGCCGAGGTTCTGGTGACCGGCCTTTTCATTATCACGTTCGTGCTGCAGGCGTTTGAGATTCCTTCCGGTTCCATGGAAGACACCCTGCTGATCGGCGACCACCTGTTCGTGAACCGCGAACAGTTTGCCGCACCCGCGCGCTGGATGGGGTCACTGCTGCCGTATCGCGACGTCCGCCGCGACGACATTGCCGTGTTCATGTCGCCCGAGCAGCCGGGCCTGTTCCTGGTGAAGCGAATCATCGGCGTTCCCGGCGACCGTATTCACTTGCGCGACGATGTCGTGTACCGCAACGGCGAGAAGCTGGTTGAGCCATTCGTCCGACACAAGCGCGAACCCAGCCCCTACACGGAGAATTTTCCCGCCGTGCCGCCTTCGGAGGGCGGCGTAACCAACGAAAAATGGGCGGAGGAACTGCCGAAGCATATCGAGGGAGACGACATCGTTGTACCTCCGGATAGTTACTTTGCCATGGGCGACAACCGCGAGAATAGCTACGACAGCCGATTCTGGGGTTTCATTCCGAAAAAGAATCTGATCGGCCGGCCGATGTTCATCTACTGGTCGTTCATTACTCCGGAGGACCAGTACCAGATGCGCAGCGCGGGTGACCGACTGGGATTCATCGCGCACATCATTCTTCACTTCTTCGATGAAACGCGCTGGTCGCGAACCTTCAAGCTGGTACGCTGAGAAGAGAGCTTAGAAACCGATGTCCGAGGTGGCGAAAGACGCACCGAATGCGGAAGAGGACGTGACCGGCGAACCGCGGCGTGAAACGCCGGTGGATTTTTTCGCCTCTTTGGCGGAGTTGCTCGTCATCCTGCTCTTTGCCATGACTTTTGTTCTGCAGAATTTTGAAATCCCCTCCAGTTCCATGGAAGACACGCTGCTCGTCGGCGACCATGTCATCGTGAACCGGGAGCAGTTCGCGCCGGCGACGCGTTGGATGGGGCCGTTGCTGCCCTATCGCGACGTCCGCCGCGACGATATTGCCGTGTTTATGTCGCCGGAACAAGCGGGCCTATTTCTGGTCAAACGCATCATCGGCGTGCCCGGCGACCGTATCCACTTGCGCGACGATGCGGTGTATCGCAACGGCGAAAAGCTAATAGAACCATTTGTCCGCCACAAGCGGGAACACAATCCCTATACGGATAATTTTCCCGCCCTGCCCCCCTCCGAGATGTACGGCGTTCGCAACGAAAAATGGCGGAAGAATTACTAAAGCACATTGAGGGAGAAGATATTGTCGTACCTGCCAACACCTACTTTGCCATGGGCGACAACCGCGATGTGAGCTATGACAGCCGCTTCTGGGGCTTTGTTCCGCGCGGGAACATCATTGGACGCCCCATGTTCATCTACTGGTCGTTTGTCACTCCGGAAGGTCAGTACCTGATGCGCGGAGCGAGCGACCGACTGGGGTTCATCGCGCACATCGTCTTTCATCTCTTCGACCAGACACGCTGGTCGCGCACGCTCAGGGTTGTGAAGTGAAGTTCCTACGATCGAAGCGCGGAGTGGCTGCGGTCACGGCATTGGTGCTGATCCTGTTTCTGTTTCGACCCGGCGTATACCGGTTGCGCAACCGGATTTCCACTTCGATCGGAAGCGCTCTGGGCCGCAAGGTCACCATCGACAATGTGCGTTTCCATGTGCTGCCGCGGCCGGGATTTGCCCTGGAAGGGCTGGTGATTTACGACGACCCGGACTTTAGCGCGGAACCGATGATCCGCGCCGAGGATGTTTTCGCCGCGATCCGGTTTCGTTCCCTGCTGCGCGGACGGCTTGAAATCGCGACCTTAAGTGCCAACGAACCCAGCATTAACCTGGTGCGCAACAACCAGGGTCGCTGGAATCTGGCCA
>Ga0187855_10001102_pt1 | contig 21985 bp, 20 predicted proteins | sample June2016WEW_8_10_2_FD_132969 | JGI IMG/M metagenome (GOLD analysis project Ga0187855, IMG submission 132969) | Peatland microbial communities from SPRUCE experiment site at the Marcell Experimental Forest, Minnesota, USA - June2016WEW_8_10 | ecosystem: Environmental > Terrestrial > Soil >...
TAGAGTCGTTCAGCGCCAATCCATCCTCGATTTACCTCCACAACTCAACATCAGTCCAGGTGATCGCCAGTGGAGGTTACGGATGGCTGGCGTACTCGTTCACCGGGCTCCCCTCGGGCTGTTCGGGCCAGAATCTCTCTTCTCTCCAGTGCACACCGACCAGCGTTGGAAACTTCACGATCGAGGTGAACGTTACGAACGCGTACTACAGGTCCGCATTCTCCAATGCCACCTTGGTTGTGGGTCCCGACCCTAACCCGATCATCGTCTCGTTCCAGGCGGTGCCCCCGAGAGTGGTACTCGGAAACGGAACATTCTTCGAGACAGTCTCGTCGGGCGGCTTTGGGTGGACGGCCTATGCCTATGATGGTTTGCCGGCGGGTTGTCTGTCGTCCAACACCTCAGCCCTCCCATGCACTCCGACGGTGCTCGGAAGCTTCAACGTAACAGTCACGGTGACGAACGCTTACGACAAGACTGCTGAAGCGACGACCGCCATCGACATCTACCGGTTGAGTCCCCCCATCATTACTTCCTTCACTTCATCGCCGGGCCGACTTTATCTTGGTCAAACGACGACACTCATAGTGGTTGCCGGGGGCAGCGGCCTCAATTTCTCATTCTCAGGCCTCCCAGCAGGCTGCGCCAGCACAGACAACTCTGTCCTTACCTGCACGCCGTCGGAGGCAGGAGACTTCACTGTGGAGGTCGTGGTAACAGATTCGGCAGGACTCTCGGCTCACGCCACTCTTGCGCTTTCCGTGGTCACTCCCCCGGCACTTACTGTGTCCTCGTTCACTGCCTCTCCTGCGTCCATCACGCTGGGAGAATCAGTACACTTCACCGTCGTGATTGCCGGAGCGATTGGGAATCTGACATATTCTTACTCGGGACTCCCGGCTGGTTGTGACAGTGTAAACAGTTCCTCACTGACCTGCACGCCATCCGCCGCGGGTAGTGTCACGGTGAACGTCAAGGCAGTGGATCAGCTCGACCGCTCGGTGGAGGATCGGCTAAATCTAACGGTCGCCACCGCCCCGGTCCAACCATCGAGCGGCAGTGGAAGCGGGGGAATCGACGTCTGGGTCTACATAGGGATAGGCGTGGGACTCGCAGCAGTCGCGGCCGTTGCGTTCATCCTCGTCTCCAGAGGGCATGGCAAGAAGCCCACTTCAGTGACTCCTGAGGCCGAGACACCAGTTTCCCCCCAAGCTCAGCCTCCCTCCCCGGAAGCTCCCGGTGGGTCAATCTACGGTGAATCCGAGGGCTAAGTCGCCCTCCTTCTTGGCTCACCATGGCCACAAAGCCCGGCGTCCGACGCCCTACCGGTCGTCGGCGATCTTTCGATCGCATACTATGCTTCGTCCCTGTATAATGGAACTAAGCTACCCCACAGTCCCAGACGGTGCTCGACCACGCTTCTCGCTATATGAGCCTGTGGAGCCGAGGCCGTCGTCGGGCCCGGACCTTCCGCCGTTCCCTATCGGCGACACCGAAAACCTTTAGGTGGCGGTACGGGAGCGGGCACCGTGGACGAGGAGCTCGACCCGATCCTGATCCAGGTCTGCATCCCGCTCCCGATCCCGATGATCTACTCCGGGTTCACCGACCCGACTCACGTGAGAGGATGGCTCGCCGACTCCGCGACGATCGAACCGAAGAAGGGCGGCACGTACCGGCTCGGGTGGACCGAGCCCGTGACGTTCGAAAGTGACGGAGAGGTCCTCCAGCTCACCCCGGACCTGGACATCGACTTCACCTGGCAGGGTCCGCCCGAGTTTGCGTCATTGATGAACGAGCCGTTGCCGAAGACGCACGTCTACGTCCGGCTTCAGGAGTCCCCCGAGGGGATCGACGTGACGCTCGAGCACGTCGGGTGGGAGAGCGGGGAGGCCTGGCAGGACGCCCGTTCCTGGCACTTCCACTTCTGGGACGACCGGCTCCACCGGCTCAAGGACTACCTGATCAAGACGGCGTACGGCTAGGGCCGCCGCGCGTCAGGGCTCACCGGGCGAGAACTTCCGGCATACCCCCTCACCGCAGAGGGCGCACGGGCCGGACGGGTCCAGGTGGAAGTTGCCGGAGGTCCCGATTGGGACGACCACCATATGGTGCGTAGGCAGGTGGCCGCACCGACAGCGGGCCCGCAGCGGGAGGGCCGAGCTCTCGACGGTGACGTGTCCGCGCATCGCCCCCCCGGGGACCCGATGGCCCAAAAGGCTTTGCCGGGGGCTGTGGTCGCAGGGATCAGCGAAGCGGTTTCGCCATGAGCGGACCGGCCCGGTCGTACCCCCGGGCGCGGTAGTACTCCCGGGTGCCCACCGCACTCGTCACGTAGATCCGCGTGTGGCCCGCCGAACGGACCTTCTCCTCGGCCGACTCGAGCAGGGCGCGACCGAACCCGCGGTGTTGGTACTGACCCGCATCGCCGCCGGCGCCTCCCACTGGGACCTCCCGCCCCAGGACCTTCAACTCGCGGATCACGGGGGCGTCGAGACCCCCCTCGGTCGTCTCCGAAGGGAACCGGAGCCGCAGAAAGGCCACGACCGTGTCCGTCTCCGGCTCCTCCCAGGAAAGAAAGACCTCCCTTCCGCCGGAGGCGTCGTAGCTCTGCTCGAAGGGGCGGAAGGCGCCGGGGTCGGGGGAGGCCCCCCGTCCGGCCTCCCGGCATCGGAGGCAACGGCAGTGTCCGCCTTCCGCCCGCAGTCGGGCCATCGCAAGCTCGCGGACGTTGCTCGTCCGGACCCCCTCTGCGATGAGGCGGGATGGGATGTCCCGCTGGATGCGCTGGATCCGGACCCAGGGAGGCAGCGCGCGCTTCATCGCCGCCAGCACCTGGACGGCGGTCTCGGTATCATACGGCACGTACCGGCCCGCGCGCCAGTCGTCGTACAGGGCGGTGCCCGGCAGGACCAGGGTGGGGTAGATCTTGAGAAAATCCGGCCGAAAGTCCGGGCTATTGAAGAGGCGCCCGAAGTCGGCGAGGTCCCGGGCCGGGTCCATTCCTGGCAGGCCGAGCATGAGGTGGTAGCCGACCTTGAGGCCCCGGTCGCGGGTCTCCCGACTCGCGCGGGCCACGTCCCCGACCCCGTGGGCGCGTCCCACCGCCGCGAGGACCTCCTCGCGAAGGCACTCGACCCCGATCTCGACGCGGGTCACCCCCGCGTCCAACAGGAAGGGAAGGACCCGGCCGTCGCACCAGTCCGGCCGGGTCTCGACCGTGAGACCGACCATCCGGTGGGGAGCGGTCTCGTTCCTCCGAACGGCCTCTTCGAGCGACCCGGACCGGGCCTCGTTCAGGCCGTCGTAGATCCCGCGGAGGACCCCCTCCTGGAACGGTCGGGGGCGTGCGGGGAACGTGCCACCCATCACGATCACCTCGACCTTGCTCGTCGGGTGACCCGCCGCCTCCAGGGTGGTGAGCCGGTTCGTCGTGATCGCCTCCGAGTCCCAGTGGAACTGCGCCCCCCGCAGCGCGCTCGGCTCTTCACCGGTGTAGCTCTGGGGACTTGCGTTCTCGACGCCGCCCGGACAATAGGTGCAGCGCCCGTGGGGGCACCGGGCCGGCGAGGTCATGACCGCAACGACCGCGACCCCCGAGAGGCTACGGGACGGCTTCCGAAGCACCGAACCCTCGAACTCGGTACGTTCGTCGGGCGGGAGCGAGTGGACCCAGTCCACGTTCGACGGGAGCCGGCCACCCGAGCCCTCGCGAACCCGGGCGAGCTTGGTCCGGTGGATCTCCTCGGGAGAGGGCGGGCGGGAGTTCACCGCTGGAGCCACTGGCGACTCTCCCCGGTGACCACGTAGGGCGCGTGCTGGAGCTCCGCGACCGTTCGCGAACCGGTCAGGAACATCGCGACCTTGAGCTCGTGGACGAGGTGGTCGAGCTCCCGACGGGTCTCGGCGTACCCCGTCGCGGCTGCGCGGAGCACTCCACCGGCCGTCCCGGCCGCCGAAGCGCCGAGCGCGAGCGCCCGGGCGACGTCGAGGCCGGAGCGTACCCCTCCGCTGGCCACCACCGGGAGGCCGAGCGGGACGAGGTCGATCACCGAGACGGGCGAGGGGATGCCCCAGTCCCAGAACGTCTTTCCGACCCGGGCTTCCCGCTCGGCCCCCTGCTCCACCGCCCGGTAATGCTCGACCGCGGCGAACGACGTGCCGCCGGTTCCGCTCACGTCGAACGCTCGGACCTTCCGGTCGCGCAGCTGCTCCGCGACATGACGGGAGATGCCGGCCCCGGTTTCCTTCACGAGGACGGGGAACTCTTCGGCGAGGGCCCCGATCCGCTCGAGGACCCCTTTCGCCTTTCGGTCGCCCCCCGGTTGGACCATCTCCTGGAGGAAGTTGAGGTGGATCGCGAGCACGTCGGCGTGGATGAGCTCCATCGCCGCTCGGACCTCCTTCGCCCCAACGACCGGTTCGCCGGGGTGTTGGGGGATGACCTGCGGGGCCCCGATGTTGGCGAATCGGAGCGGGACCGGGTACCGGGCGACGCAGGAGTAGCTCTCCGGATATTGGCCCTTCAGGATCGCCGCGCGTTCACTGCCCACGCCCAGCGCGATCCCGACCTCGGAGGCGGCGCGGGCGAGGTTGTCGTTGATCTTCGCCGCGTCCGGGAAGCCGCCGGTCATCCCGGTGATGACGATCGGCGCGGCGAGCTTGTGCCCCAACAGCGAGGTCGACGGGTCGACCTCGTCGAAATCGATGTCCGGGAGGGCTCGATGGACGAGCTGGATATCGTCCCAGTAGCGGTACCGGCCGTCGACCTTCTGGCCGAGGACGACCTTGACGTGCTCCGCCTTGCGGTGACTCAGGTCAATTCCCGTGGCGTCCGTCGGCTGCGCGGGGTCGCGCGTGGGCCCAGCTCCCGTAGACGAATTCCCCCCGCAGAGCGCGCGAGAGCTCTCCATCCTTGAGTCCACTAATAAGACCTGCGTCCACGCCGCCCTCGGCGATCGTCCGCATCGCCTCGGCCTTGCCGCGGATCCCGCCCGTCACGTCCGGCCCGCTACCGACGCGGCGCAGGCCCTCGATCGCGGCGTCCGTCACCTCGGGGATCACTTCCGCGCGGCCCCCGGTTTTCGCGGCGAGGATCCCCGGGACGTCGCTCACGAACAGGACACGGCGCGCGCCGAGCTCGCGGGCCAGGGTCACTGCGATCGTGTCGGCACTGAGGATCGACCATCCCCAGGCTTCGTCCGGCACGACATCCCCGAACGACACCGGCAACAGCCCCCCGACCAGGGCCGCACGGAACGGGTTGGCGTCGAGGGTCACGAGCCGTCCCTCGCGGTTTCGGGCGAGGTTCGATATCGGGATCGACCACGGCGACGCGCCGGCCCGGATCAGCTCTCGGAGCACCGCCAGGTGCAGGCGGCGAACCTCGCCCGATACGATCGCCGCCCCCCGGCCCCGGCGCGCGGAGGAGGCGCCGGCCTCGGGCGGTTTCGAGAGACCGAACTTCCGGGCGCCGGGATGACCGAACGATCCCGCCCCGTGGAGCAGGACCATCGGTGGGTCGACGAGCGCCCCGATCTCCTCCGCGAGCCGCCGGAGGATCTTCGGACGGACGCGCTCGACCTCCCGCTTCCGCGTGATGACGCTGCCCCCGAGCTTCACGACGACCGGTCCGACCGGCCCGGGCGCCGCCGTCATCGGACGCACCGCCCGCTTACGCCGAGTCGACGCCCGCCCGCCGGCTGAACAGCATCAGTCCGCCCACGACGCAGGGCACGATACCGAGGAAGTAGAGCAGGTCGAACGTCACCAGGACGTACGCCAGCAGGGTCAGCCCGAGCCCGATCAGGAGCGCGGCGGCGACCACCCACGGCACGGAGATGGGGCTCGAGACGTGGCGGTGCGGGGGGGTCGAGTGACGCTCGCCGTATCCGGACATCGGACGGGAAGGAGACGCTCCTCCTTCAAATCGGTTCGGTCGGAGCCGGCGGCCGACCCGGGTCCGGAAACGCCGGGGAACCGAGCCGACCCGGAGGTTTTCGACAGAAAACGTCGACCCGAGTCCAGGACCGACAAAAGGTAGATATGTGACGCGGACCTGCGACCTCCGCCCGAGGCCCGGGCAGGCTTCGACGGTGACACCTGTTCCGGAGGATCGACGAATGGAAGGCGCGGACCGGCTTCCCGGCGCCGCCCCCTCTCCCTCTGCGGCCGTCCCCGTCAACGACCGCACGACCGGCGGAGGTCCGGCCGCGAGTCCCACGCTCGGGACCACGACCCCTCCGCCCGTCCCCCCGACCTCGGCGGGCGTCTACCTCGACTCGATCCTCGAGACGAAGAGCGAACTCTACCGGGCCAGCCGCGAGATCCTGAGGGATTCGTACATCCCGAGTCGGTTGCCCCACCGGGAGCAGCAGATCCGGGCCGTCGCCGAGGTCCTCGCCCCCGCGCTGCGCGGGGACGTCCCGTCGAACCTGCTCCTCTACGGGAAGATCGGTACCGGCAAGACCGCCGTGGTCTCCCAGGTCGTCCAGGACATCCAGCGGCGGACCGAGCTCGCGAGCCACATCGCGTTCGTCTACGTCAACTGCGGGAACATCGACACCCCCTACAGCCTTCTCCAGACCATCGCCAACAGTTTTGCCAAGAACGAGTCCGACCGCATCCCCACCGGCTGGTCGCTCGACCGGGTCCAGGCCGCGATGCGTCGCCTCATGGACGCGAACGGGGGGACGGTGATCCTCGTCCTGGACGAGATCGACCGGCTCGTGGCCCGGAGCGGGGACGGCGTACTCTACACGCTGAGCCAGATCAACACCGAGCTCGACCTGGCCCGTCTCGTCCTGCTCGGCATCTCCAACGACCTCAAGTTCACGAACCACCTGGACGCCCGGGTCCGCAGCCGACTGAACGAGGAGAAGATCCTCTTCCCACCCTACGACGCCCTCCAGCTTCAGGACATTCTGCGGGACCGGGCCAAGGAGGCGTTCCGCGACGGGGTCGTCGACCCCGGGGTCGTCGAGCGGTGTGCGGCCTACGCCGCGCTCGAGAACGGGGATGCCCGACGTGCCCTCGCGCTGCTCCGGCTCTCCGCCGAGATGGCCGAGCGCGACCGGGCGAAACGGATCACTCCCGACCACGTCGTGAAGGCGAAGAACCGCCTCGAGCAGGACATCATTCTCGACTGCTGTCGCACCCTGCCGCCCCACTGCAAGGTGCTGCTCTATGCGATCCTTCAGGCCTGCGAGCGTCGCCGGAACGGCGTGCTGACCGGCGAAGTGTACGACGCCTACCGCCGGCTCGCGGAGCGATTGGGGCTCCAGCCGCTGCACGCGCGCTCGATCTCGAACTACGTCAGCGAGCTCGAGTCGCTCGGGCTCATCCGCGCGACGATCGTCTCGCGCGGGCGGGGCGGCCGGACCCGCGAGATCCTGGTCGACGTCCCGATCTCCGACACGATGCCCGCCCTGGAGGAGGACCCGCTCATCGCCCCGGTCGGTCGCCCGCACTCCCGCGGCCAGCTCCTGCTCACGAACTTCGACAACCCCGCCCGGACCGGTCCCTTCTGAGTTCCGCCCCCGCCGAGGTCGGCTCAGGGGGTCACCGGAACGGTGGCGTCGCTGGACGTCTCACCGAAGGCCGTGCTCCGGCGGCGGGCCCGCTCGCGCTTGAGCTCGCGGAGGTCCCGGTCGAGGTGGTTGAGCTCGGAGGCGACGCGCCGCACCCGGACCCGCGCCGTCCGCTCGATGGCTTCGATCTCGCGGTCGAGGCTCTCGTCCGACCCCCGGAACCCGGTCATCCTGCCTACTCGGTATCGATCTGGGCCTTTTGGAGCTTTGCCGAGAAGTCGACGAAGACCGTCTTGACCTCGGTGAACTCCTCGATCGCGGTCGTGCCGGCCTCGCGGCCGCCGTTGCCGGTATTCTTCACTCCGCCGAACGGGAGCTGGACCTCCGCACCGATCGTCGGGGCGTTGATGTAGGTGATCCCGGCCTCGAGGTCCTCGATCGCCCGGAAGGCGCGGTTCACGTCCCGGGTGTAGATGGCCGAGGAGAGCCCGTACGCGACATCGTTGGCGACCCGGACGGCGTCGTCATAGCTCCCCACCCGGATGACCGACAGCACCGGCCCGAAGATCTCCTCCTTGGAGATCCGGGTCCCGTGGCGCGTCTCGAAGATCGTCGGCGCGATGAAGTAGCCGCGGTCGTAGATCCCGCCGGTGAGCTTCGTGCCCCCGTACCGGAGGGTCGCCTCCGACTTGCCGATCTCGATGTACTCGAGGATCTTCTTCTCCTGGTCGGCCGAGGCGACGGGCCCCATTCCGGTCTTCGGGTCGAGCGGGTCCCCGACGGTGAAGTGGTCGAGTCGGTCGGTCAGCATCCCGAGGAACTCGTCGTAGACCTTCGCGTGCAGGATGAGGCGACTCGTCGCGGTGCAGCGCTGGCCCGACGTTCCGAAGGCGCCGAACAGCACCCCGTCGAGGACGAGCGGGAGGTCGGCGTCCTCCATCACGATGACCGGGTTCTTGCCGCCCAGCTCGAGGTGGACCATCTTGAGCCCCCGCGCGCCGCGGACGTAGACGTCGCGGCCCGTGTCGACCCCGCCGGTGAATGAGACCATGCGCACCCTAGGGTCGTCGACGAGCGCCGCGCCGACGACGGCACCGCTGCCGGTGACCAGGTTGAGGACGCCGGGCGGCACGCCCGCGGCCTCGTAGACCTTCACGACCTCGGTCGCGCAGAGCGCGGTGTTCGAGGCCGGCTTCAGGACGACGGTGTTGCCGGAGATGAGGGCCGCCGCGACCTTCCAGTTCGGGATGGCGGTCGGAAAGTTCCAGGGCGTGATGCAGGCCACGACCCCCTTCGGTTGGCGAACGGTCAGGCAAAACTTTCGACGCAACTCGGAGGGAACGGTCTCGCCGAACAGCCGACGCCCCTCGCCGGCCATGTACTCGATGAAGTCGATCGACTCCTGGACGTCCCCCAGCCCCTCCCCGATGACCTTGCCCATCTCCTGGGTGACGATCCGGCCGACAGCGGCCTTGCGCTCGGTCAGGCGCTGGGCCGCCGCGAGGAGGATCGCCCCGCGCTTGGGGGCGGGCGTGGCCTTCCAGGCGGGGAAGGCGTCGTGGGCGGCGGCGATCGCCCGGTCGACGTCGGCGGTCGTCGCCGAGACGAACGAGGCGAGGGGCTCCTTCGTGGACGGATTCACCGACTGGAACCGCTTGGCTCCCGCCGGGCTCTCCCACTTTCCCCCGATGAACAGACCGAACTCTTCCACGCGGGACGCCATGACTCCACCCCTTCCGGGCGGGCCATCCCCCCCGAAGCTACATAGGGGTATGCCGGCGGGGCGGCCGGGGCAAAGACTTTTGGACCGACCGCCTCCCGTAGACCTGTGATCGACCTCGACCTCCTCCGCAAGGAACCGCTCCGGGTCGAAGAGAACCTGGCCCGCCGGAAAAATCCGGTCTACACCCTCCTCCTCGCCGAGGTCCGGCAGAAGGACGAGGAATGGCGGACCTGCCTGCGGGCGTCGGACGACCTCCGCCGGCGGCGGAACGAGCTCAGCCGAGCGATCGCCGAGCATCGGTCCAAGGGAACCTCCTCCGCCGACCTCGACGCCGAGGCCAAACAGCTGCCGGACGCCCTGCGCGCGGCGGAGTCGCTGGAGGCCGAACTGCTCCACGCCCGCGATGCCCTCCTGCGTCGGATCCCGAACCTGATGGACGAATCCGTCCCGTACGGCGCGGGGGATGCGGAGAATGTCGTCGTTTCGACGTGGGGCGACCCCCGAACGGACGCCACCGGCCTCCGGTCGCACGCCGAGGTGCTCGAAGGGCTGGGCATGGCCGAGTTCGACCGCGCCCGACGGGCCAGCGGCGCCGGTTTCTACTACCTGCGCGGGCCGGTCGTGCTCCTCGACCTCGCCCTGCAGCGGTTCGCCCTCGACCTGCTCGCCGAACGGGGGTTCACGCCGGTCGCGCCCCCCTACATGCTGCGCCGCGCCCCCTACGAGGGAGTGACCGACCTCGCCGACTTCGAGAACGTGATGTACAAGATCGACGGCGAGGACCTCTACCTCATCGCCACGAGCGAACATCCTCTGGCGGCCCTGTACCAGGGAGAGATCCTGGACGAGGACGATCTTCCGTTCCGACTCGCTGGGGTCAGCCCGTGCTTCCGAAAGGAGATCGGGGGGCACGGCGTCGACCAGAAGGGGATCTTCCGGGTCCACCAGTTCCAGAAGGTGGAACAGTTCGTGTTCTGCCGTCCGGAGGAGTCGCCCACGGTGCTCGAGGAGCTTCGGGGGAACGCCGAGGAGGTGTTCCGCCGGTTGAAGGTGCCCTACCGGGTCGTCAACGTCTGCACGGGAGATCTCGGAACGGTCGCCGCCAAGAAGTACGACATCGAGGCGTGGTTCCCCCGCCAGCAGGCCTACCGCGAGGTCGTGAGCTGCTCGAACTGCACCGACTACCAAGCTCGCCGGCTCGGGATCCGACTCGGCAAAGCCGGTCGGCCCGGAAAGCGCGTGCCCCACACGCTCAACTCTACCGCGGTCGCGACCTCCCGGGGCCTCGCGGTCATCCTCGAGCAGTACCAGCAACCGGACGGCTCCGTGACGGTCCCCGAGGTGCTCCGGCCCTACCTGGGCGGCCGGTCCTCCCTCACCCGGGAGGTCCGCCGCTCCGACCCCGCGGTCCGCACCTAGGGCGGACCGCCTTCCGCAGGGAAGCGACTATCCCTCGGGCGTCCTAGCCGTTCGAGGGACCGTGAGCTCGCAGCGGCGTCTCGACGAGTTCGCGACACCGGGGGAGCCTCCGGCTCCGCCGCCCACCCCGCAGGTCCGGGCGCGTCCAGGGCCCCTTCCGGGGGTCTGGCGGATCGTCGACGGCCTCGTCGAGCACCCCATGCTGCGGCCCGGTCTCATCCGGGCCCTCCCGTTCCAGATCGACGCGGCCCGGGTGGGGCTCGAGGAAGACCTGCTCGTGGTCCTCCCGACCGGGCTCGGGAAGACCGTCGTCGCGGCCCTGATCGCCGCCGAGGTGCTGCGACGCCAGGAGGCGAAGGTCCTGGTCCTCGCGCCGACTCGCCCGCTTGTCCAGCAGCACTCGGACTCGTTCCGCCAGTGGCTGGTCCCGCTTCGAACGGCCCGCTTTACCGGGTCCGTGCACCGACCCGTCCGGGAGGGGAGCTGGGCCGACGCGGATGTCGTGTTCGCGACGCCCGAGATCGTCCAGAACGACCTGGTCGCCGGACGGTACGACCTCAAGGAGGTCGCCCTGATCGTCTTCGATGAGGCCCACCACGCCGTCGGGAAGTACGTCTACGTCCCGATCGCGGAGCGGTACCGGGCGGAGCGCCCGCTCGGCGGCCACATCCTGGCGCTCACCGCGTCCCCCGGCGGTCGCGACGAGCACATCGAAGAGGTCGTGGCCACCCTCGGGGTCACCCGCATCGAGGCGCACAGCCGAGAGGACCCGGGCGTGGCCGAGTACGTCCAGCCGATCGACGTCGACTACGTCTGGGTCGACCTCGCCCCCGTCGCCGAGGCGATCCGGACCGACCTCGAGACCGCGGCCCGCGCGACCGGCCGGAAGCTCCAGAAGATGGGCTACCTCCGCAAGAAGCCGATCGATTCGATCTCGGTGAAGGACCTGATCGCGTTGCGGAGCGAGATCTTCGCGCGGCCGGGGCCGATGGTCCGCAAGTTCGGGCCGCTGTTCCATCAGCTCGTCCTCCTCCACCTCCACCACGCCGAGGAGCGCCTCGAGACCCAGGGGGTCGCCCCGTTCCTCCAGTACCTCGAGCGGGTGGCCGCGAAGGAGAAGCCCTCGCGGGGCGACCTTGCGTTCCTCAAGCTGCCGGAGGTCGCCGCGGCCCGGACCGTCGCGGCCGAGTTCCTCCGCACCTCCAAGGAGGCCTCCCATCCCAAGCTGGACGCCCTCGTCCGGCTGGTCCGGGAGACCCTAGACGCGGCCCGGGACCGCCCCGTGCGGATCCTCATCTTTGCCCAATACCGGGACACGATCCAGTCGATCCAGGAGGTCCTGGAGACGAACGGCTGGGCGGTCGCCCGGTTCGTGGGGCAGGCGACCCGCGACAAGGACGACAAGGGGATGAGCCAGAAGGACCAGGCCCGGGTCCTGGCGGGGTTCCGGGCCGGGCAGTTCCCCCTCCTGGTGGCCAGCAGCGTGGCGGAGGAAGGGCTCGACATCCCCGACGTCGACCTGGTCGTCTTCTTCGAATCGGTCCCGAGCGAGATCCGCGCGATCCAGCGCCGCGGTCGGACGGGGCGTAGCTCGGTCGGGCGGGTGACCGTGCTGCTCACGCGCGAGACGCGGGACGTGCGCTACCAAGCGGCCGAAGTGCGGCGCGAGCGGGCGATGCGGCGGATCGTCCGGCGCCTCTCCTCCGAGACCCGCGAGCGCCGTGCGGCCGAAACGGACGGCCGGGCCCCGGGGGAGACCGCGGCGCCGAAACGGCGGCGCCGGGCGATGAAGAACGGCGGATAAACGTTCGGAATTGGCGTGCTACCATGCGGCTCGGGAATCGCGCCTAAATAGTGGGGTCCGGGTCCAACGCCCCAGGTGTCGATGGGGGCCTTCGGCTGGGTCACTCACAATTTCGGGCTGACCGTCCTGACGCTCGTCTGCCTCGCCCTGACGTTCTACTTGGTCTACGCGATGATCCACCCCGAAGAGTTCTGAGGGGGCGGTCGCCATGGCATTCGAGGTCCAATCCTTCTGGGATGTCGTCCTGCTGCTCGCGCTCGCCGTCGCCGTGGCCCCGTGGTTCGGGGCCTACCTCGGGAAGGTGTACATGGACCGCCCCCTCCCGGGGGACGTGCTCCTGACCCGGCTCGAATCGGGGATCTACCGGCTGCTCGGCACCTCCCCGCGCCGCCAGATGGCCGCGCGGGAGTACATGCTCGCCATCCTGCTCGTGAACGGGGGGATGCTCCTGTTCATGTTCTGGTTCTTCTTCGACCAGGCGAACCTCCCCCTCAACCCGACCGGGGTCCCGAACATGACCTGGGACCTCGCTTTCCACTCGGCGTCCAGTTTCACGACGAACACCGACTTCACGCACTTCACCAACGAATCCCAGATCAGCTTCGGGTCGCTGGACATCGCCTGGCAGCTGGCGCTGTTCCTCTCCGCCGCGACGGGGCTGTGCGTCATGGCGGCGATGATCCGGGGGTTCGTCCGGAAGGACGGTACCCTCGGCAACTACTACGTCGACATGGTCCGGACGATCAGCCGGGTCCTCCTGCCGATCGCGCTCGTCGGAGCCCTCCTCCTGGTCGTGATGGGGGTGCCCGAGACCTGGACCGCCACCGTCATCGCCCACCCACTCACGGGAGGCACTCAGACGATCTACCTCGGTCCGGTCGCGAGCTGGCAGACGATCTCGATCCTCGGCACGAACGGCGGTGGGTGGTACTCCGCCAACATGGCCTCCCCCCTCGCCAACCCGTCCGCGATCTCGAACCTCTTCGCGATCTTCCTCATGCTCCTCATCGCCTTCGCCGCGCCGTTCGCGTTTGCGCAGATGATCCGGCGCCGGGCCGAAGCCTGGCCATTCATGGGGACGGTCTTGATCGTCCTCGTGATCGCGTTCGGGCTGTTCGTGGCGTTCCAGGCGATCAACAACCCCGCGCTGGCGAGCGTCACCGGACTCGGGCCCCAGACCAACGGCTATCCGGTGGGCCAGGAGACCCGGTTCAGCCTGCCCGAAGGCTCGCTGTTCCAGGTCGTGAGCGTCTACGCCAACGTCGGGGCGAACAACATGGACATCGGCTCGATCTCGCCGGTCGCCCAGATGGTGCTGCTGTTCGGGATGTTCACCCAGAGCACTCCCGGCGGAGAGGGGACCGGGTTCGGCACGCTCCTCCTGTTCGCGGTACTCGCGATCTTCGTGGGCGGACTCATGGTCGGGAGGACCCCCGAGTACCTGGGAAAGAAGATCGAGACCTCGCATGTCAAATGGGCGGCGCTCGCCCTGCTGATCCACCCGGCGACGATCCTGATCCCGTTCGTCGTCTCCATCGCGGGTGGCTACGTCCAGGTCGACGGGGCGACGCTGCCCACCACCGCCCACAACTTCACCGCCGTCCTCTACGAGTTCACGTCGGAGTCCGCCAACAACGGGAGCGCGCTCTCCACGGGCGCGTTCACCGATTCGACGCCCTTTTTCAACATCGCAGGGGCGATCGTGATGCTGGTCGGCCGGTTCGTCCCCATCTGGGCGATGCTCAAGGTCGGCGACCTGTTCTCGAAGCAGGAGTCGCTGCCGCCGAGCTCGGGCACCCTCCGTACCGCCAGCGGGACGTTCACGATCTACCTCACGCTGTTCCTGATCATCACGTCGGCGCTGCTGTTCCTACCCGTGCTGGCGATGGGCCCGCTCGCCCAGATCGTGGGAGGGGGCTAAGGTGCCGGAGTCTCCCACCCTCGGCGCCCGCGTCTCCGTGCGTCGGAGCCCCCACACCTCCCCGCGGAGGGTCCTCGTGGACTCGTTCCGGATGTTCAACCCCCGCCACCAGTACCGCCACCCGGTGATGTTCTGCGTCTACGTGCTGTTCCTCCTGCTCGTCGTCCTCACCCTCTTCCCCTCGCTGTTCCCGGACGTCGCGCACTCCTACCATCCTTCCTACTACCTCGCGGTCACGATCATCCTGTTCCTGACGCTCTGGTTCGCGAACCTCTCCCAGTCGATCGCGGAGGCCCAGGGCCGCGCCCAGGCGGACAGCCTGCGGGAGATCCGGAGCGGGATCCGGGCCCGTCAGATCCTGCCCGACGGCTCGGAACACTGGGTCGCGTCGGACGTCCTCCGGATCGGGGACACGATGGAGATCCGGGCGGGCGAGCCGGTCCCGATCGACGGCGACGTGATCCACGGCATCGCCGTGATCGACGAGTCGATGATGACCGGCGAGTCCGAGCCGGTCACCCGCGAGAGCGGGGGGGACAAGACGAGCGTACTGGGCGGCACCCGTGTCATCCAGGGGACGGCCCGCGTTCGGGTCAGCGCGATCCGGGGCGAGTCCTTCCTTGACCGACTGATCCGCCTCGTCGAGGGCCAGGGCCGCGAGCCGACCCCGAACGAGCTGGCGCTCGGCGTGCTCCTCTACGCGTTCACGATCGCCCTCTTCGTCGTCGTCGTGTCGTTCATCTTCCTTGCCAATTTCACCAACATCATCGCGATCGACATCGCGACGATCGTCTCCCTCTTCGTCTGCCTCATGCCGACCACGATCGGCTCCCTCTTGCCGGCGATCGGGATCTCCGGGATCAACCGGGTCGCCAAGGCGAACGTCATCGCCAAATCGGGCAAGGCGGTCGAGGCCGCGGGCGACCTCGACGTCCTCATCCTCGACAAGACCGGGACGATCACCATCGGCAACCGCCTGGCGGTTCAGTTCTTGGCGGCCCCGGAAGTGCCGATGCCGGAGCTGCTCGGCGGCGCCCTCCTCTCCGCCGCGGTGGATGACACGCCCGAAGGACGGTCCATCGTCCACCTCGCGGCCCGGCGCAACGCCCCCGTGCGGCGGCTCGATACCGGGACGTACAAGGTCCTCCCCTTCACCGCCGAACGCCGGATGAGCGGGATCATCCTCGCGGACGGGACCGAGTGCTTCAAGGGCTCCCTGAAGGCGATGGAGGCGTACGCCGGAGCGATCCCGCCGGCGGTGCAGGAGCAGGCGGACGCGGCGTCGCGGCAGGGGATGACGCCACTCGCGATCACGGTCAACAAGCGGGTACTGGGGCTCGTGCTCCTGAAGGACGTGGTGAAGCCCGGTATCAAGGACCGGCTGCGCGAGCTGAAGACGATGGGCATCCGCACCATCATGTGCACCGGCGATAACCGTCTGACTGCCGCCGCGATCGCGCAGGAGAGCGGGGTCGACGAGTTCATGGCCGAGGCGAAACCCGAAACTAAGCTCCTCCTCATCCAGCGCGAGAAGGCCCACGGCCGCCTGGTCGCGATGACGGGCGACGGGACGAACGACGCGCCGGCCCTCGCCCGGGCCGACGTCGGGCTCGCGATGAACAGCGGGACGAGCGCGGCCAAGGAGGCCGGCAACATGGTCGACCTCGACAACGACCCCACCAAGCTGATCGAGATCGTCTCGATCGGCAAGCAGCTCCTCATCACTCGCGGCGCGCTCACCACCTTCTCGATCACCAACGACGTCGCGAAGTACTTCGCCATCATTCCGGCCCTGTTCATCGCGGCCGGCTCCGGCGCGCTGCCCGGCATCCAGTTCCTGAACATCATGGGGCTGTCCAATCCCCAGCTCGCGGTGCTCTCCGCGCTCCTGTTCAACGCGATCATCATCCCCTTCCTGATCCCGCTCGCCCTCGCGGGGGTGCCGTTCCGTCCCCGCAGCGCGATCGATCTCCTCCGCCGGAACCTGCTCTACTACGGGATCGGCGGGCTCGTCAGCGCGTTCGTCGGAATCAAGCTCATCTACCTCCTGCTGGCGTACCTCGGCGGGCTGCCGTTCTTCATGTCGCTCGGGGTGGGCATCGGCCACATCCTTCCGCTCGGGGGCCTATGAGCTCTGAGATCCCGATCCCGGTTCCGGTCCCCGCGGAGGCGACCCCGGTTCCACCGGCGGAGCCCGGGACGACCTCGATCGTTCCGCCGGCGGCCGCCGCGCCTCCCCCGACGTCCGGAAAGTCCGGCGGGGCCCTACGACGGAAGCCGCCATTATCCCACTCCATGGGGACGCACCTCCGGGCGACGGTCGTGTTCCTCGCCCTCTCCGTGCTCCTCTCGGGGTTCGCCTATCCCGCCGTCGTGGTCGCCGTCGCCCAGGTGATCGAGCCGGACACGGCGAACGGTTCGCTCCTCCACTACCCCAACGGCACCGTCGCCGGCTCGTCGCTGATCGCCCAGAACACGAGCGCCCCGTACCTATTCTGGTCGCGACCGTCCCTGACCGACTACAATACGACCCTCGGGGCCGATACGCCGCCCGGTCCGACCGACCCGGCGCTCGGCCAGCTCCTCAACGAGACCCTCAACTACACGCGACAGTATGGGAACTTCACGGTGAACGCCTCCATCCCCTTCTGGTGGGTCGCCCCTTCCGCGTCGTCCATCGACCCGGACCTTACGCCGGAGTCCGTCCTGGTCCAGGTCCCGAGGGTGAGCGAGGCGTCAAACCTGACGGTCGCCTTCCTCCTCTCCTTCGTGAACGCCCACATCGTCAACTCACTCATCCCCTACGTCGGCGTCGCCTACATCGACGTGCTCCAGCTCGACCTCGACCTCCTCCCCCTCGAAGGCCGGTGAACCGTGTACAAGCGTATCCTGGTGCCGGTCAAGGAGCCGAACGAGGTCGAGCCGATGATCCGGTTCGCCGCGAGCCTCCTCGAGGCCGACGGAGAGATCCGGATCCTCCACGTGATCCCCACCACGACCCTCCCGCAGGTCGCGCGGGAGTGGCGCTCCAGCGTGAACATCGTCATTCCCGCGCACGAGGCGGGCGCCGCGCTGGATGTGAAGGTCGAGCCCGAGGTGCGCGCGGCCACCGACGTTCCGGCCGAGATCCTCGAGAGCGCCGAGAGCGAGGGGGCGGACGCGATCATCCTGACCCTCCAGGGGAACCGGAGGAGCCACAACCCGTTCGTCGGGCACACGGCGAGCGGGATCCTGCACCACGCCGGCGCGGACGTCTTCATCGTGAACCGACTCGCGTTGGCCGCCGACCACGTTCCGCGCGTCCTCGTCCCGACCCTCCAGGGGGATCCGACCGCGAAGGCGCTGCAGATCGCGGAGACGATCTCCCTCCGTCGCGGCGGGGTCCCCGTGGTGACGCTCGGCCTCGGCGCGCGGGACGGGGCGAACCGCGACGCCGCCCCGACCGAGGAGCAGAGCCCCCGGGGCGTGCCGATCATCCACAAGCGATCCTCCTTCTCCGAGGCCCTGATCGGCCGGCGGCGCCGGCTCCCGGACCTCCTCCTGCAGGCGGCCCAGCGCGAGCGGTATGGGCTCTTGCTCGTCGTGGGCGAGGAGGAGGGCGCCTCCGGTCCGTTCCTCACCCGACGCTTCCTCGAAGAGCTGTTCCGGGCCGCCCCGTGCCCGGTCGTCGCGGTCCGGGTGTAACCGGCGGCCCGATGGGCGAGCTCGCGTTCGTGGGCCTCGGTCTCGCGGACGAACGGGGGCTCTCGGAGCGGCACCTCGAGGCGCTGCGCCGGGCGGACCGGGTCTTCGCGGAGGAGTACACCGCGGTCGCGCCCTCCGGCACGCTGGACCGCCTCGCCGAGGCGATCGGGCGACCGGTCGAGCGCCTCGACCGGGCCCAGCTCGAATCCGAGCGCCCGGTCCTCGACGCGCTGGCCGCGCACCCGCGCGTCGCGCTCCTTGTCGTCGGCGACCCGTTCGCGGCGACCACCCATGTCGCGTTACGGCTCGCCGCCGAGGCCAAGGGGCACACGTGGCGCTACCTGCCGAATGCGAGCATCCTGACCGCGGCGGCCGGATACCTCGGGCTGATGCACTACCGGTTCGGCCGGACCGTTTCGGTCCCGTTCCCGGCCCCCGGCTTCGCCCCCCGCTCCCCCGTCGAGCAGGTCGGGTCCAACCGGTCGGCGGGGCTCCACACGCTCGTCCTTCTCGACCTCCGGCCGGAGGAGGGCCGGTTCCTCACCGCTTCGGACGCCCTCCGGATCCTGTGCGCGCGGGACCCCGAGGGGACGGTGGTCGGCCCCGAGACGCCGGTCGCGGTCGTCGCGCGCGTGGGCCGGGACGACGCGGCCGCCTGGTTCGGCCCGCTGGGACGAATGGGGGCTCTCGATTTCGGACCCCCGCTTCACGCGATCGTGATCCCCGCCGAACTCCATTTCGAGGAGGCGGCGGCGCTGGAGCGCTTCCGGGTCGGAGACCCGGGCCGGTCCGACTAGGGCGACGGTCCACCGGTCCCGGGGGGTCGGAGCGCCTCCGCGAACTGGCGGATCCGGAACGGTCGCAAGAGCACGACATCCGGTCGAAGGGGGGACTCGGCCGCCGGCGGGGGCCGAGAGGCCGGGGCGACGAGGATGGTGCGCAACTGCGGGTTGAGACCGCGGGCCTCCTTGAGCAGGGTGAGCGGGCTCCCCTCCGCAAGGTTCACGTCCACGACGAGGAGGCACGGCTTGTGGCGTTCGACGAGCTCAAGGGCCTGGTGGGCTCCTTCCGCCTCGCCGTCGACACGGAAATGATGGAGCCTCAGTAGGCCCCGCAACAGGACTCGCGTCTCCTCGTCGCCGGCGACAACTACGGCGTTCGAAGGGCCTCCTTCTGGCGCGCTCGTGGAACTCACTCCCGGTAGCGGTCCCGTATCCACCGGACGGCAGGCACCGACTGGTCCAAATAACCGTTGTTCGGCCCCCTAAGCCCCGACCGGTGGGGCGGAAGGTGGTCGGTGCCCTTAGGTCGGGGCGCCCGGGTCGCGGGAACCCCAGTTTGCGACCCCGGCGGCCCGGAGCAGTCGGTCGAGCGCATCGTGATAGCCCGCCGCCGGGGCGTCCAGCAGGGCCCGGACCGGACCGACCAGCGATTGGCCGAACTCCTGCTCGGTGGGGGTGAACTGCCAGCCATGGGCCGATGCCCGCCCGAAGGCGATCAGGAAGGCGTAGGCGAGGCCCCGCTCTTTGCCCTCCCGGGGGAGGGTCTGCATGATCCCCCGCTCCGCACCCGACTCCCGCTGGATCCGGTACGTTCGGGCGACCCGGTCGACCCACGCCGCTTCCGCGGTGAGACGTTCGTACCGGGGGAGTGCCTCGAGGACCTCGCGCTCCTCCCCGCGTTTCTGGGCGCGCTTCAGGATCTCGGCGATGCGTCCGGGGGCGTCCCGGGCCTCCTGCAGCGCCCGCCGGGCCTCCGCCCGGTCGTCCGTGATCGCCCCCACGATCGCCTCGGCGTGCTGAGGCCAAAGGCGTTCCAGGGCGCGGCTCGCCGCCGGTTCGTCGACCTCGAAGTAGCCGGAGAACTGGTCGAGGGCCGCCTCCAGGGCGCGCCGCTCGACCGGGGTCGGGCGGAGGGCGTCCAGGAACGCCGGCAACCGGCTGCCGTAGCAGACCCCGCCCGCGACGAACGTCGTGCGGCGGGTGGCCTCGATCGCCGGGCGGATCTCGTCCCGGTAGGCGTCCAGCAGCGCCGCGTCGGAGAGCTTGCCGAATTCGTAGCTCTTCCGGAGCCCCTTTGGGAGCGGCGGGACCCGGGCGTGGACGCATTCCGGCCCGCCCTCGCAGCGGACGTTCAACCGGGCGTCCATGGGGAACGCCTCGGTCGGGTCGGGGCTCGCCGCCCCCTCCGACAGATGGGAGAGGAGGTGGCGCTCCTCCTTCGCGCATCGGCGGCAGACCCGGAAGGACCGGCGGGCACCGGGCCAGTCGACCTCGAGGTACATCCGCGGCTCGTTCGCCGCGAGGTGGACGCACACGAGCCGTCGCCCGGAGGGATCCGGGGTCAGCCGGTACGGCAGGTCCGAGATCTTCTCCGCCACGAACTCCGGCGGGGGTTCGGCGGACCGTCCGGTGCACCAGAGCGTGCGGCGCGTCGCGAAGAAATGGAGGCCCTTGCGCGCCCACTCGACGTAGGCGAGCATCACTCGGGCCGGGTCGTCCGACTGCTGGATCGCGACCTCGGCCTCGCGGCTCGCGCGCGAGAGTACGGCGTAGGAAACCTCGCCGCCCGGGAGGGGGAATGAGAGCACTGTCGGCGTACTCGGGTCGAGGTAGTACCGGAGGAGGCCGGCGTAGGCGCGGGGGAGCGAGTCCCCGCGCTTCGAGAGCTTCTCCAGCCGGTCGGAGTCCTCCCGCTCCGCGCGGACCTCCTCGAGGTCGGCCCGCAGCCGGTCGAACCGGTCGCGGGGCGCATCGCCCGAAAGACGGGGCAACAGGGGATCCACCGAGTCGCGGAGCGCACGGGCCCGGGCCACGAGATCGTGCTCCCGAACCCCCGATGCCCGGTGCGGTCGCGTCATCTGCCCTCGCCGGGGGAGCGGGGGGTCCTACATATTCCGAGCGGCCCGGTCAGCGGTGGACCTGCGCCAGGAAGTGGCGGAAGATGTCGCGGCCGCCGTCGGTGTGCTCGACCTCGGGGTGGAACTGGACCCCCCAGACGAGGCGGGTGGGGTGGGCCATCGCCTGGACGGGACAGGAGCGGGAGTGGGCCAGCGTGGACCACCCCGGCGGCGGGTCGACCACGTGGTCGTTGTGGTTGCCCCAGACCCGGAGCGGTCCGGGCAGGCCCTCGAAGAGGGGGTGGTCCGGACGGTCGACCGTGACCTCGACCGCGCCGAACTCGGGGTCCCCGCGGACGACGCGTCCTCCGAAGTGCCGGCCGAGGAACTGGTGGCCGACGCAGATCCCGAGGACGGGGACGTCGATCGCGTCGATCCAGTCGTCGACCGCCCCGAGCGTCGCGGTCCCTTCGAAGCTGAGCGCCCCTCCCGAGAGGACGACCGCGTCCGCGTCCAGCTCCGAGCGGGGGGTCGTGTTGGGCAGGATCGTCGTCTCGACGCCGAGGTCGCGCAGCACGCGCCACTCCCGGTGGGTCCACTGCCCACCGTTGTCGATCACCCGCACCTTCACGGTCGGTCCTCCGGCGCGGTCGGCGCCTCGGCCTCGGGCGGCTGGGCGCGTTCGAGGCGCTGGACCGCGGCGGTGAGGTCGCGGACGTCCGAGCGCATCTGCAGCATCTCCTCCTCGAACGGGGTGAACCCGGTGGGGCTGAGGATCCGGGCGGAGGCGTAGATCCCGATGAACACCGCCCCGACGAGCGCGAGGATCGTCGTGAACACGAGCGCGAACACGAGGGCCGTAGTGTTCTCGATCGCCGTCTGGATGGGGAGAGTGAACAGGTGCGTGATCTCCGCGAGCTCGACGACCAGCAGGGCGGCGATCAGCAGCCCCCATCCGATCAGGACGACACGGGAGGGTCTCATGGACTGCTCCCGGCATCTGCGAGCGCGATCACGCCGTACTCGGGTAGATCGACGACCGGGACCGTGCTCACGCCCGGGGGCA
>Ga0187855_10001114_pt1 | contig 21896 bp, 21 predicted proteins | sample June2016WEW_8_10_2_FD_132969 | JGI IMG/M metagenome (GOLD analysis project Ga0187855, IMG submission 132969) | Peatland microbial communities from SPRUCE experiment site at the Marcell Experimental Forest, Minnesota, USA - June2016WEW_8_10 | ecosystem: Environmental > Terrestrial > Soil >...
CTTCCCCGTCTACTCGCGCACCGAGAGCCGCGCGGAGATGCGGGCGCTGCACGAGCGCGCCAGCCGCGTGCACGCCGCCGTGATCTTCCCAATGCTGGCGTCGCTGATCGTGTTGGGCCCGGTGCTGATCCCCTTCGTGCTGGGATCAGCCTGGACGCCGGCGATCCGTCCCGCGCAGATCCTCGCGGTGGCCGGGATGGTGGCGGCGGTGCTGACCGGCTACCCGCAGGTGATGCTCGCGGTGGGCAAGCCCAAAGGGCTGCTGCAGTTCAACGCGGGGATGCTGGTTGTGTACGGGGTCGCGATCGCGCTCGCCGCCGGCCACGGTCTGGTGGCCGTGTCGTTCGCGGTGGTCGTCGTCTACATGGGGATCCTCGCCGGCGTCTACCGCCTGCTGCTCCAGCGCTACCTCGGCCTGTCGATCGCGCGGCTGATCCCCGAGCTGGGACCGGCGGTCGCCGGCTGCCTGGCGCTGGCGGCCGTCGGCGAGCCGCTGCGCCACCTGCTCGAACCGCGGATCGGCCCGTTCTTCGTGCTGGCGATCGCCGGCGGGGCGGGGATGCTGGCCTATTGTGTCGGGCTGCGGCTGGTGTCGAAGGGGACGTGGGATGACCTGCGCATCCTCTCCTCCCGCGTGCTCGCGCCGGCGACACGGGGGCTCAGGCGGCGGGCCCCGGAGGATCCTCCCGCCCCGAAGCCACGGCCCACGCGGCAGATCGGGGGCGCACGATCGGCGCCTGCGGCTCAGCCTCAGCTCATGCAGATGGCAGCTGACGAACGACCCGCCCCGGCGCCCCAGCCACAACACACCGCGGCGGCACATCCTCCCGGATAACCGAGTTGGCGCCCACCACTGCGCCGCGGCCCACCGTCACCCCGGGGAGCAGCACGACGTTCTGACCCAGCCAGGCGTCGTCTTCGACGACCACCGCGCGCAGATCCTCCAGCGGCTGGTCGAGGATCGCGCGATCGGCCAGCTGGAAGCCGTGGCGGTGGTCGGCGATGTACACGTTGCGGGCGAACAGCACACCGCGCCCGATGCTCACGCGCACCGCGGCCGAGAGCACGCAGTAACCGGCGATCGAGGTGCGGTCGCCGATCTCGATGCGCCCGCCCATGCCGTCGAGCGCCAACCCTGCGCGCGCCGCCCCATCCAGCTCGGTGGCGTCGAGTTCGTGCGTGAGCAGCCAGCAGCCGGGCCCGAGGTAGACGTGGTTGCCGATCGAGATCCGCTCGGCGCCGTGCAGCTGGGTGGGCAGCGAGATGCGGCTGCGCGGGCCGAAGCTTGCAAACGACGAGCGCATCGCCAGCGAGAAGGCGCGATCGCGCGCGTCGCGGTAGAGGGTGTGCATCCTCGCGGCGTTCATCTCAGCTGGTCTTCGGTTGACATGTGAAGCAGTCTCGCACCGTGGCCAATGCGCCCGCGGCCCATGTCCTCATCCGAAAGGCGGCGGGGCGAAGCCGGTGAGCACCGCGAGCGCGTGGCGCTGCGCCCGCATCGCATGGCGCAAAGCGAGCGCGGCACCGATCGCGACGGCCTGCGCGCGGGCGTAGTGCTTGCGCGCGAACAGCAGCTTGGCGTAGCTAAGCTGCGCGACGAGCTCGGGTCGGGCGGTGGGTGTGTTGTGGTGGGTGACGACCATCCGCGGGAGATGACGCACGTCCCAGCCGGCGGCGCGCGCGCGGTAGCACCAGTCGGTCTCCTCCGAGTAGAGGAAGAAGCGCTCGTCGAGGCCACCGATCTGCTCGACGACCTCGGCGCGTGCGATCAGGAAGGCGCCGACCAGCCACTCGGCTGAGCGCTCTTCGCGGTAGCGCCCGGGCGTGCGCTCCTCCTCGCTGAAACGGCCGTCGGCGAGCACGGAGAGAGGCCCGCGAGCGAAGGCGGAGAGGCGGCCATCGGCGACCGTGGCGGAGAGGGCGGCCCCGCGGGTAAATGGGAGCGCCTCCCCGAGCGCGCGCAGCGGCGATGGGTAGCGGCGGATCGAGTACTGCAGCTCACCCCCCGAGCCCTGCTGGATCACGCTCGCGATCCCCACGCGCGGGCGCGCGTCGAGCGCGGCGAGCAGCTGCGCGAAGGTGCCCGAGGCGATCTCCACGTCGGGGTTGAGCAGCAGCACGTAGCGGCCGCGCGCGAGCGGCAGCGCCACGTTGTTGGCGGCGGCGAAGCCGATGTTGGCGCGGCGCAGCACCTGCACATCGGGGAAGGCGCGTTCGATCGCCGCGGGCGTGTCGTCGGTGGAGCCGCTGTCCACGACCAGCCACTGCGCCTCGATACCCTCAGCGGCGGCGCGCGCGGAGGTGAGCGTGGCGAGCGCCAGCTCGGTGCGGTTGTGCGTGACCACGATCACGCTGACGTCGGGGCTGGTTGTGGGCGTGCGGCGCCGCCCCTCGCCGGCCTGTCGACGTTGTGTGTTTTTTTCAGGCCCCAACCCTTCATTTTGTGAAGTGGTAGGGGCCGGTTTGATGCTCTGTTTCAAGACCCAAACCCTTTACTTTGTGAAGTGGTAGGGGGTCAGATGGATGTCTTGTTTCGAGACCCAAACCCTTCATTTTATGAAGTGGTAGGAGCCCAACCGAATGTCTTGTTTCGAGACCCAAACCCTTTACTTTGTGAAGTGGTAGGGGGTCAAATGGATGTCCTGTTTCGAGACCCAAACCCTTTACTTTGTGAAGTGGTAGGGGCCCAAAAAATTGATTGTCTCGCCTGGCCCCCGCCCCTTCATTTTGTGAAGTGGTAGGGGCACTTTTTAAAGACATCTCACTCATGAGACCGGCCCGACGCGGGTGGGAGCGACCGCCCGCCGCACCCGCGCGCGCAGCTCCCCCCGCACGAAGCGACGCAGCGCCGGATCATCGACCCGCGCGGTGCCGTCGACGGCGGCACGCAGATAGCCGTACAGGAACGCCCCGCCGCCGATGCCCACCGGTCGGGCGCGCCCGACCTTCACCGCGCGGGCCGCAACCCACGGGAGGCTCTGGTGGGCGATGTAGGCGCACGCGCCATGACGCGCACGGCCGCGCAACACCCCGTCGCGGGTGGCGAACGGCCGATGGTGGATGGCGACGGGATTGGGGAACGAGCAGGTGGAGAAGCCGTGCATGCGCGCGTAGGTTTCATCGATCGTGTCCCACCCGAGGCGCGGCTGCAGCCCGCCGATCGCGCGGAAGCAGGGCAGCGAGTAGAGCTTCACCGCCCCGTGCACGTGGTGGGAGGGAATCGGGATGATGCCCCGCGCCCCCTCGGGCCCCTCCTCGAGCTGGCCGCAGGCGATCCCGAGCCGAGGGTCAGCGGCAAAGCGCTCCAGCAGCACGGCGTACCACTCCGGCGGCAGCTCCACGTCGCCGTCGAGCTTGGCGACGTGGGTGAAGGAGTCGAGGTCCGCGTGCTGCAAGCCATAGTTGAACGCGCGCACCTCGTTGGCCAGCGCCAGCCGATCGCTGCCGTCGGGCACGGCGGGCGCGCGGAGGGCCGTGAGGAACTCGAGTCCCGGCTCCCGCTCCAGCTCGTGCAGAAGCTCGAAGGTGCCGTCAGCGGAGGCGTCGTCAACGACGATCCACCGGTCCGGCGGCCGCCGCTGGGCGGCGAGCGCGCGCGCGACGCGCTCGATGTGCGGCGCCTCGTTGTGCACCGGCGAGACGACCAGCAGCCTCTGTGACATCACATACCTGAAAACGTGTGGCGGCGCGGCGAACTTGTGCCGCATCCCGTGTGAGGGCGCGGCGAACTTGTGCTGTACCCGCGGCCTGGCATGGACAAAGCCCTGGGCTCCGATCGGCTGCCGGGCAGCTATCCTTGGGCAATGCCCACGCTGGTGATGGACCCCGCTCCGGCTGAGATAGAGGCGCTGATCGAGCGTCGGCGTCGCCTCGGGCTGGACCACCGCGACGAGATCTGGGACGGTGTGTACCGGATGAATCCCCCGCCCACGCACGAGTACCAGGTCATTCTGCAACGACTGGCAGAGCTGCTGGGCCCGCTGGCGCGAGGCGCCGGCCTGGAGGCCGTCATCCAAGAGTTCGGACTGGGCACATCCGAGGAGTTCCGCGTGCCCGACGGAGGCCTGCACCGCCCGGGCGCAAGCGGTGTCTGGCACCCCACCGCCGCGCTCGTCATCGAGATCGTCTCCCCCCGTGACGACACGTGGAAGAAGCTCCCCTTCTACGCAGCCCACGACGTCGACGAGCTGTTGATCATCGACCCACAGGAGAAGTCGGTCGCTTGGCTCGAGCTCACCGGCGGCGAGTACCGTCCAATCGAGCGCAGCGGGCTGATCGACCTCGGCCGCGAGCAACTGGCCGAGCAGATCGACTGGCCGTAGCGCACAAGCCCACCGCGCACCCGCTCGTTGATTGACGGTATGTGCGGAATCTGCGGCATCGCGATGCGCCACGGCGCCGCGCCGACGCTCGAGGAGGAGCGGCTGCGCGCGATGACCGACGCGATCGTGCATCGCGGCCCCGACGAGCGCGGCACCCACCGCGAGCACGGCGTGGCGCTGGGGATGCGGCGCCTGAGCATCATCGACGTAAAGGGCAGCCACCAGCCGATCGCCAACGAGGAGGGCACCGTCAAGGCGGTGTTCAACGGCGAGATCTACAACTACCGCGAGCTGCGCGAGCGCCTGCGCCGCAGTGGCCACCGCCTCGGCACCGAGGGCGACGGCGAGACGATCGTGCACCTGTACGAGGAGCACGGCGTCGACTTCGCCCGCCACCTCGAGGGCATCTTCGCGATCGCGCTGTGGGACGCGCCACGGCGCAGGCTGGTGCTGGCGCGCGACCAGCTGGGGGTGAAGCCGCTCTACTACTCGCTCGGCCGCGACGGCCTGTCGTTTGCCTCGGAGGTGAAGGCGCTGATCGCGGGCGGCCTGCTGCGCCCCGAGCTCGACCCGCAGGCGGCGGAGCTGTTCCTCGCGTTCGGATATGTGCCCGGCCCGCTGTCGCTGTTCGCCGGGGTGCGCAAGCTGATGCCCGCGACGGTGGCGGTGTGGGAGGGCGAGGGCGAACCGGCACTGCACACCTACTGGTCGATGTTCGGCGAGGACTCGCCGGAGAGCGCCGCCGACGGAGGGCGCGCTGGTGCCCGGTCATTCGCGATGGGCACCGCCGGCAAGCGCGCGAGGGTGCCGTCCGTGACAGGGGCCGGAGAGCCGCCCCACCGGCGCAAGGGGCAGAGCTGGGACGAGGACCGCGAGCGCCTGCTGGAACTGCTGCGCGGCGCCACCCACCGGCAGATGGTCAGCGACGTCCCGCTCGGCTCGATGCTCAGCGGCGGCCTCGACTCCTCGCTGATCACCGCCCTGATGGCCGAGCACTCCACGCAGCCCGTCAACACCTTCTCGATCGGCTTCGTCGAGGACGCCGACGCCAACGAGCTGGGCGACGCGCGCAAGGTGGCAGAGCGGCTGGGCACCAACCACCACGAGCTGCTCACCTCGGCGACCGAGCACCCCGAGCTGCTCGACGAGGCGCTGTGGCATCTGGAGGAGCCGATCGCCGACGTCTCCTTCCTCGGCTTCCTGCTGCTGTCCAAGCTGGCACGCGAGACGGTGACGGTCGCCCTCTCCGGGCAGGGCGCCGACGAGCTGCTGGGCGGCTACCGCAAGCACCAGATCGCCGCGCTCGCCGCCGCGATCGAGCGCAGCCCCGGCGCTGTGCGCAAAGCGCTGGCGGCCGCCGGCGCGCGCGCGACCCCGGGCGGCACGCTCGCCCGCGGGCTGGAGGCGCTGAGCACTGACGACCCCGCCACGCGCCTGCTGGCAATGAGCCGCGTAATGGAGCCCGCCGACCGCGCGCAGTTGCTGAGCGAGGAATTCCGCGCGCGGTCGCTTGACGGCCTGCCAGCGGGATCCACCGGCTGGTGGGAGACCGACAGCCGATCGGCAGGGGCAGCCGGCGCACACCCGATCGACGGGCAGGCAGCGGGATCGGCGGCGACAGCGGGCACGCACTCGATCGAGCAGGAGCTGGCGCACGCAATCCACGCGCAGCTGCCCCCCGGCGCACGCGGCGCTTTGGCGCAGACGCTGGCGCTCGACACGCGCATGGCGCTGGTCGACAACATGTTGTTGTACTTCGACAAGATGTCGATGGCCGCTTCGCTGGAGGTGCGCGTCCCCTTCCTCGACCCAGCGCTCGTGCGCTTTTGCACCGAGCTGCCCGACAGTCGCAAGGTGTGGATGGGCCGGCGCAAGGAGCTGCTCAAACGCGCCTCTCACGGCCTGGTCGACGCCGAGATCATCAACAAGCGCAAGCGCGGCTTCTTCCACTCTGCCCTCGGCGCCTGGCTGCGCGTGCACTCCGACGCGCTGCTGCGCGACACGCTGCTCGACCCCCGCGCGCTGGCCCGCAACCAGTACGACGCCACCGCGGTGCACACCCTGCTCGCCGACGCCGGCGCCGCCGGCAAGAAGGCCGACCAGCGCCTCTTCTGCCTGATGCTGCTGGAGCGCTGGCAGCAGCTGTTCGTCGACGGCTCCCGCTCGGTCGAGTCGCCGCCCGCAGTCGCCGCCGCGGCGTAGATAGAAACGCCCACCTAACGCTTGACGTTCATAACGCGGCGCGTTATGGTTGTGGGGTGCTGCGTTCGTTCGCGGACAACGACACCGAACGCGTCCGGCAGCGAAAAGCGGTGCGTAAGCTCGACCAGGGAACGCAGCGTGTCGCCTTGCGGAAGCTGCTCATCCTTGACGCCGCAGACGCGCTCGGCGATCTTCGGGTGCCCCCGGGAAACCGACTGGAGAAGCTGAAGGGCGACCGGGCAGGCAGCTACAGCATCCGCGTCAACCGGCAATGGCGTATCTGCTTTCGTTGGACCACCGCCGGACCGGAGGATGTCGAGATCGTCGACTACCAATGAATGAGAAGGAGATACCGTGACCAACCCGATCATGCCCCCCATCCATCCCGGCGAGGTGCTGATGCAGGAGTATCTGGAACCACTCGACGTCACCCAGCATCGGCTCGCCGTCGCGATCGGCGTTCCACCGCGACGCATCAACGAGATCGTCCACGGCAAACGGCGTATCAGCACCGACACGGCGTTGCGACTCGCACGGTACTTCGGCACAACCGAGCGCTTCTGGCTGAACCTCCAGGATCGCTACGACCTCGAGATCGAGCGCGACCGACTTGCCCCGGCACTGCAGGAGATCCAGCCGCTGGTACGTGCCTGAGCAATGGCACAGAAAGCCGAAGAGCTTCAGAGGTCCGGCAGGCGCATGCGCCTGCCGGAGACGGGCCGCATGCGGCCCGTCTGGCAGAGTCGCATGCGACTCTGCCCGGATCGCGCATGCGCGATCCGCACAACGCGCTACCCCGTGAGTACCGGCTCGCGCTCGCTGGTGCGCACGCGCGGGGGGGCCAGCGGGAAGGGGTCGAGGTCGAGGCCGCCTCCCGCGGCCGGGCCGGCCGAGTCGCGGGGGCGCACGGTGAGGATGCGTGCCGGCTCGGTCGCCGGCGAGGGCTCGCGCAGGGCGAGGATCATCGCCCCGACGAACAGCAGCAGGTAAGGGACGTGCGGGAAGGAGAGCACGTCGAACAGGGAACTCGCGATCATGATCGCGGCGACCGTGGCGAACGCCGCCAGCGCCAGCCCCGCGCGGCGCGGGTCGGGGCCGCGGATCGTGCGGTGGGCGGCCGCCAGCATCGCGATGAACACGCCGAGGTAACACAGCGCGCCAACCAGCCCCACGGTGATCAGCAGGCCGAGGTACTCGTTGTCGAGGATCCTGTACTTCTGCGGGGCGTAGCTTTCATACCCGCGCCCGATCAGCGGGTGCCTCAGGATGTCGGGCGTCACCGCGTCGTAGCGCGCGGTGCGGTCGGTGGTCGTGAGCGCGGTGTTCACGTGACCCGGTTCCAGCTGGCTGATCACCGAGCCCAGCGCCGAGGGCGCGGCGAAGTGCACCAGCACCAGCAGCACCACCCCGAGCTTCACCACCAGTCCCCCCACCTGGCGGGGACGGTAGGCGACCATGACAACCGCCACCGCCAGCGGCACCACGAGGCTGGTCTTGCGCGCGGTCGCCACGCCCCCCGCGAGCAGCAGCGCGACCGCGATCACGTACAGCGTGCGCCTGCGCTTGGTGGGTGAGTCGAGCGCGCCGATGATCGCAAACGGCAGCATCATCGCCAGCATCGCCGCCAGCTCCAGCGGCTGCAGTGTCGGCCCGTACACCTCCAAACGGCCGATCGAGTCGACGCTGTCGAAGCCCGTCGGCTTGGTCACCGGCAGCACCTTGCCCCACAGTTCGTAGAAGGGGTTGTAGTGAAAGCGGTACTCCACGATCGTGCCGAGGGCGACAACCACACCGAGGCCCACCATCAACGCGGCGAAGCGCGGCACCTCGCGCGGGCGCAGCACGGAGGCGACGATGAAGAAGAACAGGATGTACGACACCAGCAGCGCCAGCTTCTTGACGACCAGCGAGGTCTCGTCCATGCTCGCCAGTGCGCCGCCGTTCAGCGCCAAGCTGAGCAGCGCCACCGCAAAGAACGCCAGCAGCATCCAGTGCACCGGGGTGAGCTTCAGCCGCGGGCGGGCGGCGCCGCTGACGAGCGCGAGGCTGCACAGCCACAACATCGCCAATGCGACCACCACCGGGCGGTCGAGCGTGCTGTTGACCGGCAGGTGCACCGGCAGGTCGATCGCGTCAAACGGGACGAGGAACAGCATCGCCACAAACCCCGCCAGCCCCCAAGGCAGCACCCGTTTGGTGTGCGGCCACGCGTCTTCCTCTTGGCCAGGCGGGTCGTCGAGGCGATCGAGCTTCGCGGTGGCGGCGGCGTCGCGCAGCAGCCGGCCTTGGCGGTGGCGCCGCGCCCACAGCAGGCTGCCGCCTACCAGCAGCACCAGCATGAACGCAAACAGCATCAGCTGCCAGCGCACCCCCGGGTCGACGACTCCCGCGATCGGCGGGCCGAGCGGGCGCAATACCACCGCCGCGGCTCCGGCCGGGGGGTGGCCGGCCTGCTGCTCGGTCACATAGCTCTGCAGCACCGCCCTCGCCGCGTCGACCAGTGCGACCGCGGAGCGCACCGTGGGCGTCTGGGCGTACAGGTCGATCATCGGTCGCGCCCCGTCCACATCCACTAGCAACCGGTAGGAGTGGTCGACCGTCTGCGGCTGCGGCGGGCTGGGCTTGGTGGGCGCGTAGTTGGTGCGGCCCAGCAGCAGCGTGTAGGGGCCCGACGCGACCACGTGGCGAGCGCCGAGGCCGATATCCCTGCCGAGCGCCCCCGTGGCGGTATCGCTCTGCAGGTACAGCGTGTAGTTGAGCGCCAGTTCCGCGGCGAGCGTGGCGCGGAATTCGGTGATCTGCTGGATGTCTGTGACCTCCGATTCGGAGGAGTCCACCAGCAGCTGCGCGTGCGCGGAGGCCAGCTCCACGCCGCGTGGGTGCAGCCCCGGTGGGCTCAGTGAGGGCTTGTACCCAACCAGCACCGCCGCCAGCGCGGCGAGCGCCAGCAGCGCGGCGAACGGCCGCCAGCGAAAGTTCCTCAGCGAGCGCACGACGGCTGCGCGGCAGCCCTCACGGCCGCCGCTCCCCCGCCGTGGCCACTTGGTGCCGATCGCGCGGATCGAAGGCAACCGCGTCAAGCTCGGCGTCGAAGTCGCGCTGCACCACCGCCAGCTCGCGGTCGCGCCGGCGCAGGCCCTCGAAGGCGATGATCAGCAGCAGGCCAATTACCAGCACGCCCAGAAAGGCGGCCACCTCCAGTGTCGAGCGCGAGCTGCTGTTGACGGCGGCCGCTTCCGCGGAGCCCAGCTGGCGCAGCGTCACCTTGTGTTCGCTGGGGGTGCTCCCTTCCCGCTGCGCCGTTTCCACGTACGCCCTCGTCCCGGTGTAGATCGCGTTGGCCACGTTGGCGGCGTCCAGCTCGGTCGGGCCCTGCACCGTGGCGGTGATCACGGGCTCGTTCTGCTGTGCCACGAACGTCAGGCGGTAGGGCGCTTTTTCTCCCACCAGCTGGCTGCTGCGAGCCTCGGCCGGAGTGACCGTGTCGAGCACTTCGCCCGAGCCGCTGTACGGCCCCGACGCCGTCAGCTGGCTGGCGGGGATGCCGGCGGCCTTGGCGATGTCCTGCAGCACGGTGCTGCTGGTCATCACCTGCGCAAACACCGATGCCCGCGAGATCAGCGGCGTGGGATTCTGGTTGAGGTTGGCGAGCTCGGAGCTCGGCGAGTCGACCAGTACCTGGGTGGTGGCCACGCCCGTGGGGACGCTGTGCGAAGTCAACCTCGCCGCCAGCGCGGCGCCCACCGCCAACACGACGACGATGCCCGTCGCGATCCAGTGCGACTTCAGGGTCTTGATGATCTCGCTCAGTTCCAATTCGATCGACTCGCTTTCATCGGGTTCGGTCACCCGCCTCAGGGTCTTGGTCCACCCGCCCGTCCGAGAAAGGAACGAGGTGTCCCGCGGCGATCTTTTCCGCTGGCGAATCTTTAAAGGTGGCCGGTTGCGAGCAGGCCGCAGACCAGCTGGTGGGGTCCGGAAGGTGTGTCCTTTTTGGGCGCCCAACCATCTGGTTGGGGCCTCACGCGAGCAGCGTTGGGCGCCGGGCGTTATCTGGGCATGGACCTGATCCTCAAGGGGGTGATCATGCCGGCACCCGTCGCTCCCCACGGGGACAGCGGCGCAAACGCCGCGCTCCAGCGTGTCGGCAACCGGCCGATCGTCTGCCACGCGCTGGAGGCGATCCGCCGCGCGGGGGCCGGCGAGGTGGCGCTGATCGTCTCCGCGCGTGAGCTCTCCGCGGTGCGGGCATGCGTCGCGGCGGAGGGGCCCCCGGGGCTCGAGGTCACCTATGTGCCCCACGTGCCACAGCCCGACGCGGTGAAGGAGGCGCTCGCCAAGGCCGTGGAGTTGGTCGGCGACGCGCCCTGCATCGTGCACGCCGCCGACGGCCTGCTCGCCCAGCCGTTGGAGCCGCTCGTGGAGCTGCTGCACACCGGCACTCCCGACCTGGTGATGCTCGTCCACAGGCGGCCGGGCGCCGGAGGATCGATCGGCCTCGCGACGCGGCGGCTGCTGCGTCTCGCGGGCGAGCCCACCAGAGATTGCGAGCTCGAGCTCGCGGGCGCCTGCCTGTTCGGGCCCGGCGCGCTGCGCCACGCCGCCGGCGCACGCTGGTGGCAGCGCGGAGAGCTCGACCTGGCGGGCGTCGCGCAGCGCCTGGCGCAGGCGGGCGGCAGGCTGCAGGTCGAGCAGGTGCGTGGTTGGTGTCGCTACGGGGGCACGGCGGGCGACCTGCTGGAGCTCAACCGGCTGGTGCTCGAAGCGCTCGCCAGCAGCGACCGCGCCCAACCGAGCAGGCTTGGCTCCGGCCCCCTGCACGCCGCCGCCGGCGACGAGGAGAGCCGGATCGAGGGCTGCGTGCGGCTCGACCCAACCGCGTGCGTGCAGTCGAGCGTGATCGTCGGCCCCGCGATCGTCGGGCCGGGCGCCCTGGTACAGGACTCCTACATCGGGCCCTACACCTCGATCGGGGCCGGCGCCCACATCGAAGGCGCCGAGATCGAGCGCTCGATCATCATGCCCCGTGCCAGCATCACCCACATCGGCGGACGCCTCGTGGGTAGCGTCGTCGGCTGCGACGCGCGCGTGTTCCGCGACTTCTCCCTGCCCCGCGCGCTGCGCCTCAACGTCGGCGACGGTGGGGAGGTGGCGCTGTGTTGAGGGTGGCGATGGTGCACATCTCCGACTTCCGCCTCGACTCGCGGATCCAACGCCAGGCCCGCGCGCTGGCGGAACGGGGCGACGAAGTCGATCTGGTGTGCGTCGGCGAGCGCGAAGAGCTGCGTGTCGGCGACGGGGTGATCCGCGTGCACCCGGTCGCCACCGAGAAGGCAGCCGGGGGCGCGAGCGCCTACCTGCGCGACTACGGTCGCTTCCTCACGCGGGCGGCGTGGCGCCTCACCGCGCTCGACCTGCGCCGGCGCTTCGACCTCGTGGAGGTTCACAACATGCCCGACCTGCTCACCGCGGCGGCGCTCGGGCCGCGCCTGCGCGGGACGCCGGTGATCCTCAACATGCACGACACCTTCCCCGAGCTGTTTGCGACCAAGTACGGCCGGCCCGAGGGCGACCGCCTGGAAGCGCTGCTCGAAGTCGAGGAGCGTCTGAGCGCGGCGCTGGCCAGCCGCCTGATCACCGTCACCGACCAGGCCCGCCTGCGCGTCGAAGGCCGCGGCGTCGGCGTGGGCCGCACCACGGTCGTGATGAACTCACCCGACGAGCGCGTCTTCGGCCCCGCCCGCGCGCCTCTGCAATGGCCGGCCGAGGGTCCGCTGCGGGTCCTCTACCACGGTGGTTTGGCGCCCCGTTTCGGCGTGCAAACCCTGATCGAAGCGTGGCGGCATCTGAACGAGCGCCCCTCGAGTGGGCATCCCGCCGGGCACTCCTCGAGCGGGCAACCTGCCGGGCACTCCTCGAGCGGGCAACCTGCCGGGGGCGCCTTGAGCGGCCGTCCCAGCGAGCGCCCCCAGCGCCTGCACCTGCGCGTGTGCGGTTCCGGCGAAGACCGCGACCGTCTGGCCGCACTGGCGGCGGAGATCGACCCCGAGCGGATCGACGTGGCGCCGCGACCGGTGCCATTCGAGCAGATCCCGGCGGAGCTCCAGGCCGCGCACATCGGCGTGGTCCCCACGCTGCACGACCGCTTCACCGAGCTTTTGCTGCCGGTCAAGCTGCTGGAGTACATACACATGGGTCTGCCCGTGATCTCCTCACGGCTGCCCGGCATCTCCGGCTACTTCTCCGAGCGCGAGCTGCACGAGTTCACCCCGGGCGATCCGGTCGATCTGGCACGCGCGATCGAGGCTGTCTGCGCCGACCCGCAGGCAGCGCGGGAGCGTGCCGCGCGCGCGACCCAGAAGCTCTCGGGCATCGCCTGGGAGCAGCAGCGCGCGCGCTATCTGGCGCTGGTGGACGAGCTCACGTCACAGGCTCTTGATCATCGCGGTCGACCTGTCGGAGTGAGCACCGCCCGCGGGGCGGCTGGGAAAATTCCTGACGACGCTCTCGCTCGGATCAGGCGTCAGCAGGTTCGCGGCACCCGCCTCCGCCAGCGCGTGGCGGATGACGCTTGACCCGGGAATCACCGCGAAATCATGCCCCTGCCTCCTGTAGGAGGAACCGCGGAATGCGATCGCCGTGGCCCCGCTCGAATCGATCGCGTCGAGCTGACGAAGGTCGAGCGTGAGGATCGTGACGCCTTCTTCAGCCAAGCACTCGATCTCGTCCTCCAGCTCGGGCGCGGTGTGGCAGTCCAAACTGCCTGTCAGGATCAGCTTATGCCTCCAGACGTACCGGCTCATCGTCGGCGATGTCAGATGATGGTTCATATCTACAGCTCCTTTTCAACAGATCTTCGGACTGGTTGCCAACGGTCCTGGATCAGGTGATCCAGGACCGGGTGGAGAGACCGGAAGGAGCTAGCCCGGTCGCTCTGGGAACAGAACGAAGAACGACGTGCGCCACGATGGCTGCGCGAGGCGCAACCGCCGCATCGCGCGCGGCGCCGCTTGGAGGAGAACACCCACGAGGGTGGAGGAGGCGGAGGAAGCGGAGCCCGACCCGCCGGCCGCGGAGGATCCACCGCTTTCTCCACCGGACCCTGATCCGGGGATTGGGTCAGAGGGGTGGTTCCCAACCGCAGAACCACCGTCTTGACTGCCCTTCTGTGTACCCACCGTGGTCGCCGCATGCGCCGCGCCGATCGTGGCGAGGATGGTTGACACCGATGCAATGGCCGAGGAGCCCAACCAGCCACAGGCGTAAGTCGCTCTCAGCGACGCCCTGATTGCGGCAAGCTCGCAGCTCACCCGCCCGGCGCAGCGTGCCAAGGTCGTTCGCGCCCTCGAGGTGCCCGATACCTGGTTCTGCACCGTCGAGATTGTAGGTGCGCCGGCGGTGACAGAAGGCGTCACGGCAAGCAACACCGCCGGCGCGACTTCGGCCGCGGCATCTTTGTGGGTCGGCCCCGAACCGGCCGCGGGCGCCTGCGAGCCTTCGCTCGTCCCTTCTTGGGTTGCTTTGGAGCCCGGTTCCGCCGGCCCTTCGCCGGCGGTCTGTTCGACGGACTTCTTTTCGCCCGTCGTCGGGGTTTCTTCAGCTACGGGCGGCACTTTTCCGGTAATGGGCGGCACTTCTTCAGCCACGGGCAGGGGTTCTTTGACCACGGGCGGCACTTCTTCAGCCACCGGCAGGGGTGCTTCAACCACCGGCGGGGTTTCTTCAACTACCGGCGGGGTTTCTTCAACCACCGGCGGGGTTTCGCTCGCAGCAGGCGGCGTTTCTTCAACCGCGGGCAGCGCTTCACTGGAAGCCGACGGCGCTTCGCTGCCAGCGGACGGCGCTTCTTCAACCGCAGGCGGCGCTTCGCTGCCAGCGGACGGCGCTTCTTCAACCGCAGGCGGCGCTTCGCTCGCAGCAGGCGGTGCTTCTTCAACCGCGGGCGGCGCTTCGCTCGCAGCAGGGGGCGTTTCTTCAACCGCGGGCGGCGCTTCGCTCGCAGCGGGCGGCGCTTCTTCAGTGGCGGGAGCCGCTTGTTCTGGGGACGCACCGCTTTCCGTTGCCGCTTCGCCTCCCGGTGTCTGCGCGGCGGCGCCGGGCGCGTTCGTCCCTTCCGCTTTGGCACCGGCGGCGAGGAGGAGCGCCGCGAACACGAGCGGGACCGCCAACCAAAGCGCGAGGCGGCCTCTGGGCAGCACCGGCGTCGAGGGACTCTTGACCAGCTCGAGCATGTTCGCTTCTTAACATAGGAGCTTCTGCTCCGATGCGAGCCACATGTTGGCCTCGACTGGGTCAGGCTGCGGCGGCGTGCTCGACGAGCTCGCGTGCGGGTACCGCTTCCACGCGGCCACGGGTGTGCTCGAGCGCCTCCGCTGCCACGCGCTCGGCGAGGCCGACAACCGACTCGCCGTTCAGCAGGCGGGGGTAGATCTGGCTGGCGGAGGCGAGCGCGAGGCCCTCGACCCCGGGCCAGATCGGCGCGCTGCGTGGGTCGTGGTCGAGCGCGTGGACGGGCTCCACCAGCGGGGCTCGCTGGACGGTCCAGTCGACCACGTCCTCGTGGCTGAAGTCAGGCACGAGCTTGGCGAGCATCTCGGTGTAGCGGCGGTAGACGGTCTCGTCGTCCTCGGCGAACTCGGGGCTGTCCGGGTCGCAGTACTTGGGGAGGTAGGCGAGGCGCAGTCCGTCGGTGTGGTCGGTGCCCACCACGTGGGAGGTCTCCACGACCGTGGTGATTGGGGTGGGGTCGCAGATGTTGATCGAGTAGTAGGGCGTCAGCGAGCGGCGCAGCTTGAGGATCAGGCAGACCACGCCGAGGTAGCGCTCGGGGTAGGCGCAGAGCAGCGGCTGCAGCTCCTCGGGCAGCAGACGGCGCAGCGCGGGCGGCTGCAGCGTGGGGATCGTCAGGTCGAAGCGCTCGTCCTCTCCATCGACGCGCACCCCGGTGACCGCCCCGCCGGCATCGCGCACCAGCCCTTCCACGCCCGCACCGAGGCGAACATCGACGCCGAGCTCGCGGGCGCGCTCGGCGGCGGCCAGCACCAGCTGTTCGTGGCCGCCGCGCAGGCAGCCCATCGTCTCGCCGGCGGAGCGGCTGTCGCGGGCGGAGCGCATGCGGTTCGTGCGCGCCCACAGGTAGGTGGCCGGCAGCTCCGCGTGGTGTGAGTTGAAGCGGGAGTCCAGCAGGGGACGCCAGATGCGCTCCACCACGCGCCGGCCGCAGTGGCGCGTCAGCCACCGTTCGAGTGGGATCGACTCCAGGGCGTCGTAGCTGCGGCGCAGCTGGCAGTGCAGCACAAACCACGCGAGGCGGGCGCGGCCCACAGGCGAGAGCGGCGGGAAGCGCAGGAAGTCGCCGATGCCGTTGAAGGGGTGCATCTCGCCGTCGACGAAGAAGCCCACCCCGACGGGCGTGAAGCTCAGCCGATCGGCCAGCCCGAGCTGCTCGGCGAGCGCGATCATGCGCTCGTCGGAGGGGACGATCACGTGGTAGAAGCGATCGATCCGGTGCCCCCCGAAGTCAAACGCCCCGGCGAGGCCACCGGGGGTGGGGGCGCGCTCGAGCAGCGTCACCTTCGCGCCGCCTTCGGCGAGGCGCAGCGCCAGCACGGTGCCGAGGATGCCGGCGCCCACGACGCCGACGTGCGGGGCCCGCCCTCCCAACGCCCCATCCTGCCCGCCGCCACCGACGCCGATCCTCGAGCGTGAGCCTCCGGTGCCGGTAGCGCCGACGCTTGGCCCGCCCCCCGCAGTTGAGCTTTCGAGGGTCATCGCCCGCCGGCGATCGCGCGGAGTTGAGCTGTAGGCCGCTCTTCGGCGCGGGCCGCCAGCTCCTCGCTGCCGAGGGGTGAGATTGGCGGCGGCTGGATGCATCCGACGAGGTGGGCGGCCATCAGCCGGCCGTAGGCGAGGACCGTTGGCGAGAGGCTCATCTTCGAGACGCCCATGCGCCGCGACCAGTCGTTGACCGTCGGCACCTCCTCGACCTTGGCGCCGGCGTTGTAGAGCTTCAGCAGCAGCTCCACGTTCGCGGCGAAGCCGGGCTCGCGCACCAGCAGGTAGCCGTAGGTTTCCGAGGCGCGGCGCAGGGTGCCGGCGCGGTAGACGCGGTAGAGCGAGGAGAGCGTGTGGATCTCGTGCAGGCCGCCGGCGTAGCGGAAGGCGTTGGAGACCGCTTTGGATGCCGCCAGGCGCCAGGGCGCGACGCCGAGGATCCGGCCGCCGGGCGCGTACACCGAGGCGAGCACCACGTCGGCGCCCTCGTGGAAGCGCTCCAGCATCCGCGGCAGATCTGCCAGGTCAGAGGTGTTGTCGGCCTCCAGCGTGACGATCGCGTCGCCGTCCTGGGACTCCCCCAGCGCGGCGCGCAGGCCGGAGTTGATCGCGGTGCCGAGGCCGCGGTTCACGGAGTGGCGCACCACCGCGAGGTGCAGCGCGTCGCCGTGTTCCGCGATCGCCTCGGCGGTGCCGTCGGTGGAGCCGTCGTCGACGAAGATCACGCGGGCGCCCAGTTCACGGGCGACCGGCGCGAGGTCGGCGAGCAGGCGCGGGATGTTCTCGCGCTCGTTGTATGCGGGAATGACGAAGCGGATCATTGGTGGTCTCCTGGTGGGGTGTGCGGTGGGTCCGTGGGATCGGCGGTCGCGGGTTGTTGTTTACTTTTCGGCCCCCAACCCTTCATTTTGTGAAGTGGTTAGGGCGCGAAAATCAATGCATCTCCACCCTCAGGCCGCCACGCGGACGTGCCGGGGAGTCGGCATGTCGAGCAGCGTGACGGGACGGTTGTTGGCGGCGGAGTCACGGACGGCGAGCGCGGCGGCGAGCGCGCGGCAGCCGTCCTGCGCGTTGACCGGCTCGGGGGTGTCGTCGAGCACGCAGCGCGCAAACGCCGTCAGCTCGGCCTGCAGCGGCTCCACGCGCGGCAGCGCGAAGCGGATCGCGGCTCCCTCGGCGTCGCCGCGGATCCGCGCCAGCTCGCTCCAGCCGGTGGGCGCGCCGGTTGACTCCGTGAACCACACGTCCTGGGTGAGGTAGGAGGCGCTGAGCATCCCGCCCTCGCCGATCACCGTCATCTCGCGGCGCTTCTCCGGCGTTAGCCAGTTGACGTCCAGCAGCCCCAGCGGCCCGTCGTCGCCGAAGCGCAGCAGGCAGGCGATCAGGTCCTCCTGGGAGGGGTGCACGCAGCGCGAGCCGTCGGCGTAGATCGAGGTGATGTCGCGGTCCAGCACGAACTGCATCAGGTCGAGGTCGTGGGTGGCAAGGTCGATCGCCACGCCGGTGTCCTGGATGCGCACCGGCAGTGGCCCCACGCGGGTGGCGTGGGCGCGGAACACGCGCCCGATGCGGCCCTCGCGGACCAGCTCGGCGAGCTTGCCGACGGCGGGGTTGAAGCGCTCGACGTGGCCGACCATCAGCTTCACGCGGGCGAGGCGCGCGGCCGCGGCCATCCGCAGCCCATCCTCCAGCGCGGTGGCGATCGGCTTCTCGACGAACACGTGCTTGCCAGCGGCGATCGCCTCCAGCGCGAGGCGGGAGTGGTGCTCGGAGGGGGCGCAGATGCACACCGCGTCGACGTCCGCGCGCTCCAGCAGCCAGCGGTGGTCGCCGACCCACTCGATCGGCCGCCGGCCGATCCGTGCGCGAGCGGTCGACTCGTCGGGGTCGGCCACTGCCACCAGCCGTCCCGCGGCGATCCGCTCCCAGGTCTCGACGTGGTAGGCGCCCATCCGCCCCACGCCGATCAATCCGATGCCCAGCTCATCCATGTCGTGCTCCTTTGGTCTCGTCCATGAGATCGATTTGGTTAGGGGCCCCAATTTGGAGATCGTCCACGCGGCGGGCGCCGGTGGTCATACGGGGAAAACGGGCGGGCGTCATGCCTTCGCCTCCACGCCGATCCCGGCGGCGAGCGAGGCTGCCTCGCCGCCGGGCGACGTCCCTTCCCCCAGGGCCTGGTGTGAGCGTCCCAAGTAATCAACGACCACCTGCGCGATCCTTTGCGCGGCGTGGCCGTCGCCGAAGATCGGCGGGCGCTCCAAGGGCAGCGGGGTGTGCAGCGCGGCGGCGAAGGCGTCGGGGTCGCAGCCAACCAGCGTGTTCCAGCCGGTCTCGACCGTGTCCACCCACTCGGTCTCCTCGCGCAGGGTGATGCAGCGCACGCCCCACAGGTACGCCTCGCGCTGCACGCCGCCGGAGTCGGTGGTGATCGCGCGCGCGCCGCGCTCCAGCTCCAGCATCCGCGTGTACGTCACGGGCTCGATCAGCTTCACGTTGGCGGGCGCCGTCAGGCCCCACCCGTCGATCGCCGCGCGGGTGCGGGGGTGCAGCGGCAGCAGCACCGGCAGCGGCGCGCGGCCGAGACAGGCCAGCACGGCGGCCAGCCGCTCTGGGTGGTCGGTGTTGTAGTTGCGGTGCACCGTCGCCAGCACGTAGTCGCCCGCGCCTGCCGGGCGCACCTTCGCGCGCCAGCTCTCCAGCGTGTCGCACAGCGGGTCGCCGGTGACGTGGATCTCGCCCGCCACGCCTTCGTTTTCGAGGTTGCGCTTCGCGCCCTCCGTGGGCGCACACAGCACCTGGGAGAGACGGTCGGTCTCGATCCGGTTGTGCTCCTCGGGCATCTCCTTGCGGTAGGAGCGCAGCCCGGCCTCCACGTGCACGAGCGGCACGCCGCAGGTGGCGGCAGCCAGCGCGCCGGAGAGGGTCGCGTTGGTGTCCCCGCGCACGATCACCGCTGCCGGACGTTCTGTGCGGATCAGGTCTTCCAGGCGCTCGCGGGCAAGGTCCAGCTGCGCTTCGCGCGCCCGCGAGCCGACACCGAGGTTGTGGTGAGGCCTGGGCAGGCGCGTCGCGAGGATCTGCCCCTCCGACATCGCCTCGTCGTAGTGCTGGCCCGTGTGCACGAGGATCTCCTCGGCCACCGGCCTGAGCGCCTCACAGACGGGGGCTGCCTGGATGATCTCCGGGCGGGCGCCGATCACGGAGAGGACGCGCGGGCGCGCGGTCGGCCCCGTGATGCGCCGGCGCATTGCTGGGGGAGACACCGTGAGGCCACTGCCCGCTCCGCGCAGCCCATCTGCCACCTGCGTCCAGCGCGGATTGGTCGGTGTGGGGGCCAGCTCGGGCATCAGGCCGCCACCCGGTCTGCCGCCTGGACGAGCGCCAGCGGCTTGGCGCCGGCGCGCATCGACGCCTCGGCCAGCTCCACCGTGGCCACGATCTCGATCCCCAGCGCGAGGCTCGAGCGCGGCTCCTCGCCCGTGCGGATCGCGTGGGCGAAGTCTTCGAGCTCCAGCCGCAGCGGCTCGCGCGGCTCGATCCGGGGGATCACCACGTCGCCGGTGCGGTAGATCAGCTGGTGCTCGCCGAAGTTGGTGGGCGTCGGCGGCAGCATGTCCATGCCGCGGTCGTAGATCCTCACCGGTTCGTCGGAGGCGGTGTCGTCGTACTGCACCATCCGCTGGCTGCCCACGACGATCATCTGGCGCACCTTGCGCGGCGCCAGCCAGGAGATCTGCACGTTGGCGGTCTGCCCCTGCTCGAAGGTGAGCGTCATGAAGGCCGTCTCCGAGACACCCTGGCGCAATACGCTCGAGCCGGAGGCGGCGACTTCCACGACAGGCTGGTCCAGCCAGTACAGGAGGATCGAGAGATCGTGCGGCGCGAGGTCGCACACCACGCCGTCGCCATTGTACTTGCCGAGGTTCATCCTCGAGGAGGTGACGAAGTGCACGTCGCCGACGACGCCGCCGCGGATCAGGTCGCGCACCGCGTTGACCGCCGGGCTGTAGATGAAGGTGTGCCCGGGCATCAGCACGCGGTCGGCCTCCGCAGCGAGGTCGGCGAGGTCGAGTGCGTCCTGCAGGCGCGTAGCGAGCGGCTTCTCCACCAGCACGTGCTTGCCGGCCCGCAGCGCGCGGGAGGCCAGCGCCGCGTGCGTCTGCGGCGGCGTGGCGATCACGATCGCCTCGATCTCGGGGTCCACCAGCAGCGCGTCGAGGTCGCGCACCGCGCGGGCGCCGGGGTGGCGGCGGCGGAAGAGGTGAAGCTGGTTGGGGTCGGAGTCGCACAGCGCGTCTAGGCGCAGCTGCGAGCATTCGGCCACGTTGCGGGCGAGGTTCGGGCCCCAGTAGCCGTAGCCGACGACCGCGGTGCCGATCGGCTCCTCTTTCGAAACGATACGCATTACGCCACCCCCTGCCGGCCGAGCACGACCGGCACTGTCTTGAACAGAATCCGCAAATCCAGCAGCAGCGACGCCTCGTCGGCGTACTCGATGTCGAAGCGCACCATCTCGTCGTAGGTGCGCTCGTTGCGACCGCTCACCTGCCACAAGCCGGTGAGGCCGGGCTTCACGGCGAAGCGCTTCAGGTACACGTCGGGGTACATCTCGACCTCGTAGGGGATCACCGGGCGGGGTCCGACCAGCGCCATCTCTCCCCGCAGCACGTTGATCAGCTGCGGCAGCTCGTCGAGACTCCACGAGCGCAGCAGCCGCCCCACGCGGGTTACGCGGTCATCGACCGAGAGCTTGTACAGCTTTCCCCGCTCGGAGCTCGCCGGCCCGCCGATCAGATTCTGCACGTAGCGGCGGTGCGGATCGGTGTCGGCACCGGAGCGCATCGTGCGGAACTTGAAAACGGTGAACTCCTTCTGGTCGCGGCCCACGCGGCGCTGGCGGAAGAAGGCCGGCCCGCGCGAGTCGATGCGAATCGCCAGCGCGATCAGCGCCATCAGTGGCGCCAGCACCAGCAGCAGCGCACTCGCCACGACGAGGTCCAGCGCGCGGCGCGGGGCGTCGGTGAGCGGGCGCCGCTTGGCACGCGCAGACGTGGCCTCACGCCGCGATCCGCCCGCCTCGGCGCCGCCCGACTGGGCGTGATCGAGCCCGGCGACCGACAGCCGCGGGGCGGGTTGTGTGGGGGCGACGCTCATATATCTGATGAACGTGGTGGCACTGCGGCGTCTTTTGTGCTTTGCGCGAAGCCGCCCGCATCGTGGAAAACACCCATATGCTCGGCCGCGAACGAGGCGACAGCGCCGACCACCTGATCGAGCTCCCCGTCACTCATCCCGGGGAAGATCGGCAGCGAGCAGATCCGCTGCGCCGCGCACTCACTCACGGGCAAACTTTCAGCTCCCATCCCGAGGTCGGCGTAGGCGCCCGTGCGATGGATCGGCACGGGGTAGTGCACCGCGCTTGCCACCCCTTGCTCCGCGAGGTGCTCGCGCAGCAGATCGCGCTCCTCGCAGCGCACCACGAACAGGTGATACACGTGGTCTGCCTCGGCAAAGGGCAGACGGACGGGATCCACCGCGCGGGCGTCGGCGCTCACAACAGCACCTCCCCCTCCCCCATTAACTTTTTCCCCTCCA
>Ga0187855_10001116_pt1 | contig 21894 bp, 19 predicted proteins | sample June2016WEW_8_10_2_FD_132969 | JGI IMG/M metagenome (GOLD analysis project Ga0187855, IMG submission 132969) | Peatland microbial communities from SPRUCE experiment site at the Marcell Experimental Forest, Minnesota, USA - June2016WEW_8_10 | ecosystem: Environmental > Terrestrial > Soil >...
ATTCGGTGGCCACCACGGGATACCTGGCGGCGGCGAACCCGAAGTCCTCTTCCCACTTCGGTTCCCAAGGCCGCGAGCGCTTGTTGGAGTAGGGATGCGTCACATAGCCGATGCCCTCCGCGTTAATCGGGGCGAGCACCAGGGGCGTCAGGTCGTAGGCCCAATCGAAGCCCGCCACCAGCGGAATGGCTTGCGGATTGTACGCCCGGATGACCGCGATCAGGTCCTCCTGCATGCGCTTCCACTCCATCCAGTTGACCGGCCCCAATTGGTTCCGGAAAGTGGTCGGCTCGTTGAACAACTCGAAGAACGCTACCGTGTTGTGGCCGGCGAAATGCCTGGCCACGGTGCGCCAGAAATTGTAAGTCTCCTGCTGCGACGTATCGTACATGGGATCCTGGAACAACCCGGTGGTCAGATTCCCGATGGAGTGCCAATCCAGGTCGATGTACAGATCCAGGTCCGTCGACCACTCCACCGCCTGATCCAGGAGTTTGAGGTATTCAGCCGGCCCCCTCTCGCGCCACGCCACCGGATGCACGGGAATGCGCACCACCATCGCGCCCATCTCTTTCACTTTGACGAAGTGGTCCTTGTTCCAGTGGCCCTGCCCTTCCAGCTTGTCGGGATCGGAGATGGACAACCCGCGGAACAAGACGGTCTTGCCCTGCGGATCGACGAATTTGTTGCCCTTAACCGAAATCAAAGCCATCTTCCTGGCATTCGAGGTGTACGGCCGCCCGCCCACGGGCCGGTCGTTCCACCACTGGTGAGTGCGCTTATCCGTGCTGGTCTGCGCGGTCGCGATCGCCACACTCACGGCGGCGATACATAATAGAGTTCGCATGCGGCACCTCATTGCGTATGTTCCATACTTTAACTCGCGGCGCGCCAGGGACACCCGCAGTACTTTGGTTAGCGCTTTCCAAACCAGCAGCCTATAGTAAATCGCGCCCGAGCTTGTCACCATGGGATGGAGGCCATCACCAGGCCTGGTATGAAGGAATTCATTGAGAAGAGCGAGCTCCTGGCCGCATCGATCAGACGCTTTTGGAAGGATGAGGACGGGCAGGATTTTCTGGAATATACGCTGTTGATGGCATTTGTAGCCTTGTTTTCCGCCGCCTTTTACGCCAGTTCCAGCACCAGCATCACCCAGATCTGGAGCACCAGCAACAACACCCTGAGCATGGCCGCGGTCGACGGCAGCTAACGTCTCTGGCGCCTGGCGTGAGGAGCGTCTTTACCATCGTTAACACCTGACAAACCATGGCCGCCAATAAACCAAAGGCAGCGTTGTAACCGTACAGCGGGAGGCCGTAAGCTGGTTTTTATGGTACAGCGATTAAGGATAAGGGAATTCCTGGTCTGTTCGATCGGCGGCTTCTGGCGGGACGAAGACGGCCAGGATCTCATCGAATATACGCTATTACTGGCCTTTGTGGCCTTATCTTCCGCCGCTCTGTTCAGTAATGTCGGCACCAGCGTCAGCAAGGTCTGGAGCGTCAGCAACACCACTCTGAGTACGGCGGTTCTCAAGGCCGCCAGCTAACTCGAGCGGGCTGCCGCGCTTCGCGGCCGAGGCATAGGGGAATCTCTGCGCATGGACGCCCCTCACTCCTGCGAGATCCCCGAAACGGGGTGATACAATCGTCGTTTGGAATATGCGAAGGATCTGGCTGCTGGCGCTAGCGGGCGCGCTGGCGGTAACGTTCTCGTCCTGGGGAAAGAAGAAAAAAGAGGAAGAGACGCAGGTCCTGCAGCTTCCTAAAGATCCCCCCAGCGCAATTACGGCCGAGACGCGCCGGCTGGTATTTCAAGTCACGCCGCTTTCGGCCAAGGGACTCCTTTCCCAACAGACACGCGATGCCTTGAAGTGGTTGATGCACTCCACCAACGGCGCGGCAGTGGTGAAGCTGCGCGCGTTCGTGGCCGGCAGCGGCGATCTGCGCCGGGTGCGCGAACTGGTCAGCGAAACCTTCACCGAACACAAGCTGGCGCTGCCGGTGCTGAGCGTGGTGCAGGTGGGCGCATTGCCGCTGGAGGCCGCGCAGGTGGTCATGGAATCCACCGCGGTAGCCAGGAAGGACGTGAGCCAGTATGGCTTGGTGTACATCTCGGGGCAGGGGGCGCCGTCGGGCGAGCCGCTCGATCCGGTGCTGCCGCTGGCCGAGCAATCTATGCGCTGGCTGGCGACAGCGCTGAAGGCGGCCGGGTCCGAGCCGGGCGATGTGGCGCGCATCACTTGTTTCCTGAGCTCGCTCGATCGGTATGCGGAGGTGCGCCAGTTGGTGCAATCCAGTTACTCCGGCGCGGCGCTGAATTTCGTGCAGGTGCAGCGGGCGCCGGCGCGCGCCGTGGCCGCGTGCGAGGCGGTGGCCCGGCTGCGGTGGAATACGGGCGCAGCCGTTCACATGCTGAATCCGGAGGGACTGGCGCAATCGCCCCAACTGTCCCAGATTGCCCTAATCGGTGCTCCGAAGGTCATTCTGACCGGCAGCCAGGAGGCTTTCGGATTCCAGGATGCAGACGCGCGGCTGGCCTTCGAGCGCCTGCAGAAATCGCTGGCGCAGGAGGGCGCTTCCCTGCGGGAGGTGGCCTTCGCCAGCCTGTATCCGCTGTCCACCAGAATATCGGAGCAGGTGCGCAAGATTCGCGGGGAATTCTACAACGGGGCGCGCCCGCCGGCGGAAACCATGCTGCCGTTCCAGGGCTTGCCGTCGATGGATGCGGGATTTGCCGTGGACGTAGTCGCGGTGAAAGAATAGGCTGGAATGCTCAAGACCACGGTCACATTTGGCGAGATCATGCTGCGTCTGGCGCCGCCCGGATTCGAGCGCTTGTTGCAGTCGCCCCAGTTCGTGGCGACATTTGGAGGCGGCGAAGCGAATGTCGCCGTGGCGCTGGCGACCTTCGGGTTGCCCGCGCGTTACGTGACCTTGCTGCCCCCGGACCACCCCATCGCCGATGCGGTAGTGGGGGAACTGCGGCGCTTTGGCGTGGACACCTCGCGGATCGTGCGCGCGCGCGGGCGCATGCCGGTCTACTACGTGGAGACGGGCGCGAATCAGCGGCCTTCCAAAGTGGTTTACGACCGCGACTACAGCTCCGTGGCGCTGGCCAAACCGGGCGATGTGGATTGGGACGCGGCATTTGAAGGCGCCGGCTGGTTTCACGTGACGGGGATCACGCCGGCCATCAGCGCGACGGCGGCTGGCCTGGCGCTGGAGGCGGTGCGCGCCGCGCGGGAAAAGGGCATCACCGTCTCCTGCGATCTCAACTATCGCAAGAACTTGTGGAAGTGGGGCAAGCCCGCCAGCGAGGTCATGCGGGAGCTGATGCGCTTTGTCGACGTGGCCATCGCCAACGAGGAAGACTGCCAGATGGCGCTGGGGATCGCCGCCCCGGTGGACGTCGAGGCGGGCAAGCTGGACCCCCAACATTATGCCGCGCTTACCGCCAAGGTGTTGGTGGAGTTTCCCAACCTGAGAACCATCGCGGTGACCTTGCGGGAATCCAGAAGCGCTTCGCACAACGGCTGGTCGGCGTGCCTCCACGCCGGCCGGACTTTCCGGGTGAGCCGGCATTACGAGATCACCCACATTGTCGACCGGGTGGGCGGCGGCGACGCCTTCGCGGGCGGGTTGATTTATGGCTTGCAGGCACTGGAGGGTCCCCAGGAGGCGCTGGAATTCGCGGTCGCGGCGAGTTGCCTGAAGCATTCCATCCCCGGAGATTTCAATCGCTTCAGCGTGCAGGAAGTGCAGCAATTGCTGAAGGGCGGCGGGTCCGGACGGGTGCAGCGATAAAGAAGAAGACAGAAGTCAGAATACCGCCTTCGGCCTGTGGGGCAGATTGGCAACTGGGCGGACTCCTGCCTCCCGACTCCCTCTCCCCCTGCTAGAATAGAGGGCATTGGTACTCTCCATGGTGGCACGCATTCCTATCGCGCTCGCCCTTGTTTCGCTGGCGCTGGCTCAATCCGACAAGTCCAAGCTCATCAAGGTCCAGGTGAGCGAGGTGATCGTTCCGGTGACCGTCACCGACGAGAAGGGACGTTTCGTCTCGAATCTGGAGGCCAAGGACTTCCGCATCCTCGATGAAGGCAAGGACCAACGCATCGAGTTTTTCAGCCGCGACCGCAATCAGCCGGTGGTGGTCGGGTTCCTGATCGATCTCAGCAACAACACCCGCATTCAATGGAAGCACTTTCAGGACGCGGCCATCGAGCTGGTGCTCAACCTGTTGCCGGGAGACAAGAAGTACAGCGGCTATCTGATTTCGTACTCTAACGAGCCGGAGCTGCAGGTCAATACCACCACCCAGTCGGACCAACTGGTCGAGAAGCTGACCAAGATGAAGCCGGGCGGCGGCGCGGCGCTGTACGACGCCATCTACATGGCCTGCATGCATCGGGCGTTGGTGGACGGCGAGCCCTACGATCCCCGGCGGGTGCTGATCGTGATCGGCGACGGGCACGATACGGCGAGCAAAAAGAGCCTGGATGAAGTGATCGAGATCGCGCAACGCAACCTGGTGACGATTTACGGGATCAGCACGGCGTCGTTCGGGTTCACCAGGGAAGGCGACGAAAATCTGCAGCGGCTGACCAGCGAGACCGGCGGCCGGTTGGTATACCCGCTGAACGATCTGTATTCCGACGTGGATGGTTACCTTTCGCATCCGTCCGACGACGGTAATTACGCCATGGCAGTCGGCATGGGCGCGTATGCTTCGGAGGTTTCCGCCGGGATTTTCCACGCCATTGCGGCCATTGCTGGCGAGGTGACCACGCAGTACATTCTGCGCTACGTGCCGGATACGGGACCGGCAAGTGCGAAGCTGTTCCGCAATATCAAGATTGTAGTGCCGGATTTGCCGCAAGCCAAGGTGCGGTTCCGGAAGGGGTATTATCCGTTCGCGCCCTAGCCGGCTGCGGAAAGCATAAATAGGCCGCCGATGAACGCCGATAAACGCCGATGGAAAACCGAAGGACCTGAATTTGTCTTATCGGCGTTTATCGGCGTTCATCGGCGGCCTATTTGTTTTTCGCAGACCTGCAGGTTTGGACGATAAGGTATTGTATGGCCCCGGTCATTCCCATTAGCACACGCACGCGGGGGGAGTACGTTCTGTTGCAGCTCGCGCTGCCAGGCGAGCCCGTGCACGACGTGGGAGTGCTGCTGGTAGATGCGGACCCGGATTCCGCACGGCACGCCTTGCGGCTGCGCGCGCACTGGGAGGATTTGGCCGGTCCGGAAGACGCCGTCTACTTAGCGGCCCTCAAGCGCGATTTTGAGGACAAGATTGCGGAGCTGGGGCCGCGGGGATTGCTCGAATCTTGGGAGGATTCGCTTTCGCACATGTTGCGGGTCTCCCAGAGGGAAGCTGTGCCGGTGGATTCATTTTCGCGCGTGGCGGACCGCATCTTCGAGCGCCACGTCGAAAAGATCGCGGTCCAGCGGTTTCGGACGCACCTGCCGCTCTACACGCTGCGCGCGGCGGCAGGCAAGTTCGGCGCCGACGAAGAAGTGGAAGCCGAAGACTGGGTGCGCGCGCCGGAGGGCTTGCGCCTCGCCGAAGGGATGTTCGTGGTCCACGTGGAGGGCCGCTCCATGGAGCCGCGCATCCCGGATGGAAGCCTGAATATTTTTCGCGGGCCGGTGGTGGGTTCGCGTCGGGGCAAGATCGTACTCGTGGAGCTGATTGGCGTGCACGAGAGGTTTACCGTGAAAAGGTACACCAGCGGGAAATCGGAAGCCGGCGAAGAGGAATGGCGCCACAAACGTGTCCGGCTGGAGCCGCTCAACCCCGCGTACGAAGGCTTCGACCTGACGCCCGATCAGATCAAGTACGTCATCGCCGAGTGGATTCAAACGCTCGCATGACACGCGCCCCGGCGCGTTCCCTCGCCGCCAAACTCCTCGACTGGTACGACGCGCACCATCGCGATCTCCCCTGGCGGCGCACCCGCGACCCTTACTGCATCTGGGTTTCCGAAATCATGCTGCAGCAGACCCGCGCCGAGGCGGTGATCCCTTACTACGAACGATTCCTGGATCGCTTTCCCAGCGTGGAGGCGCTGGCGGCCGCTTCCGTGGAAGAGGTGCTCGGGAGCTGGAGCGGCCTGGGCTACTATTCGCGCGCGCGCAACCTGCACAAAGCCGCGCGTCTGATGGACGGCGTTTTTCCACGCAGCTACCAGGCGATCCGGGACCTGCCCGGCGTGGGCGATTACACGGCCGCGGCGATAGCGAGCATCGCTCTCGGGCTGCCTTATGCCGTGCTGGACGGCAATGTCATGCGGGTGGTGGCGCGCCTGACCAATGATACGGCCGATATCGGCGCCAGCCCCACGCGTACACGGTTTCGCGGGGTCGCGCAGCATCATCTGGATGGGCTGGATCGCCGGCAGGCGGGCGCATTCAACCAGGCCATGATGGAACTGGGCGCGACGGTGTGTCTGCCGCGCGCCCCGCGCTGCGTCATCTGCCCGCTGGCGGCGGTTTGTGAAGCCAGGCGCGCGGGCCGCCAGGCGCAGTTGCCGGTGAAGGTGCCTGCCACCGCTCCGGTGAAGGTCGCGATGGAAGTCGCGATTGTCGAACGGCGCGGACGCCTGCTGCTATGGCAACGGGACGCGGATGCGCGGCGGCTGGGCGGTTTTTGGGAGTTGCCTTCGCCCGAGCAACTCCCGGAATTGGGCGCGTTGCCGGCAATCGGCACTTTTAGCCACACGATTACGCACCATCACTATCAAGTGACGGTGCGATCGGGGAGCCTCGCGCGGCAGGCGCGCGCGGCGCGGCCCTTGCGTTGGATTCCCCTGGAGACTCTAGCCTCGCTGCCGTTGAGCACGACAGCCAGAAAGGCGTTGAAGAAGAAGACAGAAGTCAGAAGTCAGAAGTCAGAATAACACCGCCCGGCCTAGGAGCCATTCTTACTTCTGACTTCTGACTTCTCTCTTCTGTCTTCCATCCGCATTTAGCATAGGAATTCAAGAACCTTCCTGTTGACCGTCTCTGGCTGCGCGAGGGTCAAGTCATGACCCGCATCGGGAACAATCTCTGTCCTTATCTGCGGAGCGATCCGGTTGAGTCGTCCAACAGCCTTCGCCGCGGAATAGATCTTCTCGTGCTCACCCACCAGAAACAGCGTGGGGGTGCGCAGGCCGGCGATTTCGCCGTCCTTCAACACAGTGAGTGCGATGCGGCGGCGCGGCCGCATGCACCGCGACGTGAGAAGCGCCCGGTCCACCGACGCTTCCACTCTGGATGCATCTTTGCGCGCCAGATCCTCAAGCAACCAGTACACGGCCGCCCTGGTAAAACGCCGGCTGCCAGTCAGAACCAGAGCCCCGCGGAAATAAAACTCCAACCGGATCGGCAGAACCGTGGCGGCCGGAGCCAATAGCACGAGCTTGCGGAGCCGGCCTGGAAAGCGAAGCGCATACTGGGCGGCCAGCCATCCCCCTTGCGACATCCCCAACAGATTGATCTTGTCTCCGAGATCGAGCCGGGTGAAGAGCTCGTCGAGCCAACACACGAAGTCAGTCGCGCCTGCCATGCGCTTCGTACAAACGCTTCGCCCAACTTCTCCAATAGTGTCCAGCGCGTAGGTTCTGTACCGCACTGACCAAGCTTCGATATTCGGCGCCCAAAACACTGAAGTGGAAGCCATTCCGGGCAGCAACACCAGCGGCTGCCCCCCATCCGGCCCGCTCACTCGCACAAATGTCCGGCCGTAGGAAGTGGACACCATCCTGGACTCTGAAACGACGGGCCACTGCCCGGCGCGCTGATCGCAAAACGACAGATATGTGTCTCTCGCTTTAAACGACCGGTAAGGGTAATATGCAGGAATCCCCATTCTGACTTCTGACTTCTGACTTCTGACTTCTGTCTTCTGACTTCTTCTCACCACTTCTCCCTATGCTCCGACGCCCCGGCGGCTTCGAGCGTCCATGCGCTGCCTGGCTCGCGGCCCAGCGTCACGCTAACCCGCACGAGCCGGCCGCGCCGCGCCACCAGTAGCGGGAGGCGGTCGCCGGGATGGTAGTTGGCGAGCTGCCGTTCCCAATCGGCGGCGCGCACCCGGAAATCGGCGAAGCCGACGATTTCGTCGCCGGTGTCCAGGCCGGCTTCGTAGGCCGGTGTGCCGCGCGGAATGTGCGCGATCGTCAGCCGGCCGTCCTCCACTTTGGTTTCCGCGCCCAGCCAGGCCTGCTGGCCGGACGATTCGCCCGCGAACCGTAACCCGAACCAGTCGAGCGCCTCCCGGTAGTCGAGTTCGGCGGTGGAGTCGAACACGCGCGCGAACCAGGCGCTCAAATCGCTTCCGGCCACCTCCGACGCCGCGGCGCGAAATGCCGCGGGTGTGTATCCGCCGGCAGCCGGATTGCGCGCCAGGGCCAGCCGCATGACATCGTCCAGGGACTTTGCGCCCTGGGTGGCGGCGCGCACGCGGGCATCCAGAAGAAATCCGGCGACCGCGCCCTTGGTGTAATAGCTGATGGCCGTGTTCCCGGAGTTTTCATCGGGGCGGTAGAACTTGATCCACGTATCGAAGGACGATAGCGAGAGGGACTCGACCAGCCGGCCCGGAGTCGTCTGCAACTCGCGGATCTCGCGCGAGAGAACGGCGAGCATCTCATCCTCGGTCGAGAGACCGGCGCGGCGCACCATCAGCGGCCCGTAGTAACTGGTGAAACCTTCGGCGATGCCCAGGCTGGCGGTGTAAGGCTCCGTCTCATACTCGCCCGGCGTCAACTCGGCGGGCCGCAGCCGCTTCACGTTCCACGCATGAAAGAATTCGTGGCTGGCCAGATCCAGCCAGCGCAGGTAGTTCCGGCGTGTGCGCGTATTCCAACGATCGGACATGAGGGCCGTGGAATTGCAGTGTTCCATGCCGCCGCCACCGCCCGAGAGCACGTTGAGAAAGAGATACTGGTCATAGGGCAGGCCGCCCCACAGCCTGGCGTCTTCGCGCACGATGCGCGCCAGATCCCCGGCCGCGCGGGCGCCATCGAAAACGCCATCCTCGCCGACATCCACCAGGTAGTGCGGCTTCCCTTCCACGGCGAATTCGTGCACCGCCGGATTGCCGGCCACGATGGGGGAGTCGACCAATGTTTCGTAATCCGGCGCGCGGTAGTGGTGCGGATCGCCGGGCACGCGCGGCATGCCGGTGGCGGTGGTCTTCCACTCGGGCGGCAGGACTATCCGGACGTCATGCGGGCGGGCCACCCGATCCGCCAATGTCAGGAATGTGGGCGCGCCGTTCAGGAGCGCGAATTCATCGTCCACCCAGTTGTCCTGGACGTTCATGACGTGGCAATAGACCCGGTAGGAGACGATCACGGGATCGGCGCCGCCAGTCTCCACACGCCAGCGGTTCTTGCGCGACTTTTCGACGGCCAGCGGACGCCCGTCGGCTGTGCGCGCCGTCACGGCTTCGAGGTTCTTGGCGTACTCCCGAATGACGTACGGCGTCCAGACTGCCATCATCAGCTCGGCGCGCGGCTGGGCGGCGGTGGGGACGATGGCTTCCACTTCCACGTAGTGGGTCTGTGGAGCGGGGATACGGACGGTGTAAGAGATCGCGAGGGGCGCCTGTGCCGCGCCGAGCGAGATGCACAACAGGAAGAGGGCGAGAGTCTTCGGGGCCATTTACCGATATTCGCACGCGCTGGAGGGCGGGGTTTACCCCGCGCGGGGCTTCAGCCCCGCTCTGCGGCGCGCAAAGCGCGCCACTACACCTGCTTGGCGCGCGCTTGGGGCCGCGCGACCGCTTCGGCGGAACTCGCCGGCTTGCGCGCGGGCGGCTGGCTCAGCAGGCGCTTGACCGAGCGCGTCAACTGCCCGACCTCTCCGGCGCTCTTGACGATCACCACATCGGCGCCGGTGGACTGTTCCGTCAAACCCAGCGGCTCCACGAATCCCGAAAGCAGAATGATGCGCGCGCCGGTTTGCGCGCTGCGAATCCGCTTGATCAGCTCAACGCCGTCCATGCGCGGCATTTTGAAATCGGTTACCACAACGTCGAAGTTCTGCTTGGAAAAAAGTTCCAGCGCCTCGTCTCCGCTGGTCGCGGTCGAAATGTTGTAACCAAGTTCCTGGAGCAGCGATTTGCGCGCGATCAAACCCTGGCGGTTATCGTCGACCAGCAGGATTTCGGGAGTCTTGGCGAGGGATGCGGCGGGGACGTGTTTCATGCTAACGCAGGCGAGGTTAACAGACCCGTAACGCTACTGTCAACACTTTTGCATCAGGTTGTAAAGAGGCAAGATGGAGTGCTTGACAAACTGCCGCACTATTCCACTTCGCGCGGCGCGGTGTAGCCGTTCTTGGCTACGATCTGGTATTTGATCGGCTTACCCTTTTCATCCACCACGCGCAGCGGCTCGTTAGTGGCGGGGTTCACCAGTTCCACTTTGATTTTGCGGAATTTGCCGTCCTTGGCCTTGTTGGCGGGTTCGTAGCCGATGGCGTATTGATTGCGAAGTGAGTCTTGAATGCTGCCGAAGATCGACGGAAACTCGCCGTAAAAACGCGGGAAGAAAGCCATGCCGCCCGTCTCTTTGGCGAAGGTGTTCATCTGGTTGTCGGCCTGCAGGAAACCGATGCTGTCTCCCCTGGCGCTCATGATGCGCAGCGCCTGCATCAGGCCGATGGCGTAAACCGGAACGCCCGAATCCTGAATGATCTTGCGCGCCTTATCGTAGGTCAGCTTGCTGAATGTGTCCACGCCGGAGGAAAGCAGCACGATGGCCTTGCGCCCCTCGATCTTGGACATGCGCTCCTCGGTATCGGCCAGCGCGTCGAACAGGTTGGCTTCCGAAAAACCAGGGATGCGCAGGCGCTGCATGGCTTCATACGTCTGGTGCTTGTCGGTAGTGAAGTCGGAAAGGATTTCCTCCCGCATGTCGTAAGCGATCAAGGCCACGTAGTCCTCGGGCTTCAGCGTTTGCACAAAACCGTACGCGGCGGCCAAGGTCTGATACCACGTCTGCGACCCATACCACTGGAATTTGGCGCTGAACTCGACCAGCAGACACACCGTCATGGGCGCGGTGCTCTTGCCGAAGGATTTGATCTGCTGCGGAACATTGTCTTCCAGGATGCGGAAGCTGCCGCGCGGAATATTGGGAATGAAGTGGCCGTGGTTATCGAGCACGGCGACGTCCACGCTGACCACGCTCACGTCGCTCTTGAAACTCGGCAGGTTCTCCGGGATGTCGGGCTGGGCCTTCTTGCTAAGCTTCGACGGAATGGGGGCTGCTTCGGGCACCTCCGTGGAATTGCGCGGCTTAGCCACGGTTTGGTCCACGTCCTTTGTGGGACCGGATTGGTCTTGGGCTATGGACGTGGCGGCCAGCGCCAACAGCGCTGCCAGTGCCACTGGAAGCGCCGGAATTCTGTTCCAGGTTTTCATAGACATACGAATTCCCCAGCTAAACTATAGCAGAGAAGACGTGGGCGCCGGTGCTTTGGTTTCCCGTGTTACCGAAACGCCTTTCATTCCTGTTCGCCGCTCAGTTTCCTTTTTCGGCTAGCGTCTTCCTGCAGCAGCGAACGGATCAACTGGGGGGCTATGTAGAAGGTAGTCGCCTGCAATTGAGCGAGCGTGGTCGGGAGATCCACGATCTCCCGCCGGGCGGCTTCGCGCAACACGCCCAAGGTGCCGATGAATGGCAACTTACGCCGCGCTCCTTCCCGGCGAGCCTCTGCCTCGTCGAGAAGCAGTTGATCGGCCTGAATCTCTTCCGCAACGGCAATTGCTTCCCGCTCCCCCGGATTGAGGTATTCAAGCCCCCGGTCCGGACGGTAACGGAGAGACCGTACCTGAAGCCACGCGGGAGGATGGGCAATCCAGGCCTGTACCAGTTGCGGAGTTTCCGGCTGCGAGTTCTTCGAATCCGGCCGGGGGAATCAAAACCCGCCCAAAGACTTGCGGAAGCACGTCGGCATGACTAATGTGGATCAGGTAGTTCAGTGGCGTCGTGTCGGCAATGACGATCATGCAGTTTGGAGCGGGAGGCAGTCACCGGCCTGACGGTCGTGCGCCAGGTCGGCAAGATCGTAGTGAAGATAAACCCCGTGGTCTTTCAGGAGAGCATGGACCTGCATTCTGGTGCGGTAGCCAAGCAGACACCGCAATTGACCGGCCGAGAGCTTCCGTTCACGATAAGCTTCGAGGGCAATGGCCTCAAGAGCGGCGCGCGATAAGTTCTGGCCGGAGGCTGTCAGATAGGCGGAGAGCTCATCGGGCAGTTGAAGGTAATCTGCTGCATGGCTAGAGTATAGCGGAAAAAAGGAAATGCCCCAACCAGTGAGTTGCCTCCATTGATCTAAATGCTGCGCTGGCGCTCACCCCCGTCGTTTTCCGCACCTCTTCTCAATCGTTGGCAGCCGCCTGGAATCGCCTCTGGCGAGACAGCTCTTTGGGTACCCGCCACACTCCGGACAGCCTGGTGATTTTCGGGGCTCGTCTAGCCAGATGCGTCGGTGTCTCGGCTGCGCGCGCATACATGCCGCTGGCGCGGCGGGATCGCGCATCTCCGTCAGATGGAAAAGGATCGTTCGCCGCATGGACGGCGTTCAGCGTAATGACGCTTGGCGCGACGACCTCAGGTTCGTCAACATACCGCTTACCGCTTCCGGTACAGCAAGCATCCGTGCATTGATGCCGCCACCGCCTGCGCCATATATGGCGTAAGCCAGCCGCTGCTTCTGATGCGCATCGGAGTTAGTGGAGCGCGGATGCGGTAGCGGACGCTTAGAGCTTGCGCCCGGCATACTCGCACCGCTTGAAGGGCGTCTCCGTGCCGAGCCTGTTCTCTTGGAGGAACTGGTCGTATCTTTCCTTGCTCAGCCCGCCTGCTTTTACCCGCCTGTCGAGCTCGTCGGCGTTGGCGGTGCTTAGCCCAACCGTCTCGCCGGTGCTCTTGGTGAACGCGCGCCCAATAACCCCCCGAACCACGATTTTCTTGTCGCGCTGGACATGATTCTGGCACCAATGACCCAATTGGGGCGCCAACCTCGATGACTCGCAGGATTGCAGAGTAATCGTTGTCACGCGGTCGCCTGCGCCGTATATGGCAAAAAGGCCCAGGTCGTCGTTCAAAAAAAGAGCGAAATCCTTCATGTCGGAGTAATTGCCGATCTGCCGGCTGTTCCCTTCCGCGAAGATGAATATCTCCTTCTCGCCCCTCTTGATCGCGTCTTTCACACCCTCGGCATCGGTCACTTTGGAGCCGTAGGCCGTGTCGGATACGCTGATCTCGTCGACGAGTTGGCGAATCTTGGTGTCATATGAGGCGTGTTCGGCGTTGTCGAAAAGCAGCGCGTAAATCATGCGTAAACCCTCCTCTGCCGTAGTCTCTGCGGCGCGAATCCTATCGCCCTTTGGGCGCGAACAGGTCCCCTGGACCGCGCAGTCCGTCGCTAGGTTCTCTGTGTGGAGTTATATCACGAAGGACCGGCGTGAGCAAACTGACGCTCTTGCCCGGCGCAGAGGCACACCGTTGAACTTAAATCGCTCAATCCCGTCCAGGCTGATCCCGTCACCGCGCCGGTCGTAGAGGCCCGTAATGCGGGAGGCCTGGTGCGCCACGATCTGCTGGGCAATCTCCAGGTCCCCGCCATCCTTCTTGCCTACCAACCGCCTGGGCTTCGATCGTTCAGCTTGGATCGGCTACCGGCCTGTCTTCCTGGGCCTGCCTTCGGCGCTCGAAGAATTGCTGGAGCAACTCCACGCATTCCACCGCCAGCACACCCTCCACGATCTCCACGCGATGGTTCAATAACTCGGAATCCGCGATCCGGAACTTACTGCGCACGCCGCCGAAGCGCAAGTCGCGCGCGCCGAACACCAGCCGGGCAACCCGCGCCGCTACCAATGCGCCGGCGCACATCGCACATGGCTCCAGGGTCGCGTACACCGTAGCCCGCTCCAACCGGTAATTCCCTAGGGCGGCCGCCGCCGTGCGCAGCGCTAGGATCTCGGCGTGCGCCGTCGGATCGTTTAGCCCGATGGCCGAATTCCGGCCGCGCCCCACGATCTCACCCGCAACGACCACCACCGATCCCACAGGCACTTCGCCGGCCGCCTCGGCTTCGAGCGCCAGCGCCACGGCCTCCCGCATCCAGATGTCATGCATGCCCCTCTTAGCTTAGAATAGGAAGACCCCCGTATGTTCCGATACCTCCCGCTGATCGTCAAGAACTGCTGGCGCAACCGCCGACGCACGACGCTGACCATCGTCAGCATCGGGGTCTCCATGTGCCTGCTCGGCGTCCTCATTGCCGTCTACCACGCCCTGTACCTCAGCGACGCCACCCCCGACCAAGCCCTTCGCCTGGTCACCCGCAACCGCATCTCGCTGACCGTCCCCATCCCGCTGTTTTACCGGGAGCGCATCCGCCAGGTGGCCGGCGTAAAGGAAATCATGAGTTCCCAATGGTTCAACGGCACCTACAAGGACGCCCGCGATCCCAAGAACTTCTTCGCCCGCTTTGGCGTCGATCCGCCGGAAAAGCTTTTTACCATCTTTGGCGAACTGAAGATCCCCGATGACCAGAAGCAGGCTTTCATCCGCGACCGCACCGGCACCGTCATCGGCCGCGATCTCGCCAGCAAGTTCAATTTCCACCTGGGTGACCGCATCACCTTGATCGGCGACATCTATCCCGGCACTCTCGAACTCACCGTGCGCGGCATCTTCGACAGTCCGCGCAAGAGCGAGATGCTCTATTTCAACTGGGCTTACGTGCGGGAAGGCTTGCCGGAGAGCCGCAAGGGCGAGGTGGGCACCTTCGACATTCTTTGCGATAACGCGGACGTGGTCCCCCGCGTGGCCAAGACCATCGATGACGGGTTCCATAACGCCCCGGTCGAGACCCGCACGGAGACCGAGCAGGCCTTCCTGCTCAGCTTCGTCTCCATGCTGGGCAACGTGAAGTTGTTTTTGATCGCCATCTGCGGCGCGGTGATGTTCACCATCCTGCTGGTTTCCGGGAACACCATGGCCATGTCGGTGCGCGAGCGCGTGCGCGAAGTGGGCGTGCTCAAGACGCTTGGTTTCACCGGCGGGAACATCCTGTTCATCATTCTCGGCGAAGCCTGCGTCATTTCCATCGCGGGCGGCGCCATCGGATTCCTGCTCTCGACTTTCCTGGTCGGCGGCGTTCAGAAAAGCCCCGCCGGCATGTTTCTCCCGCCCATCCGGCGGTTCGACCCGGCGGTAGGGTCAGTTTGCGTCCTGGTGGCCCTGGGCATCGGCCTCGTCAGTTCGTTCATCCCTGCCTGGAACGCTTCCCGCACCAATATCGTGGAGGCTCTGCGCAGTACCGATTGAGATTCGCCCATGGCCATCCCCATCACTTATAACCTGCGTAATCTGGTGGTTCGCAAGACCACCACACTGATGACCGCCCTGGGCATCGCGCTCACCGTGGCCGTTCTGTTGGCTATGATGGCGCTGTTGACCGGCCTCGGCGCCACGCTTTCCGCCAGCGGCGACCCGCTGCAAATCATTGTGATGCGCAAGGGTTCCGAGTCGGAGCTGGTCTCCAACTTCACGCGCGGGCAGTTTCAGGATTTGAAGTTCAAAGCCGGCATCGCACGCGCGCAAAATGGCGATCCCATGGCATCGCTTGAAGTGGTGACCGTGATTAACCTGCCCAGCATCGATCACCCGGAAGGCAACAACGTGACCCTGCGCGGCCTCTCGCCCGTCGGCATCGAGATGCGCCACGGACTCAAGATCTCCGCGGGCCGCTGGTTTGAAACCGGGAAGCGCGAAGTCGTCGTTGGCAAGTCCATCGCCAAGCGCTACCCCGGAGCAGCGCTCGGCAAGCGTCTCACGTTTGGCCGCGGCGAATGGGATGTGGTCGGCGTCATGGACGCCGGCCAAAGCGCCCAGAATAGCGAGATTTTCGGCGACCTCAACCAGGTAAGTTCCGACTTGCAACGCGTCGACGTGCTCAGCTCGGCCCTGGTGCGGGCCACCGATGCAGGCGCAGCCTCCGCCTTGCTGAACAGCATCAATGACGATCAACGGCTGAACATGAATGCCGTTTCCGAGAAGGAATACTACGCCCTGCAAACCCGCTCCGCTGCGCCGATCGAATATCTCGGAATCTTCGTATCCATCATCATGGCGATCGGAAGCAGTTTTGCGGCGATGAATACCATGTACGCCGCCGTGGCCCGGCGGTCCCGCGAGATCGGCACCTTGCGCGTGCTGGGCTTCTCGCGCGGCAGTATTCTATTCAGCTTCTTTTTGGAATCGGTGCTGCTGGCGGGCCTGGGCGGAGTGCTGGGCTGCCTGCTGGTGTTTCCTTTGAATGGCGTGACTACCGGCATCGGCAGCACTACCTTCAGCGAACTGGCGTTTTCCTTCCGCGTGACGCCACAGATCATGCTAGCCGGAATTGTCTTCGCCTCCCTGTTAGGGGCCTTCGGCGGCGTATTCCCGGCCCGCATGGCCGCCAACAAAGAAATCCTGGTAGCCCTGCGCGAGGTGTAATGAAACACAACCACCAGCCACCAGCCACTAACCACCAGCCACCGTTTGTATATGGATGCTGAACTAAAATCTCTCCAAATCGACCGCGGCAAGAAGCGCTCCGGCGAGCCCTCCAAATGGGCCACTCGTTGGATTATCGGGGGCATCATCCTGTTCCTGCTGCTGGGCGCCGGCCGTTTCGCGTACAGCCGCCTCAACGCGGCAACCGAAGTGGAAGTCCAGCGGGTCAAAGCCCTCAGCACCGGACACGCCGAGCAAGGCGTAGTGCTCAACGCCACCGGCTACATCGTGGCCGCGCACAAGATCGAGTTGGCCGCCAAGGTGATCGGCAAGGTCAAATGGATCGGTGTCGACAAGGCAGACAAGGTGAAAGAAGGGCAGGTGCTGGTGCGCCTGGAAGACGACGAATACCGCGCGCAACTCGATCAGGCCAAGGGGAACCTGACCAACCTCGAAGCCCATCTGGCCGAGCTGGAACACGGTTCGCGGCCGGAAGAGATCGCCCAGGCGATGGCCAATCTAAGCTCCGCAAAAGCCGACCTGGAAAACGCCCGCGTCAGCCTGGAGCGTACGCGCAAGCTGGTGTCGCAGGCGGTCATGTCGCAACAGAATCTGGACGACGCCCAAGCCCGCTACGATTCCGCCGTGGCTAAAGTGAATTCGCTGCAGAAAGCCTACGACCTGGTCAAGATCGGCCCGCGCCAGGAGCAAATCGACGCCATGCGCGGCCAGGTGGAGCAGGCTCGCGGCGCAGTGGCCTACGCGGAAACCAATCTTGCCAACACTATCATCCGATCCCCGGTCACCGGCACGATCCTGGAGCGCGCCGTCGAGATCGGTGAATTCGTGACCACCAGTTTCGTGGGCGACCGCGGCGCCAAAGGCTACGTGGTTTCGCTCGCCGACCTCAACGACCTGGAGGTGGAACTGGACATCAGCCAGAACGATTTCGCCAAGCTGCACATGGCGCAAAAGGGAACCATCACCACCGACGCCTTTCCCGACCGCAAATACGATGGGTTCATCCGCGAAGTCTCGCCCGAGGCCAACCGCCAGAAGGCCACCGTGCAGGTGAAAGTGAAAGTCGCCCATCCGGACGATTACCTGCGGCCCGAAATGAACGCTAGTGTGGCGTTCCTCTCCGATGAGAAGAACGCGGCTGCCACGCCGTCGCAGCCGATCGTGGTGGTGCCGGCCTCCGCCATCCGCGACAACAAAGTCTTCGTGATGCTGGAGGGCCGGGCCGTCACACGCCCTATCAAGCCAGGCCCCGCCAACAGCCAGGGCGTGCGCATAGAGCAGGGGCTCATCGGCGGCGAAGATCTCATCGTCAACCCGCCGGCCACGTTGAAAGACGGCGACCGCGTGCGCCAAAAAGTTTAATCCTCATGAGCGAAACCATTATCGAAACGCAAAACCTGACGAAAGAATTCATCCGCGACGAGTTCCATGTCGTGGCCCTCAAGAACATCTGCATCCGCATCGATAAAGGCGAGTTTGTGGCGCTGATGGGACCTTCCGGCTCGGGCAAGTCCACGCTGCTGCACCTGATCGCCGCCATGGATAAGGCCACTGGCGGGGAGATCCGCGTGCTGGGCCACAATCTGCGCGAACTGAGCGACCGCCAGATCGCGCACTGGCGCAACGAACACGTGGGCTTCATCTTTCAGCAGTTCAACCTGATCCCGGTGCTGACGGCGCTGGAAAACGTGGAACTGCCGCTCAAACTGACCAACCTGAAGAAGCAGGAGCGTCTGGAGCATGCTGCCACGGCGTTGAAGCTGGTGGGCCTCGGCGACCGCATGGGCCACTATCCGCGGCAGCTTTCCGGCGGACAGGAACAGCGCGTGGCCATCGCGCGGGCCATCGTCACCGACCCCGCGCTGATCCTGGCGGATGAGCCTACCGGCAACCTGGATGCGGCCTCCGCCGACGACGTGCTCACCATTCTTTCGAAATTGAACAAGGAGTACGGCAAGACCGTGGTAATGGTGACGCACGATCCGCACGCGGCGCGATTCGCCACCAAGGTGCGGCATTTGGAAAAGGGCGAGTTGCTGGCGGAAGAAGTGGGACAGGCCTCCGGGCCTGTCTGAGTTAAAAGGGAGAAGGGGAAAACAGCGAAATGGCAGAACTGGAAATTCATCACGAAGAAGGACACGAGCACGACCCCGTCGGCAAGCGGGTGGGAGTTATGGCCGCGCTGCTGGCCGTGTTTTTGGCGGTTGTCACTATCCTTTCCCATCGCGCGCACACCGAGGCCATCATCACCAAAACGGACTCCAACGACCAGTGGCAATACTACCAGGCCAACAAACTGAAGTATCACAATCTGGAATTGGGCGAGCGGCTGATCTCGATCCTGGGGCCAAGTAATCCAGGCGCGAAGGAAGCCCTGGAACAATTCCACAAGGATAAGCAGAAGTACACCGACCAGGCCAACGAGCAGAAGGAGAAAGCCACGAGTCAGATGGAAAAGTCGGAAGCGGCCGAGCACCGCGGGCTGCGTTACGATCTCGGCGAAGGTCTGCTGGAGATCGCGCTGGTGCTCAGCTCCCTCTATTTCATCTCGCGCAAGATGCTGTTCCCGATAGTCGGCTTCATCGCCGGCGTGGCGGGCTTGATCGTGGCCATCACCGGGCTGCTGGTCTAAACGCGCAAAAATCGGAACCACAGATGGAGCTGCGCCTTCTGACTTCTGTCTTCTGCCTTCTGCTCTCTATTTCTGCGACATCGCGCTGACGAACGCATCCACGTTGCTCTTGTCCACCAGCATCTCGCCCGTGGCAATGAACGTCGCCACCGGCGATTGGGGGTCTAGCGCCCACGGCTTGTCCAGCGGATTCGGCGGATAGTGGTGCAAGGTATCCAGCGCCGGCACGCCCACGAAACCCATGGTGAAGGGTTTTTGCGCGATGGTGCCGGCGATGCGGTCCTTCTTGATCCAATCCAGCGTGCGCTGGTCGCTGTCCATCGCCACGATGACCTTACTGCCGACCTTGTTCCGGTCGAGCACATCGGCCACCTCCGGGCAGGCGATCGCCTCCAGGCAAATAAACCCGTCGATCTTGTCAATGGTCTTCTTGTCCACCATCTCCTGCGTGTGATCGAAGGCGATGCGCGCGTCTCCCTTAATATTCACCGTATCCACGATCTTGATTCCCGGGTGGCCTTCAAAGCCGTCGTGGTAGCCGCGCAGCCGCTCTTTCAGATTGCCTTGCTCGGGCATACTGAAGACCACCACGTTGCCTTTACCCTGCAACTGCTTCACCGCCAGTTGCGCGCCCATCAGACCCGCTTTGTAATTGTCGGTTCCTATGAAGGTCAGCCGCTTGCTCGCGGGCGCGTCGGAATCCACGGTGATCACCGGGATGTTTTGGCCAATCGCGGCGTCGATATCCGGCTGCATCACCGCCGGATCCGCAACGGAAACCATGATGCCCGACGGCTTGATCTTCTCGGCCAGCACCCGCTGGAAGGCATCGTGCTCCGCCTTGGGATCGAACGAGTCCGGTCCCACCATCTCCGCCTTCACGCCCATTTGCTGGGCGGCGCGCAACAGTCCCGCATTGGCGCTCTGCCAGTAGGGGATCTTGATGTTGGTCGCCACCAGCCAATATTTCTCGGTCGTTTCGTGCGGGGATGACCCGCACCCTGCCAGCCACGTCAGCGCGCCGCCGCAAAACCCGATCAGGATCTTTCTCCGCATTTGCATCTCAGGTCCTCCGCAATTGCCAGTATATGTCACGGCACGCGTTCCAGGATCAACAGCGTGCCGTCGAAATCGCCACCCAGCCGAAACTCGATCCCGTGGTTCATCAGGTACGCGCCGCTGGCGGTTTCGAGCTTGCCTACCAGCTTATCGTCGATGGTCTTGAGTCGGTACACGGCGTGCTCGTCCAACCCGCGCAGATAAACGATGGGCGCGCGCCGCAGGTATTGCTGCGAGTGCAGAAACGCGAACAGCACGGCCTGCTTCCCATCCTGCGCCACGTACTGGTTGGCGGTGAACTCCCCTTCCCGCGGCGAGAACAGCCGGTACAGATTGCCCTGCTGGACCGTGGCGCGAATCTCCTTGTCGACGCCCACCATGCGCGAGGCCAGCGCGAAGTCCGCGTCCGTCCAGTGGTTCAGGTTCGACCCGATGCCCAGCGATCCCTGCATCGCCACCAGAAAGCGATATTCCAGCGAGGTGCTCCGGCCGTTGAGGTTGGGGACGTCGGTCACCCAAGCCATCATCACCTTGGGCGCGTAGGCTTGGGTGAAGCCCTCCTGGATGCGCAGGCGGTCGAAGGCTTCGGTGTTATCCGAAGTCCAGACTTCGTCCACCCGCTTCAGAATGCCCAGGTCCACACGGCCGCCGCCTCCCGAACACGATTCGATTTCCAGGCCCGGACGCTTGGCGCGCAGGCGGTCGATGATGTTGTACACGTTGTCTACATACTTGACCCAGATCTGCTTCTGTTCGGCGACGGCCACTTCCGGCCAGCCCGGCTCGCCGAAGTGGCGGTTCATATCCCATTTCAGAAACTCGATGTGATTCTCCGAAACCAGCTTGTCGAGCACCGCGAAAATGTGATCGCGCACGTCGTCACGCGCCATATTCAGCACGAGTTGATTGCGGGCCTCCGAGCGCGGCCTGTCGTTGAAGTGCATGGCCCAGTCGGGGTGCGCGCGGTACAGGTCGCTATTGGGGTTCACCATTTCCGGCTCGACCCACAAGCCGAACTTCATTCCCAAGCCGTTGACGTAACCGATCAGCCCCTTCAGCCCGTTCGGAAATTTCTGCGGGTTGACGGTCCAATCGCCCAGGCCGGCGTGATCGTCGTTGCGCTGGCCGAACCAGCCGTCGTCCATGACGAACAGTTCCACGCCGATCTTCGCGGCCTTATCGGCAAGCTGCTTCTGGCCGGCTTCGTTGACGTCGAACGTGGTGGCCTCCCAGGAATTGTAGAGCACCGGGCGAGGGTGCGGCCGGGCGCGATCTGGCAGGATCTCCTCGCGCTCGAAGGCGTGCAGGATGCGCGAGCTTTCGCCGAAGCCTTGGTCGGTGAAGCCGCCATAGAAGGCCGGCGTTTCCAGGCTCTCGCCAGGCTTGAGCAGATAACCGAAATCGAAATCGTTGAGACCGCCGGTGACCCGCACCTGCTGCGCGGGCGTTTCCTCCACCACCAGTTTCCAGTTGCCGCTCCAGCCGATGGCGCCGAACCAGACGCGCCCGTGCTCTTCATCCGCAGCCCCTTGATAATCGAGGGCGAACCACGGATTCAGAAAATGGCTGGTGTTGCCGCGGCGGCTATCGAGCACTTTCTTGCCGGGCTCCACAGGCTCGCGGCGGAGCTGCGTTTCCCCCGCCCAGCGCCCGG
>Ga0187855_10001117_pt1 | contig 21885 bp, 24 predicted proteins | sample June2016WEW_8_10_2_FD_132969 | JGI IMG/M metagenome (GOLD analysis project Ga0187855, IMG submission 132969) | Peatland microbial communities from SPRUCE experiment site at the Marcell Experimental Forest, Minnesota, USA - June2016WEW_8_10 | ecosystem: Environmental > Terrestrial > Soil >...
AAGCCGCGCGTCGCGACCACCGACAATGCCAGTCCCAGCCCCGCGCCGGCAACGGAGAGCAATAAGCTTTCTACCAGCAGGCTGCGAATCAACGTTCGGCGTCCCGCGCCAATCGCCAGCCGCACCGCGATTTCCTTTTGCCGCGCCGCCGCCCGCGCAATCAGCAGGCTGGCCACGTTCGAGCAAGCGATCAGCAGGATTAGTCCCGCCATGCCCATCAATACAATCAGTGCCGTCGAGTATTGTTGCCGCAGATCCGAGTAACCATTCGCCGCGGTTTCCACCTCCAGAGTCCGCTTCAAAAACTGCGCGCGGTCGTACGCAGAAACTTTGCCTAGCGCCGGTTCTTGCAGTTCTTCTAAGAGGATCTGGTGGAACAACGGCTGCAGTGAAGCCCTCGCCGACTCCACGGTATACCCGGGTTTGATGCGCGCAAACACATGCAGCCACTGACTGCGCCGGTCCACGAGCGACTCGCCATCGGTCGGCAGCACCGGCAACATCAGGATCGGGATTCGGATGTGCGGGGAACTCGAAGGATCGAGTCCCGCAAAACCCGCGGCCGAGACTCCCACGATTTCCATGGGATAGTTATTGACCAGGATTTTCTTTCCGAGAACGTGTGGATCGCCTCCGAAACGCTCCACCCAGAACCGGTGACTCAACACCATCACTGGATGTCCTCGATAAACGCGATCGTCCGCCTCCGGCGAAAACACCCGTCCGAGCGCAGGTCCGACTCCCAGCGCCTGAAAATAGTTGCCGGAAACCGCTTCCGTGTTCAGTCGCTCCGTGCTGCCATCGATGGTGACCGACTCCGCCGCGTCATACTGGCAAATCACGGACTCCAGTGCTTCCCCCAATAGTTGAAAATCCTGGTACATCGGATACGAAACCGGGCGCGGACCTTCATTGTTGCCGAGGTTCGCGCCGGTGGGCCAGATCATCACCAGCCTCGCTGGATCCTTCACCGGCAGCAGCCGCAGCACGAGCTGATCCAGCAGCGTGAAGACCGCCGTGTTCGCCCCGATGCCCAGCGCCAGCGTCAAAATCGCGATCGTCGCGAACAGCGGATTGCGGCGCAGCTGCCGCGCTCCGTACCGCACATCGCGCCACAAGGTTTCCATCGGGCGAAACGTTTGCTGCTCCCGCCTGTCTGCCTGCAGCAACGCGGCATTTCCAAATTGCCGGCGGGCCGCCGCCGCGGCGTTCTCCAGGCTCATGCCCTTGGCAATAAAGTGATCGGTAAGCAGCCTCAAATGGCTGCGAATCTCGTCGTCCATTTCGTCGTGTTGTCTCGCGAACAAGCCTCGCAACTTTGCCGCGAACGTGCGCAAGCGAGAGTTCATGGCTATCTCTCTCCCTCAAGGCGCAGCACCCGCCCAATCACGCCCGAAATGCGCTCCCAATCTTCCGTCTCGCGCGCCAGTTGTTTCAGACCGCTCTTCGTGATCGAGTAGAACTTCGCCTTGCGATTGTTTTCAGAGGTGCCCCAGTCCGAAGCGATCCAGCCTTGCTGCAGCAGCCGCACCAGCGAGGTGTACACCGTTCCTTCATTGAGCGTGAGCACGTCCTCGCTCAACTGCTCGATGCGCCGCGCAATCCCGAATCCGTGCTGGGGCCCCAGCGCGTGCAGCGTCTTCAGCACCATCAGATCGAGCGTGCCCTGCAATACTTCCGATTTTTTGCTGTCGACTGCCTTTCCTTTGGCCATGCCAAAGAAGCTACCACACCTCATTTGCTATGTCCATAGGAGTGCCGCGCGTTCCCGCATCCGTTCTTGTTGGTCGGATTCGCACAATCTTCCGAGCGCACGTAATTTTGCTCTGTGAACTCTGTGCTCCCAACTTTGTGCCCTCTGTGTTAATCCGTTTCCTCGCTTCCGGACCACGAGTTGGCTGAGCGTACGCCCTCGTTCGCCGGGCGCTGACCTTTTTTTACAATACACTTGGCACGGCGTTCGCTAGTCTGAACGCGGCGACCCTGAATCACGCCGCCACAGCCCTTGGAATTTCGAATACCCTGGAGGAAAGTAATGATCCCGAATCGTTCGCTGCCCACCGACACCCTGCTGCCACACGTTGCTTACCAGAACGTCGGCGAAGCAATCGCCTGGCTAACCAGAACTTTCGGCTTCGCCGAGCACTACCGCTACAGCGATGCCGCCGGTATCAGCGGCGCCCAGATGCACCTCGGCAACGCGTGGATCATGTTGAAGCGGGCGCGAGAGGGCACCTCCACTCCGGCCCAACTCGGCTACGGGACGCAAAGCTTGACCATTTTTGTCGAGGATGTGGATGCTCACTTCGAGAACACAAAAGCGGCCGGAGCTAAAATCGTCGAAGACCTGCAGGAAACCGTATATGGCGAACGCCAATACGGCGTGCAGGACTTTGCCGGCCACCTCTGGCTCTTCTCGCGCCACGCCCGTGATCTGAGCCCGGAAGATTGGGGAGCCACTCTGGCCGAGGGCAAGTCCCGCCGGCGCTTGGCGCTGCTCCGTCGCCCGCGATGGTGCTACCTCGAAATTCCCGCGGTCGACGTGCATCAATCCGCGGCCTTCTACGAGAAGGTATTCGGCTGGAATATCCGCCATCGCGATACCAGCCGTCCCAGCTTCGACGACGCCAGTGGAGACGTGAGCGGTGCGTGGGTCACCGGCCTCAATATCGCCCGCGAGCCCGGTCTGCTGCCCTACATCTGGGTCGACAGTATCGAAGCCACCCTGTCACAGGTTGCCGCACACGGCGGCATAATCGTCGAGGCTTCACGCCCGGACGACCCTGGCAGCACCAGCAGGATTGCGACGTTCCGCGACCCAGCCGGCAACCTCATCGGGCTCTATCAGGAAGAGGCACAGTAATGTGCGGTGTCCCCGTTCAACGCTACCCGGAAGCCGCAACTCCCTCATTAAGAAGCCTTTTGCACCACAGCATGGGTCCGGTTCAGCCCGGCGGCGTCACCTCCGCGAAAGTATTCCTTGACAGGCTTATACCATTATGGTATATGAACAACCTGTATAGCTCTACCTTGGGGTCTCTGCGAGCGCGTACGCATGGTTAAATTCGGCAATATATATAAGGTTCCCGAAGTTAGATTAAGTCATTTAGAATCGACACTTGTGAAAGTGTATCAAAACAAAGGACTTTAACTACCTCTAGAATGAACACTTGCGGAAAAACCCAGGGGGGGTGGGGTAACCAACTAGTTCACAGAGCGTCCTTCATTCACGCGAAAAATAGCTCAGCGCGATGCGTGCCGCCGGTGGTCCAGCTTGTATTCGACCAGCTTCCGGCTCAGCGTGTTGCGATGGATCCCCAGTACATGTGCGGCGCGCGACTGGTTGCCGTCAACCCGGTCCAGTACCCGCTTGATGAATCGTTTCTCAAATTCCCCCACAGCCTCATCGAATAAAATCCCGCGCTCCACCATCCAGCTCACAAGCCCTTCCATCTGATCCTTCACGTCGCCACGCTCCAAAAAATCAAACCCAAGTCCCCAACTTCACCAGCCCTGGTAGCGCCGGCTCGCCCTGATCCTCGAAGGGCATCCTACCGGCTCTTCGGACCCTCTACTTTTCGTCGCTCCCGAAAAAAACCAAAAGTGCTCGTCAGGGGTCGGAGCTTTAGCTCCGACATTCAAAGCCATCAAAAACCGGGCTTTTGCCCCTGAGGGAACTCTTTTCTTCAAGTCAAAACTCTTTCTGACGCCACTTCTAATCCAATTCGTGTCCCACCAGGACGCGGTACGCTTCCCGGTATTTCGCCCGCGTCGACGCCACAACCTCGTCCGGCAACTCCGGCCCCGGCGGGGTCTTCGGCCACTGAATCCGCTCCAGATAATCGCGGACAAATTGTTTGTCGAACGAAGGCTGCGGCCCGCCCGGCTTGTACTGCGCCGCGGGCCAGAACCGCGAAGAGTCCGGCGTAAGGGCTTCGTCGATCCAAATCAGTTGGTCACCGCCGGAAGAATCCTTCAGTAAGCCAAACTCGAATTTCGTATCGGCCAGCAAGATGCCGCGCGGCTCCGCATAGGCGGCCGCGCGCCGGTAAATTTCGATGCTGACCTCGCGCACGCGCTCCGCGAGTTCACGCCCAACCAGCTCGGCCGCTTGCTCGAAAGAAATATTTTCGTCGTGACCGGTTACCGCCTTCGTCGCCGGCGTAAAGATCGGCTCCGGCAACCGGTCCGATTCCCGCAGGCCGGCGGGCAAGGCGATGCCGCAAATCTTCCCGGTCGCTCGATAATCTTTCCACCCCGAACCCGACACGTAGCCGCGCACCACGCACTCGATCGGCAGCGGCCGCGTCTTACGCACTACCATGGAGCGGCCCGTCAGTTCCTCGCGATACGCCGCAAACTCAGGAGGAAATTCCGAAGCGCTCAGCACATGATTCGGAATCACGTCCCTGAGCAAGTCGAACCAGAAAAGAGAAAGCTGCGTAAGCACGCGTCCTTTATCCGGAATTCCCGTGGGCAACACGACATCGAAAGCCGAAAGGCGGTCCGACGCCACGATCAACAGCGTGTCGCCAAGATCGTAGATGTCGCGCACCTTGCCCCGCGCGGCAGGCGAGATGCCCGCAAAATTCGTTTCCCGAACCACACGCATGGTTGCACCAGAAGGCAAAGCAAATTTCCCCTGAAGAAAGTGAAATGCATTCTAGCGCAGCGCGACGCGAAGTCAATGTCACCAGCGTGTGGAAAAAACCGGAAAAGAAAATTCGTCGAGGAAAATACTTGCGGCCCGCGGCTTTTGGATTGAAATATTCCTCGGATTGCGTTACGCCCAATCTTTGTGAGGGACGCAACATCGCCGTGTCTGCTCTCGCCGCTTGTATTTACCGCCGGCTCCCACCGTTCGCAGCGATTGTGCCGCGCACACCCTTCGCACCTGCTCTGTTGGGGCCAACTCTTGTAGGGGCACAGCACCGCTGTGCCCCATCTTGGCCAGACGTCAGCAAACGAAGACGAAAGAGCCGGCAGGATGCCGGCGCTACCAGCCGTAGGCGTTACTCAAAAAAAAGAGGCGAGCCAAAAGCCCGCCTCAGTCCTGAAAACTTACTTAGTAATGTTGCGTTGCGACGTTACGCTGCCGATGCTGCCGCCGCCCGATGCTTCTTCTGCGGCGCTTCGTCGCCTTCCCAGCGCACGCTGACCAGCTTCGACACGCCCGGCTCCTGCATCGTCACACCATACAGCACGCTGCCGGTCTCCATCGTCTTGCGGTTGTGCGTGACGATGATGAACTGCGTCTGGCTGCTCATCTCGCCGACCAGGCGCGTAAAGCGCCCAACGTTCGCTTCGTCCAGCGGCGCGTCGACTTCGTCCAGAATGCAGAACGGACTCGGCTGATACCTGAAAATCGCGATCAGCAGAGCGAGCGCGGTCATGGCCTTCTCCCCGCCCGACAGCAGCAAAATATTCTGCAATCGCTTGCCCGGCGGCGAAGCCACCACATCGATGCCCGCGTCCCCAGAGCTGTCCGGCTCGGTCAAGCGCATCTCCGCCGTCCCGCCGCCGAAAATCGTGTGGAACGCCTCCGAAAAATTATGGTTGATGGCGTTGAACGCGTGCTCGAATTTTTCGCGCGACACGAGATCCAACTCGGTGATGGCCTGCTGCGTATCCGCAATCGACTGCAGTAGGTCGTCGCGTTCTCGCGTCAAGAACGCGAAGCGCTGCTCGCACTCGTTGAACTCCTCGAGTGCCATCATGTTGACCGCGCCCATGGCTTCGACCCGCGACTTCATTTCGCGGTAGTTGGTCTCCGCAATCGCCAGCTCGTCGCCGCTGATAAACGCCGTCTCCGTCGCGATCAAATCCTCGGGCTGCGCGTTCACCTCCGACATGCACGTCTCGCGCAAGTGTTGCCGGTCGGAATCGTTGCGCGCCCGATCCACTTCCGCGTGGCTGCGCTGATCGCGCAGCTCCTGCAGCGACTGCCTTCCGAGACGCAACGCATCTTCCATCTGCGTCACGCGCGTCCGGCCCGACTCCCATTCCGTCTCAAGTTCCCGCTGGCTCGTTTCCAGCCGCAGCTTCTCCGCGCGGAGTCCTTCCAGCTGCTGCGCCAGTTGTTCGCTCTGCGCCGCAAGCGCCGCGGTCTCTTCGCCGATCGAAGTCTCCTGCTGCCGCAAAACAGCCGCTCGCCGATCCATTTCCGCGCGTTCCGTCTGCAAGCGCGCCGCAATCGCTGCCGCCGCAGATAGCCGCTCATTCAGCGCCGCAAGCTCGGCCCGCGCCCCAGCCAGTTCGTTCTGTTCCGACTGGATCGATCCGCGAAGCTGAACCAACTCCTCGGCCAGCCGCGCACTCTCGGCCTCCGCTTCCGCCCGCGTCGTGGTGGCCGCGGCGAGTTGATGCTTCGCGCGTTCCGCCCGCGATCGTGCGTTGTCTACATCCTGCCGGATGTGCGTCAACTCGCTCTGGCAAACCGTCAGCTCCAATCCAAGCCGCGCAAGATCCGCCTGTGACTGCTCGTGACGATGCTTGGCCGCAAACACGTCGTGCTCGGCTGCATGCTGCTTCGCTGAAACTTCTTCAAGCGCTTGCTCTGACGCGTGAAGGTCTCCCGCGAGGGCATCGAGCACAGCACGCGTTTTCTCCGCGCCGAGTTCGAGCGCCGCAACTTCCGCGTCCAAGGCACGCAATTCGCGCTTCATTCCGAGCGGCCCCGCTTCGTCCGCGCGTCCGCCGGTAACCATGCGCCCCTGGTAGCAAGTTCCGTCCGGCGTGACGAAAGCAAATTGCGGATTGTCGCGCGCCAGTCTCTCGGCCGCCGCGCTGTTGTCCGTCAAGTAAGCGGCCTTCAGCCGCGGCAAAAATTGTTTAGCCGCAGCGCCCAGCGGATCGCGGAACTCCACCAACTTATCGAGCCGCGACACCACGCCTTCTTCCGCGCGGAAGTGAATGATCGGCTCGTACTCGTCCAATCGCAGATTCCTCAGCGAATCCACGAAAAAGGTCGCCCGCCCGCCGACTTCCTCGCGCAGCAACGAAACCCCCGCTCGCGCGTGGTCAAACGTTTCCACTACCACGTATTCCAGCTCGTCGCGCAGATACTGCTCGATGGCCGCTTCGTGCTGCTCTCCGACTTCGGCGTAATCCGCGAGCACACCGACGGCGTGAAAATCGTGCCCGCTCCCGCGCTCGTTCGCCGCAAAGAGCTTTTGCACCGCGTCCGCGGTGTACGAGCGATCGTTCAAAACCTGCGTCAACGTCGAGTGCCGCGCTTTGGTCGCCGAAAGGGAATCGCGCAACGTCTCCGCTTCTTTCGCGGCAGACTCGCGGTCCTCACGCAGCCCGGAAATTCGCGCATGCAACGCCGCAGCCTGTTGTTGAAGCGCGGTCAACTCTCCGTTCGCCGCTTCCCAATCGAAAGCCGCTCGCTCCGCACTGTCGCGAATGTGAATTGAAGATTCCAGCAGCGCGGTTTCGTTCGTTTCCAGCTTTTGCAGCGCCGCCGCTTGATGCACCAGCGCCTCTTCCGCCTGCTTCTGCTCGCCGTGCAAGCGCAGCAAGCTGTCGCCGGCCTCGGAAGCGCACTGCCGCAACGCATCAATCCGCACTTCGGATTCGTGAATCTGCGCCGCTCGCGCCTCAGCCTGCACCGCCAAACCATCGACGCGCGCTGTAAGCGTGCCAGACTCCGCGCGCAGTGCAGCCACGGTTTCGACCTGCGCCGAATTCCGCAAGCCCCACTCGGCGGTCTGCGCCGCCGCCTGCGTAATCTCCGCGGCGATCTGCCCGCTGCGTCCGGCAAGTTCCTCGCCGCGCTGCCGGTTGAACGCAATCTTGTTTTCGCTGCGATCCACTTCCAGCGCCGTCAGGTTCAAATGATTCTGATTCTGCCGAATCCCCGCATCCAGCTCGTAAATCCGCTGGTTCAACAGATCCTGCTCGCCCTCCTGCGTCTGAATATTCTGGGCGTGTTGCGCCTCGGCCGCCGACAGTTCCTCCAGCCGCTTGCCGACACGTTCGGCTTCGGCATCCAACTCGCGCGCCTTCCCCGCCAGCATCTGCCGCACGATGCCGCGCATCTGGTCGCGAATTTCGGAATAACGCCGCGCTTTCGCGGCCTGCCGCTTCAGCGAGCCAAGCTGCTTCTCGACCTCGACAACGATGTCGTTGACGCGCGACAAATTCACCTTCGATGATTCGAGCTTCGCTTCCGCCAACCGTTTCTTCGTCTTGAATTTGGTTACGCCCGCAGCTTCTTCGATGATCGCGCGCCGTTCCAGCGGCTTGGTCGAAAGAATCAGCCCGATGCGCCCCTGTTCAATAATGGCGTAAGAGTCCGGCCCCAAGCCGACACCCATGAACATTTCCTGAATGTCGCGCAAGCGCCCAACTCTGCCGTTGATCAAATACTCGCTCTGCCCCGAACGATACAGCCGCCGGCTGATAACCACTTCGCCGGGCTTCGTAGCCAGCGCCAGCTTCTCGGCATTCTTCTTCCGCCGCTTGCCCTTCAGGAAATCCGATTCCGGGACCATCTCCGCAGCAACTTCCGGAATGTCGTCGGTGGCCTGCGCGTCCGCGTGCGGTGTTTCCGCCACGGCCGGAGCATCCAGCGGCAAAATCTCGGTGGTCGGCTCGCTGACACCCGCGGTGGGTTCGTCCGTCAATAAAGGAGTCGCACCGTTGGCAGCTTCCGAAGCCGCCGCCGCTCCTTCCAGCACGAATCGCGCGGCCTCGGCGAGTTCCGCGTCTTCCAGCGTAATCGTCACTTCCGCCAGACCCATCGGCGGCCGCTTGATCGTGCCGTTAAAGATGCAGTCGGCCATGCGCTCCGCGCGCAGGGACTTATGGCTCTGCTCTCCCAGCACCCAGGAGATGGCGTCCACCACGTTGGACTTGCCGCACCCATTTGGGCCGACGATGCAGGTCGTGCCCGTCCCGCTGAACGTCACCACGGTGCGTTCGCAAAAGGATTTGAATCCGATGATTTCCACTTTTCGCAGCTTAAGCAAGGTATCCCCTTTTGTTAGTCCCAGTTGCGTTGCTACTCCCGAGTAGCACAGACTTCAGCCTGTGTTCTGTCGCTGCAAGTTCAAATCCACAGGCTGAAGCCTGTGCCACTGGCCAAATTCAAACAAGATCAGGCCAACCTGCAGCAAACCACGCGAAAAGAGACCACGACGTGTTTTTCGAAGGGAAGGGGCTTGAATCAACCGCCGCGCGGTCGAGGTTACAGTCGGCCGCTGCGTGGTCGCGCTTGTCGAAGACCGTTGCGTGGTCGCCGTCAGCGAATACAACTCGACCGGTTCACGGTCGCCCGTCAAAACGTATGGCAGGTGCTCGATCAGAGGCCCAGCCGCCTGGCGCGCAGAATGGCGGTACGGGGAACGACGGTAACACGATGCGCAAAAGCTGTAAAGACGTACGCTAACCCTTGTGGCCTTTCTTTACACGGCCACAAGCGACGCGAACATAACCACGCTCTGCACCCAAGGGTCGCTCGGGTCTGCATCGCCTGCAGGGCCAGGGTCGCCAGGCCGGATCCCGACCGGCAGTCTCCTCAAGAAAGAGAAAGTCAGGATGGGTGGTCTATTTGTGGGGTTACGCTGTTTGGACCTGGGTGGACCTGCAGGGTTATGCAGACTCCGCGCGACGCTGCACGGGCTGCTCTCCGGGAGCGGGCGCGGATGTGGCTGCATCCTCTTTGGCTTTGGCGCTGGCGACTTTGTTGAGCATGAAGTCCATAATTTTTTCTTCGCGGATATAGCCGACCGGTTCGGTATCGTCCAGGCTACGGACAACCGGCAACCATGCGATGTCATGCTCAATCATGGTTCCGGCGACGACGAAAGGGGAATCCTGGAGAGTGACACAGAGTGGGTCCGGGTGCAGAAAGTCACTCAGTTTGCGCTGGCTCAAGCCCTCGTGCTTGTCCAGCGGAATGAGGGCGATGCGAGCGACCATTTGATAGAGGTCCTTGCGGTCCAGTTTTCCCCACAGACGGTTGTTTTCGCCAAGAACGATGAGCTGTCCGCCGCTACTTTCCCCCAGGTACTTGATCGCATCGCCGAGGCTAGTGTCATTGCGAAGAGTGCGGGCGGGAAGCGGGTCAAGAAAGGAGGCAAGGGGCTCACGATCCAATAAATCCTTGGCCAGAGGCAGGCGACGCCTGAGTTCGTCTGAGTTGCGATTCACAGCGTTGGCCAGCAGTTCCCGCAGCGGCGCGAAAGAACCGGCCATTTCCGAAAAGAGGCTGCTGGTGGCTTGACGCAGACGAACGACGGTCCGCGCGCGAATACTGGTTTGATGCGGGCGGTTCTCGAGCAGGGCGGCGTTGCCAAAAAAGTCGCCCTTGCCGAGGACGGCGACGACTCTTTGCGGATCGTTCGGTGCGTCCGAGACCAAGACTTCGGCCTGCCCTTCCTCGATGACGCTGAAGACCCGAGCCGGGTCTCCTTGCCGTTGAATAAAATCGCCCGGGCGATAGTAGGCGCGAGTGAACGGTTTCGCGGTGGCGCTGTTGCTGTTCAGGAAGCTGAGATCCCGAGGAAAGAGCAAATCCCAGCCCCAGTCCAAGGCGACCTTAAGCCGGCGAGACCACGTCGGCAGCTTGAAGAGGTAGACGCTTCGCCACAGGAACCAGGCGAGAATACCCGAGATATGCATGCCAAACATTTCCGCCACGGCTTGGTAACCGCCGATAGAACAGAGTTCGCCGAGAGCTTTAAAGCTAAACGGCCGAGTTGGCTCACCTTTGAGGACGCGCACCAGGTTGAGGGCCGCTTGGCGGCCCTGACGCTCGGCGAACTGGCCGGTGGTCAAGGACGGCTTGTTATCGTAAGCATTGATGATTAGAGCGCAGTCGCCGAGGGCCCAGGCATTGGTGTGGCCTTGGATTCGCATGTCCGGCTGGGTGAGAATGCGGCCGCGCTCTTTGGGAGCATCGAGGTACTGAACCAGTGGAGAAGTAGCGGTGCCGATGGTGCAGACGATGGTCGCGCCGGTGAGCATTCGCCCATCGCTCAGTTCTACTCCTTCGTGAGTTGCCGCGACGGCGCGGGTATTCAGTACCAGGGTGATGCCGGCCTTCTCCATCCTCTTCCTGGCGAATTCCGCTAGAGTTGGGGCGACTTCGGGCAAGATGTGGTCCTTGGGATGAACCAGCGAGACCACCACGTCTTCCTTGCGAAAGTTATGGTAAAAGCGGGTGCTGCTGCGAACCAGTTCGTTGATTTCTCCGGCGACTTCAACACCGCTGAAGCCCGCTCCCACGATAATGAAGCTGAGATGCCGGCGCCGGCGCTGGGGATCGCTGGTGCCCTCGGCCTGTTCCATTTGACTGACAACGTGCTGGCGCACGTCTATGGCATCGCGCATAACCTTGAAGGCGAAGGCATGCTCGGTCATCCCCGGGATGATGCTCAAGTTGCTTTCGGCGCCGCAGGCGATCACCACGTGATCGTAGTGCAAATGATTGAGCTCGCCGCTGCCGTCGTCGAAAACTATCTCGGAAGCAGCAAGATCGATTCTCTGGATGCGCTCCGTGCGGCAGCCAACCTTGGGGAGCATCTGCCGGAGAGGAGTGGCCGCTGCGTCGACGTTGATGGAGGCCCCGGCCACGTCCGCCAGGAGAGGGTGGAACACCATGTGGTTCTCGGAGCTAAAAAGGAGAATCTCACACTGGGACGTGGAAAGCTTGCCGCGCAAGGTCCTTGCGAACTGCACGGCGGCAAATCCGCCTCCGACGATGACGACTCGTGTAGGTGTCATTGCTTGTGTTCCCGGTTGAGAGGCTTTAGCATCCCGTTGCTTTTGATGCGCTCAAGAGTACTGCGGGTGAAAGAAAAATACCGGCTCGGCAGCAAAGCAAGATAACTGCGCTTCCGCCAGTCGAGTGCCCGGTTGGTCAGATTTACCACGCAGGCTTCTTTCTGGCCTCCGCTCTCAACTACACGGTCGCAGCACACTATGGCTGGCGCGCCATGTTCTGGTGCGGCCTGACGCCTGTCGTGGTGGCCTGCATGGTTTTGTTGCGCGTGAAGGAGGCCGAGCGCTGGCAACAAAAAAAAGCCAAGGCGAAAGCCGCCGATGAACTTTCTTCTCTGCGCCTGATCTTCAGTCCTCCTTACACGCGGCGTACGTGGGTCAATACCGTCTTGCTGGCCTCGGCCATCTGCGGCCTGTGGACGGCTGCCGTTTATACTCCAACGGCAATCATCACCCTGGTATCCGGATTCCAACGCAAATAACGCTGAATGAGGGTGTTGTCGGCGTTGCGGCCATTCACGCCGCAGCGTCCTAATGTCCGCGAAAGCATTGGGTTCGTTCCGTAAATTGATGGCGCTGTTGTAGCCGGTGCTGCTCTAGGCCTGTGCCCTCCACTTCAGGAACCTATCGATGGAACAAAAGCGGCCAGTGTCATAACGAAGCTGCCAGTAATCCTCATAGAGTTCAAGGAATTCGCGGCGGCTGCTCGACATATTCCAAAGGGCGACGGCTCGCTTCGCAATGAGCCGCAATTGGCGCGCTGACCACTGGGGCACCGCGAACATCTCCAGGAAAGTGAAGACAAGAGCGCAGTGGGTCTTCTGTGGCCGCTTTCCCTTCTTGGTGTGGCGCGAACGGTGTGTCTTTGACGGTGAGATCATTTTCGAAATTCCTCTCTGCGAATAAAAGTTAGGCTTCCGACAAGACTCGCCAGGCATTGCGCACCCGACCGGACGGATAAGGGGCGAGGGTGGTCTGCGCGCTCCAAAAAGGGGAAAGTTGTTGCGCAATCCGCGCCCGGGTGATTCTGGTATCCATGGGGCAAGAGACGCAGCGCCGCACCCAGCGGGCGTGATCCGTTCGACTGGTCTCGTCGCGACGTCGTCCAGTTTTCGCTGGAAAAGCTAGCTTTCGGATTGACCCTTGCGCTTTTCTTGCAAACGCTCGAGTTCTTTCATTGTCAAAAAAAGTTGACGGTTGATCGCACTTTGGAATCGCAGGACGAGATTGACGCCGTCGACATGGATGGCTCCTCCACCCGCATAGACACCCTCATACGCCAATAGAATGGACAGCCGTATGTACTCTGTAGCGATTTTCTCGGTGAGAAGTTTTTCCAAATACCCCACGGGTTCGTAGTGCTCGAAGAGGCCCTGATAGAGGTCATTGTACTTCATCCACAACTTGTCGCCCTCCGGTCCGACCGGAATCGGTTGGCGAGCGAAAAACCCATGCTTGCGCGCATTTTGGCTGCTTGTTTGCTTGCCTTCTGGCGTCCTGGGCCCACTGGAAAGTTGGGCGTTGGAGCGGTTCGCGGCAAGTTTTTGCGGCGACACCGCCTTCGCTTGCGTGTTTTCAGGTTCCTCGGGAGAGGCTCCGGATATTGGCTCGGTGGCCTTGCCGGTGGGGTCTTCCTCCATGAGTTGTATTTCAGGTATATTCGTTACTTGATCGCTAGACATGTTGGCGTACTCCTCTAATCAGGCCACTCTGTGACCGTCAATAGAGGGTCCGATAGTCAATTTATTGGAGCACTGTCGTCCCTAGGGTATTGGGAGCAACGACAGTGGTGCGGCGAAGGTTGTGAGGAACGGGCGGAATGGCACTCGGGAAGGTTTTCGGAGGAGAGGTTGGAGCGCTGGAGGGAGTATTCCCCGGGAGGCACAAGTGCCATTTTGCTCCCCGGGGAAAGGACGTTACTAGTTGCCGACAGCGGGGAGGTTATCCTGCTCCCATGCAAACACCAAGATCCATTCGCCGCTAGGGAGTATGCCCCGCCATTCGTGGCAGGCTTTGGCGATCTCCAGTGCCAGATCCGGATCTGCAGCACTGATGGGGTAAGTGTAGAGCGGGGCTCCGGTTACGTCGGGCGTCGCCCAAATGAACAACCCCGAACCATCATCGGCGTGGAACTTCAGATGCTCCGCGATGGCGCGCTCGACAAGTTCGTCGATGGTTGTGGGCTGTGTTTCGGGCGTGGGCGCTACCAAACCCCTTACAACGGTATAATTCGTATTCATAAGTGTTTCCTACATGGACAGATTTGAATTTGCCCGTCCGGCTGCTCGAGCAGATGGGAGGGCTCCTGTCAACCATCTAATACCGCGCTTTTTGCAAAAGCAGAGAAAATGCCTGTGGGTTTGCCTGGCAGACAGGTAAATGGGTTCCGGGCACCCCATGGGTTGCCGATTTCGAGACGCGATCGAGTCGACGCTGCCTCTCGTTCCCTTCGATCTGCACGCTTCGGGAGATCTGCGCCAGCCCATCAACCTGACCGGTGCCTAGGCGAGGGAGAACCGGGCGGCACAGCTTGCCATGCCAATCTCCGTCATACCGTAGCGCTCCAGCAGCGTGTGGCCGCTGATTTCCTTCCAACGGTGGAGCGTGGTCACCGGCAGTGCTGCCGAGCCGGACACCCTTGGGCTGGCTCGTCGTGCCGCTGGTGTAGAGAATCATGGCGCGCCGCTGGTTGAATTCGTTGCCTACGTTCGGGGCGATATCCGGCAATTCTGCTGACTGGCGAACGGGAATGTTCATACCAAAATGCGCGGATGCCCCGGGCACGAACATCGACATCCTCAAGACCGGCGGCCACAAGGTATCCGCGCTGGAGATTGAGGAAGCGTTGCGCGAACATCCCGCCGTGGCCGAGTGTGCCGTGGTCGGCCTGCCCGATCCAGAGTGGGGCGAGTGCGTCGCTGCGGCCGTGGTGCTGAATGACGGCGATGCCCTCGATCTGCCGTCCCTTCGCATCTGGGCCAAGGAGTTGCTTGCGGCTTACAAAGTGCCTTCGCGGCTTCTGGTGCTGGATACGCTTCCGCGCAATGCAATGGGAAAGGTAATGAAGCCCGCGGTCGCGGCGCTGTTTGAAACCGCGGGCGTCGACGATTCCACGTCTAGGGGGCGCCATGGCCAATGAAGCAGCGACCCGCCCACTACCCGCAATTCACACCAAACTTTCACGCCAGCAAATCACTGGATTCTGGGGCGCATGGGCCGGTTGGACGCTGGACGGCATGGATTCGGTGATCTATGCATTCGTCCTCAGCCCTGCACTCACAGAGCTGCTTCCGAAGTCGGGGTTCCAGGCCACTCCGGCCAGTGTGGGGTTTGCGGGATCGACGTTGTTCGCACTCTTCCTGGTCGGATGGGGACTGTCGTTGATTTGGGGGCCGATTGCCGACAAGTTTGGCCGCACCCGGGTACTCGCTGCCACCATCTTCGTTTATGCCATCTTTACGGGAGCTGCTGCTTTGTCGCAGACGGTGTGGCAGTTGGGATTGTTCCGGTTGTTGGCGGGCATCGGAATTGGCGGCGAATGGGCGCTGGCGGGTACATAGATCGCCGAAGCGTGGCCGGAAGACCGCCGCAAGATGGGCGCCGGATATCTGCAGACTGGTTATTAGGCATGTGCCTCCGCCCCGTCAGGGGACACTTGTCCGGTGCGTGCGGTCGCCGCGAACCTTAGGTTCAAGCCGTTTGGTTCAGGAGGCCACAGGATCAACAACTCCAGGGTTGAGCCGCGCGCAATTATTTTGTGGCTGGCTCGGCGGTTCGCTTCGTCTCGTCGCCCTTCAAATATTTGTCATACCAGGCGAGGATGCGGTTCAGGCGGTCGAGCAAATGCTTCTCTTCATGGAAGCCGTGGGGCTCGCGTGGATAAACCACCAGCTCCGCCTCGACGCCATAGCGCTTCAGCCCTCGATACAGTTCCTGGCTCTGTCCCAAAGGATCGATCGTGTCCGCGTCGCCTTGCAGCACCAGCGTCGGCGTCTTGGCATTCTTCATGTGGATGAAAGGCGAACTGTTCAGAAACCCCTCGGGCTTTTCCCACGGCGTGCCGTAAAACCACTCGTCGCCCGCGGGATGATCTTCCATGCCGAATTCGGAAATCAAATTCGCCATGCCTGCGCCGGAGACCGCCACCTTGAATTCATCGGTCTGCGTAATGGCCCACTCGGCCATGTAGCCGCCGTACGACCAGCCGCCAATCCCCAGGCGAGCCGGGTCGGCGATCCCGCGATCCACCAGATCCTTCACGCCGGCCATCACATCCTTGAAGTCTCCGCCGCCCCAATCGCCGCGATTCGACTCCACAAATTTCTGCCCGTAGCCCACCGATCCGCGAATGTTGGGATAGAACACCGCATAGCCGTGCGTCGCCAGCAGTTGTCCCCAAGTTTCGATCGAATCCGACCAGCGCCCCGTCGGCCCGCCATGAATCAGCGCGATCATCGGCAGCTTTGCTTTTGGATCCGCTCCTTGCGGTCGCAAGAGCGCTGCCTCGATTTCCGTGCCGTCGAACGACTTGTATTTGTAATATTCCAGCGCGCTCAGCGTGAACTGCTTCCACGAATGGTTCAGGTGAGAGATCTGTCGTGGCGCACTTTTCTGATCCCACAACCAAACTTCCGGCGGGTGCGTCGCCGTCTGCGAAACAAACGCGATCTCGTCACCGGAGCCGAGCGCGACGCTGCCGGTCGGCACCGGCGCCGCCGCCAAGTCCAGCTTCGCCCCTTGTCCGGAATATTTCAGGAACAGGCTGCCGAAACCGTTCGCCGCCACCATCACAATCGAGCCATCCTTTAGCCAGTGATAATCCTCCACCGGGCGGTCCAGGCTCGCACCGGTCAGATTTCGAGCTGCGTGTCCACCTACCGCCAGGAGTAGCAGGTCGTGCGGATCGGGACCATCCTCGCGCGAGCCTACGTAACTCACCGTGTTACCGTTGGGCGAAACGCGCAGCTCCCCGAACGGACCTCGCGGCGCGATCAAGAGCCTCGTGCTCCCATCAGAGACCTGCACGCTGAAAATGCGTTCGGTGTTTTCGTCCGACTGTGGCCGGTCGGTAGCCTTCACGATCAATTGGTTTCCACTCGGCAACCAAACGGCCTCCTGCACCTCCCAAGTCGGCTTGGTAAGCGCCCGCGTTTCTCCCGCGGCCACATCCAGCAGCCACAACCGCGCGCGCTTGGCTTCCTTGTCCACAACATGCGCGTCATCCTTGTCCTTTTCCTTCTTTTCTTCCGCGTCCGTCTTGGCGTCCGGAGCAATAAAGGCAATCTGCTTTCCGTCCGGCGACCATTCGAAACTCTTGATCCCGCGTTTGCCTTTGGTCAGCGAAATTCCTTCGCCCATAACCCCGCGCATCAGGTAAATCTGCTGCTCGTCGCCGCGATCCGACAGAAACGCGAGCTGCTTCCCATCAGGCGACCACCGTGGCGAACTCTCTGACTTTGCGGAAAACGTAAATTGACGCACCCCGCTGGTCTGCGCGTCGTGCACCCAAATGTGGCGCGCCCGCCCAGTACCCTTCGCGGGCTCGGTGACCACAAAGGCCAGGCGCGTCCCGTCCTGGGAATACTGCAAATCCGCAATGGAGCGCAAGTTCAGCGACGCCTCGGGCGTCAGCATTTTGCCTTTATCCGCCGCCGCGTCGTTCTGTCCGTGCGCACACCGCGCAAGGAGAGCTGTCACCAGCAAGAGTTGCCCGCAAGTCCTTAAGAAAGAACGCCAACTCGCATGACTTGGAAAAATCATAGTGAAGACCAGCTCCTATCGAATCGCAAAGTGACTCGCAACTCTATGAGGCTCCGCGCGGTTCGTCAACAGCGTGTAATCTCACTTTATCCCCGGCGAAATTTGCTTCGCGCAGCAAAAAATCAGCAGCACAGTACCGGGACTGTCCATTCCATGCCCGGAAACTGTCCTCCGTACAAGTTGTTGCTTAGCCCATTCGAAACTAGCATTCGCGCACCCTGGCCCTTGTCCGCGCCAGCTTTGCTTGCGCAGCGAATCGAACCCGCGCTCCGCCGCAAAAAACAAAAATTAAACCAAGAAAGAAGATCCACGTTGAATTCTTTCAGCGCGAACCGAGGCGCTGTCCTCGCGTTCCTCTTCGCTCTTGTCGCCGGGTGCATCTGGGCTTCCGGCTGCTCCGGCGTTGTCTCCCCCGCCGCGAATTCCAGTCCCGACTCGCAATCCGCCTCCGCAGCGCTCGTCGTCACTCCCACCAGCGTTTCGGTTGCCGCGGTCGTCGGGAATACCGGCTCGCAAACCGTAACGGCCACCAATATTGGCACGGGCAGCGTCGCGATCAACCAAGTCTCCGTAACCGGCGCGGGCTTCAGCGCGACGGGTCTTTCCGTTCCCGCCAACGTGGGCCCCGGTGCGAGTCAAAGTTTTCAGGTGGCCTTCGCGGCCACCACCCCTGGCACGGCCACGGGTCGCCTATCCCTCATGACGAGCGCCGGTTCCGCTCCCGTCTTCGTGCCGTTCAGCGCAACCGCCACGGCAGGCTCTTCGACTCCGACTCCAACTCCCGCGCCCGCTCCTCCTACCCCGACGCCGACTCCAGCTCCTGCCCCGACACCAACTCCGACTCCGACTCCAGCCCCAACGCCAACTCCAGCCCCAACTCCCGCGCCGATCGTAACCTCGGTCACCGTGTCTCCGTCCTCCGCTTCCGTCACAACCGGCGGCACGCTCCAATTCTCCGCCACCGTGCAAGGCGCCGTGACCAACACGTCCGTCACTTGGGTCGCGCTGCTCGGCACCATCTCTTCGACCGGGGCGTACGTCGCTCCCTCAACCGCCGGCACCGATACCGTGACCGCAACCAGCGTTGCCGACACCACGAAATCGGCCACCGCCACCATTACGGTTTCTGCCCCCGTGGCCTCCGGCGCTCTCCCTGCGTTCCCCGGCGCGCAGGGCGGAGGCGCAGCGTCGGCCGGCGGACGCGGCGGCCAAGTCTATGAAGTCACCAATCTCAACGATTCCGGCGAAGGCTCGCTCCGCGCCTGCACCTTCGCCACCGGTCCGCGCACGTGCGTCTTCCGCGTTGCGGGAATCATTACTCCGTCCGAGAGATTCACGATTGCGAGTCCATATCTCACCGTCGCGTGCCAAACCGCTCCCGGCGAGGTCATCATCGGTGGCCCCAACATCGCCAACCAATCCTTGTATATCGCCACACACGACGTCACTGTGCGCTACTGCACCTTCAGCGCCGACAACATCAATATCCCCGCGGGCCCCGACACCGGTACCGTGAACCTGGAAATCGCCAACGGCGATAACTACAACATCATTCTCGACCACATCACCACCCGCTGGGCCGGCAACAAGCTCTGGATCACGCGTAGTGTCTGTGCCCCGCGAAGCCCGCGCCATATGTGCGTCTTAACCTGAGGCCTCGGTTCGTCGAGGATGGCGTTTCTTAATTTCGGTTTTCTTGAATTTTCCTCGCAAAATGCCGCCAAATTTGATTTTTCCCCCAAAATCTGCTATAATTACTAACGGCGATTCATACAGTAACCCCACCGGACCGTCCAGTGGGGGCTAACTTTCTCGGAGGCGAACCCTTGAAAATCAACACCCAAGCAGTGGAATACCGCGATGGCGACGCCGGCCTCACCGGCCTGTTCGTGTGGGATGACACAATCAACCGCAGGCGTCCAGGCGCGATGGTCGTCCACGGCGGCGCGGGTTTGGACGACCACGCGAAAGGCCGCGCCCGGCGCCTGGCGGAGCTAGGCTACGTCGCCTTTGCCTGCGACATGTATGGCCACGGAGTGGCCGGTGATCGCCAGCGCGTCATGGCCCGCATCACCGAGTTGCGTAGTGATCCCGCAAAGCTCGTCCAGCGCGCCGCCGCGGGAATCGAGGTATTGCGCTCGCACCCTCTGGTCGATGGCCGCATCGCGGCGGTCGGCTATTGCTTCGGCGGAATGACCGTCCTCGAACTCGCCAGAAGCGGCGCGGACTTGATGGGAGTAGTGAGCGTCCACGGCAGCATGGACACCTTGCGCCTCTCCCAACCCCGCGCCGTGAAGGCCAAGATCCTGGTTTGTCACGGTGCCCTGGACCCCCACGTCCCGATGACCCACGTGAACGCCTTCGTCGAAGAGATGAAGACCGGCGGCGCCGATTGGCAGTTGCTCGTCTACGGCAACGCCATGCACGGCTTCACTCACGAAAGCGGGCCCAAGCTACCCGGCGTCGAATATCACGCTCTGAGCGACGCGCGCTCGTCGCAGGCAATCCAAAGTTTCTTCTCCGAGCTATTTGCCGCTCCATAAGGCGAAACACATTGAGCCGTGACGGGCCTGGAAAGAATCCCCAAAGGCGCCTTTTCGCAGCCGATCGAAAAAAAATGGCCGCCGAAGGATACGGCGGCCACTTCCATTGCTCTTGTACTGGCGCTTACATCTTCACGGTCGAGCTATGGCTCGCGATGCACTGCCACTTGCCATCGCTCATCTTCATCCAGGTATCGGTAAAGCGCTCGTTGACATCCATAGGCTTTCCCGTGGCGTCGGTGCCCTTGGCCTTGAAGCCGCCGACTGCGATGGCCGTATTGCCAAACGCTGTCACTTTCACGTCGATGTAATCCACGCTGGCGTATTTCGTCGCCTTGGCGGTCGCCAGCGACTCGGCCTTGTCAGTGACTTTCCCGTCGCTATTGGTGCTGACGAATTTTTCCGCCAGCACCGGCGCCACCAGGTCAGGATTATTCGTCTTTTGTGAGTGCAGCCACTCCTGTTCGAGCGCAGCCACATTCTTCTCCGTCGCGCCGGTTGCTTGCGCCCGTGAAAGCGCAGCGCTCCCCAGCGAAAACAGAGCCATCACACACACTATGCAAATTCTCTTCATGGACTCTCCTTGTTTGTGCAACTTTGTTGCGCAACTTTGCGAAATAGCTTTCGGGTTCTTGCGTTCTACACGCAAGCGAATCCGATGCCCGGGGCCCGGCAAATCAAAACAAATAATCCAACGCTGAAATGAAGGGGACCTTGCAGGACCAACGGCTTGGCACCAGCCGTTCTGCACTTTGTACGCCGGACGATATGCTGGAATCTGTCCGAAGTCAATTTTGCTTCCGTATTTCCACTGCGCGAAACTCGTCGCCTACCCCGCCTATAGCTCGACCGCTTTCAATCCTAATTCCTGTTCGAACGCCTCGTAGTCCCGATCCCGATGCAGCAGCACATGCTTTTCCCGCAAGCAAAATGTCGCGATAAGGCAGTCGATCGTCTTCCGGACCGTAAGTCCTCGTTGCCTCAGCTTCCGGAAATTCTGGGCAGCCGCCACCGCCAGGTCCACGCTTCCAGTCTCGAATATCTCGAACTGGCCCAGTTCCTTAAGCACGCTGGCGAACGTCGCTTCCTCCCGCACGCCCTGCAACACTTCGCACAAAATCAGATCGGTCAACCCGAGTCGTTGACGATCCATCTCCCGATACAACCAGTCCACCTGAGGATTTTGTTTTCCGCGAAGGTAGTCTACCCACACCGTTGTATCGACGATCACCACGGCAAGAGTTATTCCGAGACGCGTCCGAGGCGCGACTCTTCAAGATCGCCCTGCCAATCGACCTTTCCGCGCAACCGCCGCATTCCCGCCTGCGATTTCGTCTGAATCAACAACCGCAACGCTGCTTCCACCGTCGCCCGTTTAGTCCGACAGCGGCAACTGCGCATCGCCTCTGCCATTAATCGGTCATCGATCTCGATGTTGGTTCGCATATGTGCCTCGCACGCTGATGTGTAAATATCTCATTTTTATGTGTACCCGTCAATGGCGGAAAACCCCAGTGCTGTGCACCAATCGTTCGAATGATTACCTACAAAGATACAATCTGATAAGAGATAACTTTTATGGTATTCTTTATCGCGTATCCTCAAGTACGGCCACGCCGAAAGATGCTTTCCGCGCAGCCCTATACGCGTCCACGAAATGACCGCTCTGTGTTTTCATCAACTTACCAACTCCTTTTCCCGCAACCCCTTTCCTTTGAGAATCATACAAATGCCCCGGAGGTGTGCGGTGTCAGGAGCGAATATCAGGCGAAGATCAAACACCTAAGTCCTTTAGAATCCGCACTTACGAAAAATGGCGGGGGGAGGAAGTTGATCGGTTAACCTCCCGTCT
>Ga0187855_10001118_pt1 | contig 21847 bp, 19 predicted proteins | sample June2016WEW_8_10_2_FD_132969 | JGI IMG/M metagenome (GOLD analysis project Ga0187855, IMG submission 132969) | Peatland microbial communities from SPRUCE experiment site at the Marcell Experimental Forest, Minnesota, USA - June2016WEW_8_10 | ecosystem: Environmental > Terrestrial > Soil >...
CTCAACCAGGGTGAATCTGGGGCTTTTCCAGCACGACGTCAATGTCATTTGGGACCTGGCGCCGCACGACCTGTATATCATGGATTATCTGATTAAGAAGAAGCCGGAAGCTCTGACGGCTACGGGGCAGGTGCACCTGAACGGCGTGGAAGATCTGGCATATATTACAATCCACTTCGCCGATCGTATGATCGCCCATATCAACGTGAACTGGCTTTCCCCGGTCAAGATTCGGACGACTCTGATCGGGGGGGAAAAGAAGATGGTGGTGTGGAACGACCTGGAAGCGGATGAGAAGATCAAAACGTACGACAAAGGCGTCAACATCACGAGTGGCGACAACATCTATGACGTGCTGGTGAGCTACCGTACGGGAGACATGTGGGCGCCGAAAATCGAGCAGACAGAGGCGCTGGCGGAAGAGGCCCGGTACTTTGCAGAATGCATCACCAGGAACGAAAGGCCCTTCAACGACGGGCTGGCGGGCTGGCGGGTAGTGAAGATGCTCGAAGCGGCCGACCGGTCCGTGAAGGACCGCGGCAGACCGGTTGACCTATGAACGAGTACCGGTGCATCGCGGACGACGTCACGCTGGGAAAGAACGTAAAGTTGTCGAAATTCATTAATCTGTACGGCTGCGAGGTCGGGGATGACACGAAGATCGGCGCGTTCGTAGAAATTCAAAAGAATGCAAGAATCGGAAAACGGTGCAAGATTTCCAGCCACACGTTTATCTGTGAAGGGGTCACGATTGAAGACGAGGTCTTTATCGGGCATGGCGTGACCTTCATCAACGACACTTACCCGAAGGCCGCGACCGCGGAAGGACAGTTACAGACTGAAGCAGACTGGCAGGTGGAAACCACTCTGATCAAGAAGGGAGCATCGATCGGATCCGGGTCCACCATTTTATCGAAAGTGACCATTGGCGAAAATGCAATTGTGGGCGCCGGCAGTGTCGTTACCAGGAATGTTCCCGCGAAAGTTATCGTAGCGGGAAATCCGGCGCGCCAGCTAAAAGACATTAAAGCCAAATCAATCGGAGGCGAAAAATGACACGTACAACGGCAATTCCGTTTTTAGATCTTGTTACCGTCCACGAGGAGCTGCGGGAAGAGCTCGTCAGCGTATTCGGCGCCGCTTTGGAAACCGGGGCATTTGTCGGCGGCCCGATGGTGGAGGAGTTTGAACGCGACTTCGCGAAATACTGTGGCACGCAGCACTGCGTCGGCGTTGGCAGTGGTACGGATGCGCTGAGGTTCGCTCTGGTAGCGGCGGGTATTGAGCAGGGCGACATTGTCATAACGGTACCAAACACGTTCATTGCAACCACGGAGACAATATCCCAGGCGGGCGCACGCCCGGCTTTTGTGGACGTCGACGCGCGCACGTACAACATGGACCCGGAGAAACTTCGGCAGTACCTGGAGTCCGAGTGCACGATCGACGATCGCGGGCGGCCGATCGACAGGGCCACTGGGAGCCGCGTGACGGCTGTCGTGCCTGTACACCTGTATGGGCAGATGTGCGACATGGATGCCATTCTGGAGGTGGCCGAGCTTTTCAACCTGGCGGTGATCGAAGATGCCTGCCAGGCGCATGGGGCGGAATACTTTTCCGCGAAGGAGAACCGCTGGCGGACGGCAGGATCAATGGGACGCGCCGCCGCGTTCAGTTTCTACCCGGGAAAGAACCTGGGCGCATGCGGGGAAGCGGGGGCCATCACGACCAACGATGGGGATCTCGCCCGGAGAGCCCGCATGTTGCGCGACCACGGTCAAGCTCGCAAGTACTATCACGACACGGAAGGCTATAATGGGCGCTTGGATGCGATCCAGGCCGGAATTTTGCGCGTGAAACTCAGGCACCTGACGAAGTGGAACGCCGGCCGCCGCCGAGCCGCAGCCCGATACCGAGACCTGTTTGCAGAGGCCCAGGCCAGCGAGTTTCCACCGTTTGAACCCGATTGGGCAAAAAGTATTTACCACCTGTTCGTGATCCGCGTGCCCTACCGGGACGTTCTCATCCGGCAACTGGCGGACGCGAACATCGGCACGGGAATCCACTATCCAGTTCCCCTTCATTTACAGAAAGCGTACGAATGCCTCGGTCACGAAGCCGGCGACTACCCGGTGGCGGAATCACTGGCGCCAGAGATCCTGAGCCTGCCTATGTTCCCACAGTTGGAGTATGCGCAGCAGGTCCGCGTCGTCAAAACGATCCAGGAGTTCGCTGCCGAAATCACTCCAGCGGAGCACAGCTTCAAATATGCGGGGGGCGCGGTCTAAGCAAGGCTGATGGCCCGGTTTTGAAAAGACCCAGCAAGACCCTCTCCATGGATTTCCGATGAACACCCTTGTGACGGGCGCAGCCGGGTTTATTGGCAGCAATCTTGTTGACCGCCTCCTCGCGGCGGGTCATTACGTAACAGGAGTGGACAATTTCTCGACCGGGCAGCATTACTTTCTTGACCAAGCGCGCGCGCATCCCAACTTTCGTCTCGAACGCGGCGACATTCTGAATAAAGAACTGCTGATATCATGCATGCGGGACGTGCAATTGGTCTTGCACATGGCGGCGAACGCCGACGTACGATTTGGCCTGGATCACCCTACGAAGGACTTCCAACAGAACGCTCAGGGGACTCTGAACGTGCTAGAGGCGATGCGGATCTGCAAAGTTCCAACCATTGCATTTGCCTCCACCGGGTCCGTTTATGGAGAAGCATCGGTGATACCGACTCCGGAAAACCATCCCTTTCCGGTTCAGACGTCACTCTACGGCGCGTCAAAATTGGCGGCCGAGGGCCTGATCCAAGGGTACTCGGAGGGGTTTGGAATTCGTGCGTATATTTTTCGCTTCGTATCGATCTTAGGCGAACGTTACACTCACGGCCACGTAATCGACTTTTATCGCCAACTGGCCGAACATCCAGGGTCACTGAACGTCTTGGGTGATGGAACGCAGAGGAAATCGTATTTGTATGTTCACGACTGCGTCGCAGCGATCCTTGCAGCTCTGGACCAAGATCGACAAGGCGTAAACATCTTCAATCTAGGCACAGACGAATACTGCCAAGTCAACGACTCGATTGGCTGGATCTGTGAGGAACTCGGCTGCGCGCCAAACGTGCACTACAGTGGTGGTTCACGCGGCTGGATTGGCGACAGTCCGTTTATTTTCCTTGACTGCTCCCGGATCCGCGGGTTGGGTTGGCAGCCTCGGCTGACTATCAGGGAATCGATAGTACAGACCGTTCGCTACCTACGCGACCATGCGCACAGGATCGAGTCGGCATTGGCGTCATTCTAGAAGAGTGCTTGAATCGCTTCTGCCAATAAAGCAGGGCCCTCGATAGCCGTTAGAGATTAGCTGGAAACGGCGTAATCGCGGGCTGCGGAAGCGTTGGTCTTGGCAAAGTGTCCGCGGGTGTTGGCGAGGATGCGCCCACCTCTGCATCTTCGCCTGCAAGAGAGGTTGTATCAGCCTGACCCGGAGAAAGTGGGAGAGGCTGCTCAGCGCGGTTTGGGGTCCACGGGAGGCGTTGGCCCCGCGCCGTATCTACCTTCAAAAGATCGACGTTTGACCACTGCGCCGGGTGATGCCGGCGGACTGTCGATTAGATCGGTGACTGTTGAGATGAGGGTACTTGCTGTTATAGCGAGCTACGGCACGGCTAACGATGAATATCTTAAGCGTCTTGTCGAAGAATACCAGTCCATGTCCCTTGACATCCACTTGGTGGTTCTTTCGAATCTTCGCAAAAGCGTGGCTGCCGGCGTCGAAGTTATCACGCTTCCACGGTACTGGAATCGATGGATGGGCCGTGGGTCTTCCAAGGTGAGACGAAACTTGTGGCTGCTACGGAAGGAATACGGATACTGTCCGTACCCTGATTTACCTTTCGCGCACAGGCAAATCTTTGCAGACCGGTTAGATGATTACGACCTCTTTCTGTATTCCGAGGACGACACGCTGGTGAGCGAGAGGAACTTGCGGGCGTTTCTGGCGGCTGCGGCGGTGCTGCCAGCCAACGAGATTCCGGGGTTCCTCCGTTTTGAGCGGGGTCGGGACGGAACATTGAATTACCCCGAGGTCCATGGACACTTTCATTGGGAGGTATCGAGCGTTCGTAAGCGCGGTGGACACACGTTTGCATTTTTCACAAATGAGCATGCTGCGTGCTATGTCGTCACGCGCGAGCAACTGCGGCGGGCGATTGACTCGGGCGGCTTTCTGGTTGATCCACACGGCGGCAAGTACGACTTGCGATGCACCGCCGGAACCGATGTATACACGCAGTGCGGGATGCAGAAGCTGCTTTGTATCTCGGAGCTTGACGAATTCCTGATTCATCACCTGCCAAACAACTATATCGGCACGACTTTTGGCGTGAATGATCGAGAGCTGCGCAGGCAGGTAGATCGGCTGCTAGGGATCGGCACAGATGGGAAGCAGTGCGCGCCGCTGCTGGAAACAGAAACGAAATTGCCGGACCGGGAGTTTTCCAAGGGCTATTACGAACCGGTTCGGCCGGAATTGATGTCGGAGTTGCCGAGTGGCGCACGGACGGTACTCTCGGTCGGCAGTGGGTGGGGCGCCGTGGAATTCTGTCTGGCCGCAAAGGGACTGCGGGTTTCCGCGGTGCCGTTGGATGCGGTTATTTCGGGAGCCGCGGAAGCGGACGGCGTCGAAATCATCAACGGCGGGTTCGAACAGGCTCGATTGACGCTGGCGGGCAGACAGTTTGACTGTCTGCTTTTGTCAAACGTGTTGCATCTGGTTCCCAACCCGGTGGAGTTCCTATCTTCATTAGCTAGCTTGTTGTCGCCCGGGGGCGTAGCCGTTGCGGTCGTACCGAATACGAGCCGGCTTGAACCGAACCTGAGGGCCATGAGAGGCGTATGTTTCGACGATCCGGAGATGTACCGGACGAGCGGAGTTCAGCACACATCCCGGGAGACCGTACGCAGTTGGTTTGGATCCGCCGGTTTTCGCGTACAGAAACTGAAACAGATACTCCGGCCTCGCGCCAAGAAGGTCGGGCGTCTGGCGAAGGGCATGATGGATACCTGGCTGGCGTATGAGTTCATCGTCGTCGGCAGGAAGGTTGTCGCGGGAAGAGAAGAACCAGTCGAACAGACGCTGTGCGGTGCGGTGGCGGCGGCATCCGGAGGACCGAGCTCGCCCTTGGCATCGTTGGTGAAGGCTTTTAGTGTTCTTCTGCCAACCAAACAGGAAAGCTCAACAACCGAGTGAGGCTAGCTGGAAAGGGCGTGATCGTAACAGGCGCAAGCGTCGGCCTTGGCAAAGCCATAGCACGCGCGTGCCTGCAAGAAGGCGCTCACGTTTGCATCTGCGCCCGGGACAGCGACACGCTCGAAGAGACGCGCGAAGAATTGCTCAACGAGATTGGCGAGCCGCGAGTCTTCGTCATGCAAATCGATGTATCGGACCCTGCCGCGGCCAATGCGCTTGTCGAGTTCGCCTCACACGAATTGCCGGATTTGCTGGGGATAGTGAACAACGCCGGCGTACAGGGTCCGAAGGACCTATTGGAAGACGTCGATGCAACAGAGTGGCTCCGCACAATTGAGATCAACTTGATCGGCACGATGCTTTGCTGCCGCGCCATCCTGCCGTATCTACGGCGCGCATCGTATGGCAAGATTGTCAATCTATCGGGCGGCGGAGCTACCGCTCCGAGGCCGCGAATGAGTGCGTATGCAGCTTCCAAGGCCGCAGTAGTCCGGTTGACGGAGACCCTCGCGGAAGAGTATGCGGAATACAATATCGATGTGAATGCCATTGCGCCGGGAGCGCTCAACACTCGCATGCTGGATGAAGTTCTGTTAGCTGGCCCGGAGAAAGTGGGGGAAGGCGCTTACGCGCAGTCACTGAAACAGAAGCAACAGGGCGGGGCGCCGCTCAGCCGCGCCGCAGAGTTGTGCGTTTTCCTCTTATCACACAGTTCTGACAGGATTACCGGAAAGTTGCTGAGCGCCGTTTGGGATCCGTGGGAGACGTTGGATGCACGCCGCGCCGAACTTCAGAAAAGCGACGTTTATACGCTGCGCCGCGTGACGCCCGCGGACCGCGGATTGAATTGGTGATTGGCCGAGATGAAGATACTCGCTGTTATCACGAGTTATGGCACGGCTAACGATGAATATCTTCACTGTCTCGTCGATGAATACCGGTCCATGTCCTTTGATATCGACCTGGTGGTTCTTTCGAATCTTCGCAGGCGCGTGGCTGACGGCGTCGAGGTCATCACGGTTCCGCGGCGACGGTATCCCTGGACGCGTCACGGAACTTTTTCTGGAAAGCGAAGCTTGCGGTTGCTGAAGAAGGAATATCGAGATTGGGTTCGGCACCTGGATTTACCTTTTGCTCATCGGCAAATCTTTGCAGACCGGCGAAATGATTACGACCTCTTTCTGTATTCCGAGGATGACACGCTGGTAACCGAAGAGAATTTGCGGGCGTTTTTGGCGGCTGCGGCGGTGCTCCCAGCCAATGAGATTCCGGGGTTCCTGCGCTTTGAGCGAGGCCGGGACGGAACATTGAATTACCCCGAGGTCCATGGACACTTTCATTGGGAAGTATCGAGCGTTCGGAAGCGCGGCGGACATACCTTTGCGTTTTTCACGAATGAGCATGCTGCGTGCTATGTCGTCACGCGCGACCAACTGCGGCGGGCGATTGACTCGGGCGGCTTCCTTGTGGATCCGCACGGCGGTAAGTACGACTTGCTCTGCACCGCCGGAACCGACATATACACGCAGTGCGGGATGCAGAAGCTGCTTTGTATCTCGGAGCTTGACGAATTTCTGATTCACCACCTGCCAAATAAATATGTCGGCACGACGTTTGGTGTCGATGATGCAGAGTTGCGCAGGCAGGTAGATCGGCTGCTACGGATCGGCACAGATGGGAAGCAGTGCGCGCCGCTGTTGGAAACAGAAACGAAATTGCCGGACCGGGAGTATTCCAAGGGCTATTACGAACCGGTTCGGCCGGAATTGATGTCGGAGTTGCCGAGTGGCGCACGGACGGTACTCTCGATCGGCAGTGGGTGGGGCGCAGTGGAGTGCTGTCTGGCCGCAAAGGGACTACGGGTTTCCGCGGTGCCGTTGGATGCGGTTATTCCGGGCGCCGCGGAAGCGGACGGCGTCGAAATCATCGATGGCGGGTTCGAACAGGCTCGAAGGGCGCTGGCGGGCAGACAGTTTGACTGTCTGCTTTTGTCAAACGTATTGCATCTGGTTCCCAACCCGGTGGAGTTCCTATCTTCATTAGCTAGCCTATTGTCGCCTGGAGGCGTAGCCGTTGCGGTGGTACCGAATACGAGCCGGCTTGAACCAAACCTGAGGGCGGTGAGAGGCGTATGTTTCGACGATCCGGAGATGTACCGGACGAGCGGAGTTCAGCATACGTCCCGGGAGACCGTGCGCAGTTGGTTTGGATCCGCCGGTTTTCGCGTACAGAAGCTGAAACAGATACTGCCACCCGGCATACAGAAGATCGGGCGTCTGGCGAAGGGCATGATGGATACCTGGCTGGCGTATGAGTTCATCGTCGCAGGCAGGAAGCCTCTCGAAGCCAAAGCGGGGCGCAGCACGGAGTTGCTGCACGAAGCGGGGCTTCAAGCATGAACTTCGTCATCGTGGGGTGTGGCGCGATCGGGCAAAAACGCGCAAAGGCGGTGCGGGCTGCTGGACACTCCGTAGGCGTCGTTGTCGATTTAGATTCGGAGCGGGCGGAGGCTCTTGCTAGGCAGTGCCCAGGCGCATTGCACTCCACGGACTGGCGCCAGTCCGTTAGCACGCCGGCGGCGGAAGCTGTCGTTGTAGCAACGACGAACGAGTGGCTTGCCCCGGTTACCATTGCGGCCGTACGAGCCGGGAAACACGTGATTGTCGAAAAACCGGCGGCTAGGACAGTGAAGGAGATCGATGGTGTGATCACCGAGGCCCGCAAAGCCGGTGTGAAAGTGCAGGTAGGCTTCAATCATCGCTATCATCCAGCGCTGCAAATGGCGCGTAAGCTGTGCGACTCGGGAGCGCTCGGCCCACTTCTCTTCGTTCGCGGACGTTATGGGCATGGAGGCCGCGTTGGTTATGAAAACGAGTGGCGAGCCAATCCTGAGATCTCTGGTGGCGGCGAGTTAATAGACCAGGGCGTGCACCTGATCGATTTGAGTAGGTGGTTTCTTGGCGATTTCACGCGAGTTGAAGGCCACGCAAAAACATACTTCTGGAGCATGCGCGTAGACGACAATGCATTTCTTAGTCTCAGGACGGCTACGGAACAAATCGCTTGGCTTCATGTGAGTTGTACGGAGTGGAAGAACTTGTTTTCGATGGAGATCTACGGCCGCGAGGGCAAGCTGGATATCCAAGGCTTAGGCGGCAGCTATGGCGTCGAACGCATCGCACATTACAGAATGCTGCCGAGCATGGGCCCACCGGAAACGACGATTTGGGAGTACCCTGGCGAGGACCAGTCCTGGTTGTTGGAAATGAATGATTTCGACCAAGCGATTCGATCGGGGAAGAGCCGCGGGCCATCGCTATCCGATGCCAAGTCGGCGCTACAAGTGGTCGAGAGCATATATCAGACAGTGTGAACGATGATCATCACGCGAAGTCCGTTGCGTCTTCCCCTGGGTGGTGGCGGCACAGACTTGCCGTCATACTACCGCCGATTTGGCGGGTTTCTGATTTCCGCGGCTATCGACAAATACGTGTACATAACCCTGCATCAGACGTTTTCCCGCGAATTGATTATCAAATATTCGCAACTCGAGCGGGTGCAATCGGTGGATGAGGTTCAGCATCCTATCATCAGGGAAGCGCTGCGTCTGGTTGGCCTCGACCGGCCGAATCTCGAGATCACAAGCATGGCGGACATTCCGGCGGGTACCGGCCTGGGTTCCTCCGGCAGCTTCACAGCCGCTTTGCTGAAGGCCCTACATGCCTACTGCAAGAATTTGGTTCACCCATCTGAGCTGGCAGCGCAGGCCTGCGAAATCGAATTGGACCGGCTCGGCGAGCCTATCGGCAAACAGGATCAATACATCTCCGCGTACGGTGGCGTTACGTGTTTTCGGTTCGAGCCGGACGACCGCGTAGAAGCATGGCCTCTCCGGCTTTCCTCGGAGACGCTTCTCAATCTGGAAGATAATCTGATTTTAATGTTTACTGGCTATTCACGGTCTGCTTCAGCGATTCTAAAAGAACAGCACTGCCGAAGCCAGCAGGATGACGCCGAGATGCTCGAGAATCTGAACTTTGTCAAAGATCTCGGCTTGTGCAGCCAACGAGAACTTGAGGCTGGCTGTTTGGAGAACTTTGCCGACTTAATGAACTCGCATTGGGACTACAAGAAGAAACGCTCCCCGGCTATGACCAATCCTCAGATCGACGAGTGGTATGAACTCGCCCGCAAGAATGGCGCCCTCGGGGGGAAGTTAATTGGCGCCGGGGGGGGAGGCTTTTTGCTTTTCTATTGCGATGACAAGAAGCGGTGCCGTCACGCATTGACAACCGCTGGCATGCGGGAGGTCCGGTTTCATTTCGACTTCGAGGGTACGAGGATCGTTACGCAGTGAGCCTGCCCGTGGCCATCCTTTGCGGCGGACTTGGCACCCGTCTGTATCCGCTTACACAAAACAGGCCGAAGGCTCTCGTCGAAATAGCCGGTGAAGCCTTCATTGCACATCAATTACGCTTACTTAGGAGATCTGGGATTGCGGAGGCGGTGCTCTGCTTGGGACACTATAGCGACATGGTGCTCGACTATGTTGGCGATGGCCGGCGTTTCGGCCTGGCGGTGGAGTGCTCCGTTGACGGTCCCGAACTGCTGGGCACGGCAGGCGCGCTAAAAAAGGCGCTGCCGCTTCTCGGCGCGGAGTTCTTTGTTATGTACGGCGACTCTTACCTGCCTTGCGACTACCAGACCGTGGAGCGGCGCTTTCACGGATCTGGCAAGCAGGCGCTTATGACCGTCTTCCGGAACGAAGGCCGATGGGACCATAGCAACGTCGAGCTTTCGGACTCGGGCTCCATTTGCGTCTATGACAAGAAGAATTCGACGCCCCAAATGCGGCATGTCGATTACGGGCTCGGTGTGTTTCGCGCCGCGGCTTTTGACCGCGTGCCAGCGAAGAGATCTTACGATCTAGCGGACTTGTATCGGGAACTCCTACGCGGAGGAGAGCTATCCGCCTACGAGGTCAAGGAACGATTCTACGAGGTTGGGTCGTTTGATGGGATTGAAGAACTAACGGCACTTCTGTCGTTACAGGCGAAACGATGAGCTTCACCCAGCAGTTTCTCGAGGAAGCGGCCAGGATTGTTGCTCTCCTGGACCAGGACTCCATCGAGCGAACGGCTGTCGTGCTTGCGGAGACCAGGGACCGTGGCGGCCGGTTGTTCATACTTGGAGTCGGGGGCAGCGCGGCAAACGCTTCGCACGCGGTAAACGACTTTCGTAAGATCGCGGCCATGGAATGCTATGCTCCGACCGATAACGTTTCCGAACTTACCGCCCGTACGAACGATGAGGGCTGGGCCAGCGTGTTTGCGGAATGGCTGAAAGGCAGCCGGCTCCGCTCCGCCGATACTCTTCTGGTATTCTCGGTGGGCGGCGGTAACCTGGAGAAGCAGGTGAGCACGAATCTGGTTGCCGCGCTCGACTACGCCCGGAAATGCGGTGCGAAGATCGCCGGGATCGTCGGTCGGGACGGGGGTTACACGGCCCGCGTAGCCGACGTCTGTGTGATCGTTCCCACTGTCAATCCCGCTCATGTGACACCCCACGCCGAGGCATTTCAGGCGGTAGTGTGGCACCTTCTCGTCTCCCATCCGGCGCTCAAGGCCGCCCAGACGAAATGGGAGTCGGTGAAGTGACGCCGGCGTGCCGGCGAGCGGTTTTTCTGGATCGTGACGGTGTCCTGAACGAGGCGGTGCTACGCGACGGGAGACCGTACCCGCCGGCTAGCCTGGCGGAATTGCGGCTGACTTCCGGCGTCGAAGAGTGCCTCGGCGAACTCAAGGGTTTCGGGTTTTTGCTGATCGTCGTGACCAATCAGCCGGACGTGGCCCGTGGTAAGCAAAGTACGGCCGCAGTCGAGGAAATGCACGGGTTTCTTACAAGCCGGCTGCCGATAGACGACATCTACGTTTGCTACCACGATGATGCGAATGGCTGCCGCTGCCGCAAGCCGGAGCCAGGGTTGTTGCTTCAAGCAGCGGAAAAATATGGCATTAACGTGAAAGAGAGTTTTCTGATCGGGGACCGCTGGCGCGACGTCGAAGCGGGGCATCGTGCGCAGTGCAAGACCATTTTTATCGACAATGGGTATGCCGAAGAGGGTCCGGAAACGCCTGCCACTTTTGAAACCAAGTCGTTACGAAGCGCGGTGGATTGGATCCTCGCGCGTGCACAAAAGGAAGGGGTATTATGAAAGCGATCTCAGACCTGAACATCCAGATATTCGCGGACGGTGCAGACAAGCGCACCATGTTGGAGATGCTGCGGAATCCGCTCATTCGCGGTTTCACGACAAATCCGACCTTGATGCGTAAGGCCGGTGTTTCGGACTACGCTGCATTCGCGCATGACATTTTGACCGAAATCCGGGCGCATCCGATTTCGTTCGAGGTATTCGCCGACGAATTTCCGGAAATGGAGCGCCAGGCCCAGACGATCGCGTCCTGGGGGGAGAACGTCTTCGTCAAGGTGCCGGTTACGAATACGCGGGGCGAGCCGGCGCTCGATTTGATCCGCCGTCTTAGCCGCCTGGGTATCAAACTCAACGTCACCGCCCTGCTGGCGCTCGATCAGGTTCGAGATGTGTGCAGCGCGCTCCAAAAAGGTGTACCTGCATATGTGTCGGTGTTTGCCGGCCGGGTCGCCGACACCGGCCGGGACCCGGTGCCGTTAATGTCTGCCGCCCTGGAGTATGTGAACGCTCTAGACCGTGCCGAGTTGATCTGGGCGAGCCCCCGGGAATTACTCAATGTCTTCCAGGCCGATGCGATCGGATGTCACGTGATTACGGTAACAGACGATATTTTGCGCAAACTGTCGCTGGTCGGCAAGGACTTGCACGAATACTCCCTTGACACCGTCTCCATGTTCTATCGGGACGCGGTGGCATCGGGATATCGGCTCTCGGCCCCCGTGTGTGTCTGAAACCATGAGTAGCGCTGAACGGATCCGGGTGCTCTACAGTTTCCCGCACAAGCTGGGTGGCGCCAGGCTTTCTGACGGCGCCTGGCATCAGGTGAATGCTCTCGCCGCGGCCGGGGCCGACGTGCTGGCATTTCCCGGTGTTTTGCACACTCCGGTGGACGCGAGCGTAAAGGTCCGTCCTACCCTGGCTAAGGGAAAGTTGCGCATCCCATACAAAGTCCTCGGCAAAATGCGCGCGCTTGGCCTGCATGACCATATTGTGGCGCGCAGGCTCAAGAAGCTAGTGGGCAAGATCGATGTCATCCATACTTATGCGGCTGGGTCTCTGGAGACACTCAGGACGGCCCGAGAGCTCGGGATTCCAACTGTCCTGGAGAGAACCAACGCGCACACTCGCTTCGCATTCGATGTGGTAGGGCGGGAATTCGAGCGTCTGGGGGTGACGTTGCCGCCCAACGACGAATACTACCACCGGGCCGACTTGCTGGCCAAAGAGGAAGCGGAGTATCAGGCGGCCGATTACCTGTTGTGCCCATCCGACTTCGTGGTCAAGTCTTTCACCGACCGCGGCTTTCCCGGAGAGAAGCTATTGCGGTTCATCAATGGAGTCGATGATAAGGTCTTTTACCCAAGCTCCCAGCCACCAGAGTCCGGCCGCGAATTCACGATGTTGTTTGTGGGGGTCTGTGCGGTGCGAAAGGGCGTGCATTTCGCGCTCGAGGCCTGGCTAAATTCACCGGCTTCGCGTCGCGGCAAGTTTCTGATTGCCGGCGATGTCTTACCAGGCTATGTCGAAAAGCTATCGGCCTGGTTGTCACACCCCAGCGTAAGCGTGTTGGGCCACGTCGCAGATGTTCCCGGCTTAATGCGGAGATCGGATGTTCTGGTGCTACCCAGCATCGAAGAGGGATTTGGCCGGGTGATTACAGAGGCGATAGCCAGCGGTTGTGTTCCCCTGGCATCGGAAGCCTGCACCGATTTCTGCCGCCATATGGAAACCGGACTCAGGCACCGCGTCGGTGATGTCGAGGCGCTTGCCGAACATATCACAATGCTCTACGAGGATCGCGCGCTGTGGGCGCAATTACGCTCCGGCGGTCTCGCCAGTGTTCCGCAGATGACATGGGCTGCCGGCGGTGTAAGGCTTCTGGAAGCCTATCGCCGGGCAATTGCGGAATTTCGCGGCCATCCGTGTTGCAACGGAGAAGTTCCAAGCGGAGCTTCCCGTCCTCACCCCATCGTCACCTCGATCGAAGCGCAGCCCATGCAGGGCTGCAAATAGGCTTGTGCGGCGGGCCCTGTGCGGGACGCACGACGCCTTTGCTAGCTCCCCGAATCCCGCACCTGTGTTTCATCGCAATATGTCTGGATTTCGTGCCGATCGATTTGCAACCTTATTCGTATTCCACCCGATCCAGCGGCTCCGCCCTTGGAAGCCGAGGATCCCAATATTGATGTATCACAGTGTTTCGGAAAATGAGAGGTGTGCCCGGCATCCGTACTTTCGAACCGCGACGGACCCACGGGTCTTTGGGGAGCAGTTGAAGTTCCTTTACGACAACAGGTTTCGAGCGGTGAGTCTCAGCGAAGCTGTCGGCGGTGAGTCCGGCCCTGTATGCGGTTCCGGAAGGCCGGTTGTCATTACCTTTGACGACGGCTTTGAGGATTTTTACACGGAGGCATTTCCGCTTCTGCACAAGTATGAGTATTCAGCTACCGTATTTCTGCCGACTGCATATATCGGCGACACCGCCAGGTCGTTTAAGGGTGTCCGATGTTTGACATGGAACCAGGTGCGCGAACTCCACGGCGCGGGAATAGATTTCGGCTCTCATACGGTCACGCACCCCCAGCTGAAGACTCTGAAGACAAGAGATATACGCGAAGAAGTTCAATGCTCGAAACAGACCATAGAAGAGAAGTTGGGCGCGCCTGTCAAGTCCTTCGCGTATCCCTACGCGTTTCCCGAGACAGACCGGGGCTTCAAGCGAAGCCTGCATGCGACGCTCGAGGAAGCCGGCTACGAAAACGGCGTTTGCACCAGCATCGGGACAGCCGATCCGAGAACCGACCGCTTTTTCCTGAAGCGCCTTCCCGTGAACTCTTCCGACGATCCACCGCTTTTCAAGGCCAAATTGGAGGGAGGGTACGATTGGCTGTATACCCTGCAATATGCCGCGAAACTATGCTCCCGGGCGCAGGATGAGGAAGGCGACAAGGCTCCCGATGGGAGGACTCTTGACAGGCCTATCTAGCTCGTAACCATCTGAAGATACGCGATTTACCAAAGAACCAACCCCTGTCGGGACTCACCTTTTTGCCCGTATCAAAACCTAACCAATGACAGGGTAGTACTGGCAGCAGTACGCGGCTATAATCGAGGTGTACAACGCAGATCACCGCAGATGGCAGCCGAGGTACGCCAAAATGAGATGGATTTCGACAAGCTCGGGTTGGTTGGGACAAATAGCGAAATCAGGAGGCCTGCTCAGTGCGCAGATTCTCCTGGCCGTCATGATCGGCGGTGGCGTGGCCCACGCCAATGACATTTATCTGGCGCAGGGCGCGACCGGGTCCAACAACGGGAGTAGCTGCGCAAATGCCTACGCATACACCTTCTTCAGCACGGTTGGCAATTGGGGAGCAGGGTCGAACCAGATCGGTCCGGGGACGACGGTCCACATCTGCGGCACGATTACGGACTCCTTGAATGGAACACTGCTGACCGCACAAGGTAGCGGCACATCAGCCAGTCCAATAACGATTCACTTCGAGAGCGGCGCGATCCTTCAGAGTCCGGCGGAAACCACCTTCATCAATGGCAATAATAAGAGCTACTTCATCATCGACGGCGGCACTTCGTGCGGGTGGGTTGGCGGAGCGCGTGTGACTTGCAACGGCCTGATCCAGAATACGCTCAACGGGTTCTCTGGCCAAAGTTGTCCAGGAGGACCTTGCGCGTACCAGGTCCAGACGCAGATGATAAACAATTTCAACTCCAACCTGGAGGTTCGGAACCTGACCATCGGGCCGGTTTATATCCATGGTGGCACCAACGACACAACCTTTACTTCTCCCGGTCCGAAGTGCCTCGACTTCACGACTGGCGGCGGCACGATCAATATTCACAACGACATCATGCACGATGCGGCTTGGTGTCTGAACGGCGGTGGAAGCTCCATCACGCTAGCTTATACGGAGATCTATAACTCGGATCACGGCTTGGGGATGGGTCAGTACACAGACAGCGCTAATACCTGGACAGGCTTCACAGCACACGACAACTATATCCACGATAACGGTGTTTGGGATCAAGCCAACAACGCTTTTCACCATGATGGAATACATCTGTTCTCTTACTGTGCCACTAGTGGAGACTTCTGCCCGAATACCCGAATAACCGGAGTCAACATATATAACAACCGCTTCGGGGGGAATTGGGGTAGCAACAACACGGCTAACATTTTCTTCGAGGCCAATATCTCGAATGCTAACATCTTCAATAACGTTAGCATCGTCTCAACCCAATTGAACAATGGGCAGTTCAATGGGAATGGGACAAATATAAACTTCTTTAACAATACAGTCATCGGACCTGGGGCCGCGATTCAAACTCAAAAGTACAGCATCTTTCAGGGCACAGGGATTGCAATCGAGAACAATGCATGGACTGATGGGGGTATGATCTCAACAAACGGGCCGGCGCCCACAGCTTGCCCAATGCCCATACCTTCTGCGCAAGGCGGCGGAACTGCGAATTGCGTTAGCACGCTTACGTACACACTGAAAACCAACGCCTATCTCTCACCAGCAGACTTCGGAAATGGACTTGGTTATGAGAATTGTGCCGGCACGAACTGCAGCGGCAATGGATTCTTGAATTTCAACTCCAGTAGCTTCGCTACATTCGAGACCAATGCGCCTGAGGCTGGCGGAATATTCCGCGACACGACGGAACCGAAAGGAACGTGGCTGAATGCCAGCACAGGCGCGGAGATGTCCGGCTCTCCGACTATCAATGCGGGTACGAACCTTTCTACTCTCTGCCAACAGAACGGCGGCTCGCTACCGAACGCTCTCTGTTCGGATATTGCGGGAAATCCACGCCCATCTGGCGGAATGTGGGATATAGGGGCTTACCAGTCTGGCTCCGGTGGTCCACCACCGACGTTGAATCCGCCGACATCCCTCACAGCGACGGCGCATTAGGATCGCTTCTTTCTTGTGAGTTCCGCCAGCGTAGTGGTTCGCTGTCAATTCAGGCAAGAAGGCTGGTTCCAGTAGCAGTCCCCGGTTGCTTCAGAGATATTACCCTCGGCTCAGCGCGTGGATGCATTTTTTGGCTGGGCTTCTGGCGTAAAAGGGGGGCGGGGCCAATAGACCTTCCTTTAGGCTTACCCGGATGGCTTCGAAGAAAACATTCTTAAACGCGATCAAGTGGGCTTACACCGGCAATTCGGGCGAGCGCGGTTTTTCAGCCCTTTTCACGTTTATCTTGGCCGCGGTGCTTGGACCTAGAGATTTTGGCACGCTGGCGATTGCCTTGGTCTATATTTCGTTCCTGCAGATGTTTCTGGACCAGGGGTTCATAGCCGCTTTGATTCAGAAGAAGAACCTCGAGCAGGAACACCTGGACGCTGTCTTTTGGATGGATGTTGTTCTGAGCTTGATTCTGGTTGGAGTCAGCATCTTGTTGAGCGGATGGTGGGCTGCAAGAAACCACGCGCCGGAGGTCGCTAAGGTGATCCTGGCGCTCTCGTTCTGTGTTCCCATCGGAGGATTGTCCGCGGTGCAGGGCGCGATGTTGAACCGGAACCTGGATTTTAGGGCGCTCTCTATCCGTGGCAATACTGCTGTAGTCGTCAGCGGCGTAGTTGGTATCGGCATGGCTTTAGCCGGTTTTCGCGTCTGGGCATTAGTGGGTCAACAGATCACGCGGGACCTAACGGCGGTGATCCTGCTGTGGCGGCTAAGTCCGTGGCGCCCGCGCCTGGAATTCTCTGCAAGACATCTTAAGGATCTGGCGGGTTTTGCGGGTTCGAACTTCACGGCGCAGCTTGCTATTTTTACCGAAATGCAAGCGAGTTCCGTTTTGCTCGGCCTGCTATTCGGTCCGGTAGCCGTAGGCCTGTATCGATTGGCGGACCGGCTGGTTTCCAGTGTCGTGGCAATGGCAACCACTTCCATTCAGGCAGTATCGTTACCGGAATTCTCGCGCGTCCAGAATGACCCAGCCGAGTTGCGGAAGAGTGCCCTAATCTGCATCCGTTTGAGCTCCATCGTGACTTTGCCGGTCTTGAGCGGCATGGCGGCGGTTAGCCGACCTTTAATGGCTACGCTTGGGCCTAAGTGGATTCCGGCGGCGGACGCCCTGCGAATCCTGTGCCTGATTGGGATGTCAATTGTATTTTCATGTTTTACCGGTCCTCTGCTGCAGGCGCTTTCCAGACCTCACCACCTCGCCGCGCTGGAGTGGGCGCGCATGACGCTAGGAACCGCCCTTGTGGTTGTCGCCGGTCTCCTTGTCCGGAACAGCACCATTGATCGGCAACTCATGGGGATTGCGTTGGCGCGTTGTGCCACAATGACCTGCTTGGTGGCGCCGATCTTCCTGTCCATCTTGATGCGCCTGGGTAAGATTTCGTTTCGCGACCTGACATCGGCGGTTGCACCCTCCTTGGTGGCGTCTCTGAGCACGGTTGCTGCGGTCGTACTATTCCAAGTCTCGGGTTGGCTGGCGGGCGGCAAGCCGTTGATCTTGCTGATCGCGCAAACCGCGGTGGGCGGCTTCACCGGGCTGACGGTGCTGCTGATCCTTGACAGTCAACTGTGCGGTCTGGTCGTATCACTAAGGCAACGAATGTTCCGCCTACTGTCAGTAAGCCGGGCTTAAGGGTCCGCCCGCTCCACTCTCGGCACCGCTATGAACCATCAAGTGAAGCCGCCTTTACAGCCAGAGATATTTGAACCGAACACCGTTTCCGCCGGCCTGTGTCCGGTGTGCGGATGCGACCACTTTGTCGAATGGCTGAAAGCACCTGACAGATTTCACGGCCGCCACAAGCTTTATTCTCTGATCCGTTGTCCATCGTGTTCGCTGGTTCGCCTTCAGGACCCGCCGCCACCGTCCGAGATCGCAGAACACTACGGTGCCCGCTACGATGGCGCAATCTCCAGCCCGGGAGACGACCCCGGTCACTGGCGAGAGCGCCGAGAGGCGCTTTTGCGTGTTAAGCCCGGCGGGGCGTTACTCGACCTTGGCTGCAGTTCTGGCGGCTTTCTGGCGGCAATGAAGGGGCCATCGTGGAAGCTCTTTGGGGTGGAAGTATCGGAGCCGGTGGCGAAGAGAGCGCAGGACAGATGCGGCGCGGAGGTCTTCGTTGGCGCTATTTCGGATGCACCCTTTCCGCCAGACAGCTTCGATGCGATCACCTGTTTCCACGTGTTCGAACATCTGTATGAGCCGCGAGAGGTACTGGCCAGAATATCGGAATGGCTAAAGCCAGGAGGTGTATTTTACACAATGATGCCGAACATCGACTCAGCGGGCGCGCGCATTTTCGGGTCATATTGGTACGCGCTGGAGCTGCCACGACACCTATATCATTTTTCTCCCGCGTCATTAAGAGCACTCGCCGACAGGGTGGGGCTTGAAGTCGTTTCGCTCACGACTAATCGTGAAGTGTTCATCGAACAAAGCATGCGGTATGTATTTGACGCGATCTGCCGAAAAGCCGGGTACTCTCGTCCGCCGCTTGCCGACGCTCGTACGCCCAGTATTGCGTGGCGGGTAATCCGGAAAGCTTTCAGGCTGACTATCTTGCCGTGCTTGACTTGGCTCGCGTCCTTTGCGGGAGACGGAGAAAGCATCCATGCAATCCTCAGGAAAGACCTTGACGGCTCACTGGACGTCTGCCTCTGAAGACCTGTGTTAGATCCGCGAACGAATTACGATCGCTCGGAGCCAGGTCGACCTGGCTCCAGGGGTGAATCCACATGAAATTCAGCGTTATCATCCCAGCGTTCAACTGCGAGGAGACTGTTCAATCCACTCTGGAGTCGGTCTTCCGTCAGACGGAGCCTCCCTTCGAGGTTCTCATTATGGACGACGGGAGCACGGATCGGACGCCATCCATTTTGCAGGCCTATAAGCCGCGCGCGGTTCTGTTCCGGCAGCCAAACGCCGGGCTTGGCGCCGCACGAGACGCGCTTTGCCGTCGAGTGCAAGGTGATATAGTTGCGGCACTCGATTCCGATGACCTGTGGCACCCCAGATACCTTGAGGTCCAGCGCCAGCTGATCCAGGAGTATCCGGACGCCGTGGCGTACTTCACAGGCCACGTGAACTTCGAAGGGAGCCGGGATTATGAATGGACCAGCGACCCGCTGAAATTTACAGCAGCCACGAGAGTCATACCATCGGCGGCATTCGTCAGAGAATACAATGCCGCACCCGGACCCTTCGCATCCATGAGTTATTGCTGCGTCCCAGCCGACGTGCTGAGAAGGCTCGGTGATGCTCCATTCAGGCTAAGAAAGAGCGAAGACCTGTACTTTTTCAGCAGGGTGGCGCTTCTCGGGCCGATAGTCCACGCGGGAATTCCACTGGTGGCATATCGTATCCGCCCTGGGTCGCTTTCGTCAAACCGATTGCTCCTTGCCGAGTCTACGGTACGAACGTTCGAGTTACTTGAAGGAGAGTATGGAGCTATCCACGATAAAGACCTAGCAAAAGGGTTCTATCACGCGCGCGCCAACAAGAGAAGAATGTACGCAAAGACCTTGATGGGCGCGGGCCGGACACTGGAAGCTCGTTCCCAGGTGACGCGTTCGCTGCGCGACTGTGCCAATATAGCGTCGGTTGCGAAATCCATGGCCTTACTACTGTTCACGTACATGCCAACGGAGCTGCAGCCAGCGTGGCCGCAAGGCGGATGTGACTCAAGGATTGGGTCGACGCGCTAGCTCGTCCCGTGCCGGATCTTTCATGAGCCAAGATGGAGCAGATCTGGGATTGAACAGGATTCTCGCCTCGTACCTTCGAGAGGGGGCTCGTGTAGAGCGTTGCGCCCGACGGGTTGATGATCTTCGATGACGGTTCGATGGATAGTATCGAGGCGACTGGCTCACGGATGTGCTTGCAAGCGTAAGTTTCCAGAGCGCTTTTTAGACTGGCTCGACCGAAAGCGATATCGCTCCCCACTGCCTGCGATGTCTTTCGTTTGCGCTGGTTACGATCTGAGTTATTTCCGAGAGCTGTCGTGAGATGGCATAGCGGCATGTGCCACTGCGCGAACCGCAGCGCGAGGCATTCTCCGAGGTCTTGTCCGCAAGCCGCTCATTGACGATTCTTGCGGCGAAGCGAGATCTCACAAGGCCCAACCCTATCTGCTGAATCCGTTCGGTTCTACTCGTCCTGCGAAAGCTCGATCGAATCACTACCAAATGCCGGATCATCCCGATCAATCCCACACCTTTGGTGGGGGCATTTCAGAAAGCAGCCTGAGCCCGATCGTTCTGGGCCTGATGATAATTGCCATTCTTCTGATTTTGTGCCTGCCCCGAAAACACGCGGTCGTGCCGCTACTTTTGGTGATATTCTTGGTTCCCCAAGACCAACAGGTCTACGCGCTGGGAGTGCACTGGTTGGTATCGAGAATCGTCATTCTCGTGGGTCTGGCCCGCGTAATGGCCGGCAAGAAGAGGAATCTTTTCGCTCATGGCTACAACGCGATCGACCGGGCCTTTATAGGATCGGTGGTTTGCGAGGTGATAGCGTTTACCCTCATGTACCGCGATGGACCGGCTCTGATCAACCAATTTGGATTTTTGATCGACTACATGGGCGCATACATCTTGCTCCGCGCTTTGCTCCTGGATGAAGCCGCAGTTTACCGTGCGTTAAAATGCCTGGCGGTTCTGACGGCGATTATGGGATGTACGATGGTGCGTGAGCAACAAACCCTGCAGAACGTATTCGGAGCTATCGGTGGCGCGATGGTTCCCCTGGTACGAGAGGGCAAAATTCGCTCTCAGGCCGCGTTTTCGCATTCACTTACTGCGGGGACCTTTGCCGCCACACTGGTGCCGATGTTCCTACTATTGTGGAAGAGCGGGAAAGCCAAGCTCAGCGGAGCGATGGGCTTAGTTGGCTGCACCATTATGACGATCTGCTCGAATTCGAGTACCCCGCTCTTGGGCTATGTTGCCGGGCTCTTTGGCATTTGTTTCTGGCCGCTCCGAAACCGAATGCGCAGGGTTCGGTGGGGGCTGGTGATCTCACTGGTTTCGCTCCACATGGTCATGAAAGCTCCGGTGTGGTATCTTCTTGCCCGCATCGATTTGACCGGAGGCTCCTCGGGTTTTCACCGGGCAGAGTTGGTCGACCAATGCGTTCGGCACTTTTGGGACTGGTGGCTGATCGGGACCAAGGATGCCGGGACCTGGGCTTGGGACATGTGGGACGCTCAGAATCAATACGTCCAGATCGCGGAGACCGGGGGGCTTGTGGCATTAGTTTTCTTCATCGTCATGATCAAGCGCATGTACGCAAGCCTGGGAAATGCACGGAAACTGGTTCAGGACTCCAAGCGGCAGCAGTGGGCCCTCTGGCTCCTTGGCTCAGCGCTGTTTGCACATCTCA
>Ga0187855_10001122_pt1 | contig 21814 bp, 23 predicted proteins | sample June2016WEW_8_10_2_FD_132969 | JGI IMG/M metagenome (GOLD analysis project Ga0187855, IMG submission 132969) | Peatland microbial communities from SPRUCE experiment site at the Marcell Experimental Forest, Minnesota, USA - June2016WEW_8_10 | ecosystem: Environmental > Terrestrial > Soil >...
AAACGGCGCCCCTTTAAGCGCAGCCGATGGAGAATTCGCCATGAACCTCATCAAGGAACTCGAGAACGAACAGGTGGCGAAGCTCACCGCCGGCAAGGAAATCCCCGATTTCCAGCCGGGCGACACGGTCGTCGTCAACGTCAAGATCGTCGAAGGCGAACGCACCCGCGTCCAGGCCTATGAGGGCGTGTGCATCGGCCGCGCCGGTGCCGGGCTGAACGAGAATTTCACCGTGCGCAAGATTTCCTACGGCGAGGGCGTCGAGCGCGTGTTTCCGCTTTATTCGCCGATGATCGACTCGATCAAGGTGGTCCGCCGCGGCCAAGTGCGCCGCGCCAAGCTTTATTATCTCCGCGGCCGCCGCGGCAAGTCGGCGCGTATCGTCGAGCGGCAGGACCACGGCGGGCAGGCCGAAACCGCCGCAGCCGGAGAGAAGGCGGCCGAGTAATAGCAAACGACTGCACGGTAATTATATTGCTCCGCGTCTTTGGTGGAGTTTCGTGATTATGGCCAAGCCCCGCACCCTCTACGACAAGATCTGGGACGACCATCTCGTCGACGAAGAGCCGGACGGCACCTGCCTCATCTATATCGACCGGCATCTCGTGCATGAGGTGACGAGCCCGCAGGCGTTCGAGGGGTTGCGCCTGTCCAGCCGCAAGGTGCACGCGCCGGATAAAACGCTCTGCGTGGTCGATCACAACGTGCCGACGACCGATCGCCGGCAGAAGAACCCCGACCCCGAGAGCGAGGCACAGATCGCCGCTCTCGCCGAAAACGCCAAGCTGTTCGGGCTGGAATATTTCGACGAGTTCGATAAGCGGCAGGGCATCGTCCACATCATCGGGCCGGAGCAAGGCTTTACGCTGCCCGGCACGACGCTGGTTTGCGGCGACAGCCACACCGCGACGCACGGCGCCTTCGGCGCACTCGCCTACGGCATCGGCACGTCGGAAGTCGAGCACGTGCTCGCCACGCAGACCCTGATCCAGACCAAATCAAAGAACATGGGCGCCGTCGTCGACGGCAAGCTGCTGCCCGGCGTCACCGCCAAGGACATCATCCTCGCCATCATCGGCGAGATCGGCACCGCCGGCGGCACCGGTTATGCGATCGAATACGCCGGCGAAGCGATCCGCGCGCTGTCGATGGAAGGCCGCATGACGGTCTGCAACATGTCGGTCGAGGCCGGCGCTAAAGCCGGATTCATCGCGCCGGACGAAAAGGCCTATGCGTATCTTAAGGATCGCCCCAAGGCGCCGAAAGGCCAGGCCTGGGACCAAGCGATGCGCTATTGGCAGACGCTTACGTCCGACGATGGCGCCCATTTCGATCGCGAAATCAGGCTCGACGCCGCTAAGTTGCCGCCGCTGGTGACCTGGGGCACCAACCCGGAGCAGGTCGTTTCCGTGACCGGCCGCGTGCCCAGGCTAGAAGAGATTGCCGACGCCCACAAGCGCGAAGCGGCAGAACGCTCGCTCGCCTATATGGGATTGAAGGGCGGGGAAAAGATCTCCGACATTGCGCTCGACCGCGTGTTCATCGGCTCGTGCACCAATGCGCGGATCGAGGATTTGCGCGCCGCCGCGCGGATCGTCGACGGCAAGCGGGTCCACGCCAATGTCAGTGCCATGATCGTGCCCGGCTCGGGACTGGTGAAACAACAGGCCGAAGCCGAGGGGTTGGACAAGATCTTCCTCAAGGCCGGCTTCGAATGGCGCGAGCCCGGCTGCTCCATGTGCCTGGCGATGAACCCTGACAAGCTCGCCCCCGGCGAGCGCTGTGCCTCGACCTCCAACCGCAATTTCGAGGGCCGGCAGGGTTATAAGGGCCGCACGCACCTGGTGTCGCCGGCGATGGCCGCCGCCGCCGCAGTCGCCGGTCACTTCGTCGACGTGCGCGAGTGGAACTGAGCGCGCCTGACGCGGCGCTGCGAATCTTCATTTCCTTGATAACCCATTGCTGAAGCGGCAACTTTCGGCGTTGGCGGTCCCTTGCCGATCGCCTTGCGCGCTTCTTCTTAAGGGTTTCCGGTCGCAACAAAGCACGCGTTCCCAGATATAAAAACTATGCGTGTCTGGGCGGCCTATCGACTTGAAAAAGCGGGATTATTTCTTCGCGCCGCCGCGGCAATGTATCAAGAAAATGTACTTCGGCCGACCAGTTGCGCCGACCGCGCATTTCCTAAGTTCATGTAATTACAGAGAAAAAATTGCTGTCCGGACTCTGGCACAGCGCTTGCTGATGAGTCAGCAAGAGGCATGACCGGAAGCCAGGAGGCCAAGATGAGCGATAAAAACAGAATCCTCGTCGTCGATGACGACGAAGTGGTGCGCTGGAGCTACCACCGGTCGCTGCAGAGCGTCTCCCGCAATGTCGAGGCCGCCAGCGATGGCGAAGAGGCGCTGCAGACAATGGAACAGAACCCTTGCGACGTTGTGTTGCTCGATCTCCGCATGCCCGGCCAGGACGGGCTGTCGGTGCTGCGAACCATCAAACAAAAATGGCCCGAGAGCGAGGTGGTGATCATCACCGGCTATCCGACCGTGGACAGCGCCAAGGAGGCGTTGCGGCTTGGAGCCTACGATTATGTCGCCAAGCCGGTGGGCCCGCAGGACGTGATCAGTGTCACCGACGGCGCCATGGCACACAAACAGTGGGCTTTGCGTCGCGTGTCGGAGAATTAGGAACGGCGCGCAGAAACACCAAGCGAGTATTCGAAAAGGAGAAAGCCATGACCGCATTACGCAAAGTGCTCGTTGTCGATGATGATCCAGTCGTCCGCAAGAGCTTCGATCGGGTTCTTTCCGGCAAGGGTTACGCTGTCATCACCGCCGAAGGCGGCGAAGAGGCGCTGCACAAGCTGGACGAGGAAAGGTACGACATCGTTTACAGCGACATCCGCATGCCCGGCATGAGCGGACTTGAAGTCGCCGAGAACGTCAAGGCACGACGACCGTGGACGCCGGTCGTGATCATTACCGGCTACGGCACCGAAGCCGCCGAAGCACGTGCCAAGGCTGCAGGTGTTTCGAGCTTCCTGCACAAGCCGCTGTCTCCCGAGATGATCGAAGACAGCGTCCGCGATACTCTGGCGACCCCCGCAGAAGTCGTGGAAGCCGTGAGTTTGCCGGCCGCCGCCGAAGCTCCCTTGGCCGAATCCGCCACGGCGGTCAGCGCGCTGAAGAACATGGTTCTGTTCTTCGCCGCGCCTTTCATTGGCTTGGCCTACATCGTTGTCCTTCCGTTCGTCGGCCTTGGCTTTCTTGCAGTGCTGGCGGCACGTACCGCAGCCAGGATCGAAGGGGTGAGGACGATTGGCCTTGTACTCAAGCATTGCGTGATGGCGATTGCCGCGCCCTTCATTGGCTTGGTCTGCGTCGTCTTCTTCCCGTTCATCGGCTTGGCCATGCTGGCCTGGATCGGAGGTCGGGCGCTGCTGAAGCCGGTGTCAACGAAGAGCTAGTGGACCGAATCTGACGCTCGGTGCCCTCGTCTGGCAGCGGCGATGCTGTTTTCGGGATTTGCGGTCCGGATAAAAAGGTTTGGGAGGGGGCAATCATGGCGGGGTCTACTGCACGCAAGAGCGGACCAATCTATATGCATGAAATGATGGAGCGCCTCGGCATTGAGCCGGGCGGCGGCGCGGCGCCAAGCCTGAGCCTAAGCTACGCCTCCGCGTTTCACCGCTGCGAAGCGTGCCTATCCAAACAAGCCTGCCGCGACTGGCTCGACCGGACGCCGACGTCGGTGGCGTTTGCCCCGCGCTTCTGCCCGTGTGCCGACATCTTGTTTGAATTGCTGGTCGATCAACCCAGCACATGGGCTAGGAGTTCGGGCACGCGATAGCCGGGCCGCTTAGCCCGCGCACCTACCAGCATTGCTGTTGCGCGAAGCAGCCTCCCGATGCGTCACGCAATGTCCGTTAGCGGATGATGGCAATCGCTAACTCCCCGCCCATCGGGGAACCCGCTTGTTGAGGAAAGCATCCACCCCCTCGGCGAAGTCCGGCGTGTCGGCGAGCGCGGTGGCTGTCTCGAGCTCGAGCGCCATTCCATCCTCAAAACTTATTCCGCCGCCCAGAGTGATGGTCCGCCGGATCGCCGCCAAGGCCGCCGCGGGTTTCGCAGCCAAGTCCTCGGCATAGTGTTGCACGCGGCGCCGCAGATCGTCGGGCTCCACGACCTCGTCCACCAATTCCCAGGTCAGCGCCTCGGCTGCGCCCAGCAGGCGTCCTTCATACAAGTAGCGGATAGCCCTCGGTCGGCCAATGAGCCGCGCGAGCGCCTGCGTGGTGGCGATCGGCGGAATGAAAGCAATGCGGATTTCCGGTTGACCCAGCTTCACATCGGAAGCCGCAAAGCGGAGGTCGCAATGCAGCGCCATCTCGAGACCGCCGCCGACGGCAGTTCCATGGATCGCGGCCAGGAGCGGCTTTGGCGAGGAGCGCAGCAGGTGGGCGATCTCATGACATTTCGAGACCCACCCGCGCATGTCGCGCGCTTTCATCCCCTCGAATTCGCGCAGATCGGCTCCGGCACTGAAATAACCGGGGATAGCGCTTGCCAGCACCAGGACCCGAACCTCTGGATCGGCAAGTGCCGCGGCAATCGCTTCCCGCACCTCCAGCACCATCTCCCGATTGAAGGCGTTGACCGGCGCGCGGTTGAATTCGAGCCACGCGACGCGAGCACTGACCTGCAAACGGATGAATTCGAAGCCGCGCGTCATGCCGGATTGCCCCCTTCAGCCACGCGTTCGGGAAACGAACCGATCGCGTCTCATGTTAGCCGGCGGCGCCGCTCACCCGCGCACCCACCGGCAATGTTGTTCCGGGAACAGCACCGTGCCGCTCGGCCGGTATTGCAGCACGTACCAATCGACGCAGCGGCGATAGAGCAGCGGCCGCGGATTGACTTCGATGCGGGGCCGGTGCGCGCCTGACGGCGCAGACGAACGGGCGCCGGCCGGCGCCGGGGTCTGCGCGACCGCAAGCGACATCGCGGCGGCGAATGACACCGCAGCGAGGCTCGTACTCACGGTAAATGACTTCACCGACATGGCTTTCTGCTTTGCTCTCGGGCTTCGCCCGCCCCACGGTCCCGCATCGCGAGGCGCCGGTCAACTGCGCCGCCGTCGAGCGACGGGCGGAACGGCCCAGCCTGCGCTAACATGCGTAGATGGCCGATACTGTGTCCGATCCACTCGCCTGGCGAGAAATTAAAGCACCCTCGCTCGCGGAGCTCGAAGTCCTCGCTGGCGAGGTGTTTCGCCATCTGCCGCGCAAATTTCGCGATCTATGCGCCGACCTCGTCATTCAGGTCGATGATTTCCCGCGCGATGAGGTGCTCGATGAAATGGACGCGGAGAGCGAGTTCGATTTGCTCGGTCTGTTCCAGGGCGTCGGCCTGCCGTTCCGTGCCGAAAGCGCGCCGGTGCAGATGCCCAACATGATCTGGCTGTATCGCCGCCCGATCCTCGATTACTGGGCCGAGCACGACGAAACGCTCGGCGCGATCGTCAAGCATGTGCTGGTGCACGAGATCGGTCATCATTTCGGACTGTCGGATGCCGACATGGCGGCCATCGAACGAGCGGCGGAGTAGGACTGCTTTGAGCATGATCTTATCCGAAAACCGGTAACCACTTTTCGGGATCATGCTCGTCAGAAGGAGCAATGCCGTGAGGATAGACGGCGCGTGCCACTGCGGCGCTATCGCCATTGAAGGCGAGGTTGATCCGGACAAAGTCACGATCTGCCATTGCACCGACTGTCAGATCGGTACGGGTTCGGCGTTTCGCGTCTCGATCCCGGTTCCCGGCGACACTTTCAAAATGACCGGGCAGCCCGCGATCTACATCAAGACCACGGCGGAGAGCGGCAACCCGCGCGCGCTCGCCTTCTGCCCGAAATGCGGCTCGCTGGTCTATTCGACCACCCCCGGCGACGGCCCGCAGGCCTCCTACATGGTGCGGCTCGGAATTCTGCGGCAACGCGACCAGCTCATCCCGAAGCGACAGATCTGGGCCCGCTCGGCGCGGCCGTGGGTCACCGAGCTCGGCGGCATTCCCAGCATCGAGACGCAGCAGGGCACGTCGCACCTGCGCTAAGACATCGCGAATGATCATGCTAAAAGCAACATCGGCGCGGTTCTCATAGCGTGAGGGCCGCCGGGAACGAGGGAGCACTGCCATGATTGTGACCGTGTTTCGCTCGCGCTTGCGGCCGGAACTTGGAGACGAATACGCTGCCTTGGCCGATCGCATGAGCGAGCTCGCGCGAACGATGCCGGGCTATGTCTCGGAAAAAAACTTCGTTGCCGACGACGGCGAGCGGGTGACGATTGTCGAGTTCGAAAACGAAGAGGGGCTGCGCGCCTGGCGGACCAACCCGGAACATGTCGCGGCGCAGAGGCTGGGGCGGCAGAAGTATTACACCGAGTACCACATTCAGGTCTGCACGCTCGATCGCGAATCGAAGTTCAAGGCCCAGGAAACCGTACAATCGGTTGCCGCGGCGGCACCGGGTTGACCCGCGTGCCGCGCCGCGCCATTTAGCTTTACGGACGGCAGGCTGTCGTCTCTAGGATGGAATATGGAAAAGTTCACCGTGCTCGAGGGCGTCGCGGCGCCGCTGAAGATGATCAACGTCGACACCGACATGGTCATCCCCAAGCAATATCTCAAAACGATCAAACGCACCGGCCTCGGCAAGGGTCTGTTCGCCGAAAAGCGCTACCGCGACGACGGCAGCGAGAACCCCGATTTCGTGCTCAACAAGCCGGCTTATCGCAAGGCGAAGATCCTGGTCGCCGGCGATAATTTCGGCTGCGGCTCGTCGCGCGAGCACGCACCCTGGGCGCTCAAGGATTTCGGCATCACCTGCGTGATCTCGACCTCGTTCGGCGATATTTTCCACAACAACTGCTTCAAGAACGGCATCCTGCCGGTGAAGGTTTCGCCGCAGGAACTGGACAAGCTGTTCGACGATGCCGAGCGCGGCGCCAACGCCACCCTCACCGTGGATCTCGTCAAGCAGGAAATCCGCGGTCCCGACGGCGGCGTGATCAAGTTCGAGGTCGACGCGCACCGCAAGCACTGTCTGCTCAACGGGCTCGACGACATCGGAATGACCATGGTCAAGAGCGACAAGATCGAGCGATTCGAAGACAAGGCCAGGGCGGCGCGGCCTTGGGCGTAAGAGAAACGGCTCTCGTCCGCAAATCGGAAGCCGTCATGACCGCGGCCATTTCCGTTGTGCACCTCGACAAGACCTACGCCTCCGGCTTCCAGGCGCTCAAGGACATCAACCTTGAGATCCGCAACGGCGAGATTTTCGCGCTGCTCGGCCCGAACGGCGCCGGCAAGACGACGCTGATCAGCATCATCTGCGGCATCGTCAATCCGTCCGCCGGCAGGGTCGCGGTGGACGGTCATGACATCATCGCCGACTACCGCGCCGCCCGCTCGCTGATCGGTCTGGTGCCGCAAGAGCTGACGACCGACGCCTTCGCCTCGGTGTGGGCAACGGTGTCGTTCAGCCGCGGGCTGTTCGGCAAGCCCGCCAATCCCGCTCACATCGCAAAAGTGCTGAAAGAGCTGTCCTTGTGGGACAAGAAGGACGACAAGATCATGACGTTGTCCGGCGGCATGAAGCGCCGCGTCATGATCGCCAAGGCGCTGTCGCACGAGCCGCGGATCCTCTTCCTCGACGAGCCGACCGCCGGCGTCGACGTCGAGTTACGCAAGGACATGTGGGACCTTGTGCGCGCGCTGCGCGCCTCCGGCGTGACCATCATCCTGACCACGCACTATATCGAGGAAGCCGAACAGATGGCCGACCGTATCGGCGTCATCAACAAGGGCCAACTCATCCTGGTGGAGAACAAGGCCGAGCTGATGCGCAAACTCGGCCGCAAGCAGTTGACACTCGAGCTGACTGAACCCATCGCGGCGGTGCCGGCGGCGCTCGCCGGCTATCACCTTGTGCTGGCCGCCGGCGGTAACGAACTGATCTACACCTACGACACCCAGGGCGAGCGCACCGACATCACGGCGTTGCTCGACGACCTCAAGCGCGCGGGAATCAGGTTCAAGGACCTGCATACCACGCAAACCTCGCTAGAGGACATTTTTGTCGACCTGGTGAGTGAAAGACCATGAACTTTTATGCCGTCAGCGCGATCTATCGATACGAGATGGCGCGCACCCGGCGCACCTTGCTGCAAAGCATCGTCTCGCCGGTGATCTCCACCTCGCTATATTTCGTTGTGTTCGGCGCTGCTATCGGCTCGCGCATCAGTCAGATCGAAGGCGTCCCCTACGGCGCGTTCATCGTGCCGGGGCTGATGATGCTGATGCTGCTGACGCAGAGCATCGTCAACGCCGCGTTCGGTATCTACTTTCCCCGCTTCGTCGGGACGATATACGAGCTCCTTTCTGCCCCGGTGTCCTCTTTTGAGATCGTGCTCGGCTCTGTCGGCGCGGCGGCGACCAAGTCGATCATTCTCGGCTTGATTATCCTGGGGACGTCCGCCTTGTTTGTGCCATTGCAGATCGTGCATCCGGTCTGGATGCTGACCTTTTTGGTGCTGACCTCGATCAGCTTCAGCCTGTTCGGCTTTATTCTCGGCGTCTGGGCCGACACTTTCGAGCAATTGCAAATCGTGCCGCTGCTCATCGTCACGCCGTTGACGTTCCTCGGCGGCACGTTCTATTCGACCAGCGTATTGCCGCCGTTATGGCGCACGATCACGCTGTTCAATCCGGTACTCTATCTGATCAGCGGCTTTCGCTGGAGCTTTTTCGGTCTGGCCGACGTCAATGTCGAGATCAGCATTGCCGTGATCATCCTGTTTCTTGTCGTGTGCATGGTTATCGTGTGGTGGATCTTCAGGACCGGCTACCGGTTGAAGGCTTAACGGGGACGTCGTGAGTACGGCAAAAATCACCTTGATCGGCGGACCGACCGCACTCATCGAAATCGGCGGATTTCGTCTTTTGACCGACCCGACCTTCGATGCTCCGGGCGAGTACAAGCTGCCCCATGTCACGCTGAAAAAGACCTCGCATCCGGCGCTGACCGCGGAGCAGATCGGACGCGTCGATGCGGTGTTGCTGAGCCACGACCAGCATGCCGACAATTTCGATCACGCCGGCCGGGCCTACGCCATGCAGGCGCCGCGGCTTTTGACCACCATCGTCGGCGCGAAAAGACTCGGCGGTGTCGCCGAGGGCTTGGCGCCCGGCGAAAGCACGAAGCTGACCAATCCGGCGGGGACGTTGACCATCACGGCGACCCCGGCGCGGCACGGGCCAGCCGGCATCGAGCCGTTGGCCGGCGACGTGATCGGTTTCGTGCTGTCGTTGGCCGGCGCCAGGCCGATCTACATCACTGGCGACACCGTCTGGTACGAGGGCGTCGGCGAGGTGGCGCGACGCTTCCAGGCAGGCTTGGTGCTCCTTTTCGCCGGCGCCGCGAAGACGCGCGGCGCGTTCCATCTCACCATGGACGCCAACGACGCGCTCGACACCGCGCATGCCTTTCCCGACGCCACCATCGTTCCTCTCCATTACGAAGGGTGGGCGCATTTCAGTCAGAGCGGCGACGATCTCGTGCAATCGTTCAAGGCGCTCGGCATCGGCGCGCGGCTGCGGCTCCTCGAGCCCGGCGTGCCGACGGCGATTGAGCTGTAATTGCAGGGCAGGGCCGCTTAAGCCGGCGGCACCTTGGCGATCGCATCGGCGATCGCGACCGTGCGCCGCGCCGTGTCGGCATGCAGCCGTTCGACCATGCGGCCGTCGATCTGGATGACGCCTTTGTTGGCGTTTTCCGGCAAATCGAAAGCGGCGATGATTTTCCGCGCCCACGCCACCTCGTCCGCTGTCGGCGAGAACGCTTCATTGCAGGGTGCGATCTGCTGGGGGTGGATCAGCGTCTTGCCGTCGAAGCCGAGATCGCGCGCCTGCCGGCATTCGGCGGCAAAACTTTCCGTGTTGCCGAGCTCGTTATAGACGCCGTCGAGAATATCGAGGCCGTAGGCGCGCGCCGCGGCGACGCAGGTCATCAGCCACGGCAGCATCGGCGCGCGGCCCGGCACGATTCGCGCGCGGGTGTCCTTGGCGAGATCGTTGGTGCCCATGACGAAGCCGGCCAGCCGCGTCAGCGGATCGCGCGCCGCCGCCGCGATCTCGCGGGCGTTGAGCATGGCGAGCGGTGTTTCCATCATCGCCCAGAGGCGTACGCCGGCCTCGGCGCGGACGCCGACGAGGTGCTTGGCGACCTCGCGAAGTTGCTCGGGCGCCGATACCTTCGGCACCAGCAACGCATCGGGGCCGGCGACGGCGACGGCGAGATCGTCGTGCCACCAGGCGGTATCGAGTCCATTGATGCGCACCAGCACCTCGCGGCTGCCAAAGCCGCCGCTCTGCAGCGCCCGGATGATGAGCTCGCGCGCTGCCGCCTTGGCATCCGGCGCGACGGCGTCCTCGAGATCGAGGATGAGGGCGTCGACCGGCAGCTCGCGCGCTTTCTCCAGCGCCCGCGCGTTCGAGCCGGGCATGTAAAGAACACTGCGCCGCGGGCGGATGGTCATCGCTCGCTCCCTTTTCCAGCCGGCAAACTAGCGTCCCTGTGGGCATTGTCCACAGGCGTGTTTGTGCGGCTGTGCCGGGCTATGGCCCACGCGTCTGCGGCGACCAAGCGCGTCAAAACGGCGCGAGTTGCTACCGCTACGTCGCCTGCGCCGCGGTGGTACGGAAGCGCAGGATCGCCGCTAGGAAAAACAGGCCGCCTATTCCGGCGACCAGCAGAAATTGCGGCCAGACCACCTCGAAGCCGGCGCCGCGATAGAGGATCGATTGCGCAAACGACACGAAATGCGTCGACGGCGAGGCCTCCATCACGGTCGCCAGCCAAGGCGGCATGCTCTCCAGCGGCGTATTGCTGCCCGACAGCATGTTCATCGGCATGTAGACCAAGAGGTAGAGCAGGCCGAGCTGCGGCATCGAGCGCGCCACGGTGCCGAGGAATATGCCGATCGCGCAAGCAAAGAACAGATAGATCGCCACGCCGACCATGAACAGCGGGATCGAGCCGGCAATGGGAATGCCGAGCAAGGCGCGAACCACCAAATAGAGCGAAAGACCAACCGCCACAATAATAACCAGGCTGTTGGCCCAGACCTTGGACATCGCGATCTCGAACGGCGTCAGCGGCATCACCAGCAGATGGTCCATGGTGCCATGCTCGCGCTCGCGGACGATGGCAGCCCCGGCGAGAATAATGGCCAGCATGGAGACGCTGTTGATGATGCCCATGACGCTGGTGAACCATGCCGTCGTGATGTTGGGATTGAACGCGATGCGCACGTCGAGATTGACCGGCGACAGTGGTGTGCCCTCGGCATGCGAGAGGAAGTCCTGGATCTCGGTCATAATGATCTGCCCGGCATAATCCGAGCCGAGCCCGGCCTGGATCATCGCCGTGGCGTCGACATCGACCTGGATGGCGGGTATCCGGCCGGCGAGAACATAGCGTTCGAAATTCGGCGGGATGTCGATCACGAAGGTGTATTTCCCGGCATTCATCAGCGGAACGATATCCCGCTCGGCGATCGGCTGCGGCGTCTGAAAATACGGCCGCAGGAACGCATGGACGATGCGCCGCGACAATTCGGAATGATCCTCGTCGACGAATGCGATCGACGCGTTGTGCACTTCCTGCGAATTGCTCTGCGCCTGGGCGATGATGGCGAGCGAGAAGGCGTAGATGACCAGCCCCAACAGCACGTAATCGCGCAGGAAGCTGCGTAGTTCCTTGGTGCCAAGCCAAAAAATGTTTGCAATCATCCGCATCGGGTTTGTCCCCAGCGCATAATCTTTTCGGAAAACCGGTTTCCACTTTTCCGGATCATGCTTTAGCGTTCCTGCTTGCGCAGCAGCAGAAGACTCATCGTTGTCAGCACTGGGATAAAGACGATGAGGGCTGCCAAATCGTTGCCGAGGTCAGTAAGACCCAATCCCTTGGTAAAGGTGCCGACGCTGATCGGCACGAAATAGGTCATGGGGAACGCCCGTCCCATGATTCGTGCCGTCCCGGAGAGCGACGAGACCGGCGTCATCATGCCGGAAAACTGCGACGCCGGCAGGAAGGTCATAATGGCGGTGCCGAATAATGCGGCGATCTGTGTGCTTGCGAATGCTGAAATCACCATGCCATAGGCGGTGGTCGTGGTGACGAAGAGCAGGACGCCGAGAAGGAGCGCCAGGAAGCTTCCCTTGAGCGGCACTTCGAAGATAAACAAAGCCATCAGGAACATCACGGCAAAATTCACCATGGCGACGCCGATATAGGCAAGCTGCTTGCCGAGCAGAAATTCGATCCGCGTGACCGGCGTCACATAAAGATTTGTGATCGAGCCGAGCTCCTTTTCGCGGACAATGGCGAGTGCCATGAGGATCGCCGGGAACAGCGCCAGCAGCAAGGAGATGCTCGCCGGCACCATGGCGTAGATACTCTCGAAATTTTGATTGTACTTGAACCTGAGTTCGATGTTGGCAGGTGGATTGGCCTCTGGCGCCGTCGTCTTCACGGCCGGATCGGTCAAATAGAGCTGATGCATGGCCTGCAGATAGCCGTGGATGGTCTCGGCGCGGAACGGCATGGCGCCATCCACCCAGGCGCCGACCCAGGCCGGACGACCGCGCTCGATGTCGCGGCCGAAGTCCGGCGGGATTTCAATGGCGGCCTTGATGGCCCCGCTCTGCAGGCGCTTCTCGAGATCGGCGTAGTCGGCGAGCGGCGGCCGCTCCACGAAGTAACTCGAGCCTCTCAACTCCTCGAGGTAGGCGCGGCTCTCGTGACTTTGATCGTGATCGAGCACCGCAAAGCTCAGATTGTTGACGTCGGTCGAAATTCCGAAGCCGAACACCAGCATCAGCATCGCAGTGCCGCACAAGGCGAAGGTCAGTCGAATCGGATCGCGGAGCAGCTCGATTGTTTCGCGGATCGTATAGGCGAACAGACGCTGCAAGCTAAATGCGCGTTGCGGCGCCGGCGGCGGCCGTACTTGAGGCAGCGCCGCGGCGGGAGGCGCAACCTCGGCGGCAGCCGCCGCGCGCGATCCGGTCGCCTCCTCGAGATAGCTGATGAAAGCGTCTTCCAAGGTCGCGGCGCCGCGCGCCCTGACCAGGTTGCCCGGTATATCGGTTGCCAGCACGCGTCCGGAGTCCATCAGCGATATGCGATCGCAGCGCTCGGCCTCGTTCATAAAATGGGTCGAGACGAAAATGGTCACGCCCTGATTGCGCGATAGGTCGATCAGCAGCTCCCAGAACCGGTCGCGCGCCAAGGGATCGACGCCCGAAGTCGGCTCGTCGAGAATCAGCATCTCCGGCTCATGCACGATGGCAACGGCCAGCGACAGCCGCTGCCGGATGCCCAGCGGCAGCTCGGAGGTGCGCTGTTCGAGGTAGTCCTCGAGGCCGAAGCGATCGACAAGCTCGCGAAGCCGGGTCCGCGCTTTGCCGACGGGCAGATGGAACAGCCGGGCATGAAGCTCGAGGTTCTGCCGGACGGTCAGCTCGGTATAGAGCGAGAACGACTGCGACATGTAGCCGACGCGGCGGCGCGAATTGATGTCGCTGGCGTCGAGCGGCTGGCCGAACAGCAGGGCCTCGCCTTCGCTCGGCGCCAACAGTCCGGTGAGCATCTTCATCGTCGTGGTCTTGCCGCAGCCGTTGGAGCCGACAAAGCCGAAGATCTCACCGCGTTCGATGGTGAAGCTCACCCGGTCGACGGCGGTGAAGTCGCCGAAGCGGCGTGTCAGGTCGCGCGCCGTGATCACCGGCTCGGCATCGACAATACGGTGCGGTGGGACTTTCAGTTTGGTGTGCCCGGCCCTGATGTCTTCCGGCAGCAAGGCGATGAAGGCCTCTTCGACGGTCGCGGCGCGCGTTTGCGCCTTCAGATCGGCCGGCGAGCCGGCGGCCAGGACCTTGCCGTCGTTCATGGCGATGAGCGTATCGAACCGCTCGGCCTCTTCCATGTAGGCGGTGGCGACCACGACGCTCATGCCCGCGCGACGCGACCGCATGCGGTCGATCAACTCCCAGAATTGCCGCCGCGACAACGGATCGACGCCGGTCGTGGGCTCGTCGAGGATCAGAAGGTCGGGATCGTGGATGAGCGAGCAGCACAGCCCGAGTTTTTGCCGCATGCCGCCCGACAGTTTCTTCGCCGGACGATCGGCGAAGGGCGCAAGCTCGGTGCTTTGCAAAAGCTCGGCAATTCGCCAGTCCCGCTCGGAACGGGACTGCCCGAACAGCCGGCCGAAAAACTCGATATTCTCGCGGACGCTGAGGTCCGGATAAAGGTTCTTGCCGAGCCCTTGCGGCATGAAAGCGATGCGCGGGCAAACCGCGGCGCGATGCGCGGCGTCTGTCATGTCGCCGTCAAGCACGACAACGCGGCCGGATTGCAGTTGCCGCGCGCCGGCGATGATGCTGAGCAGCGACGACTTGCCGACGCCGTCGGGGCCGATCAGCCCAACCATGCAGCCGGCCGGCAGCGCCACCGTGACGTCATCGAGTGCCGCCACACGGCCGTAACGTTGCGTGACGTTCTCGAGCCATGCGACAGCGGGCATGACAGTCCCGCTCATTGCCCGCTGGTGCCTTGCAGGGATGCCGGCCAAGTCGCGGCCGTATCGGTCAGTACGTAAGTGATGCCCGGCAGCCCGCTGCGCACGATATCGGCCCGCCCGCGCAGCCGCTCGGGATCGATGCGGACCCGGATGCGGAACATCAGCTTGTCGCGCTCGCTCTGGGTCTCGACGATTTTCGGGGTGAATTGCGCCTGCGAGGCGATGAACGACACTTTCGCCGGGATCGCGACTTTCGGATAGGCGTCGAGCACGATGCGGGCATCGGCGCCGAATCGCACCTTGCCCGCCGTTTCGGTCGGCAAATAGACGTCCATGTACACGTAGGACGTGTCGAGCATGGCGAAGACCTTGCCGCCGGCAGGAAGCACTTCACCGATATTGGCGATGCGATACTGGATGCGGCCTTCGTGCGGCGCGACCAACGTGTTATCGGCAATCTCGACGTTATAGAGCTCGACATCGTGGGTCGCCGCTTCGAGCGCGTGCTGGGATTCCGTCACCCGCGCCGTTGCGGCTTCGAGCCCGGCGATGGCCCCATTCAATTGCTGCTGGCGCTGGTCCACGACTTCCTGGGTCTGAAAGCCCTTCTTCAACAAGGCGGTGGCGCGGTCGAACTCCTGTTGCGCCAGCAACACCTGCGTTTTCTGCTGGGTGACATTGGCGTTCGCTTCGTCGACGGCTCTTCGCGCCTGACTGACCTGGGCTTCCGATTTTTTCAGCGAGGCAGCGAGGTCGCGCGTATCCATGCGGGCGACAACCTGACCGGCTGCGACCAGGTCGCCTTCGTCGGCCAGCATCTCGGCGATGCGGCCGGCATACTTGGTGTCGATGTTGATTTCGTCCGCCTCGAGCCGGCCATTGCCGAAGGCAATGCCGGGCGGCAGCGGCGGGTGCAGCCGCTGCCACCAATAATAGGCCCCGCCGGCGCCACCGGCCAATATGGCGAGCGCAAGGGCGATGCGAATCCACCGTCTGCGGCTTGGCCGCCGGATCGTCGCCGGCAAGCCGGTGCCGGATTGCGCTGGTACGAGGTCATGGGCGTTCGATACGAGCGGCGGTGCGTGCTCGATTGTCGCCGGCCGTTTGGTATCGTCGGGGCTGCTATTTTCGTTCATTTGGCATCCGCCTCGATCAATCCGCCTTCAGCCGGGGAAAGGCGATGATCACCCGTTCATCCGAATTCATTTGGTCGGAAGATTAATCGCGCGCCTCACCGGCAGAAACTGAGGAATTGGCCCTAAGGGACAATACGGATCATTCGCAGTGCCCTTGGCCTGGCTATTGCGTCAGGTCTTGAGATCCTCACCATCCGCCCCTTGCCTTGCGCGGAACCCAATTGTCGCCTGCCTTGACATAGGACCGTTTGACGGCGGCCCAGGCTATCCGGTGCGCGGCTTCTTCCTGCCGCGATTCACCGGCATGCGCGGCGTAGGCATGATTGAAAGCCTCGCGATAGACGTCCAGGGCATGCTCGGACAGGTGATACCGGACCGACGCCGGCAGATCGGCGTTCGTTTGATACGGCATGGCCGTTCCTCGCCATTTGTCGAAGTTATTCAGTATCTCGCAGGGGCGGCCCGTTACGTTTGACGCAAATCAAAAGCAACTGCTGCGGCTGCGTCTACCGCGATTCTTCTTTTTCATCCGTCGCCGGCGCACGGGGAACCCTCACGCCGCTGTGGCGCCCTTGATTTCTTGAGCCGGATTCACGTTTTGAAAACGCGATGTGCGCCGGCGTTGCATGTCTGGCCCCCACCAGGCGAATGTTAGGCCGACCTTCCAATACCTGGCGGCTAAGGCATTGATATGCATCAGGTCATGCGACGGCACGACCAAAACACAAAAACGCGATCGTCTCGTTTTTTTGATGCAGATCAAAGGTCAGCGCAAATAGCGGGCATTTGCTGCGTAAAGTTGCAATCTCAATCGGAGGGTGTGTCATGGCTGAAACCATCACCAAACTGCCCGCAAAAACCGAGGAAAAAGGGACTGCATCGGCGTTAAGATCTTGGCGGCCATTCGACAGTCTTCGTGGCGAAATCGATCAGCTGTTTGACGAATTCGACGGCGGCGTCTGGCGCTGGCCATTCCGCCGCTCGTTCTTCGATATCGAGCCGTTCCGGCGGAGCGAAGCGGTTTTCGGCGCGGCACCGGCTGTCGACGTCACGGAGACCGACAAGGCGTATGAAATCGCGGCCGAATTGCCCGGCATGAGCGACAAGAACGTCGAGGTGAAATTGGCCGACGGCGTCCTCACCATCAAGGGCGAGAAACAGGAGGAGAAAGAGGAGAAGAAGAAGGATTATTACCTGCATGAGCGCAGCTTCGGCTCGTTCCAGCGCGCCTTTCAGGTGCCCGACGGCGTCGATGCCGACCAGATCGAGGCAAGCTTCAAGAATGGCGTGCTCATGGTAACGCTGCCGAAGAGCGCGCAGGCGCAGAAGACAGCAAAGAAAATCGACGTCAAAGCTGCCTGATTGCGCCTTGCGGACTGATCGTTCAACAATCCGGATTGCGTCGAATGACGCAATCCGGTTTATTTCAATTGGCATTCCGGAGTGCACCAGGTCGCATAGACCGTGATCGCGCTCTGAGATTATTGGATTCTTTCGATTGGTGCGACCGCACGTGGCGAGGCGCGTCCCGTGTCGGCTCAGCGAGCCAGCGCCCAATGCCAGGCCACGCTTCATCGAGGGTCGTCTTGCCCATGAACAGGCCGACATGGCGGCACGGCGCCAACGCCTTGCGGATGTGACATGCCGGAGTGCCGACCAGATGCTCGGCCGCGAATAATTGCGCCGACGCCACCAACTCGTCGTCGCGAGCGGCCAAAAGGAACATCGGCACCGTCACAGCCGCGAGCTTGACCGGTTGTCCGAGCGCGGTCAGGGCGCCGGTCGCGAGTTCGTTGCGCTTGTACAATTTTTCGACGACTTCGAGGAAATAGCGTCCCGGCAAATCGAGGGTCCAGGAATACCACTCCTGGAACAGCGCCTCGACCCGGGCGAAGGCGGCGGAGCCGGTCGGTTCGGCGGTCTGCAGCAGTTGTCGCACATCCTCGGCGTCGACCGATTCCGGTCCCCAAAACGTCAGCACTTTGCGGCCGGGAACGCAGCCGTCGCCGAGCCGCACCAGCTCGCGAAACATCGCCAGCGGGCTGGCTTCGGCAAGCGCGGACAGAGCCGACGACCCAGCTTGGATGTCGATCGGCGCGCCGGCCAGCACCAGCTTGCGGACCTTTGTCGGGAAACGTGCAGCGTAAAGGAGCGCCATCCAGCCGCCCTGACACAAGCCGATGAGATCGACGGAACCGCCGATCTCATCCACCAGCACATTGAGATCGGCGAGATAATCGTCGATGCCGAGAAGGCGCATCTCCGCGGTCGCCGAACGCCAGTCGGTCACGAACAGCCGCCGCAAACCGGCGTCGCGTAACGCGGCGACCAGACTGTGCTCGGGTGCAAAATCGGCGAGTGCGGCGCCATGCAGGGCCAACGGCGCGCATATCAGGGCGGCCGCGCTATTATGGTCGGTGGTGAAATCGCGCAGCCGGACGGTTTCCAGCTCCAGCGCGATCGCATGCGGCGTCGTCCATTGCGGCTCGCTCGGCGCCTTACTGTCCGGCGGACCGACGGCAAAGTCGGCGAAATGCCGGGCGGCGACCGCCGCCATCTCACCCGTCGCTGCCGCGGCAAAAGCCGGCCAGAGAAACGCCAGATAGGGAGATTGACGACCCGCGGGCTCGTACATCGGACAACCCCAGGGTTCTAGGTGCCATACTGTCATCCGGCCGTAACAAATTGACCTTGATGTGCGTCAAATAGATTTCCCATCAGCCTGTCTACTGTGACCAGGTCCGCGACGGAGGCAGTATCTTGGAGCATCACGCTGAAGTGCTCAGCCGCGGACTCTGGCGGCAACGGCCTGCGAATTGGCGGGATCTGGCGGCACTGGTGCTGATCGTCGCCGGTATCCTGCTGATCGGATCGGGCGCAAGGCAAATGCTCGCGCCCTTTCCCGCTGCACAGCAACCGGAAATTTCGCTCTCCCCCGGTGTTCTGCCGAATTATGCACTACGCACGACGATGCGGATGCTGGCGGCGCTAGTCGCGTCGTTCATCTTCACATTCACCTACGGCACATTGGCGGCAAAGAGCCGACGCGCCGAAATGGTGCTGATTCCGCTGCTGGACGTGCTGCAATCCGTACCGGTGCTTGGCTATCTCTCGTTCACCGTCGTCTTCTTCGTCGCATTGTCTCCCAATAGGGCATTAGGGGTGGAGCTTGCCGCGATTTTTGCGATCTTCACCAGCCAAGCCTGGAACATGGCTTTCAGCTTTTTCCAGTCGTTGCGCACCATTCCCTACGATCTCGATGAAGCAAGCCGCGGTTTTCGCTTCTCCGGCTGGCAGCGTTTCTGGCGCCTTGAGGTCCCTTTCGCCATGCCGGGCCTCATTTGGAACACGATGATGTCGATGTCCGGCGGCTGGTTTTTCGTGGTCGCCTCGGAAGCCATCGCCGTCGGCGACCTGCATGTCGCGCTCCCGGGCATCGGCTCCTACGTCGCGCGTGCGATCGAGGCGCGCGACCTCGCGGCGGTCGGCTGGGCGATTCTGGCGATGACCGTCACGATCTTCATCTACGATCAGCTTCTGTTCCGGCCCCTGGTCGCCTGGGCGGACAAGTTTCGTTACGAGCAGACGGCGTCGGCGGTTGCGCCGCGGAGCTGGATCCTCGATCTGTTCCGGCGCACCAGCCTGTTGCGCACGGCCGGTGAATCGATCGGCGCCATGACGCAAGCCGCCGCGCGCGCCCGGCTCTCGCCGCGGATATTTTCCCGACCGCACGCCGGGCGGAAAATTCCTTCGCGCCTGCTCGATGTCGTCTGGTATGGACTTGCCTTGGTCGCCGTTGTCTATCTCGGCGTGGTGCTGCTGCGCTTTGCCGGGGCGCAATTGTCATGGGGGGATGTCGTCGACGTGATCGGCGATGGCGGCATCACTCTGCTCCGCGTCGCCGTCCTCATCGTCATTGCGAGCGTCATTTGGGTCCCGATCGGAATAGCCGTCGGCTTGCGTCCGGCCGTGGCGGAAAAGGTTCAGCCGGTGGCGCAGTTTCTCGCGGCATTTCCGGCAAACCTGCTCTTCCCGCTTGCGGTCTATCTGATCGTCCGGTTCGACCTGTCGCCCGTCATCTGGCTGAGCCCGCTGATGATTCTCGGCACACAGTGGTACATCGTGTTCAACGTCATTGCCGGTGCCAGCGCCTTTCCAAACGACCTCGAGGAGGCGGCCAAAACGTTCCGGATCCACGGCTGGCGCTGGTGGCGCGACGTGATGCTGCCGGGGGTCTTTCCCTATTATGTGACCGGCGCCATCACCGCATCGGGTGGGGCGTGGAACGCCAGCATCGTCTCCGAGGTGGTCAGTTGGGGGCCGACCAAGCTCGATGGCGGGGGCCTTGGCGCCTACATCGCGCGCATGACGGCGGCCGGCGATTTTCCGCGGATCGCGCTCGGCATCGCCGTCATGTCGATTCTCGTCGTCGGAACGAATCGTCTGGTGTGGCGGCCGCTCTATGCCTATGCGGAACGCCGGACGCGGCTCGATTGAGTGGGTCAAATGGATGGGTGGGACAAATCGTGGCCGATGACAACAGCGCCATCATCGACCTGCGCAAGGTCTGCATGGCTTTTCCCAAACGCTCGGGCGAGCCGCTCTTGGTCCTGGACGACATCGACGTGTCGATCCGCGCCGGCGAGTTTCTCGGCCTCCTCGGCCGCTCAGGTTCAGGCAAATCGACTTTGCTACGGATCGCCGGCGGCCTCATCAGGCCCACGTCCGGCAACGTCCTCTACCGCGGCGCGCCGCTGATCGAGCCGGCCGAAGGCATCGCCATCGTGTTCCAGACTTTCGCGCTGTTCCCCTGGCTCACGGTGCTGGAAAATGTCGAGGCGGGGCTCGACGCGCTGGGCTTGCCGCGCGAGGAAGCGCGCCAACGGGCAGAGGCCGCCATCGATCTCATCGGGCTCGACGGCTTCCAGTCCGCCTATCCGCGCGAGCTGTCCGGCGGCATGCGTCAACGCGTCGGCTTTGCCCGGGCGACGGCGACGCGGCCCGATCTGCTGTTGATGGACGAGCCTTTTTCGGCGCTCGACGTTCTGACCGCCGAGACCCTGCGCGCGGATTTTCTCGACCTGTGGGTCGAACACCAGCTGCCGACCAAATCGGTGCTCATGGTGACGCACAATATCGAGGAAGCGGTGCTGATGTGCGACCGCCTGATCGTTCTGTCGTCAAACCCGGCGCGGATCGCGGCGGAAATCCCGGTGACGTTGCCGCGCCCGCGCAACCGGCTCGACGACGAATTCGGCAACATCGTGGACAATGTCTATGCGGTGCTGACCGCGCGCACGATCGCGTCGCTGGGCGCGCTCAAACAGGCTCGCGAGGGCGTGGCGCAGCCGCTGCCGCGGGCGTCAGTCAATCGCATGAGCGGCTTGATCGAGATCCTCGCGGCGCCGCCCCATGACGGCCGGGCGGAGCTCGAGACGCTCGCCAGCTCGCTGTCGCTGGAAGTCAATGATCTCTTCCCCTTAGCCGAAGCCCTTCACATTCTGGAATTTGCCGAGATCAAGGACGGCGCTTTGCGGCTGACCGCCGCGGGAAACGTCTTCGCGCGCAGCAACACCGACGAGCGCAAGCGGCTGTTCAAGGAACATCTGCTCCAATTCGTGCCGTTGGCCGCGCATATCTGCCGCGTGCTGCGCGAGCGCGAGGCACGCCAAGCGCCACGAATGAGATTTGAGGTGGAACTCGAGGATCATTTCACTCACCAAGACGCGGAAAGCACGCTGCGCGCCGTGACGGCCTGGGGGCGCTATGCGGAGCTGTTCGCTTATGACGATGAGGCCAGAACCTTCGCGTTGATCGAAAATCCGGCGTGACCGCAATAGCCGTCACGCCGGCGGTCACGACCCTCCGCGTCCGCGAAGAACCATCGCTTTGATCCAGATCAAAGCATCTGCAACTGCAGCGCGACAAGCTTTATGATATGCAGTGGCAGCCTATCTCTACCGCGCCGTTCGATCGCGAGCTTGAGCTGGCCGTCTTTGAGAGGGATGGGCCTCACGCTCTTGCGTTCGCCTG
>Ga0187855_10001124_pt1 | contig 21808 bp, 16 predicted proteins | sample June2016WEW_8_10_2_FD_132969 | JGI IMG/M metagenome (GOLD analysis project Ga0187855, IMG submission 132969) | Peatland microbial communities from SPRUCE experiment site at the Marcell Experimental Forest, Minnesota, USA - June2016WEW_8_10 | ecosystem: Environmental > Terrestrial > Soil >...
CGCCATCCTCTCCTCGTGGAACGCCGTGCAGGACCGGCTCAAAGAATACTACTGCATGTTTCTGCTGCTGCAAGTGGGCATGCTGGGCGTATTCATGTCGCTCGATTTCTTCCTCTTCTACGTGTTCTGGGAACTGGTGCTGGTGCCCATGTACTTCATCATCGCCGTGTGGGGCGGACCGCGCAAGCTGTACGCGGCCATCAAGTTTTTCCTCTACACGCTGGCCGGCTCGGTGCTGATGCTGCTGGGTATCCTGACGCTGTACTTCCAGTACGCCAGCCAGTTCGGCAAGTACACTTTTGAAATCTCCGAGTTGATGAAGCTGAGCCTGCCGCTCGGGTTGCAGCAGTGGGTGTTCTGGGCCTTCTTCCTGGGCTTCGCCATCAAGGTGCCGATGTTCCCGTTCCACACATGGCTGCCCGACGCGCACGTGGAGGCGCCCACCGCGGGTTCGGTCATCCTGGCCAGCGTGCTGCTGAAGATGGGAACTTATGGCTTCATCCGCTTCTCGCTGCCGCTGCTGCCGAAGGCTTCGGTGGACCAGACCATCGTGCAGATCCTGGCGGTGCTCTCGATTATCGGCATTATCTATGGCGCGCTGGTCAGCCTGATGCAGAAGGATTGGAAGAAGCTGGTGGCTTACTCTTCGGTGAGTCACTTGGGGTTTTGCACGCTGGGTATCTTCGCCATGAACCCCAATGGCTTGGCCGGCAGCGTGCTGCAGCAGATCAATCACGGTATCTCCACCGGCATGCTCTTCTTGATCATTGGGGTGATCTACGAGCGGCGGCATACGCGCGAGATCGCGGAGTACGGCGGCCTGGCGCACGTGATGCCGAAATACGCCGTGATCTTCGCCATTGCCATGTTGAGCTCCGCCGGGCTGCCGCTGCTGAACGGATTCGTGGGCGAATTTACGATTCTGCAAGGCGCGTTCGAGGCGAATCGCGCGTGGGCGGCCTTCGCGGTCACCGGTGTGATTTTTGGCGCGGCGTACCTGTTGTGGCTCTACCAGCGCACCATGCTGGGGCAGATCACCAACGCAAAGAACCTGCATCTGCCCGATCTCTCCCTGCGCGAGATCGTCGTGTTTCTGCCGCTGATTGCATGGTCTATCTGGATCGGCGTTTATCCGAAGCCGTACTTCGACATCCTGGAGAAGCCCGTGCAGCAGATCGTGGAGCGTGTAAAGCCGGGTTATTATCAGGGCGGCGCGCAGGCGAGCACGCGGCCGGCGACGGGGGTGAATGGCCAATGAACCAGTTCTACACCGGCGCCGACCATTTTGTCCTCGTTCCAGCGGTCATGCTGGCCTTGTTCGGATGCGCCATCCTGCTGTTCGACTTCGTGGTTTTTCCCGATCCCCGGCAGCGCAAGTACCTGCTGTTCTTTCTGATCCTCGGCGAAGGGTTCGCCGGGTACGGTCTGTGGAACCAGCAGGCGGACTTGGCCAACGGTGTGCGCGAAGCTTTCCACGGCTCACTCGTCATGGATGGTTTCTCCATCTTCTTCAATTGGATCTTCATCGCCGCCACAGTGATTGTCGCGATTGTCTCGTACAAGTATCTGGAGATTGAAGGCGAACACCACGCCGAGTATTACTCGCTGATGATGTTCGCCCAGTGCGGCATGTTCTTCCTGGCCTCCGGCACGGACTTAGTCACTCTCTTCATCGGCCTGGAGTTGATGGCGCTCTCCTTCTATGTGATGGTGGGCTTCCTGCGCACCAGCAAGCGCTCCAACGAAGCGGCTATGAAGTATCTGCTGCTGGGCGCATTTTCGAGCGGCTTCCTGGCTTACGGCTTCTCGGTGATGTACGGTATTTCCGGATCGACCAAACTGGCGGATATCGCCGCCGCCATGGAAGCGCGCGGGCCCTTCGATCCGCTGGTCCTGCTGGCCCTGGCCACCACGTCGGTCGGCCTGCTATTCAAAATCTCGGCCGTCCCGTTTCACATGTGGGCCCCGGACGCTTACGAAGGCGCGCCGACTACCGTTACAGCCTATCTTTCGGTGGCCTCCAAGGCCGCATCCATAGCGTTTCTGCTGCGCATGTTCCTCGGTCCGCTGGCCTCCGCCAGGGAGGCCTGGGAGCCCATCCTGAGCTTCATCGCCGTCGCCACCATGACGGTTGGCAACCTGGCCGCCATTAACCAGAGCAACATCAAACGGCTGCTGGCCTACAGTTCTATCTCACACGCCGGTTATATGCTGCTCGGTCTGATTGCGGGGAATGCCACGGGCATCAAGGGTATCGCGGTCTACGTGATGGTCTACACGTTCATGAACCTGGGCGCCTTTTTGGTGCTGGTGGCGCTGCGCCGCAAAGGCATTATCGGCGAAGATATGGACGATATCGCGGGTCTGATGCAGAAGAGCCCGGGCTATGCACTGCTGATGCTGCTGTTCCTGCTGTCGCTGGCCGGGATTCCGCCGACGGCCGGCTTCCTTGGGAAGTATTACATCTTTCTATCGCTGATCGAGACTCACCATTACACGCTGGCGGTGATTGGCACGCTCTATGTCGCCGTGGCGATTTACTATTACTTCCGCATCGTGCGCAGCATGTTCACACGGGATCTTACCGAGCAAGCGCCGCTCTCTACCAGCTTCGGATTGCGGGTGGCGCTGGCTGTGACCGGCATTCTTACGCTGGGCATCGGCCTCTATCCAGAGCCTTTCCTGCGGCTGGCCGGCACCTCATTGCTGCATTAGGAACATATGGACGCCATCATCCACCATCCGATAATTGGGCCGATTCTAGCTACGCTGGCGATCATTGGCGTGGTCTTGGGGGTGGTCGCGTACCTCACGCTCATCGAGCGCAAAGTGCTGGCGGATTTTCAGGTGCGGCTGGGCCCCATGCGTACCGGCCCGCATGGCCTATTGCAGCCCATCGCGGACGCTTTGAAACTGCTGATCAAGGAAGATATCATCCCCACGGAAGCCGATAAAGCCATATTCTGGCTGGCGCCTGTGATATCGACCTTCACCGGACTGACCGCGTTTGCGGTGATTCCATTTAGCAAGTACCTGTGTCTGACGGACGTGAATGTGGGCCTGCTGGTGATATCGGCTATGTCCGCCGTCGGCATTCTGGGGATCATTCTGGGCGGCTGGGCTTCCAACAGTCACTATCCGTTGCTCGGCGCGCTGCGCAGCGCCGCGCAGCTTGTCAGTTACGAAGTGGCCTTGTCGTTCGCGCTGCTCTCCGGCGTGATGGTGGCCGGTACGTTGAGCATGCAGGGAATTATTCAGGCGCAGCAGGCCCGCGGCATCTGGTTCATTTTCTCCAATTACGGCTTCATGATCGTTCCGTTCGTGGTATACATCATCGCCGGGACAGCGGAGACTAACCGCGCGCCGTTCGACTTACCCGAAGCGGAGTCCGAGTTAGTGGGAGGATTCCACACGGAGTACAGCGGCTTCCGCTGGTCGCTCTACTTTCTGGCGGAGTACACTAACATCCTGGTGATCTCGTCGGTGGCCGTAACTTTGTTCTGGGGTGGATGGCTGCGCCCCTTTCCCAGCGTTTCCTGGCTGGCGGCGCTCAACTATATTGTGCCGCTAGTGGTATTCGCCGGTTCCGGCCTGAGCAGCCTGACTCTGGTGCGGAAGATGAAGGATCCGCTGCAGCAGAAAGTGCTGGTCGCCGTGGCGCTGGTGCTGGTGCTGATCGGCGCCCTCTACATGATACCGGCGGTCAACGCCGCCGCCAGCGGCATCTTCTGGTTCCTCTTCAAAGTGTCGGCGATCATCTATCTGATGATCTGGTTCCGCGGCACTTTCCCGCGGTTCCGCTACGACCAACTCATGAACGTCGGGTGGAAAGTCATGATCCCGGTGGGCATGGGTGCCATTCTGGTCAACGCGCTGCTCGGCCTGGTCTGACGCTGGGCTGCGCCACAGTTCTGCGCAACCCAGCTTAATAGCACTTATCGGTAAAAGGAGCCGCTGCGGGCGGCTTAATCTTAATATTCGGTTTTCAAATAACGCGGGCGAGAGCCTTACGCGGTGTCGGTAGGTCATCACCCGACATCATGGTAGCACGTGGTTTTCTTGCGGCCGGAAGGATAGAACGGACTTGGCGATTGTTTTCAGTCGGTTAAGGGAGTTCGGAATTGGGTGACTGTTTACGGCGTCACCGGGCGAGCCGCCTAAAAAGGCGGCTGCGGCCAAGATTGGCCGCCCCACAACGGCCTCACTATCTCAATTGGAATTTCCGCTGAATGTGGGGGCTGGGGCGTTTTCGGCGTCCCAAACGCCAGCCGACCCGGTGGCACCGGGCCGGCCAGTCTACGTTTGGGCGGAAAGGAGGCAGCGCATGTTTACCATTACGCTGACCGTTTACGATCGCAATCGCCGTCGTGATCACGGTTACTATCCGCATAAAGCGGAGATAGCCGAAGTAGCGGACAAAGCCGCGGATCGGAAAGCCGGTCCGCGGTCCCTTCTATAGAATACACCAAGAGGCCGGTGCTACGATAGTATTCGGCTCATGTCTTCGCCCGTAATTCCGCCTCCTCTCGAAGCGCTACGGAACCAGCCGTTTTCCTTTTACCCGCCCATTCTGAATATCGAGCACAACCAGTGGCAGTATCGCAAAGCCACCTGGACCGACGCGCTGGTGGCGAATGCGCGCACCGGCCAGGAGATCTGGATTCCGCGCCGCTTTTTGGGCGAGATCTCGCGCATTGAAGACCCGGTCGTCATCGTCGGCCTGCTGAAGGAACTCGAATACAAAGAGGGCGCCGTGTGGCCGCACCGGCGCCGGGTGATCGAGATGCCCATCGCGGTAGGCGCGCCCGCGCGGCCCCCATCGCCGGCGCAGCAGACCGGGCCCGCTCCGGTGGTCGGCATTCGCCTGGAGCCCAATACCGATTCGCACATCTTCCGCAAGGTCGGCGGCGCGCTGGTGCTGGGCATTGTGGCGGCGTTCGTGATGGTGAACTTCTACCGCGACAGCGTGCTGCGCCCCCGCATGGCTTACATGGCCAAGGACAGGATCTATCTGTCTCTAACCGCCCAGGACGATTACCATGCCGTGGTGCGCAAACTGGGTGCGCCCGCGCACGACCGTTGGCTGGGTCCGGCCGACGGCACGCGCTACCGCGCGCTCTGGTATCCGGACCGTGCGTGCATCATTATTATGATGGCTCCTGCCGGCACCTACATCGGCACGCTGGACGCGAACTGGAATCCGATACACTCGGTCAGGCTCGCACAGGGGGATGCCGGCGCGTTGCTGCGCAGTCTACCGCGCTTCTAGCAGGAAGCTAAAAAAGGCACTCACAGGCTGAAGCCTGTGCCACCCTTTGCTGGTGAAAAAGGCACTCACAGGCTGAAGCCTGTGCTACCCTCGTTCAACAGCCACTTGGCATACTCGCGCACGCCGACCAGGCGCACCGGCATGGCTTCCAAGGTGGCGCGCATATCGATCGCGTCGCCGTGCGCGTAGGCCAGGGAGAGTGCTGCGAAGGCTTCGTCCAGCGCTCTGCGCGCGGACGCCTTGCCTGCGCGCAGAACGGATTCCAGCACATATTCGACGGTGAATGGCGCGCCTCCCAGTTCCTCGAAGATGCGCACAACCTGCAGCGGAGCGATGGCTTCCGGGCCGCCCAGCGTAAAGGTAGCGTTGCGCGCGGTCGGCGTATCGAGCGACCGCACGGCAAACTCGGCGACGTTGGGGAACGAGATCCAACTGATGGGATTCTCACCCGCGCCGTAGATGCGGGCGCGCCGCGCGGCCACGTCGAAGCCCAGCGCCGGGCTGAGCCAGATCTCCATGAAGAAGGTGGGACGCAGAATAGTGTACGCCATGCCGCTCGAGATCAGCGCCTGCTCCACCTCGCGCTTGGCGCGCTGCAAGGCGAAATCCTCGGCCATCGGCGAAAACGAAACATACACGAAATGTTTTACGCCGGCGGCGGCGGCCGCCTCGATCAGTTGCAATTGGCCGATGCGGTCCACGCCGTCGATGGTGTCGCCAGGCTGGCGCGACAGCACGGAGGAAGCCGTCGACAGGACAGCCGTCGCTCCTGCGCAAGCGGCCTGGATCGAGGCGGGATCTTTGAGGTCGCCCGTCGCCAGTTCGGCGCCGGCGGCGCGCAGTTCGTCGATGCGGGACGCATCCCCGGCCGGCCGCACCAGCGCGCGGACCGGTTTGCGATCGGCGGCCAGCCGGCGGCAGATCTCGCCGCCCACCAGGCCTGTGGCTCCTACGATCAGGTTCATAGCGTCAACCGATTCTCGCCGGGATGCAAGTCCCGAGTCTGGCCGTGCCATTCGAACCGGCCTGTCACACCGGCGGGCAGCGTTACGCCGGCTTCCAGTTTACCGTTATCGAGCGCCAGAGTCACGGCAATTTCGCCCTTGGGATGCGGGATCGCGCCGGAGGCGTGCGTCAGTTTGCCCAGGAATGGCCGGATCACGACGCGCGCAAAGCCGGGCGCCGCGGAATCGATGCCCAGCACGGTGCGGAAGAGTTCGTAGTTCGGGCTGGCTCCCCAGGCGTGGCAGTCGGAGCGTGTGGGGTCGGCTGTCTCCGCCCAAGTGGTCAGTCCGCGGTCGAGCATGGTGCGCCAGGTGCCCAGCATGTCGAGGTAGCGATCGCCCGCGCCTACTTTGTTCATGGCGGAGTGCAGGTAGTGGCGGAAGTAAATGGAGCACTGCACCAGGCTCTGGTCGTCCCCCGCGCGATTGATCAGGTCATGGGCTTCAGCGCCTTCGCTGACTCCGGCCAGCACTGCCAGCGCATTGGCTTGTTGTGAAAACTCATGTTTTTCGGGAGTGTCGGCGAACAGATGGCGGCCGGCATCCCAGTAAAGCTGGCGCGCGGATTCGCTGAGATGCGCGGCGGCCCGGCGATCCTCTGTAGCCAGAGCTTGGTTGCCCAAGGCTGCTTCCATCTCCGCGGCCCATTGATATGCCAACGTCAACTGCAGGTCGATCGGCGCCGAGTTGCCGCCGTTGAGCGCGGGGGGAACTCCACCTTCCCACTCTTTGGTCCAATCCACGAAGTTCCACCAGGGAATGTGGCCCAGCGAGCCGTTGGCCTGCTGGTGCGCGGCAAAGAACCAGAGCACGGCGCGCACTCCCGGCAGCATGCGTGCGACGAACGCGGGGTCGTCCTGATACATCCAGTAATCGTGCAGCATGCCGATCCACCAGAGCGAAAACGGCGGAATGTATTGCTGCAGGCGGGAGGGCGCGCGGCTGTACGTTGCGCCTTCCGCGCTGCGCGAGGAATCCAGCAACTCGATGGCGTTGCGCATGAGGCGGCCGTCGCCGGTCATATAGAGCGAGACCAGCGCCTGCACACGCGTGTCGCCGCCATACTGCAATTGCTCGTAGTAGGGGCAATCCATGTAGGTTTCGTGAGCGCACAGGCGCGCGGTACGCCAGCCGGTGTCGAGGATCTTCTGAATCTCGGCGGAACCCGCGTCAAAGCGCGCTTTGCGTTCGAAAGGATAGCCGGTGTAGACGCCGTGGAGATCGTCGATGGTGAGCGCCTGGTCCTGCGTTTCGATCGAAAGCCGGAGATAGCGCCAGGTGCGCCACCAAAGCGTTTCAAAGCGGCGTCGCTGCGCGCCATCGGAGATGAAGGTGTCGTGCCCGCCGATGAATTGCTTGCCTTCGATTTCGTTGCGGTTGCCCTTATCGTGGAAGCCGGGGAGAAACAGCGACTCCGCATAACCCATGTCGATCCTGGCGTCCTTGCCGCCGCTGACGGTCAGTTGCGGATAACCGGTGGTCAGAAAGGTTTGGTCGAACAGGAGGGTGGCCTTGGTGTGCGGCGGGATTTCATGGGAAGGGCCGCCGGAGCGCAGCACTGTGAGTGGCTGCGGCGTCAATTCCATCGGCGGGATGGAGCGCGGCACCAGCATCCAACGGTTGGGACCGTCCTGTGCATCGCGCGGCGCGCCTGGGCTGGCCACCGCGGCGGCCGGCCAGGCGGAATCGTCGAAGGCGGGCTGTTCCCAGCCCCATGGATAGAGACGCGCATCCAGTTGGTCGCCGGGGCCGGTCACGTAGTAGAAGCGCAACATTTCGCGGTCGCGCGGCACCGGCGAATAGGCTGCGTCGCGGATGCCTTTCCACTGCTTGCCGGTGTCCACGATGCGCTCGGCTTCGCTGTCGCCCTGAATCAGGAGGCCCGTTTGATTGGTGGTTTGAGCTTCGGGCGCAAGCTCGCCGAAATTCCAGACGAGTGCGGACAGTACGTTCTTGCCGGTCTTCAGATGGCTCGCGATATCCACCGATTCATAGCGCCAGTTGTGGAGGTCGCCGCGCGCCGGGCCCAGGCTGACGAACTCGCCGTTGACGTAGAGCTTGTAGCGATTGTCGGCGGTGACGTGAATGAGGAAGGAGGAGGGCTGGGCGGGCAGATCGAATGTGCGGCGGAAGTGGTAGACGCCGTAGTCATAGGGCGATTCGCTGGGAACTGAGATCCAGTGCGCGCTCCAGGCTTGCGTCTGCAACTTTGGGTTGGCTGCTTGCAAGGTAAGACAAAGCAAGCAGAGAAGCGCTGAGATGCAGGCGGCCTGAGAGGCCGCCGCAGGCTGAGAGCCTGCCCCACTCGGCTTATGCATAGCTGGTCACCGCGGCGGCGTTCTTTGCGCCCCGTTCCCGCGCGGCGCGCTCCTGGTAGCCGCTTTCGCGGAAGGCCTTCATCGGCTCGGCCGGGATGCCGTTGGCTTTGCGCCATTCGCGGATGGCCGGGCGCACGTCGGTGGCGAAAGCATCCTTCAGGCACTCTTCGGCATCCACCAGCGCGGCCTTGCTCTGATGGCGCGCCAGCGCGGCGTGGTCCACCAGCGCGGCCTTAGCATAAAGTTCCTGCGCGGTGACTGCGGTCTGGATGGTCTCTTCGATCTTGTCTTTCAGGTTGTGACTCTGATCGACCATGTAGGCGATTTCGGCGCGCCGGCCGGTCTCCCATTCGAACAACGCGATCTCGTGGAAGATGCGGAAGATCTGGTAGGGATCGATGGATCCTAGCGTGAGATCGTCGTCGGCATAGCGGCGGTCGTTGAAATGGAAGCCGCCCAGCATGTTTTCCGAAAGCAGCCACGCCACGATCTGCTCGATGTTCTGCGCCTGGTAGTGATGCCCGGTATCCACCAGCACCTTGGCCTGCGGTCCGGCGTTGCGCGCCATCAACAGCGACATGCCCCAATCCGCGATGTCAGTGTGATAGAAGGCCGGCTCGAAAGGTTTGTACTCGACCAGCAGGCGCTGGTTCGGCTCCAGATTGCGGTGCGCTTCCACCAGGCCTTCTTCGAACCAGCGGCGGCGATGCCGGATATTGGCCGTGCCCGGATAGCTGGAGCCATCCGCGAACCATAGCGAAATGTCGCGGCTGCCGGTGGCGGTGGCGATTTCGATGCAGTCCAAAATGTGCTGCAAGGCGGCGCGGCGGACGGCGGGGTCGGGGTTGCCCAGCGAGCCGTATTTGTAGATCTGGTCCTGGAAGACATTGGGGTTGATGGCGCCGATCTTGACGCCATGGCGCTCGGCCATGAGCATGACTTCGGGCACGCTGAACTTACCGTCCGGAAAGTCCCAGAGAACGTGCACGGCCACGGTCGGGCAGCAGCCCGTGAAGCGATGCACCTGGCCAGCGTCGCTCAATTTCTCGGCGGTAGTGGTGGCGGCGGCGGCTTGTTGGAACTTGCCAAAACGGGTTCCGGTATTGGCAAAGCCCCAGGAAGGCAATTCGATGCGGAAGCCATCGAGGGCCTTCCAGACCTTCTGTTCGAGAGCGTCTGCGGGCATGGTGTTCCTCCAAAAAGATTGTGAAGTCTGATTATATATGGAGGCGGCGAGGCCGGCGCGTGGCGACATCGCGATCCGGTGGCCGTTAGCTGGGTGGCTCGTTGCGCTGTAGCCTTTCGGTGATCTCTACGGCTGCCGGAGTTTGGGCGGCGAGGGTCCTCTCGCCGGTCTCGGGGTTAATCCAGTAAAGGTTGATGGCAGGGTGCTTGACGGATTCCCGCTCATCGGTGGATTGGTCCGGTGGCTGCGGTTGTTTCTGGCGGGCGGCTTTGATGCGCTCCAACTCCTTATAGGCCTTGAAGAAGGCGCGCTCCAGGCGGCCGGTGACAAGCGTCATATGGCTGAACACCTTTTGGCAGGCTTTGATAGAGGAGTCTTCGGCGAAGGAACGGGCTTCGTAAGCTTCCGCGCGGGCCAGCTTCCATTGCGCGATGGCTGCCTGGTCGACCAGGTGCTGCTCGGCCGGGTTCTGAGGCTGGTATTGGTTCTGGATGCCGTCGTGGATTTCGTCAAAATCCTCTTGTTTTTCGCCGCGCAGGATGATGGTGCGGGCGCGCAGACCGTGACGCAGGTTGTTCATGGAGGACGTGGCCTTGCCTTGCGGGCTTTTTGGACCCGTACACTTCTTTGCATTGCGGCGATTTGCCGCGATTTGTTTCTTTGTTGCCATGGAGTTACCTTTTTCGGACAGTCGAAACCAATTGGGGCGGAGGGGGCGAGCTGGCGCTCGCCAACATCGGCAAAAAGCGCCGATGTTACGACGGTGCGAGGGGCGACGCGGCGACACGGGGCGACTTGACGAGGCCGCGTCGGTTCTTCTGAGTTCAGGTTAGCATCGGGGAGGATGGGAGCTGGGTGGGCTGCGGCGGGGTGGGGCTTGCAGGTGATTGAAAAGTCAGGGAAAAGAGGGCGTGGGAGATTTTTTGCAGATGTGCGACTGGTTTGGCGGGTGATCGATGTGAGGCTCTGTTTTGCGCATGGGCGCTTTAGGTTCGGGTTGATTGGCTAATTGAGAGACCGGTACGCGGGGAGGTGGGCGATTGGTCAATGCGTCATGTGGGGCTTGCGGCGGCGGGGTTGACTCCAGTCCAATCGTTGGTTTGCGTGTTTCGCGGGTAGTTGTCGTCATTCGGCATGTTACCGTCGCGCTGGCGAGTTCCGCCCATTTCCGTCGACGGTGTTTCAGAGGATGATTCGAGCACCCAAGGAAACTGGGGCATAGGACTGGCGCCGATGGCAGTGAACGCCCGCGTACTCCCACGCCAAGAGGTTCTTTTTGTAAACTCAACGGCGTACGCGCCCATTCGAGATACCGCGCAACCGGCTAGTATTTAGTCGCGCCGCGCCTCTTGACACCGTTCAGTTCGATTCGATACATCCTATGGTAGCTCTTTACGAGTCTGGGACATTGGAGTTGGCGGTGTCTCTGCGTCTGGCGTTGACTGGTAGGTTTTCTTGGCACGTGGGGAATTTCTTCACGTGCCCAAAGGGCCGTTCGCTAACGCGAACTCACGTGAAGCCCCCCCCACGTGCCTAGCTCTATCGGTAAAGAGCTTTTCAAATGGCTGATTCGCTGCTTGCCTTTGCGCAGTCCGTGAAGGTTAGCCGTGTCGCGTTCGGAATACCCCCAGTCTCATTTTCCTCTGCGGGGGACCGCCCCCAGAATCCCAGGAGGCCCAGGAAGTACCGATCGGTCAGGGATTACTTCACGCGCTATGTCAAGGCCCACAAGCCGTCAATCGCGCCGAGGCTGAGGCTTGCCGAGGATATCGGCCGCTGGTTCGACCGCTTGGGTCCGACGGCCGCGCCTGCTGGCTGGCGTAAGGATGGTCACATAGGCGATGCCCCGGCATTAATCGGCGCGAGCGGCAGGATCGTCAGGCCGTACGCCCAATCGAATCCGGCGACCGGCGGAAAGACTTGGGGATGGCAGGCCCGAGTGATCCGGCCGCAGTCGATCGCGGAACATGGCCGGCTCGTTTGGCGGGGGCGGTGTCGGCCCGCTCCGGATCTTACGTGAATTATGGAATCGGATATTCCCGACAGGTAGCCGTATCGTCAGCGAGATCCACTTCCAAGACGGTGTTTGTCAGATTTCGGGTGCCGATGTGTAACAGTGAGGCGCGGAAAAGCTCACGCTGGCGCGAGGGAGTAACGTTCGGAATAATAATGACTAATCCGGAATGTAGTTCTTCTTTAGCGCAGAGGGAGGTGAAATCGTGCGGTTGTTGGTGACGAAGGTGTAATCCTCGTTGCGGATTTTAGTCATCAACTGCCAGTCCTTGTGTCCGCCCAGCCCGAGGAAGTTCACATGGTCACACAAGTGCCCGGCTTCGTGCGCCAGGGTGACGAGCGACGTGTGAAGGCACTCATCGATCAGGAACTTCATCAACTTTCGCTATGGCGCCGTTCGCTATGGCGTCGCGGCGGACGCTTGGCCCACGGCCGGATGACAGGGCGCCCTCTGCGAGGAAATGCCTTGGCATACATCGGCGCCAACTCGACCTTCTCCCGAGTGAGCGCGGGATACCCTTCGAGAATTTCCGCTACGGTCGCTCCTTGCGACAGCATGTCGGCGATCGTGTGGACAGGAATCCGAGTCCCCTTGTACACCGGTGCGCCGCGCATGATTTCCCGATCGGATTCCACCATGCGTGTAGCCTCGGCCAAGCGGCGAAATCCAGCCTCCACCTCTTTGCGCGCCGATTTGCACTGGATGAGGATAACACTTCCCTCGGAGATGAACATTGCGTCGATTCCCGGGTCGTGTTCGACTGCTCGCGCTACTTGGCGCCGTGCGGGCAACGGTAGCGATCTCAATCCGGTGGCCTCCATCCGCAGATAGACGGCCTGAGATCTGGAAAGCAGCCGCTGGACGGAATGTCCTTCGCGGACTCGTTTGGGGCGGATCAATTTGTGTTCAATCGCCTTGTGCACGGCCGGAAGCGGAAGGCCCGTGACGGCCGAAACTTGGGAAGGCGTATAGGCTTCGTTTTGTAGTGCAGCCATCTCTAATCATTATTCTACCCCAAAGCGGGAAGGCTTTTGGTGAACACGGTTCGATTCTGTGAAGACATAGCCAAAAGCGACATGCGCGGCTCGGCGCGAGCGTATGTCACCGGGTCCGGTCTACCTACCCGCCACGGCGCGGACGCGCCAAGGCGCGGCGATTCCGGCGCCTATGCTACCGCTTTCCCACCATGGCCGCCCGGACAAATTCTTCGGAGGGCCCAGCTTGTGTTGCTAGTTACTCATTAGCGACGGTCCCTATTCCGGGCAGTGGGTCAATTTGCCTGCGCGGCAGGAATCGCTGGGAATGCTGCAGGCCGCCTGAAAGGCGTCCCCAGAAGGGCCCCGGGCATGATTGCCCGCCGCAGCATAGCAGCAACCAAAGAGGCGGCCTGAGAGGCCGCCGCAGGCCGAGGGCCTGCCCCACGAAACCCGCCGGGCGTCACCACATGGCGATCAAGGAAGCTGAAACCGCTTTGAGCACCGCGGCCGACGCAGGCAGCTTCTTGACAAACGGCGCCAGCCCCACGGACAGACTGAAGACTGTGCCCTTGCCGGCGGCCCCGCCTTGGTAGGTGGTCCCGTACAGATTCCCGTCGGTTGCTTGGAAGAGCCCCGCGTAAGGGTATTGCCCGTCCGCGCACCCGGCTTGGGCGCAGAAGCTATACAACGTTGTCAGCGTGCCCCCCGGAGTGATCCGGTAGACCGTGCCGCCATTGTTAGCTCCGCCTAAATGCGTCGTCCCGTAATAGTTCCCGTCGGTGGCCTGGATCAGTGGCGACTCGGGATTGGCGCCGTCGGTGCACCCGCTCACGGCACAGAAGCTATAGAGCGCCGTTATGCTCCCGCTCGTGGTGATCTTGAAGATCGCGCCATAGTTGCCGTTAGCCCCGCGTTGATTGGTGGTCCCGTACAAGTTCCCGTCGCTCCCCTGCATCAGTACCGCTCGGGGCCAGGACCCGTACGCGTAGCTGCTGCTGTTGTCGAAGCTGTACAGTGTGGTCAGCGTGCCGCCCGGCGTGAGTTGGAAGACCGTGCCGTTGTCCCCCAGTCCCGCGGGCCAGCCGCCTTTTGTCCCGCCCGTAAAGGTGGTCCCGTAAAAGTTCCCATCGCTAGCCTGGATGACCCCGGCCAACGGGGCGGAGCCGTCCGTGCAGGTGCCGAACCCGTGGCAGAATTGGTACAACGTAGCCAGGGTGCCGCTGGACGTGATCTTGAACACGGTGCCCTCCGGCGATTCGCCGTTGGTGTGCCCGCCTACGAATGTGGTACCGTAAAACAGTCCATTGGTGGCCTGGAAGAGCCCCCCGTAAGGGTACCCGCCATCCGCGCACCCGCTTTGGGAGCAGAAGCTGTACACCGTCGTGAGCACGCCAGCCGGCGTGATGCTGAAGACCGTCCCATAACTGGTGGTCCCGCCCCCCTGGGTAGTTCCGAAGAAGCTCCCGTTGGTCGCCAGCGTCAGCCCCGCATAAGGAAACTGGCCATCCGCACACCCGCTGACGGCGCAGAAGTTGTATAGCGTTGTCAGGCTGCCGCTGGTACCGATCTTGAAAACTGTGCCGCCGCCGTAAGTTCCGCCCTGGTAGGTGGTCCCGTAGAGATTTCCATCGAGGCCCTGGACCAGCCCCGCGTAAAGGTTCTCGCCGTCCGGGCAATTCCCGCCGCTCACGGTGCAGAAGCTGTACAGTGTGGTGAGCACCTGCGCAGGCAAGGCATTCGCCGCAGCCAAACCCAGAGCTAAGAGAGCATACACCATCCTGCCCCGCAACCGATTTGCTTGCATCGTAGGCCCTCCCGATTTCGCCGGCATCACTTCACCACCGTGAAGGAAACATTACTCGACAACTTGCCGCCCGGAGTGACCACCTGGAGCGGCCCTGTGGTGGCCCCGGCTGGCACAGTGGTGGTGATTTCGGAACTCGAAACTACGTTGAACGCAGCCGCTTTCCCATTGAAACTCACGCTGGTCGCGCCGGTGAGATTGGTGCCCAGGATCTGCACGGCGGCTCCCGCGGCGGCAAAACCGGGCACCGTCGTCACGAACGGGGCGAGACCCGTTGAAAGGCTGAAGGCCGTCCCGGCATTGGTAAGATTTCCGCCCTTGGAGACTGTTCCGTAAAAGTTCCCATTGGTGTGCTGGAACAGTCCCGTATTCGTAGGCAACCAGCCGTCGGCGCAGGGTTCGCCGCCGCTGCAGAACGTATGCAACACGGTAAGCGATCCACTCGGAGTGATCTCGAAGATGGTGCCGGTGTCCGGAGCGTCGCCCTCCACGGTAATCCCATAGAAATTCCCATCGGTGGCTTGGATCAGGTCCCAGGGATCCGAGCCGTCGGCGCAGCCTGGCTGGGAGCAGAAGCTGTAAACGGTGGTCAACTGGCCGGCGGGAGACATCTTGAAAAAGGTGCCGCGATTCATGGCTCCGCCCTGCTCGGCGGTCCCATAGAAGTTGCCGTCGGCGCCCAGCACCAGGAAGTTGGGGACAGCACCGTCGGCACACCCGCTCTGGGAGCAGAAGTTATACAGAGTTGTCAGGCCTCCCTGCGCCGTAAGCCTGAAAACAGTGCCTTTGCCGTTGGCCCCTCCCGACTGGGTTGTTCCGTAAAGTATCCCGCCGGGTTGCAGGATCAAGCCCCCATTAGGAACCCGGCCGTCCGCGCACCCACTGAGGGCGCAGAAATTATGGAGCACCTGCAGTGCGCCGGTTGGGGAGAGCCGGAAGACCGTGCCAGCGGAGCTATGCGACCCGCCGGCCGAAGCTGTTCCATAGATGTTCCCCTGGCCATCCGTGATGAGGTAGCCCCAAGGATATTCGCCGTCCGGGCATCCGGTCTGGAGGCAGAAACTGTGCAACGAGGTCAATTGGCCGCCGGGAGTGATCTTGAACAGGGTGCCGAAGCCAGTGGTCCCGCCCCACCAGGTGGCCCCATAGATGTTTCCGTCAATGCCCACGACAAAGGTTCCGTATGGATATGCGCCGTCCGCGCATCCCGTCTGGGAGCAGAAGTTGTAGAGCGTGGTCATTTGGCCGCCCGGAGTCAGCTTGTAGATGGTGCCATTCCGATAGAGTCCACCCGCACAGTTGCCTCCGTATATGTTCCCGTCAGGTCCCTGCATCAAGGACGGATACGGATGCCTGCCGTCCATGCATCCGACTTGGGAACAGAAGTCATAGAGGACCGTGAAAGTCTGCGCCGGCAGGGCGATCGCTGTTGCTCCGCACAACGCAAGAACAGCGCAGGCCCGCTTGCCTAGTATCGAAATGTCTCGTCGCATTCCCCCCCCGTTCAATCTGGTCTCTGCGCGGCTGCCGTTCTTGACGAAGCGACGCTAGTGCTTTTCAGGCTAACATAAAAGCGGGTATTTTGCGTATCAAAAAATACATAAACCAGATCAGACTTACCCTGAGAGTACTGCGACCGGCGGGGCGGCGTGCTTTTTTCCTTCCCCAGAAACCCGTCTCATTCGAAAGAAACCTGCCTTAGACGTCATGCACAATCAGCAGTTTAGCGGAAGCCGAAACCCTCCCCAGTACTGTTCGAAACCGGGCTGGTCCCAGATTCTCCATTTCGTGAGGCGCACTTCGAGTGAGGTTTTGGAATTGGAATGGGTAGTGGGTCAGTTTGCAACAGCCGGCTCTGGCCGCCTCAAAAGGCGTCCCCAGAGGGGACCCCAGGCCAAGATTGGCCGCCCTCCAAGGCGATGCTATGCAAAATTTTACTTCGGCGGCATCGGCGGGTCTGGAGACCCGCCGCAGGCGTGGACGCCCGCCCCACATCAAAAAGTCACAAGCCGGCTTGCAGGGCGGCGATGCGCGCAATGGCGGCCCAATCCAGATCGCCTTCGCCGCGGGCCATGGCAGCCAGGAAGCGGTCGCGCAGCACGCCGGCGAGCGGCATGGGCACGGCGGCCGATTCGGCGGCTTCCTGCACCAGGCGCAGGTCCTTGAAGCCTAGCCGCAGCTTGAACCCCGCCGGCTCGAATTGCTCCTTGGCGACCGCGCTGCCGTAACCGGCGTAGAGCGGCGAATTGAACAGCGCGTTGTTGACGATCTCCAGGAATTGCCCGGCATCCACTCCGGACTTGCGCACCAGCGCGAAGGCTTCGCCCATCGATTCGAGGGCGGCGGCGATCAGAAAATTGCCCGAGAGTTTGACCGCATTGGCCGACCAAGGATCGGCGCCGACCACCGAAGTGCCGCGCCCCAACGCGTCGAACACAGGCTGGCAGCGCGCGATCGATTCCGGCGGACCGGCGGCTACAATCCAGAGCTTGGCGGCGGCGGCCGCTACGGGCCGTCCGAAGACTGGCGCCGCGATATAAACCTGCCCGTGCGCGGCGTGCCGTTCGGCCAGGCGTTTGGAGCACGCTACGCCGATGGTGCTCATGCCGATGTGGACCGCGCCGCGAGCGAGGGTTTCGAGGAAACCCTCGACCGCCTGCTCCACGGCCTGGTCTTCGGCCAGCATGGTGACGATGGCGTCCACGCCGCGCGCGGCATCCGCCGGGGAGTCCGCCAGCGCCGCGCCATCCTCCCGCAGCGGCTCGGCGCGCGCGCGCGTGCGATTGTAGACAGTGACTTGATGGCCGGCACGCAGCAGGTTGCGCGCCATGGCCGAACCCATATTTCCAGCGCCGATGAATGCGAGTTTCATGGTAATGTCATTCTAACCTATGGATAAGCCCGGAATCGTTATCGATATCCCCGGCTTTGGCAAGCGCCACATCCGTATCGCCGTGAGCGACTATACGGGAACGCATTCTTTCGGTGGGGCGATCGAGCCGGATGTCAAGACGAAGTTACGAGAGTTAGCGGCTCTGGTGGACCTTCACATTGTGACTGCCGACTCATTCGGCACGGCCGAGAATGAACTGGCGGGAATCGCGATACCGTACAAACTGCGGAGCGGCCGGCATGATATGGAGAAGGCCGAGTACGTGAGTCAGTTCGACTTGCGAGACGTGGCCGCGTTTGGCAACGGCAACAACGACCGGCTGATGCTGAAGGCGGTGAAAGAGGGCGGGGGACTGGCGATCGCCGTCGATAACGGCGAAGGGTGCGCGATGGACGCGATGCGGAATGCGGATCTGTTTGTGGTGGGCGCGGCACATGCCATCGATCTGCTGCTCGACCCGCTGCGCCTGAAGGCCACGCTGCGCTTCTGACCAAAGACCGCTTCGTTGAAGAAGGGGACCCTGCCGGCCTGCGGCCGGTGGACCGGCGAGGGCGCCGGTCCGCGGGCGGGGGCGCCCGCCCCACTGCTCCACGTGTCTTGATCTCTCTTACGGTCGCGGCTCGGCCTATGGCGGGGCCAGCGCGGTATACTGCGGACTCGGAGAAATCAACGATGCGTGGATGTATCGCCTTGTTCGCAATCGTCGCGGCAGCTCTGGCACAGGAAGCTCGCGTGGCTTCAAGCGTTCAGGAGGGGACGGCGGTTGCGGCTGGCGTTCCTCTTCGTGTGGCACTGGAAAGCCGCGTCGCAATTCAGCGCGCAGGCCAACTCATACACGGGCGCCTGGTGGATCCGATCTACGTCTACGATCGGGTGGCCCTTCCGGCCGGAAGCTTGGTCGAAGGCCATATCGGCGAGGTCGGCGGAGTTCCGGTCCTGCGGCGCCTCACCGCGCTCCTGTATGGCAACTTAACACCGCCGCGGGAAGTTCGTGCGCAGTTTGACGCCTTGGTGTTGAGCGACGGCTCGCGGCTGTCTCTGCGCACTTCTCTTTCGCGCGGAACGGCGCACACTATGCGTATTGCGAAGCCGCGGAAGAAACAGGACCAGCGCAATCCCGCTCTCGAAGCCGCGCGAGACAGATTCGAAACGGAACGGGCGGCGATGCTTGCCTTCAAGGAGCCGGGCAAGCTGAGCCGGCTGAAATCCAGGCTGTTCGAAATGCTTCCGTATCACCGGCAAGCGTGGCCGGCGGGAACGCTTTTCAATGGCGTACTGCAGGAGCCTCTGGCCGGGCTAAAGCCAAGTCATGTCGAAGCGCTAAGCGATTACGCTGCCCAACCCGGCGATCGGGAAGTTAGCGCCCGGCTGCTCACGCCGATCAGTTCCGCGACGGCCCGCAGAGGAGCGCCAGTGGAAGCGGTGGTGACCCGGCCGGTGTTCTCGCCCGATCATACTTTGCTGGTTCCGGAAGGCAGCCGTCTTCTCGGGGATATCGTAGAAGCGCAGCGTGCGCGTTTCCTTCACCGCAATGGGAAGGTTCTTTTCGCGTTCCGCCAGATCAAGTTGGCGGAGCGCGCCGCGCAAGGCATCCAAGGCTACGTAAATGGTGTAGAGGCGGACTTCAATGCGCACCTGGCGCTCGATGCGGAAGGGGCCACGCACATCAGCCGTTCCAAGACCCGGTTCATTTTTCCAGCCATCGCGGCGGCTGTGGCCGGACTGTCGTTTCATCAGGATTACAACGCTCAGGGTGTTCCCGATTGGGACATCGGAGGCCGCGCCGAATCCGGGGCCGTGGGACTTGGATTGATTGGCACCCTGCTGGCGCAGGTGGGCCCGCGTGCCTTGGCGTCGGGCATCGCCATCACCGGCGCTGCGTTCAGCATCTACTCGACCTTCATCGCGCGAGGAGAGGATGTGGTTCTCCCGGTGAACACACCGGTCAAAGTCAGCCTGGCGGAGCGCGGCGGTGAAGCCGGCAGTAGGCCGCCCGAGAAGCATGGTCCACACTATTGAGATTCGCCTCTGAGGACGGCTTTCAGCCGGCCCGAGCCGCCTATAAAGGCGGCTGCGGCCAAGATTGGCCGCCCCACGATTGCCTGCCCTCCTAGTAAGTTGGGCTTAGCAGGCGGTCGCACGGGCGGCAAACCGAATGCGTAGAGGTAGCCATCATAAGACGTCACGTAGACAATCCCGTTGGCCACGGCTGGTGAAGGGTAGACAGCGTTGCCCGTTGGTACGCTCCAGAGCGGCCGGCCGGTGGCGGCCTCGAAGGCGTAGAGGTTGTGATCATCAGACCCCACGTAAACCACGCCATTTGCTACGGCCGGAGAAGATTCGACAAAGGACCCTGTGGCTGCCTTCCAGAGCTGCCGTCCGGTCGCGGCGTCGAAGGCGTAGAGGCTGTTATCGCCCGAGCCCACGTACACCACTCCGTCAGCCACCGCTGGCGAGGAGAAGATGGCGCCACCAGTGGGCGCGCTCCAGATTTGCAGTCCGGTTGCAGCACTGAGGGCGTAGAGGTTATTGTCCTGCGACCCTAAGTAGACCACCCCGTTCTCCACAGCGGGAGAAGAGCCGCTGGAGGCGCCGGCTGCCGCGCTCCAGACCTCCTGTCCCGTGGCGGCATTAAAAGCGTAGAGCTTGTCAGCCGCCACGTAGACCAATCCCTTCGCCAACGCCGGAGAAGAGTTGATCTGGTAGTCTGTGCCTGCGTCTGGGCTAGCGCTCCAGATCTGCTGTCCGGTGGCGGCATTGAAGGCGTAGAAGTTGCCATCCGCCGACCCCACGTAGACCGCACCGTTGGCCACCGTCGGCGAAGAGAAGACGTCGAGTCCCGTGAGTGCGCTCCAGATCTGCCGCCCGGTGGCGGCATCGAAGGCGTAGACCTTGTAATCGAAGGACCCCACGTACACCACGCCATTCGCCACAGCCGGCGACGATCCGACGATCCCGCCAGTGGCCGCCGTCCAGACCAAATGTCCGGTGGCGGCATTGAAGGCGTAGAGTTTGGAATCGTCGGACCCCACATAGACCAGGCCGCTCGCCACGGCCGGTGAAGATTGGCCGGCATCGATGGCCGCACTCCAGAGAAGCTGCAAGCCTGCCACATTCGAGACGTTAAGTACGTTCTCTGTAGAGTTATAGCCGTCGTGCTGCCGCCCGCCGCGAAACTGCGGCCAGTTGGTCTGCACGATGAAACTTACCTGCGCGGCGAGCCCGCTGTGCCGCCCGACGCCTGTGATCCAGTGCCCGCCGGGGACGGACGATGCGGGGACGGTCAGGTGGATGCCGGTAAACGCACCGCCGGGGCCTGTGGCTGCCAGAGCCAGGGCGGTCGCGTCGAAGTAGATGTCCACGGCCTCATCCGCGGCGAAGCCGGTGCCGCTCACGGCGACTTTATCCGCAGGTGGCCCGCTCTTCGGGCTAACGGTGACCGCCGGCTGAGCGAGCGCCGCGGAAGAAAGCAGGGTCACGAATGCCAGAGACGTGGCGGCAAATCGAAACACTTGTGCGAGTCCCCGTTTGTCGCGGGCAGAGCATGTGCAGACATGCGGACGCATCGCAATATCCTCTTCCATACGGATTCCCCTCCGCTGCCGATTATTCTTTATTGTACTATTGAGGCTCGCGTAATACAGTGAGTTCCCAGACCCGCGCTGCGCGAGCTTCGCTCGCGAAAGGCCGATTGGCATCGGCCTTGCAGGTTACCAACCTGCCCCACAAAGTGGTCAACCCGGTTGCGGCCCTGTTTTGCGGCCCTTGAGGAAGTCCAGTTCGGTCTGCTTGGGAATGCCGGGCTCGAAGCACCGGCGGCAGCGGGCTTCGTACATGTCGGCGGCGCCCACCACGATCAGGTCTTCGGCGCCGCGCAGCCGCTGCGTATGCTTGCCCGGATTGCCGCAGCGTACGCAGATGGCCAGCGTCTTGGTAATGGATTCGGCCAGCGCCAGCAGGTCCGGGATGGGCACGAAGGGGCGGCCCAGGTAATCCGTATCCAACCCCGCTATGATCACCTGCTTGCCGCTATCGGCCAGGCGTTGCGCGACATCCACGAGGCTCTCGCCCATGAAGTTGGCCTCGTCCACCCCGATCACTTCCGAGCGCCAATCCACGCGGTCCAAAATCTCGCTGCCGGCGTTGACAATTTCGGACTTCATGCGCAGATCGCCATGCGACACGATCTCATCGACGGCGTAGCGCGTGTCGATGACGGGCTTGAACACCTGCACTCTTTTGCGCGCGATCATGGCGCGGCGCAGGCGCCGGATCAACTCTTCGCTCTTCCCCGAAAACATGGGGCCGCAGATCACCTCTATCCATCCGATATTGCCGCTGAC
>Ga0187855_10001125_pt1 | contig 21794 bp, 13 predicted proteins | sample June2016WEW_8_10_2_FD_132969 | JGI IMG/M metagenome (GOLD analysis project Ga0187855, IMG submission 132969) | Peatland microbial communities from SPRUCE experiment site at the Marcell Experimental Forest, Minnesota, USA - June2016WEW_8_10 | ecosystem: Environmental > Terrestrial > Soil >...
GACGTAACCGTATCCAGAACCGCCTGCGGCAGCGCTTGCGGAATCTCGGAGGCTTCGGCGGCCCCGGTGTTGACCTCCGTAGAAGCCAGAGACTCGGTGAACTGCTTGAGCCGCGAGTAGATCTCTTCGAATGCTTCCGGGCCAGTCGAGAATAGCCGCTTAAGCGTGACGCCGAGATACGCTTCGAGGACGTCGCGCTTCCACTTCTTGGCTTCGTTGGGATCGAAATGATCCGCTGTAGAAACGGCGTTGCCACCCTGGTGTTTCGATAGATACATGGACGCGTCGGCGACCTGGATGAGTTCCTGTGGCGTGGAGCCATGAAGTGGATAGCAAGCGATACCGAAGCTGGCGCTGATATTTTTCTCGCGAAGCAGCGGATCAGCCGAAACCCATCCACGCAACTTGGTGGCCAGCTGCCGGGCGTGCTCCATATTGGTTTCGGGCATCAGGATAACGAATTCGTCGCCGCCATAACGAGCGACCACGTCGGAGCGGCGGCAATTCGTTTCCAGAATGTGTCCCACGCGCTGCAGAACCAAGTCGCCTTCCAGGTGGCCGTAGAAATCGTTGACGAACTTGAAGCGGTCCAGGTCCATCAGGACCAAGGCAAACGCGCGGCCCGCGCGGGTGGAACGTTTCCATTCGGCGGAGAGCGCCTCCATAAAGAAACGGTGCGTCTTCACGCCGGTAAGCCCGTCGGTGATGGCCTGTTCCTGGGCCTTCTGGAACGTGAGCGCGTTGTGCAGGGCGCCGGCGATCAGATCCGCCAGCGTGCGTAGCAGCAGGACTTCCTCTTCGGAGAAATCCACCTGCTTCGAAGATTCCACATAGAGAATGCCGTGCAGCTGTTCAGCGTAAAAGACCGGCAGCGCGATGGCGGCGAGGGAATCCGGCAAGAGCGGCTTCAGGCCGGCGTTCGCGGGGTTAGCGGCGCTGTATGCAGCCATCTGACCGTTTCGTGCGACGTGGCCTGCCAGCCCAGCGCCTAGGGGGATCCGCTGGCCCACGGCGCCGCGGCGCGCCCCGGATTCAGCCTGGATCACCAGTTCGCGCGTGGAATAGTCCAGCACGCCGATGCCGATGTGGTCGTGAGTTAGACCGCTCTCGAGCTGCTCGGTGATCTTGTCGAGCATCTCGTCGGGATTGAGTGTGGCGATCGCGTTTCGAGAAATGGTATTCAGCAGCGAGAGGTGGCGCGCCTTGGTGCGCTCTTCGTGGAACAAGCGAGCATTCTCAATGGCGATGCTCGCTTCGCTGGCGAGAACGCGCATCAGCTCGAGATGCCCTTCGTCAAAAGCGTGATCGTGATCGGAGAAAACGCCCATCGCGCCGATGGCATGATCGTAGGCAACCAGCGGCACCACGCACAGGCATCCCTTCGAGCGGATCGGCTCGACCCCGAGTTTTTGAACTTCGGCGAGATAGTTCTCTCGGATCAGCACCGGCTGCCGCGTTCGAATCACGTACTCGTTCAAGTGATTGCCGGCAGGCCGCGTGCGCTTGGGCATACGCATGCCGTCGATGATCTCCAGATCGAAGATGACTTCGTCGCGCAATGGGTCGAGGCCCACGATATAGAAGTTTTCCACGTCGAACAGCCGGCGCAGCTCTTCCCAAATCTTGCGCAGCAGATCTTCTTTGTTCAGGGTAGAGCTCAGCGCGCGGCCGATTTCATTCAAGACGTGGAGTTCCTCGGACCGGCGCGACGTTTGCTGCACGAGATAGCTGTTTTCGACGGCCATGCCGATCTGGTGGCCCAGTGCGAGAAGCAGTCGGAGTTCGGCCGGGGTGAAGCGCCGATTGTCTGGCGTACCCAGCAGGAGAACGCCGAAGGCCTGTTCCTTGGCCTGCAGGCTGATGATCACCACGCTGCGAAGTCCCTGGGCGAGCGCCAATTGCCGAAAACGCCGAATGCATTCTTCCTTTTCGAGGGCGGCAAGGGACGAATCTCGCAGGTCGCGGAAGCCAAGAAGTCCACCCAGGCGCGCGACCAAGCTGACGAGATAGTCGTCGAGTCCTTCTTCCTGCGCCACTCGGCAGAAATCGTCGTTCAGTCCCGCCGCAACGACCGAAGTGGGGCCCGCCGGATCGCCGTGGTGCAGGAACAACGCCCCTGCGGGCAACCGCACGACCCCCAGGACCCGGTCGAGCGCCTGCGAGAGCATGCGCTGAATTTCACCGCCAACGAAACTCGATGTGGCCAGATTCAGGTTAGACAGCGCGAGCATGTTGCGTTCAATGCGCCGCTTTTCCTCTTCGTAGGTAGCCATGACCATCAGCATGGCGACAAAGGCGCAAGGCACTGCGGCTATCGGGGGAAAGCTGACCTCGTCTGCTCCAGCCGTCTTCTGAGAGAAGAGGAACACCGCTAGGCGAAGAATGGCCCACGCGAAAAAGGATATCGCAAGCAACCGGTCGGCGAGCGTTTCCTGACGCCTGCTCTCCAGCCAAAAAACGCCGGCGACGCCCACAAACAGCAATATCGAGGGAATGACGACTGGCGCGATCGTGAAAAAATGCAGCGCGTTCGCCGCTGCCCACAGGCCCAGAACGCCTGCGGCTATCGCACAGGGCACGACCCAAGGTTTGCGCTGTGCGTAAAGTTGGGCCCCCAGAAAGAAGAACAATGCGGCGAGAGCATAGAGCCAATTGTTCAGCGAGTTCTGGAGATCACTGCCGGGAATCCACCATGCCAGCGCTGGACTCAGATAGTGCAGAGCGAATAGGCTCCAGCCCGCGGTCCACAACAGCAGGTACGTTTGCCGCTTTAGGTTGTAGATATACGCGAAAAAGCCGGCCACCAGAGAGGTCGCCGCCAGTAGAGCCAACGCAATGAAGCTTTCGTGAGTCAAGGTCGAACCAATTCTCCGTCGATCGCGTCGGCCGTACGCCCACTCGCTAAGATCGAATCAAAGCCAAAGGATGCTTTTATTTTTAGACCCCTGCCCGTTCAAGACGCGTGCGCAGCGTTCCGCTACGCATGCAGCCAGACTTCGACGAACAAAACAAAGTACTTGCGTTAGATTATGGCTCACAGTTTTTTACGCGAGCAACCGTACCGGCGTACTGGTAGCTAAAGAGACAGGAGGTCGGGGGAGTACTACTAAGTCACAACGAAAACCCACCCCCGAACGGTACCTGAGATGCGATGGCTGGTTGGACGACATGGGGAGCTTTCGCTACACTGAAGTGTTCCAATTCGAGCAAAAGACGCGGTAAACGATGACGGAATCACAAAATAGAGCAACAAGCGGCGTGCGCGTGCGGTTCGCACCTTCGCCAACCGGGTATTTGCACGTCGGGGGCGCCCGTACCGCCCTGTTTAACTGGCTGTTCGTGCGCCAGCAGCGCGGAACGATGATCCTGCGCGTGGAAGACACCGACGCCGAGCGGAATAAACCGGAGCTGGTGCAAGGCATCATCGACGGCCTGACCTGGCTGGGCGTGGATTGGGACGAAGGACCGTTCCATCAGTCGCAGCGCCTGGACCTGTATCGCGAAGCCGCGAAAAAATGCCTGGCGAATGGCAGCGCATTCCTGTGCTACTGCGCCGCGGAGAAATATGCTGGCGGAGATCATGCCGCGGATGGCGCGACAGGTACCGAGAAGGTCCGGCGCATCGTGCGGTGCTCCTGCCGCGACGGGAAGCCGTCGACGCCCGATGTCAAACCAGCCATTCGCTTTCGGGTTCCGGCGGGCAAGACGGTTTTTGCCGACGAGGTCTTCGGGCATCGCGAGTTTGAAAACGACGAGATCGAGGACTTCGTGCTGCTGCGCTCCGGCAAGGATGGCGAGGAGTGGGGCATGCCAACCTACCAACTAAGCGCAGTAGTCGACGACATCGACATGCGTATCACCCACGTGATTCGCGGCGCGGACCATTTGTCGAACACGCCGAAGCAGGTGCTGCTGTATCGCGCGCTGGGGGCTGAACCGCCCGTCTTCGCGCATTTGCCGCTCATTCTGGGCTCGGATAAGTCGCGCCTGTCGAAGCGTCACGGTGCAACCGACGTGAATATGTACCGGACTGAAGGTTTTCTCCCCGAGGCGTTCCGCAATTTTCTGGCGCTGCTGGGATGGGCGCCGGGCGGCGACGAGGAATTCCTGCGCACGAAAGATCTGATCGAGAAGTTTTCGCTGTCCGGTGTCAGCCGCACGAACGGCGTGTTCGACCGGCCGAAGCTGGAATGGTTCAATACGCAGTATCTGCAGAAGTTGCCGATCGAGGATCTTTTGCCCGAGGTGGAAGCGGAGCTGAAGCGCAGCGGCTTGTGGAAACCAGAGTGGGCCACGGGCGCCGGGCATGAGTGGTTCTCCAAAACGGTGGATTTGTTGCGCCCGCGAATCCGGCTGTTGCCGGATTTCTCGTCGTGGTCTCGCGCCTTCTTCAGCGACGAGTTTCCCATCGAGGAAGCCGGGAAAGCCAAATTCTGGAAAGACCCCAAGGTGCCGGACTTGCTGGCGAAGCTCGCCGATTCGCTCGCCGCGCTGCCGGAGTGGAATCACGATGCTTGCGATCACGCGCTGCGCGCTTTGGCGGAAGCAGAAGGCGTGAAGGCCGGCTTGCTGATTAACGCAACGCGCGTCGCGATCGTGGGTCAAGCGGTGGCTCCGCCGCTGTTCGAGACCATGGTCGTGCTTGGACAAGAGCGCATCGTGCGCCGTCTGCGGGTGGCTGTCCCGGCTTGATCTTCAGCGTTTATCGCCCGGTTTTTGTTCCTTGTCGTCGCCGCCCATCTGCTTCTTGAACGTCTTGTGAAACACGCTGACTCCCAGCACCGGAGCTTGGCGCGTGCCGGTGATGGTGATGGGCAGCACCGTGCCGGCCCCTTCCTTGCTGAAAAACGGGTCCACCGCTTTCAGGAAGAAGGACTTCTTGCCGGTGACAGTTTGCGAAAGCTTGGCTTGCAAGCGGAGCTGCCCGCTGAAATCGAGTTTGCTTTCTCCGATGTCGTATTTGCCTTCCAAATTCAATTGCGCGCCGGGTACGCCGAAACTCAGTTTGCGGAACTGAATAATCGCTTTCTCCAGCCGGAAATCGCCACGCAAATCCGAAACCGAGCTGCCCGCATCTTCATTCGCCGGCTGGCCTTCCGCGTGCCGGCTCAACGACGCGAGCTTGTCCCGAATTTCCGGGCTCGCCCACTGCGCGTCTTCCACGCCGACCTGCCCGTCCAGAATCATTTTCTCCAAAACCTTTTCTTTGCCGGGCGGCAAAAGCAGCTTCGCCTTGATCTTTGCCGGGCCGGTCATGAATGGCTTGTCGGAATTCATCGCCAGGCTCAGGATGTCTCGAATGCGCGCGTTCGGCGCGCTGATATTTAGTTTAATGATGTGGCCCTGTTTCGCGGGCACGCGAACCACGCTGCCCTCCGCGATAATCAGCGATTGGCCCAGCGTCGCGCGCACTGGGTGCAGGTACGTGTCGCCGTCGGTGCCGTTCACCGTCGCCGAGAAGTCCGTGTGCAGCGGCACCGCGTGTCCCACGGGATCGAGCGAGAAATTCGGTGTATCGGTCTTGCCTTCGACTTCGATCTCGTTCAATTGCCCGTGATAATTACCCGTGGAAGACAGCGTCCCTGCGATCCCCGGTAGCGGGCCGAGATCCGCATCCGTGAAGGTGTAATTGCCGGTCACCGGCGTGTCGCCAGGTTCGTCGGCATTCCACGGGCCGAACGTGCCTCTCGTGGCGATTTCACCTTGCGGCTTCGCATTGGTCAGGTTTCCGTGGAAGTCGAACGGCCTGCCCGCACCCACCGATTTCAAAACCAGGTCGTGAATCTCGAAATCGAGCGGCTCTTTCCCCTCTTTCTTCGGCACGATCACCAGATCGGTATCATTGCAGACGATCTCATCGACAATGGTGGTGGGCAGGTTCTTCTTTTCCGAAGCGGGCGCCGCAGGCTCCTTCTTCTCACCGCGCGGCGGAATCGTGATGGTCATGTTCTCGACGTAAATCCCCGCGATATGGCGAGGCGCGCGCAGAATGCCCAGAACGCCCAGGTTGAACGAGAATTTTTGAACGTGAAACATGGGCGGCAGGTCGCGGCGATTGTGATAGCGGATGGAGAGCCCTTCGCCATAGACGCCCATCCGCGGCAGGAGTTTCACATGAAGTTCTTCGAGTTCCACATCGCTGTTGAAACGCTGTTGCAGTTGGTGAACCACCCAATCACGTGTGCGGTCCTCGATGTTGCGCGTTCGCAGAAAGACAAACAGGATCAAGCCGGCCAGAAGACCTACCGCAATGCCGGCAACGTACGGCCACTTGGGTCGCGGGAGGGATTCAGCAGGCACGGATTGCTCCTTCGGTAGCGGGTCCAAGAGTACAAATTTAGATGCACTAGCGCTGTGATTGGAACAACTCTGGATGCGCGGGCCGCGCGGCAGAAGCGACAGTCACGGGCGCGTCAACATCCAGGGTAGTCGGCGGCAAGCAAACTTCGGTACTGCACGCCTGATAGCGCAGCTTCAACGGAATGTGCTGCGCTCCCAGCGGAGCATCAGGCAACGCGGTGACATCCATGCGCAGAATTACTTTGCCTTCGTAAACGTTGAGGGGTTTCTTCGAGAAAGTAAATGTGTGCAGCTCGCCCTTCGGATAGGTCACATCGCCGACCTTGAATCCTGCCGGCGCTTCGGTGCGCAAATCGGTGGCGATGAGATATTCCTCCGATTTCTCTCGAGCGTTGATGTGGAATCCTTCACGGATCTTCAATACCACCGCAACTTGAAAATGGCCGCCGCGCGCGACCGGATCAAACGAAGCAAACGCGCTGGGCGACACCACTTCCCGTCCGGAAGGTATCTGCGCCGGTGAGCGAGCCGCCGCGTACGCCGCGCCGGCGACCAAACTCGCAAGAAGTGCGGCGCGAGCTTTCAAACCGTTACCTGCTGCCCCAACTGCTGCGAAACCACGCGGCTCATCACGCCGTGCAAATTCTCCCCGGTCTTCTCGAGCACAAAAGAATTTTTAGCCTCGGACCAGCCAAGCTTGAAACTCGTGGAAAGCGCCGAAATCCAGATTTCGCGCACCGGAGTATTCGGCGAAATGACGAACTTAGCCTCTTCCGGCTCCTCGAAAATCACCTCAAGCTTGCCGCTCTCGCCTTCAACGTCAAAGCCATGCTCATCGCCAAGCGCAAGCAAACGCCGCTTCAATTCCTCAAAGGCCGCGTCTGCCTTTCGTTGGAAGTCTTTTTCGTCCAGCATGATTTTAGCGTACACGAAATGGTGAGTAGTGAGTAGTGGGCAGTGGGTAGTGGCGGAAGATGCTCGATCGTGCGCGGTTTATTTTCGGCGCAGTAGTTTATCCCGCAGGGAAAAAATCATTTTGCTGATTTCCACCGCCATGCTCATCGCGGTCTTGGTGTCTTCTAGTTTCAGGAGGCCGAGCTTACGCGCAATGATCAGGTGCGTTTCCACCTCTTTGACCGACCCATTTGCGATAAGCAGGAACCGCGTGAATTCGTTTACGTGCCAACGTCCAAATCCTTCCGCGATGTTTGCCGGAATCGAAACAGCCGCCCGACGAACTTGCGAGGTGAGACCGAATTGCTCATTTGGCGGAAGTTTCGCTGCGAGTTTATAGATTTCCGAAACAAGGTCGATCGACTTCTGCCAGACCAGCAGGTCTTGATAGCTCTCGATCTTCTTTTTTTGCACTACTCACTACCCACTGCTCACTGCCCACTTCTTTACAGTTGTGATTCGATGGTTCTGGAGATTTCATCCTGGCTGATCAGGCCGGTGATGCGCTTGATCACCTTGCCGTCGCGGCCGATCAGGACGCTCGTCGGATACCCAAGCAGGCCACCAAATTTATCCGCGGCGGCGTCATTGCCGATCACGATGGGATAATTCATCTGGGATTCGCCGCCGGTTATCTCGAATTTTTCTTTCTGCACGAACGACGCCACGACGCTGCGCCCTTCATCGTCCATGGCCACCCCGAGCACGGTGAATCCCTTGGCTCCGTACTTCTGCTGCATCTCGATCAGCCAGGGAATCTCAACCTTGCAAGGATCGCACCACGTCGCCCAGAAGTTCACCAGCACGACCTTGCCTTTGTACTGCGAGATGCTGACGTCTTTCCCGTCCAAGTCCTTCAGGGTGACCTCGGGCGCGGCTTTTGCGTCTGGCGCATCCGGCTTCGCCAGGGAAGTCGAAGCGGTGACGTGCGGCAAGCGCGTAGCTTTGTCCGCATAGTGAGCTGCAACCACGATCACGGCTAATATCGCCATAACGATCCAAACGGACTTCTTCATTTCAGACCTCAAATCTGATTTTCTCAGAAACACCGGGCCCAAATCCAGTCAAGCAGCCCTGGGCCCTACTTGGCCCCCGTCAACGACCGCTCCAGCCACAAGACCATCGTATTCAAAAAGCTCAGCTTACCCGCCAGCCAGGTCAACCGGTTGACGAAGACCAATCCGCCGACAAACAGCAGCAGCGCTCCGCTGAACAGTTCGACGGCGTGGAGATGCTTTCGGAAGCGCTGATAAAATTTAAGAAACTGGCCGATTCCCAGCGCGGTCAGCAAAAACGGCACTGCCAGTCCCGCCGAGTACACCGCCAGCAACAGAACGCCTCGCGCAATCGTATCGCTGGCGGCCGCCAGGGCCAGCACCGTGGCGAGAATCGGCCCGATGCACGGCGTCCAGCCAAACGCAAACGCGAATCCCAGCAAAAAGCCGCTCCACATGCCGGGCTGCGTTCCTCCGCTCCGGAGATGCACATCGCGATTCAACCAGCGCGTCATCGCCGGGCCGAAAAACCCAATCATCGAAAGCGAAAAGAAGTGAACCGCGCCGAGTCCGGCAAACAGCGTGCCGCCACGCACAAGCGCGATGACGCCCAGCACAGCGAGCAACACGCCGAGGATGATCCCCCCGCGAACCGTCAGCTTGATCAGAAGGCCCAGCAGGTGTAACCCAAACAGCAGAATCAACGCCCCCGCGATGGGCGCCAGCGTCCCGCGATGTTCCCGCAGGAAGGACCCAACGGCGCTCGCGGAAGCGCCGAAAGAAATGAACACCACCGAAAAACCAAGCACGAACGCCAACGCCGAAGCAAAAAGTCCGGCACGAGGCTGCTGCCCCTGCCGCAACTGCTCCATGCCGATGCCCGAGAGCATCGAGATGTAGCCCGGAACCAGCGGCAAAACGCATGGCGAAAGAAACGAAACCAGCCCCGCCAGAAAAGCTGCTGCCAAAGAAACGTCGGTCATGCGTGATCAGTCCTCAATGGTCTCCACCCGAAAAGGGGCCGCAAGTGTACAAGCGCATTCCAGAAACGTGCAATTTTCCATTGTCCCACAATCTCTAGTGCCGCCTTCATGAGTTGAAGCGAAGGAACGACACTTTGACTCCCTCGATACACAAATGCGACAGATGCGGGTTGCGCAACGGGCTGCGTCCCGTTTTTCGCTGGGTTCGCGTCCCTATCGAGGAGACCCGTTGGGAGTTCGCTTATTCCGCGCCAGCGCAATGTGTTAGACGCTAGTCACGCCGCATAGATGACAGTACGTAAGCGAAAGGGCGACAGATGAAGGTTTTCGATGGCGCGCGGGGTTTGCGCCATTTCGCGCCAGGCTCTCAACATGCTGATAATAGACCTGTTAGCCAACGCTGAGCTGGCACGCGCAGTGCATTGTTCCCGTTGGGCGCCCGAAGGCGTCCGGCAGGAATCAGCATGCATTGGACGCCAAATCGAGTGACCTTTCTACGCGTAATTGTGGGCTTTGCGGCCGTGAGCCTGTTCGGCCGCGGACCGTGGATGAACCTGACCGCGGTGGCGCTCACGGTGGCCTCCATCGCGCTTGACGCGTTGGATGGACACATCGCACGGCGCAGGAATCTCGCAACGCCGGTCGGCGCGCAGATCGATATCCTTGGTGATCGCATGATCGAAAACGTCTACTTCACCTATTTCGCGGTAGTCGGAATGGTCTCGCTGTGGCTGCCCGTATTTTTCTTCGCGCGCGGCGCCGCCACCGATTTTCTGCGTGGGCTCGCCATGCGCGCCGGCCATTCCGGTTGGGGCGCGGACGCCATGCTGAAAACCGGGTGGGGTCGCACGCTCGTAGCTTCGCGCTGGAGCCGTGGCTTGTACGCCGCGATGAAGTGCCTCTGCTTCTGCTACCTCGGTTTGGAGCTGGCGCTGACGCGTGGTCCAGTGGCATTGCTGGGTGACCTTACAGAGAGTGCGCACGTCACGATTCGTACCGGCGCTCTCACCCTCACTTGGGCGACGGCGGCATTCTGCTTCGTTCGCGCACTGCCCGTTCTGTTGGAAGGCTGGCGGCACATCGCCGGAAACCTGGCCTCTGCTCGTAGCGCAAAAATCGCAGCGGGAGAAGCCGGATGAGCGTCGCCCGAGCGAGCAATCAACCTATTCCGGCGAGCGGCAACATCGCCGCGTTTTTCGATCTGGACGGCACCCTCCTGCCGCTGCCCTCGCTGGAGCGCCGCTTCGCAGCCGCTCTCAAGTTCCGTCACGCGATTCCCGCCGGAAATTACTTCCGATGGCTAGCGCAGGCCATTCGCCTGGCGCCACATGGAATCGGCGCGATCACCCGCACCAACAAAATGTACCTGCACAATGTTTCCGCCAATCGGCAAACGCTCTTAAGTAGCACTGGCACTCTTGTTTACGCTGAGCAACGAAACCCCTATGCGGGCGTCCACCACGCCGTGGGTGCATCCTTAATCGCAACACGCAACCAACTCCCCACCTTTTTTCCCGACGCCATCGACCGCATCGTCTGGCACATCGAATGCGGACACGCGATCGTGCTCGTAACTGGCACGCTGGCCCCGCTGGCTAACGAAGCCACCCTCGTTCTAACGCTGCGCCTGGCAGCGCGAGGAATCACAACATCCATCGCCGTATGCGCCACGCAACTGGAGCAGGCAAACGATCGCTGGACGGGCCGCATCAAGGGTGAAGCCATGTTCGGCGCAGCGAAAGTTCGCGCCGCCCAAAGAATCGCCACCCAAAAAGGTTTCGATCTCGCGGGCTGCTACGCCTATGGCGATTCCACCAACGACCGCTGGATGTTGGGCGCCGTGGGCCGTCCCGCAGCGGTAAATCCGTCGCGCGAATTGGAGCGCATCGCCCGACTTCGCAACTGGCCGATCCTTCGCTGGGATGAGAGCGCGGCGCCCCACGCCGGACAATCTGCACCTGTAGCCGCCCCCTTTGGAGGGTGGAGTTTAGGTGAGACAACCGCGAAGACGCAACGACAAAGCACGCTCAGCGGCAAACGAATTGCAAACATCAAATCGGAGAGTCTGGGATGAATGGTTCTCAAACGCAGGATCGCCGCATTAACGAAGCCACCTTGCCGTGGCAAGCAAACGCGATCACAGCAAATGCCATCGCCGGCGAACATCGCGGGCCCGCAGCAATTCAAGGGAGGCTGGGAGTTGCGCAAGCCCTGCACAACGAATGGCTCGCTCTCGGCGCCGCCTGTGGCCCGTTCGAATGGATTGTGCTGGGCTACCTGGCCGTATCCAGCGTGCTGATCGCAATTTTTGCCGAAAACCTCGCCCATCCCGTTCGCCTGCTGGCTACGCGAGCCTGCGTGGTGGCTCTCATTATTCTCTTGTGTCGTGGGACCGACATTCTTGCCGGCTCCGAATTTGATCCCAGCACATACACGCAGAAGTTCTGGCACTTCTGGCGCCATTGGTATCCGCATCTATTTTTCTTATTCTGCTTCGAAGAGCTCGCGCACCTGGTCCATCTGATTTCGCCACGATGGCAGGACGCGAAACTCATCGCGTTCGACTATTGGCTGACCGGCGTGCACCCGACGATCTGGCTGGAACAATTCGCGACACCCGCGCGCAACGATTTCATGCAGTTCACCTACATCACCTATTTTGCGTACCTGCTGGTGCTCGACGGAATTCTGTATTACCGGAAAGATTGGCGCGGCTATTGGTCGGTGATGACTTATTCGGCGGTAGCCTACGCGATCGGCTACCTGATCGCGATATCGTTTCCCATCGAGAGCCCATGGTTTGCGATGGCGGGCTCGTGGCACGGCGAACTGCGCGGCGGGCCTTTTACCACGTTGATCAATTTCATCGAGCACTACGGCCGCGTGCGCGGCGCGGCATTTCCCTCCGAGCATGTCGCAGGATCGTTTGCGGCGCTGTGGGGCGCGTGGCGGCATCGCCGCTGGCTATTCTGGGTAATGCTGCCGCTCGTGCTATGCATGTGCGTGTCCACGATTTACGGACGGTATCACTACGTTGCCGACATTTTCGGCGGCATGATCACAGGAACGCTGGGATATCTGATCGGCGGATGGTTGATGAGAAGAAGCGGCCGTTGTCCGAAGCAGCGTAATTCCTAAAAGATTTTCTCCTGACGTCGCAGATTTCCGAACGTTCCAATATTCGCAATAATGAACGCCACGCGGAACTGGTTGTCCTCGCGCACCTGGCCCAGCGCCAGGCGGCGATATTCGACGGCTAGCCCGCAGCAATTGCCGTTGTAGCTGATCTGCACCAGCTGATCCTGCAGCGCATTATTGGTGATGTCGTAGCTGATTCCGGTGGTGATGTTGAAGCCCTTGCGGGTCTCGCTGCCGTAACCCAAGAGTGTGCGAATCTGATTCGCCTTGGGCTGAAGCACCAGCGGATCGGCGTCCAGACGAAAATCCGCGATGGTTAAAAAGAAATCCTTGTAAGGCTTGATTTTTGCCAGCGTACCGACCACGGTGAGCTGCCCGTTGACGCCGCGCTGCGTGTCGTATTCCAGGATCTGCTCGAAATCGAACGGCCCGCCGGGGTTCAGCTTGAAGTCGCTGACGATCGGCGACCAGTTGCGGGGAGCGTCGGCGAACGCGAAGGGCGAGATATCGTCGAGCGTTTGAAACACGTTGCGCGCTCCGGTGACCAGCGCGCCGCCAAATGTCGGATCGAAATAGTGTTTCTGGACGAGGCTCCAGCTGATCAGTTCCTTCGGCTGATCGTCGCCATTCTTCCGGAAGATTCGCTGGGTGACTCCGTATTCGAGTTCGTTGGTGTCGGTAAGCGTGGAGTCGGAATCGAAGCGGATGATTCGGGAAAAATCGTGGATGCCGGTTACGTAGTTGTAGGTGAAGAACGGTTCGATGGTGTGCTTGTACTTTTTCTTGGAATTTGGCCGCTGGTAGAAGCGCTCCAGCGTCGGCAGCCGGAAATCCACGCTGAACTCGCCGTCGTTCCGGCTGATCGATTCGCCGCTCAATAAGGGGGTGGTTAGGTTTGTTCCAGGAACGAGAGAATCGCCGTAATAAGAAGTACGAAATACGGCAGTCGCGGTGACATCCAGCCACGGGCCAAAGTGAAACGGCAGCGTGGCGCGGGGTGCGAACTCGGTTCGAGCTACGGCCGAGGGCGTGTCGATCAGACTGTCGTCGCGATGCGCCGCGCCCGCGAACGCGTCAAATCCAAAATAGATCGGCAGATTCTGCCACGGCGCCTGCTCGACCGAGCCGAATCTCAACTCCGGCGCATTACGCAGCGTGACGCTGGTTTGCACCGGGTTCACCGTGAGGAAGCTTTTGTCGTTCAGCGCCGCCAAATTCAGGCTGAAACCATTGAAATTGTTCGTGAGAAAAATCGAGCTGCGCACTTCGGAGTTGATGGCATCCCCAAATGTGTCGGCGAACGCCAGCCGGAAGGTGAGCGAGGAAAGCTCGTTGACGTCGGAAACGAAGCGCCAGTTGTGTTTCAGCAGTGAAGTAATTTCCAACTGTTGTTCATGGCCCCCCTGAGAGACCAGTTGGGTGGTTTGCGTCGGAAGCCCGACATTGACGAGGGTGGGGACGCCGCGATCGATCACACCGAAATAGTTGTACTTGATCGAGGTGCCCTCCCACGGCTTGGCGCGGAAAAGGGCGCGTTCCGCCGAGCCGCGGCGGCTGAGATACTCCGCTCCGAGTGAAGTATCCAGCCAGGGTGTCGGCGCCCAGTAAAACGCATCACCAAAAACGAATCCCTTGCTACTGCTGTTTCCCACGACGGGAAGCAGAAATCCCGATTCGCGCACCTTCGGGCCGGCCGGCGCGGTGGCATACGGCAGCCAGACCAGCGGAACTTTGAGCAACCGGAAGTTGGAGTTCACCAGCGCCATCGTCTTGTCCACCCGGACGTGTGCGTGCTGCGCGAAAAATTGCCACTTCGGATGCTCCGGGTCGCAGACCGTGATCCAGGCGGTGGTCAGAACGTAGATGTCGGTGTTGTATCTCTCGACGTTGCGCGCCTCGAAATAAAGCGGATTGTCGGTGATCAGTACCGTGGGGTTTGGCCGCCGCTCGATTTTGATGGTGCCGCGCACGTTGTAGAACGTGCCCCGGCCGGTGCTGACGTTGTAGTGCGCTTCGGTCGCTTCCAGGTGTTGATTCTCGTAGTCGAACACCACGTGGCCGCGGGCGACGGCCTCGTTGGTTTGCTCGTTGTATTCCACGTGGTCCGCCTGGAGGCGCTGGTTGTTGTAATGAATGTCCACGGCGCCGTCGGCGATGGTGAGATCCCCCTGGCGCTTCTGCGGACCGGTGGAGGAAAGCTCGGCGACGCCCCCCTTGCCGGACGGCGCGGGAATTTGCTGCGCGGGCGTTGCTGTTGCGTCGAGGGTGGCCAACAGCACCGCGAAAACGAGCCAAAGCGGCAGCAGCGCCGTCAGAAGAAATGCGGAGCGAGGCGCTGAGCAGGATCGTGCATGGGAATGTCGCTTCACGCTGAACATTCGCTAAGTAAAGGCAATCGGCAAAAGCAGTTGGATAGCCTAGCACGGTTCCCGGGATGTCCGGCCAGCGCAACAAATCCTCGCCTTCGGACGGGGGCGGTTGCATGGCGGATCCGGCCTGCCGGCAACATCTTGCTGCGCGTTTTCCCGCACCCGGGGTATCATGCCCCGCCGCAAAAAGGGCGTGCGCCGGCGGATGGAAGCGTGGTGTGGCTACGGGAGGGCGCGGCTTCAGTTTACCCAGAGGGAACGAAGGGCCGTGCCGTAAGGTCTTCTCCTTTCGGTCGGCTTTAGACGCTGAGGGCCGAGTGTCGATTTTGGTACGGAGGAAGAGGCATGAACGTGATGCAGGAGAAGCTTTTCCGCTCAAGCATATGGCTTGCGGTATGGGCGACGATATTGGCTGTGTTGGCGGGCGGGGTAACGGCGACCATTGCCTTTGCGAAGCCGGACGATCCCCCCAACCAGGAGAAAAAAGAGGAAAAGAAAGACGATAAGAAGGACGACAAAGAAAAGAAGGGCCTGCCCCTCAAGCCCGATCGCAAAATCGAATTTACGACCGACGAGGGTACCTGGCTCTCGCTGGACGTTTCGCCCGACGGCAAAACCATCGTGTTCGAGTTGCTCGGCGACATTTACACCCTGCCGATCGAAGGTGGCGAAGCCAAGCTGATCGACGGCGGCATGGCCTTCGACAGCCAGCCGCGCTTTTCTCCCGACGGCAAGTGGATCGCCTTCATCTCCGATCGCGAAGGCAGCGAGAACGTCTGGATCATGCATCCCGACGGCACCGAGCCGAAGCAAGTTTCCAAGGACCCCAACAACCCTTTTGCCTCGCCCAGCTGGTCCCCGGATGGCAAGTATATTTTCGTGTCGAAAGCCGGCTTCGGAATCACCGCTTATGAAATCTGGATGTACCACGTCGACGGCGGCGCCGGCATACAGATCACCAAAGCCAAGCCTACGCCGACGACCCCGCGCAAGGAGCGGCCCAATGCCATGGGCGTGGTGGCGTCGCCCGATGGCAAGTACCTCTACTACGCGATGCGCAAGGGCCCTTTTTCCTACAACGCGCAATTCCCCTTGTGGAGCATCATGCGCCGCGACCGCAAAACCGGCGATGAAGACACCATCATCGAGCAACTGGAGAGCGCCTTCCGCCCGATCCTTTCGCCCGACGGGACAAAACTTCTTTACGTCACCCGCTACGAAACCGAGAGCGAGTTGCGCCTGCGCAATCTGCAGACCGGCGACGATCGCTGGGTGCGTTACCCCATCACGCGCGATGACCAGGAGTCTCTTTTTTCGCGCGACGTTTTCCCCGGCTACGCGTTCCTGCCCGACGGGAACGAAATCGTCTACAACCAGGACGGCAAAATCCGCCGGCTGAATCTTTCCACGGGAGCGGAAAGCATCATCCCGTTCACAGCGAAGGTGTCGCAGGACATCGGCCCGAAACTCGATTTTCCGCAAAAGGTAGAACAAGGGCCGGTGAAGGTGCGCCTGATCCAGGATCCCGTCGAATCGCCGGACGGCAAGAAGCTGGCGTTTTCCGCGATGACCCACCTGTTCACGATCGATCTTCCGACGGGAAAACCGCAACGCGTCACCAGCGGCAACGCGCACGAATTCCAGCCCGCATGGTCGCCCGATGGGAAATCCATCGCCTACGTCACGTGGTCAAGTGAAGGCGGCCAATTGTGGAAGGTGCCGGCCGCCGGAGGAACGCCACAACAATTGTCGAAATCGCTGGGCGTGTACAGCAATCCCGCCTGGTCGCCGGACGGGACGAAGATCGTCGTGCTGCGCGGGAACGCCTATGACCGCGAAAACAGCGAGTTCGACAGCGGCCAGACTTCCAACGCCGATCTGATGTGGGTTCCCGCCGAAGGCGGGGATGCGAATCTGATTCTGCCGGCCCGTGGCGCTGGCGGCGCGCACTTTACGCACGAAAAGGATCGCATCTACGTGTACACGCCGCAGGGACTGATCTCGCTGCGCTACGACGGCACCGATCGCCGCACGCACCTGGTCGTCAAGGGCAAGGGCCTGTACTTTTTCGAGGAGCCGATTCCCGCGGATGACCTTCAGCCGAGCCCGGATGGTCAATGGGTCCTCGCGCACCTGATGAATCAACTTTATTTGATCGCGATGCCGGTGGTTGGCGGAGAGCCGCCGACCGTGGATGTGTCCACGCCGTCGGTTCCCATAAAGCGGCTGACCGACATCGGCGCGGACTATTTTGGGTGGGCCGACGACGGCAAGACCATTACCTGGGCCGTTGGTTCGAGTTATTTTCGCGAACCGCTGAGCGCGATTTCCTTTGAGCCGCCGAAGGACGAAAAGAAAGACGGCGAAGCGAAGGACGGCGAGAAGAAGGATTCCACCGAGGCGAAGTCCGCCGCCAAGCCGGACGCGAAGAAAGACGACAAAGACAAGAAGGACGAAAAAAAGGAAGAGAAAAAGTTTAAAGAGCTGGACAAGAACGTAACCGAAATCGCGGTCGATCTCGAAGTCCCGCGCAAGACGCCCAAGGGCACCATCGTGCTTCGCGGCGCGACCGTCGTGACCATGAAAGGCGACGAAGTCCTGAAGAACGCCGACATCGTGGTCGAAAACAATCGCATCACGCGCGTTGGCGCCAAAGGTAGCGTTCCGGCCGGGGCGAAGGTGTTCGACGTCGCGGGCAAAACGATTGTGCCGGGCTTTATCGATACCCACGCGCACTGGACCGAAATCCGCCGCGGCATCCTGGACACGCAAAACTGGGCGTTCCTCGCCAACGTCGCCTACGGCGTGACCTCCGGCCTCGACGTGCAAACCAGCACCAACGACATGTTCGCCTACCAGGACCTCGTGGATTCCGGAGACATCATCGGCTTGCGCGCGTTTTCCACCGGGCCGGGCGTTTTCTCCGACAACAATTTCCAGTCCGAGGAAGAAGTGAAAGGGGTGCTCACGAAATACAAAAAATATTACGGTACGCCCAACATCAAGAGCTACATCGTGGGCGACCGCAAGCAGCGGCAGTTCATGGTGCAGGCGTCGAAGGAACTGGGCATGATGCCGACGACCGAAGGCGGCCTGGATCTGAAGCTCGATCTGACCCACGTCATCGACGGTTTCCACGGCAACGAACACACACTGCCGATCACGCCACTTTTCAAGGATGTGCTGCAAATCTTCGCGCAGTCGGGCATCGCTTCGACGCCGACGCTGATCGTGAACTATGGCGGGCCGTTCGGCGAAGACTATTGGTACGAATACAGCGAAGTCCACGATAACGCCAAGCTCAATCACTTCACGCCGCACCGCATCATCGACGAAAAAACCAAGCGGCGTCCGGAGTGGTTCCGCAAGGACGAATACGCATTCCCAAAACTTTCCGCGCAGGTCGCGAAGCTGGAGCGCGCCGGCGGATTGGTGGGAGTCGGCGGCCACGGCCAGTTGCAAGGCTTGGGCTACCACTGGGAAATGTGGATGCTGGCCAGCGGCGGCATGACCCCGCTGGAAGTGCTGCGCTGCGCGACAGTGAACGGCTCGAAGATCATCGGGCGCCCCGACGATCTTGGATCGATCCAGCCGGGCAAGCTCGCCGATCTCGTGATCCTCGACAAAAATCCGCTCGACGACATTCACAATACCAACACCATCCACTGGGTGATGAAAAACGGAGAATTGTTCGAGGGCGACACCCTGGACCAGGTCTGGCCGGAACAAAAGAAACTCGAGCCGCTGTGGTTCTGGAATTACGACAAGCCGAAAGCCGGCGACCCGCTAAGCTACGGCAAGACTGTAACTCCCTGAACCGTGTCCTAACGCGGTAAGCGGTAATCCTGCCGACCAACCATCGGATTCACCCATCCGCATTTGTAGGGGCGCAGCACGGCTGCGCCCCATCTCGGCAACCAACAAAGGTGTGTAGGCAAGTCAGTTCTGGTCTCGTGAGACGCCTACTCGCAACGCAAGGCCGTCATCGGATCGATGGCCGAGGCATGGCGCGCCGGTATGGCGCAAGCTATCGCTGCCACCAGCGAAAGGAGGAGTGTTCCCGCAACGAGAATGACGGGGTCGCGCACGTTGCCTTCCGCCCACTTCGCCAGGATTGTGCTCAGGGCCAGTGAGAGCGCAACTCCGGCAAGGATCCCGCCGCCCACGCTCCCAAGTGTCGACGCAAACACGATTCGCAGCACATGGCTGCGCTCTGCTCCCAGCGCCATGCGAATTCCAAACTCATTGGTTCGCTGCGCCACCGTGTAGGAGACCACGCTGTACAGCCCGACGGCCGCGAGAGCTAGCGCCAGCCACGCGAAAATGCCAAAGATCCATGCGGCCAAATGCTCCTGCTGCCATTCCGGCCCATTGGAGATCCAGGAGTCCAACTCTTCGATCTCACCCCACGTCTGCTGGTCCGGGTTCACGGCAACCAACTGCGTTCTAACAGCGTGCACCAGGGTAAGCGGCGGCGCTTCCGTCCTCACCAGAATCTGGAATCCGTCCGGTACGCTAAAGGTGTAAGGCACAAACACCGCGGGCTGAATCGGATTGCGCAGCCCGTCGTTGAGGAAATCCTCCACAATGCCTACGATCGGCAACCACGAATCCGCGATATTAGGCGCCGCCAGAATCTCGGGCGGATGATCTTCGATGACTGGCAACTTTATGGAGTGGCCAATGGCGTCGCCATTCGGGAAATATCGCTGCGCCAGGGTCCGGTTGACCACGGCAACATGAGCGGCATCGTGATTTTCCGTGGCGTTCCACACGCGGCCTTGCAGCAGTGGAATATGCAAGGCCGTAAAATATTCGGGGCTCACCTGATGGATGTATCCCATCTGCTGGTCATCCGCGGGTTTCCCGAGGATTTCAAAGCGTTGGTTCGAGCCACTCCGCGGCGGATTAGCGAAGCTGGAAATCGCCGCGATGGTTACGCCGGGCGTCTCGGCGATTTTGGCGCGGAGCTGCTCAAAATAGGCAGAGCGCGCGGCCCACATAGTGTAGGAGTTAACGTGCAAAGGGATTTCCACCGACATCACGTTGTGCGGGTCGTAGCCTAGTGGCCTGTGCAGCATGTGCGCGAAGCCTTCTAAGGCGGACCCGGCTCCAGCCAGGAGCAGCAACGTCAACGCGATCTGCCCAGCAATCAAGACGTTGTGTGTTCTACGTCCCTGAACGCTCCCGGCCACGCGACGCGCGCTGGACTGCATGATCTGGCCTACTTGCGTGCGCGAAAGTTGCAGCGCCGGCCACAGTCCGAAGAGTACGCCCGTTCCCAGCGCCACCGCGACGCTAAAGAACAACACTGGAAGATTAATGCGGACTACGACCTCCGGCGCGAAAGCATACGGAGGCAGCACCAACTTGATGCCTGCGAGAATTCCGTACGAAGTCAAAACGCCCAGCGCCGCTCCGACTGCGGCCAGCAACAGCGATTCGGTAAGAAGTTGACGCACGATGCGGCTGCGAGCCGCGCCCACAGCGGCCCGCACAGCCAACTCGTGCTGCCGCGCTGTGCCGCGCGCGAGCAGCAGAATCGAAACGTTTCCGCACCCGATCGCGAGTAATAACATCACCGCGCCGAACATTAGATACAGCGTTCCGCCGATGCGCCTGATAACCCACTGGTTCAGGCCCTCTACTTGCACCTTGAAGTGCTCGGGAAAATGTTTCGGCATGTCCCTGGCGAATTGTTCAAGGAGAGGTTGCAGCACGGCGTTCGCTGCTTGGTGCGTCACGCCTGGCTTCAATCGCAGATCGACCATATACGTCGGCCCGGGATCCTGGGTCAGTTTCAGCGGGACGTAGACATCCGCGTTGTACCAGGTGAAGCGCGGCGCCGCCACGCCGACGATCTGATAGTTTTTCCGGTCCAGTTGCAGCGTGCGTCCCAGCACGTCTGGATTTGCGAAAAATTGTTTCCGCCAAAACTTGTACGAAAGCACCGCCACAGGTTGCGGGTCTTGCCCATCGACCGCGTCCGAGGGCAGGAGTCCGCGGCCAAGCAGTGGAGGCACACCCAGATCATCGAACCCATCCGAAACAAGACCGATCCCGTTGACGTTCTCCGGAAGTTCGTGGCCGGTCAAGACCATTGGGTAGTAGTCCATGGCCAGGACGGTCTTGATGATAGGGAGTTGCCGCAGTTGTTGAATCTGTGGACCATTCGGGCTGGCCCAAGCCGAGCCAGTCTTGCTGGTTGTGTCCAGGCGCACGATGCGGTCGGCGTTCGGATAAGGGTACGGATTCAGAAGCGCGGCGTAGATTACGCTGAATACCGCGGTGCTTGCGCCGATTCCCAGGGCCAGCGAGATCACCGCGGTCAGCGTGAAGCCGGGACTCTTGATGAGTTGGCGAAGGGAATAGCGGAGATCTTGAAGCAAGGCGTGCATAGCTTGCTCCTACCGATGCGAGAGTTGTCGCCTATGGTTGCACGTGGACTGCTTCGTACGAAACAGTTTCGTTTTAGCGTCGTGCCGTTACTTTACGGGTGCCGCGGCCGGTGCTGATGCCTGGGCCTGCGCTTGTGCGGCTTTGGCTTGCGCCGTTGTCTTGTACCACTCGAAGGTGCGGCGCAGGCCTTCCTCGAAATCGACTTGTGGGTCGTAGCCGAGGAAATTGCGGGCTTGCGTGATCTCGGCCTGGGAATCGCGGATGTCCCCTTCACGCGGTGGATCGTGCTTGGCGACCATGGGATTGCCGGAAATTTTGGAGAGCAGCTCGACGACTTTATTCAGAGGAACGCGGCCGCCTACGCCGACGTTGAAGACCTTGCCGGAGACGTTGGCGGCTTCAAAGGCCAGCAAGTTGGCCTGGACAGCGTTTTCAACGTAGGTGAAATCGCGGGTTTGTTCGCCATCGCCGAAGATTACCGGTTGCGTGTCTTCGAGCGCGGCGTTGCAGAACTTGGCGAGAACTCCCGAGTACGGCGAGCTGGGATCCTGGCGCGGGCCGAAGACGTTGAAATAGCGCAGGCAGACATTTTCCAGGCCATAGCAGCGGCCGAACGTCTGCAAGTAGAGTTCGCCGACATATTTGGTGACGCCGTA
>Ga0187855_10001127_pt1 | contig 21772 bp, 28 predicted proteins | sample June2016WEW_8_10_2_FD_132969 | JGI IMG/M metagenome (GOLD analysis project Ga0187855, IMG submission 132969) | Peatland microbial communities from SPRUCE experiment site at the Marcell Experimental Forest, Minnesota, USA - June2016WEW_8_10 | ecosystem: Environmental > Terrestrial > Soil >...
CCTGACGCTGTCCAAGACGCTGGCCCCGACGCTGTCCCCGACGCTGTCCCAGACGCTGTCCCAGACGCTGTCCCTGACGCTGTCCCCAACGCTGTCCCTGACGCTGGCCCTGACGCTGGCCCCGACGCTGGCCCCGACGCTGTCCCTGACGCTGGCCCCGACGCTGTCCCTGACGCTGTCCCCAACGCTGTCCCTGGTTTTATTTTTTGTTTTATTGATTTCCACAACAAGCACGCGAGTCAATGCTTGAGAAAGCGGGGAATCGCACCAAATAATTTTATTTGGCGGATTTAATCTGGCTGCTGTATAAACCTCATTAATTGCCGTTTCAGCTTCCCGCCGATTTGCCGGCTCAACCGAAAGTCCGATTTTAGTCCATCGCTCCACAAACTCAGGAATCATGGATTCCTGCTCCCTGGTGAGTTTTTCTATTTTCATAAGTTACTTCGTATGTAAAATGGAACCTCATACGCAAGGTAGTCAGACAATACACCCTTGCGCAGCAGCTCCTCATGGAATTGTTTGTAATAAGTTTTTATCCTTTCAATTCAAGCTGCGGGATGTGAATCAAGTGCCGGCGCAGGTTCTTCTGAAGGTTCTTCCGGTGCTCCCGAACACTGCGCCGGATGATGCGTTGGGCTTGATTGGGCTTTCCGTGTTTACAGGGCAATCCCGACTCATTGACTTGTTCGGGCATCTCAATCAACCGGCGACGACGACGGTCGGATTGACGGTGCTTATTGGACTGGGTTCGCAGGAATTGAACCTGATATTTTGCTGCATGTTTTGAGCTGCGGCGCAGCTTCTTTCCGCCTCTTGCCTGTCCCATAGTTTTGTCTCTTTCTGGTTGTTGGTTTGTTGACCGTGGTTTTCTGCCATTAAACAGTAGAATTCGCAGGCCCACTCATGGTGAGCCTGCGTTGTTCTGCTCGCCCTGGCTTATGCCGTGACCGCTTGCGCCGCCTCGATTGCTTCCATGCGCATCAGCGCCCGCTCATCGGCCTTTTCCCCGTCGGTCAGGTTATACTCTGTCCATTCCTGCTCACGGGCAGCAATGGCTTCGGCCAGAGCCTTTTCCTGTTCGTCGGTCAGTTCAGCCGGTTCATCGGCGTGAGGGTCATCGGCAGCAATCGCTTTTTCCTCGTCGTTCAACTGAACGACTTCCGACGGCACTTCGACGGTCTTGGCCGCTTCCTCACGGTCTTTCTTGAGTTTGGCTTCCCGCATCGCAATGACCTGCTCCTCAGGAATACCAAGTTGCGCGGCCAGTTCCGCCGTGTCAACCCTGTCATCGCGGTCAACCGTCACGATTTTTATGGTGGTCACAGTCTGTCCGTTCTTCAACCGGCGCTTGGTAATGGGAGTGTTGTGCGCGGTGAATTCCTGCGAATCCAGACCCGCCACTTCCATCTTGATTCCGGTGAGCATGTCATCGGTAAGACTGAGCACAGCCTTTTCAAACCGCGCATCGTTGTGCTTGCCTTCCAGACCGAGCTTCTTTCGCAAGTCGGACTTCTTACCAAGGGTGAACGCCAGGCCAAGCAGTTCACCGTCGGGCTTGTTGTCCTTGCGCTTCTCAACCGCCGTAAAACGGTTGATGCCAGTCAGGGTTTCCAGTTGTTCCTCGTCACTGAACTCAAACAGTGCGATTTGTCCATTGTTTCCTTTCATTTACTCTGTCCTTTCGGTGATGCCGCCTTTTTCAGTGGCAACAGCATCACAGGTTAATGCCACGCTCATTCGCCGAAGCGGATTGACCGTGACACTCAACACAGGACAGATTAAACACCCAGATACACCTTGCTCGCCCATGTCGCATGCGCCTCACTCCACGGCATCCTAAACTTGCGACTCACAGGACATTTGCTCTTGCCACGCTTCTTGGCCACTTGACCAACCCGCGTCGGACTCCACTTAACCACCGGCTGAGTGACCTCACTCACCAGTGCCATTTCGTTCTGCTTAGCTTCATGATACATAGTGTTCCTTTCACATATAAGTAGCGTGATACCAGCGAATTCTTTAATCCACACTTGACCTCTTCCCAGACCTATGCCACAGTCCTGTCATTATGGCCTATTTGACCGCACCAGCCCGAACATTGTGCGAAATTCAAAAAGCACTAGTAGCCATCATTAAGGCTAGTAAGGAAGAAGGAGCAGCGGCGGCGATGTGTGCGCGGGAATGGGTTAATATTGAACGACTGAAACGGGAGATGAGGGGCATCCCACCGATGAAGGCTGTGAGTCCGGCAGAGCTTGACTTGATGAGAGCCAGACGAGCCAAGGTGATAGCTGACGCTGCAACAATCGAAGCCGAAGAAGTCCCAAAGGAATCTCTTTTCCAGCCACCCGTCACCACACCACCCACCCCCATGCCCCCAAGGGGCGGCGGGGACCTTAATAACAAGTAACCTCACTGAACACAGGTGATTTCAGAAAGTTGAGATACAACTGACTGAAACCGAACCTTACTGCAATCTGAAAGACAGAGGGGTTTTTAGGGGATTTTGGGTGGTCTTGTCAAGACAAATCGCACTACGATTGAATTACAGGCTCTTTTACTTGGTGGGTGGGGCATGGATATGGTTGAGTCCTTATTCGTGTACCAGCAGTACCGTGGCCGTATAATGCGGTGCCATCTGGTGAGGGGTGGCAGTGGTTGGTCGGACGGCCTGCGTTCCCAGGGCCAGCAGGCCCGTAGGATGTGAGGTGTGGTGGTCTTGAGGCTGATACCCTTTTGAGATGTCTTTACCTGCTGAAAAACTTTACGGGTACGGTGAGGCGACATACCCGACGCTGCCTTCTTTTATATCTTATGACTCTTACTATGTCCACGGTTTGTCCAACAGATGTCCACGTTGTCCATTTTGTGCACGATAGTTGTTGACATCAAAATCTCCTGTGTTATAAAGGGTGGATATGGACTTTTACACGCCGCTATTCTCAAAAATCGTGGACTCATCGCTGTGGTCTGAACCTGATTATGTCGTCAAGGTGTTTCTGACCATGATTGCCAAGAAGGACAGGGACAATGTGGTGAGGGGAAATGCCTACAATATCTCGCTGTGGGCCAGAAAAACCGAGAAGGAGGTTTTGAGTGCCTTGGAGATTTTGTCAGCGCCGGATACTCGCAGGCTGGAGCCACAGCCCCACGAAGGCAGGAGAATCGAGAAGGTTACCGATGGATGGCTGATATTGAACGGGAAGTATTATCAGGTGCTGATGACCACGGTGAATCGCAGGGCTTACAAGGCTAACAAGGAGAAGGAGCGTCGGCAGAGAAAGAAGCAACTTAATGGGTCATGTCCTGACGGGGGTGCCGCTACCATTGCCCGAGCCGAAGATGTTCAGGAATCCGACGCCGACCGCGAGCTTCGGGAAATGAGGGAACGTGAAGGTTAATCAAATCCGATATTCCGCTCCATGCCTCCGGTGGATGTTGGGATTGGAACCCCCAGACGCAAAGCTTGGTCTGGTCAAGAGGGGTTATTCTTGGAAGTGGCTCGCTCTGTCTCCCTGACGTACCATTCCTCCAAAACTGGGTTCCATCGCCGGCTGCCGGCCTCAAGCTGGTGCAGGAAGCCATGGGATATGCCCAGCTTCCTGGCCATGGCCCGGAGCGTGATGCCGGAAGTCATCCTTAAAAGCTTCAATTCAGCCCCGATTCGGGCCTGATTAGGCTCTTTTCCGGTGCCATTGCAGCGGGGGCATTTGGTGGATTCAGATTTCATAAACCGTTTATATTTAACACTGGAAGGCCATATTGTGTGGTCGGCATTTGAATGCCGAATGCCGCCAGCAGGCTAATGCTGGCGGCGTCCAAGATTTCCTGTGCCTTCAACGACTCCGGGCATAGGGTTACGCCGGGGCCGGTTCAGGGTTGGGAATGTATGTTACAACGACCACACTCTTCCACGTTCCGGCCTTTGCGTCAAGCAGAAAACAGACAGAGAGACGGAGAGGACAGAGAAGACGGAGTAACAGAGATGGCTTCAGTAACTCTGTCACTCTGTATCTCTGTATCACTCGCCGTCTTTTGAAAACCAACTGGTTATCATATGAATTCGAGGTCTATGACCCCGGAACAACATGGAATGATGTAGGTGGCATCTACATCTTCGCAGGCATCAACCAACAGGGCCGCTGGAGGGCGCTCTATATCGGAAAGACCGAAAGCTTCAAGAATCGGCTTTCCAATCACGAGAACTGGCCTGCGGCGGTTCGGCTGGGGGCCAGCCACGTCCATGCGATGGTGGTTCGGCAGGAGGCCAACCGGCAGAGGATCGAGGAGGAGCTGATTGAAGCCTATCAGCCCACATTGAATGTCCAGTTGAAATAAACGGGACATTCCTGCTTGTACACGCCCGGCGAATTCTAAACCGATTTGCCGGGCTTTTTTCTTCGTTTCCGAAGTATAATTCCAGCCTATTTTTCATGGCGGCAAAATGATAGCACAAGGTATTCCAATTTCAATATAGGGTGTTCACCTTATGGGTTCAAACCGATGCACCCTTAAACATTTGCTGAGTCAATTTTTAAATCAACCCCGAAGCGCACCACCACCACGGTTTTGTCTCCTTTGGAAATGTTGCGTTTCATGTCAGAACGGAACCTCGTCGTCGTTTGGGTCTGCCACTTTCGGCTCCGCTGGCTGCGGCGGCGGCCCACCCTGGCTGCGCTCGAATATCTTTCCATTCCCCAGTATTGGAAGCTCCACCCCCATGTTCCTGTCTTCCCTGGAAACGGACTGTTTGACCATGTAGTCGCCGTACTTGCCGTTGGGCGTGTCAATCAGAACCAGCTCCACAAACTTGGCCACCTTCCCGTTCTTGCGGGTGACTTCCTTGATGCGGGACTTGTCCAGTAAAGTTACGTCAATACTGACTTGTATCATAACCCCATCCTACCCCATGGTCGCAGTTCTGTAAACAAGTTATTGACTCGAGGTTCAGGCCGTGGTAATTGTTCTGCATGTCAGCACTCAAAGACCGGCAGCGTCAAATACCGGGTGGATTTCGTTTTCGCATACCCGAGGTGCGGTGGCAGTCGGCCCCGTTCGCCTCGTTCGACACCATCGTCAACCAGGCCACGGCCATCATCAATTCCAATCCCTCCCTTCAATCCATATATCCGGCCAGCCGGGACGCGGTGGCCAGCCTGGTGGACAGTTTCAACACCCGGATATGCCAGCAGAACGGCTGGAATTCCTACATCACCGGCGACCCATCCCCGCCGCCCCCAAAACCGGCGGCCCCCGGACTGATGGCAAAGCTGGCCAGTGTTGCGGGGGCCGTAAAAAAACTTGAGCGGGGAATCGAAACCCTTCTGGAATGGGAGACCTCCGGCCTGCCGCCCGTCCCTTTGGAGACCGCCAACTGGCGGGCGTCCATCTGTGTCCAATGCCCACAGAACGGAAAGGGTGACCTGAGCCGGTTCTTCACGGTCCCGGCCAGCGAACAGATACGGCTGCACATGGAGCGGCTTCATTCCCTGAACCTGTCCACCTTCCATGACGGGAAGCTGGGCGTCTGTGAGATGTGTCTATGCCCGCTTAAATTGAAGGTGTTCTGTCCCTCTGAACTGGTCAACAAACATCTGACGGCGGAGCTGCTGTCCGAATTGCCCGGGGAATGCTGGATGTTGCAATGAAAACCATGCCTGAAAACGGCCAAAAAATAGCCGGAACCGATTTTGAAATCGAGCATGTCCGATGGTCCCCCAAGCGGGGGGTCCATCTGTTTTATTTGAAGCGGGTGGGGGAACCGCCAACCCCACGGGACTCACTTGGGGTTCCGATGACCCGGTTCCTGGTCAGAACAGCTGAAGAACTTGGCATTCAACATGAAGCTTAAAAACAGGCATGCTCCAGACGAGGTTCCGGCCCCGGAAAGGGCGGTGGTGCTGGAGTTCAAAAACGGAACCGAATCCTGCCGTTTAATTTTTAAAAAGGAACTGAAGGAGGAATGGTGGCGGGAAATATTATCAAAGCTGGGAGAGCCGGTCTGGGTTTGGCGATATGATGATGAGCCATTATTTGAGCTGGAATGAAACCCAACCTCAAGGATGTGACCCTGGTGTGCATTGACTGCACCCGCAAGGTATTCCTTGGCCATCGGGCCGTCCAGAAGTCCATGGAACAGTGCGATTTTGGGGCTATAAAATTCCTTACCGACAAGATTGGATTTCCTAATAGCGTGCCCATGGGCACGGTTTCGGACATGGCCGGTTACAGCAACTTCTGCATCCGGGAGCTGCACAAACATGTTGACACCACTCATTGTCTGCTGGTGCAGCACGACGGGTATGTGCTCAATGGCGGGGCGTGGGAGGATGAGTTTCTGAAGCATGATTACATCGGCGCTCCCTGGGGCGGGGTCAACCTGGTGGGCAACGGCGGGTTCAGTCTGCGGAGCAAACGGTTGCTGGAGGCCTGTTCAAAAATGTCCGGCGACCCGCATCCCGAGGATGACTTCATCTGCCGCCGGAATCGGGCCGGCCTGGAATCCATGGGCATAAGCTTCGCTCCCAAACCCATGGCTGACCGTTTCGCCGTCGAGGGGGCGTCCTTTGTCTGGAAGGATTATGCCTGGAACTCGGATGGCCGGTTCTGGAGCGGTCAGTTCGGATTTCACAGCTACCTCACGCCGCTGTCAAACCTCAAAGACCGCCCGTTGATATTCCATCATAGCGGCGACCTGGGGGACATCATCTATTCCCTGCCTGTCCTGAAAGTTCTGGGTGGCGGCGTGCTCTATTTGTCCAGCGACTGCCGGTATCCGTTTCCAAAACCGCCCCGCACGGTGATGACCCATCCGGTTGCCAACCTCATCACTCCGTTCCTGGAGCAGCAGCCCTATGTCTGGCAGTGTAAATACACCCCGAATCTTCCCTTCTCAACTGATGTTGACTTGAACACCTTCCGGGATTATTACCGGACACACAAGCCTGACCGGGTCAAGTCCCTGTTCCAGCTTCACCTGGCCCCCTTCGGCCTGAGCCATCCCGAGGACAAGCCCTGGCTGTTTATAGACCAGGTGACGAGGGTTCCGGGGCGGCCCATCGCAGTCAACCTCACCCCTCGTTACCGAAACCCGCATTTCCCATGGCTGCATCTGATTCGCCAATACTCCGAACAGATGGTGTTCGTCGGGCTGGAGGAGGAGGCGAAGGAATTCAACCGGATGTGCGCCGCCGTGGGACGGGCCGTGCCTTGGTGCCGGACAGCGAACCTGATGGAACTGGCCCGGGTCGTGGCCGGTTCCAAGGTGTTCATCGGAAACCAGTCAACTCCCATGGCCCTGGCACTGGGGTTTGGAAAAAATGTCATCCAGGAATGCTGGCAGGGGAACGCCAACTGCCTGTTCAATCGCAGCAACGCCATCTTCTGGGGTGTCAGCACGGTTGACCCGGAGATTGCAATTCCTGATGATTGGCTTACAATGAAAAAGAATTTATGAATTTTAAATTGGCCGCTCAGGTCGAGTCTTGCTGTTACGATATCCGTCTCGCCGACTTCACCCGGGGGAAAAACCGGGCACGCATCAACGACTTGTTCAACGGCGTGAAGCCATTCGAGAGCGACGAGGAGAATCCCATCAATGTGAACTTTCTGGGGGGCACGGTCATCGCCCATGACGCCCGTGCCCAGTTCAACTCCGCCTTCCTGAAGCCGGGAAAATATTTCAACGCCTCGGTGGACAGCGGCCCGACCCACAAGCGTTCCGTCTATTCCTCCATCGTAACCAAGGAGATGAACCGCATCATGGGCCGCTCGATGGTTTATTTTGAGACCTTCCGCAGCAAGTTCGCCATGGACGTGCTGCACGGCATCGGCCCGGCGGCGTGGCGCAACCGGGACGGCTGGCTGCCCAACGCCATCGGGGTCGAGGATGTGGGCATCCCCGCCAATACCCTGCTGACGATGGAGAACCTTCCGTTCTTCTACATCTACCGCAGTTACACACTTCCTGAAATCATGCGGCTGACCTCCAACCGCACCGCCGCCATCAAAGCCGGGTGGAACATGAAGTTGGTGGACAAGTGCATTGAATGGATTGACCGGGAGACCCTGTCCTTGATGGGCAGCAACTGGCCCGAGGTCTGGTCGCCGGAGAAGGTGGCCGAGCGCACCAAGGGTGACGGCATGTTCTACGCCTCCGACCAGGTGCCCACCATCGACTGCTTCGACTTTTATTTCTGGAACGACGACGATAAGACGCAGGGCTGGAACCGGCGCATCATCCTGGATTCCTGGTCGTCCCCGCAGTCGGGCACGGGCCGGGGCGAATCCACCCGGATGGAGCGAAATGAAAAGACCGAGTTCGCCCGAAACCAGTTCCTGTTCAACCCCGGAAAGCGCAAGTACGCCGACCAGTTGTCCGAACTCATCTCCTTCCAGTTCGCCGACCTGTCCAGTGTGGCTCCGTTCCGTTACCATTCCGTCCGTTCGCTGGGGTTCCTGCTCTACGCCGTGTGCCATCTCCAGAACCGTATGCGCTGCCGTTTCAACGCCGCCGTGTTCGAGGCGCTGATGAACTATTACCGGGTCAAATCCATGGACGACGTGGAGCGGGCGCTCAAGCTGGACATGGTGAATCAGGGATTCATCGACGAGACCATTCATTTCATCCCGGCCCAGGAGCGCTGGAACGTCAACGCCAGTCTCATCGAGCTGGGCATGAAGGAGAACCAGGCCATCATCGACCGCAACTCCAGCACGTGGACGGCGCAGCAGGGCCAGAACCAGCCGGGCGACCGCAAGACCAAGTTTCAGGTCATGGCCGAGATGAACCAGAACACCGCGCTGGTCGCCTCCGCCCTGAACCAGGCTTATCATTATCAGGAGCCGGAGTACCGCGAAATCTTCCGCCGGTTCTGCAACCGGAAATCCCAGGACCGGGACGTGCTGGCTTTCCGCGCCGCCGTGCTGAAGCAGGGTGTCCCCGAAACCCTGCTCGACCCCGACCGCTGGGACATTGAACCCACCCGGGTCATGGGTGCCGGCAACAAGACGCTGGAAATGGCCATCAGCGAGCAGTTGATGCAGATGCGCCAGCTCTACGACCCGGAGCCGCAGCGGGAGATTCTGCGCGACGTGACGCTGGCCATCACCGACGACCCGGCCCGCGCGCTGCGCCTGGTGCCGGAGCAGCCGCTCAAGATTTCGGATACTGTCCACGACGCCCAGTTGAGCATGGGAACGCTGATGCAGGGCTTCCCCGTCGCCGTCAAGACCGGGCAGAACCACAAGGAGTTCGTCATGGTGCTGCTGGCCGAGCTGGGTCAAATCATCCAACAGACCGAGAAGTCCGGCGGCATGGCTCCGCCCGACAAAATCAAGGGCTTCCAGATGGTGGCCCAGTGCATCGAGCAGCATCTCAAGGCGCTGTCACAGGACAAGAACGAGAAATCGTTTGTGGCTCAGGCCGAGAAACAACTGGCCAAGCTGATGAATCTGGTCAAGGCGTTCATCCAGCGACTTCAGGAGCAGATGAAGAAGCAGCAGGCCCAAGGCGGCGGCGTTGACCCGCAGACCAAGGGCAAGATTGCTGCCATGACCATCAGCGCCCAAGCCAAGGCGAAGCTGGCCGAGCAGAGTCACACCGCCAAGACCGCCCAGAAACAGGTGGCATTCGAGATGGATGAACAGCGCAAGCAGCGCGAGTTCGACGCCGAGCAGCACCGAAAGAACGTCGAGGCGCTGCACGAGGCGGGACGAGGGAAACTATCATCGCTGGACAATGAAGATGAATGACGCATCACCCTATCTGAATGGAATTCCGGTAAGGCCGGAAGTGAGGGCGGCTCTGTCAAAGCTATACAAGCATGAAAATAACAATCAAAACCATTCCGCACCAGGAACAGAAATACGAGACGGTGGGGGATTATTGGAGGGACCTGGACGGCTCATTGAACATCGTGGTGTCCGAGATGTCCGACCCAACGATGGAGACGTTGGTGGCCATACATGAGTTGGTTGAGGTGTTGCAGATGGAGAAACACAACATCCCGCTGATTGCCTCCAACGAGTTCGACATCATTTATGAGAAGGAGCGGCAGGTTGGAATGCACGACCAGGACGATGAGCCTGGAGACGACCCTCGGTGCCCGTACCGTCGGGAGCATCGGTTTGCCGAAAACATCGAGCGCCAGGTGGCCTTTGAGCTGGGAGTGGACTGGGATGAATATGGAGCGAAGGTGGGGGCTGTAAAATGAGTGTATTTAACGATACCAGCGCCGACGAGTGGAACCCCGCGAACATGGTTCCTACCGGGCGTGGATTCTGTCTCGCGCTTGGCCACATGCCCTCGCGTCACGACATCCGGTGGATTAAGCTTCCAGAGCGCCACATCTATGAATTCGATGGCGATGGGTGGTATCGGGTTGACCCACCGGAGCCAAAATTCCTGGAGCCGGGAGAATTGAAGCATGGCTGAAGACCTTTCATCCAAATCAGTCCTGGTCTATGATTACGGCCACAACCTTGAGCTGGCTATTCGGCTGTCCAGGGAGTTTGGCCAGGTTAAATACTTCAAGCCGTGGAAGGACGCCTCCCCGGAAACCCTGCGGCTGGTCGTGGGTGATGGCATCAAAGGAGTGAAGCGGGTTCGGAACTTCTTCGAGCACATCAACAACACCGACCTGTTTGTGTTCCCCAACATCTACGACGGAGACCTGCAAATGGATTTGGTCTCCAGGGACAAGAGAGTCTGGGGTTCCCGGATGGCTGAGGTCTATGAATATGACCGGGAGAAATTTGTCCACACCCTCGAATCGCTGAAGCTCAAGGTGGCCCCCTACAAGGTGTGCCGGGGAACCACCGAACTCAAAGGCTACCTGGAGGAAAATGAAGACCAGTGGGTCAAGGTTGACTTCCGTGGAGACGATGAGACGTGGCATCACATGAGTATGGCCGGCTCCCGACGGAAGATTGAATGCCTGGAATACAAATTTGGGGCGGCCAAGGAGCATGTTAAATTTACAGTGTTCGCCTCAATAGACAGCACTGTCGAGATGGCTTACGACGGACATTTTATCACCGGGGAAAACGGGGAACCCCAGTTCTCTGACAAGGGGTTCTTTGGGTATGAGAACAAAGACCTGTCTCACATCCTGAGGGTCATTCCCTACAAGAAGTTCCCGGAGGAACTGCTGGAAATAAACGAGGCGTTCGCCCCCAAGCTGGCTGAAAGGGGATACCGGGGCGACTTCGGAACCGAGGTCAGGAAGGCGGAGGACGGAAACTATTTCCTCGACCTGACCGCCCGCACCTCTCACCCGCCAGGGGAAATCATCTGGGAGGCGGTCGCAAACCTGGGGGAATTCTTCTACCACGGTGCTGACGGGGAAAATATCCCACTCAAGACAGAGCATGAGTTCGCAGCCCAGGCGATGCTCTATTCGTCCTGGGCCAAGGACAACTGGCAGACGGTCGAGATTCCTGACGACATCCGACGGTGGGTGAAGCTTTACAATTTCTGCTATGCTGACGAGGCGTGGCAGGTTGTCCCCCATGAGGTTTCCTCCACCTACCCCATTGGCACCTTCCAGCTCATCGGCTGCGTGGTGGCCCTTGGCGATTCGGTCGAGGAAGCCATTGATAACGTCAAGAAATACTGCGAGGACGTGAATGGGTTCGACACTGTTGACCAGCTTGATTCCTTGTCCGAATGCCTGTCACGCATAAAAGAAGGGGAAGAAGAAGGAGTAAAATTCGCCGATGATGTCCCCGAACCCGCCGCAGCCCTTGAGTCGTAAGTCGTTGGTAATCTATCGGCACCCCGGAAACTAGTTTCCACTTGATGGGCGGTTCCAAAGTAGTTGACAAAACAACGGTCATCGACTATTGTCTCACCAGCATGACACCTGACGCATCACCTGGAGGCTACACTGGCGGCGTTGGAAGCTGCGGATACCCGCAGACGAAGGTCTCGCAGGAGCCGAAATACGACAACTCCGTTCGCAGGGGCCGGAAGCGACGGAAGAAAAGGAAATCACCATGAGTGTTAAAATCCAGCATCACGACTGTTCCATTGACGAAATCATAAATTTCTTCGTGCTGGGGTTCGATGCCGGCGAAGGCCGCCGAATCATCAATCACGAGTACAACATCGACCAGCATAATGGCAGGGTATGGCTCAAGCTCTACATCGATGAGCCGGACGTAAAAGTCACCGACGCTGACGCACCCAGGACGGAGTGACCATGGACATCGACAATGTGCCCAATTTACCGACCTATGAAAAGCCCAAGGAGAGGGTTCCGGCTGCATTGCCTGCGACCCTGACGGTCAAGCACCCCAACACCCTAAACCGGCTCATCGGAAAGATGCTCAAGCCACAGATGAGGCGCATGCAAAAATCTCCAACTGGCAAACGAAACAAGAAACACAAATTCTATTGATTATGGAAACACAAAACACCACCAAAACACGTCCTGCCAATCCCACGCCCAAGCATACCTTTCTGGAGATTCCAACGTGGATTTCCGACCATCGCAAGCTGCTGGATACACCGTCGTTCCAGAGGGCCATCGACTACGCCTCCCGGCATTACGTCCGGTCTCTGCACGGCATCGCCCCCAGCGACCTGACCCATCCCAATTTCATGGCCGCCAGCGCAATGAACTTCCAGCGCATTCAGGGAATGCACGACTTCATCGCCGTGTTGATGGCCCTGTCGGAAGTTCCTCCCCCCAGGGCCGCAGGAAAATCCTCAGACAACCTGGATAATTGATTATGGCAGACGATATTTCAACCGCAGCTCCGGCGGCACCTGCTCCGACAGAACCCGCTCCGTCAGCCGCACCAGCCCCGCGTGAGATTCAGGTCTCAAAGATGGCACCTCCCGCCACCGCCGCGCCTCCGCCCAAGAAAGGCTCTGCGAGGGAGGGCGTGCTTAACGACCTGAGAAAGAGGGCCAAGCCGGAGCCGGGTACTGTGACTCCGGAACCAGAACCCACCAAATCCGCCGCACCCAAGGAAAACGATTCCCCTGTTGAGGGAGATGAATCAACTGCCGTCCCACCGGATGGAAAGCCATCTACCGACCCCAAGAAGAAGGTTAATCCCTGGAAGTTGGTTGATGATTACAAGGCCAAAATCAAGGCCAAGGAAGCTGAGCTTGCTGAGTTGGGAAAGCGGGCCATCCCTGAGGATAAATGGAAATCAGTCAATGAAACTCTGGCCCAGAAAGAGTCCCGGCTCAAGGAGCTGGAGGAGGAAATCCGGTACGTCAACTATTCCAAGAGCGACGAGTTCAAGACCAAGTACCAGAAGCCCTACGACGACGCATGGAAGCGTGCCATGTCGGAACTGGGCGAGCTTACGGTTGAGACCGCCGATGGAAACTCCCGCCCGGTGGAACCCAAGGATATTCTTGAGCTGGTGAACATGCCGCTGGGACAGGCCCATGCCTCCGCCGTGGAGAAGTTTGGAGAGCTGGCCCCGGAGGTCATGGCTCAGCGCAAGGAGATTCGCAAGCTTTGGGACGACCAGGCTGCCGCTTTGGAACAGTCCCGCACTGATGGTGAGGCCAGGGAGAAGCGGACATCCGAAGCCCGCCAGAAGGAAATCGGTGAGATGACCACCGGACTTAAAGACCAGTGGACAAAGGCCAACGAATCCGCCGCCGCCGACCCCAAATACGGAACCTTCTTCAAGCCCATTGACGGTGATGAGCAGGGCAACCAGAGATTGGCCAAGGGTTTCGAGCTGGCTGACCGTGCATTCAGCGAGAACCCGCTGGCATCCGGTCTTACTCCTGAGCAGCGAAATGCCATCGTCCAGCGTCATGCCGCAGTCAGGAACCGTTGCGCCGCGTTTGGAAGGCTGGTTTATCAGAACCAGACCAAGGACGCCCGAGTCAAGGAATTGGAGGCTCAACTGGCCGAATATAACGGCACCGAACCTCCTGCTGATGGTGTAGCCAGGACCAATTCTCCGGCTGCTCCCGCCAAGGGCATGGACGGCGTTCTGGCTGAACTCCGAAAGAGGGCCAAATGACCATCCATCCAATCAATAAAAGGGTTTTGGTCTGGATAAACAAGGCAGGTCTGCTGGAGGGCGATTCGCTCATAATTCGTCCAGAATCACACCAATCCGAGCCGAACACTGGCGTCGTTCTGTCTGTGGGAGCCGGCAATGACGACGTTAAACCAGGAGACCATGTTGTCGTCGAACGCCAGTTCAACACCCATGTCTCCCACGAAGGGAAACTCTGCTGGCTCCTAAATCAGCAGGATATTGTAGCAGTTATAAACAAATAAAATATATGATGCAAGCATCCAAAAACAACATCGGTATTAGTAGTAGCCGTACCTGTGAACCAGAAAGAGAGCTTCAGGTTCCGGTGTCCTTGGGAAGAATATCAAGCTCGATTGATATGCTGGACAAACACATCAACGCCCTCAACAACCGTCTGCGTCCGGTGCTCAGACTTGAGCCATGCGACCCAGAGCAAAAATGTCTATCCGAACCTCCCCGTGGTGACACTGTGTTCGACCAGCTCCACAGCCACTCAAATAGAATTGAGCGGCTCAGCAGCCAGCTTGAGGAAATGCTCCGACTTCTGGAGGTCTGAAGGCATCCGCATTTCGTTCATGTGTTCAGCCCCCGTCAGCAATGGCGGGGTTTTTTATTGGCTCTCGCAATGGATATAAAAAAGAAATTTGACAAAACGCAGCTTACGAACTACCAACCTATTGTTGGTGCCAACGGCATCGTGCCGGCTTAACAACCGGAACAGGAATCTTCAGCGCCTGAGAAAAGACTGGGTCAGCTCCTCGGTGTAGCTTCAAGACACCACAGTAAATCGCGTCCATGTGTGTGGATGCAAAGTTTTGAATGCTAACAATTTTGAAGACAGAACGATAATATGAGTTGCCCAGGTTCCATTATCGCTGCTTGCGATTTCCCTCAGTTCCTTGTTGACCAGACGCCGAAGTTCGACGAACTCATCATGGAGGATATTCGTCCTACCGACGGCTGGTTGCTTAACGTATCGACTGGCACGACCCCGATGGGTACGCCGGTTGAAATCACTCAGGACCGTTTCCGCAACGTGTATCCGAACGTCACGAAGGCGTGGCGCAAGGTGGTGGCCAACGGCCCCGGTTGCACCGGAAATCCCTGTGACCCGCCCGAACATCAAATCGGATGGGGCGCTGACCGTCTGACCTACTTCCTGGAAGGCCAGGAATGGCAGACCCCGCTGTTGTGCTACGACCAGGACATGCACATCACCCATGCGGAACAGCACATCTCCCAAATCATCAACGAGATTTTGCGTCCGGCGACCACCAACATTTCCAGCGTATTCCTCCGCAAACGCGCGCTGTTGTGGGCCAAGACGAAATGGGCCTCCAACGGCACCATGTCCCCGTTCACCTATCAATGGACACTGGCCGGCATCAATGGCGACGAGGAACAATACTTTGACTGCTCGGTTCCTCCGACCAGCCTGTATCTGCTCGTTCCGCAGATGCTCCAGAACCGTTTCAGCCCCTTGATGCGGCGGGGCTATGGCGGCAAGAACCCCTTCAAGGAGACCGCTCCGTTCATCGAGCTGGTGACGGACATGGACACCTGCTGGTCGCTCGACAAGCTCGGCGGCTCCCAGGGCGTCGGCGGAACTCCCAGCGTGAACGGCAACTGGCGGTTCACGGAATGGGGCGCGGCCAATGAGTATTGGCGCTATGGTTTCAGCGGTCAAGTCGGAAACTACATGGTTCGAGTCGATGAGCTGGGCCTCCGGTTCAACTATATCGGCGACCTTGGAGCTTCCGCCAACGGAGGCAGCGGCAACCGTTACCGCTATCAGGTTGTGATTCCATTCGTCAATGGAGTAACCTCCGGCGCTGGCGGGGCTGCCGGTCTGGGTTCCGACGAGAACCCGGCCTACGACCAGGCCCAGTACAGCATCAGCTACATCTGGCACAAAAAGGCCATGGAGCTTCTGGTTCCAGACGCCCGGCCCCTCAACGCGGAGATGCCCTTCGGCCACCGGGATTTCGGCGGCAAGTGGCAGTTCGTGATGGACAACCTTGGTGCCGACACCAACGGCGTGGCCATCAACAACAAGCGGCGCAACAAGGGGCAGTTCATCGCGGACTTCCGTTACTATGTCCGCCCTCTGCACACCGAGTTCGCCGAGGCCATATTCCACAAACGCGAGCAGTTCTGCATCCCGCAGGTCAGCCCGTGCAATCCCGACCCTGGTTATCCCGTGCAGTCCTACAATTCAGCGTTGCCCATGTGCCCGTTGCCCAGCGGCTGGCCGACCAACAGCGGCCCGATACCGATTCCGCAGACCACGGCCACCATTGAAGGCATCAGCGTTCCGATTGCCACCGGCAACACGGAACCCGTGCAGGAGGCTCAATCCACAGCGGGTGAGACCTCGACCAATCCGCCCGACCAGTGATTCTGGTTGCATCATGCGGCTGCCCCGGCTTAGTGTTTTCCCCGGGGCAGCCGCCCTTTAACCAAAGTGAAGACCAATATTGCCATAATTGAACCGAAAGGAAACCAATGCCCGAAGTCAATTCCTATTACGACGACGCTCCCGCTGGCGGGTCCGGCAAGACGCCTTCCGAAGGGTCTGATGAGAATTCCGGTTCCAAGACCGCGCTCATTCCCAAGTCGCTGTTTGGTCACGATTTGAAGCCCGGAGACAAGTGCGACATCGAGGTCGTGGCCGTCCATGAGCAGGATTACGCCGTCAAGGGGTGCTCCGGCCATGAGGATGAGAAGCCGGAGGATGGTGGCGGCGAAGGCGAACCCCAGCCGGAAGGCTCGATGACTTCAATGCTCGAAGATTGAGTCTATGGCCCTCGACTACCAAACCCTTTTACAGCTGGCCCAGCCCAGCGTCGGCTCCTGCAACGCATCCGAGGCCCAGATGCTCAAAATCGGGCTTCTGGTCAGCATCGTCAACACCATAGACCCCATGCAAGCAACAGATGTAAACACCCTTTTGGGCCAGCCAAATGTGGCCTGCTACATTTCCGCCTCCAATGGCGGGATTGCCGTGGCCATTGAGCTGGCGCTGCTCCAGCTAATCGCTTTGAACGTGGGAACCGGCTCAGGCTCCGGTGCTCCCGATTACATCAATTATGCAGGCCCTCCGATTCTGAACCCGCCCCAGCTTCAGAACATCGTCGTGGATGTCAATGGCCGTCAATGGCAGTATTTCGGCGGGGCATGGAACTGATATGAAGAACCTTATAGCAGCACTAATCTTGTTCGTGGCCACCATCGCGTTCGGTCAGAACCAATACTACGGCACGTTCCACGGCAACGCCGACACGTCCACTTTGGCGAACTCGGCGAATACGGCAGGCACGGCAACCACGCTGTCTGGTTCATCGAACACATGGCAGACAAATATTGTAACTCTTAACACAAATGTAATTGTTGGTTCCGGGTTCGGTAATTCAGCATTCAATACCACGTTCAACTATTCGAGTTCGGCAGGAGGATGGACGAACGGGAATTATGGTTTGATTTACAACCCATCTGCAACTACCTATTATGCAGGAAGCGTTCCGTTCTCCGATTTGGTCACAAATCAAAACTCACCAGCCAACGCCTGTTACGATGGTGGCCCACTTACGGATTTTGATGCAACCACCGCCTGCGGAACTCCACCGTTTGGCACATTTAGTTATGCAACTTTAAGCCCGCCGCAGACCAACATTGTTCTGGTGACTTCCATCCTGCCCTCCGGGGTGACGGCGCAACAGTCCATCCTGGCCAGCAACGTGACCGCCTTTGCCATTGACAGCACCAACCTGAACAATGACGGGTACTTTACTTATCTGGTTTCCCGGCTGGGCGTCAGCGGGTACAGCATCAACCGCTACGCCTACAAAAAGACGCTGGCGAAACTGGCCAACAACCAGGGCGCTACAATTCTGTTTGAAGGCAACGGGCTGTTGAATAACGGCTTCAATCTGGCGATGATAAATGCGCTCGCCCAAAGCTACCAGTTCAAGGGGTCAATCAATTACGGCCAGCTTACCTCCATCGGGAACGAGCCAATCAACATGAACATTGCGACCGTGAACGTCACTTATGGGGGGCGCAATACAACCAATTGGTTTCCTCAGATTCCGTTGATAAACAATGCCGCCGCCACCATGACCGCGCCGTATTTCTACCCGTCCGGCGGCGGTATGGTTGCGGACACCTTTGGCGTGTACTTTCTAAAGTGGAACCAAGGCGGAAATTTCAACATCCAGCAAAGCACCAATGGTTCGACCTGGGTGACGGTGGCGGCAATCAATGCCAACACGAATGTGTCCTATGTGGTCGGGGCTTTTTACCGCTGGACCAACGCCTTCACGACTTACGGAAGCGGCACGGCAATCCGGGTGCAGGGTGTCGAGTCAACTTCAACCAATATGATTTTGGGCTTTGAAGTTCAGAACAGCACCATCACCAACGGAATTTTGGTTGAGAATTACAGTATTGACGGCGTTGGCAGTGACGCCCAAAACGGGCGGGTGTTTGTGGCGGACTCAGTCCGCATTCCAATCTGGCAGCAATGGAAACCCGACCTGACCGTCATGCTTTACCAGACATTGACCAACGCAAACATTCAATACCTGGAAACAAATTATTTCGGCTTTTACCAGACAAACCTGCCGGCCACGGAAATTGCATGGGTGGCGGAACAGCAAACAGGCGGCGGGCCTTGCACCAATACCTGGAATGTGGCACAGGCATTGAAGTCTTTTGGGTACGCATACTTTGACGGCGAGAATCAGTATGCGCAGTGGCCCATGGGTTACACGAACAACCTCAATCGCGGCCTGCAAGTCAACGACATGACCCACCCTACCAGCGCTGGCTATGCCTTTCATGGAGCATTACAGGCCGCGTGGCTGGGATTGGGTAATGAGTCGGAACTGGCTTCCTTTGCCTCTAACCCGTCAAACAATCCGGCTCCGTCAACCTTTGTCACCAATAAAACATTCGCCGTTGGCAACACTTACTCCAACTCTTACAACACGGTCATAACAATCCAAGAATGCATGGCTTTCTTCACTCTGGATACCACCCCACCCAATGCCACGGCATTAACTTTCTGGTGTGATGGAGACCCCAAATACACTGGGTTCACTAATACTGTGACATGTACCGCCACTCCCGGAATTCAGTTGTTTGCAACCAATGCCATCCCCGCTTTCTCGGTTGGGATAAACTGTAATTACGGATTCATTGACAATGGCGGAACAGGTTCATCACATGCGGCAGTAATCGGCGGCCAGCTCAAGTATCCATGATTACTCCGTGCTTGATGAGTGTTGCGCATCATGAAATGACCCGCGCCATCTTCATATTGCTTTTTAGCCTGCTGTTGGCTGGCTGCTCGTCGCCCAAAACTGGCACGCCGGGGACAGCCAGCGAAGGTGACGTAGTCAACATCATCGAAGGCGGTGCGGGAACGGTGCAGCCTGTCAGTGAGATGAACACAGCAGTCGAGCACATGGAGTTAACCGTGCCCGAAGTGTCTCCATCTGGTCATTTTATCCACACCAACAGTTGCGTCATCAATACGGTCACGGATGTGACCAACTGTAATTTTAAGGTTGTGACCAACATAACCCTTGCTTGGCCGGACAATCCCTGCAATGACCGATTCTACAAGTTGACAGGGGTGGCGTGGTGGTTGCAAGGCTCGACGAATTTACACGACTGGTATGGCCTGACCAATTCGTGCCTCGCCACGAACCTTGTGCGCCCGGTCAGGCAGCAGGAATTTTACAGATGGCAACCAGTATAAAAATGAAAGGGTAACATGACCATACCGACTGAGATAGCGGCGGACATTGCGGGGGTGATTGCATCAGCGGCCCTGGCGGTGTTTGGCTGGCTGGCCCTGACCATGGCACAGCTGGTGCAGAAAGTTCATGACCTTCCCTGCGTCAGGGAGGGGGATGCGAGCTGTCCCGACCCCAGGCATCGCCGCCGCAGGGTGATGCTTCGCATGTTGATGTTTTTAGGCATCGCCGGAGTCGTATTCTTCTGCCTGCTGGTGTTCAGTCCCAGCCAGGGGGTGGCGGAGGTGGTTTCCCAGGTCCTGTAAGTTGCTTGACAAACCGGATGGTTCCGGTTTAGCTTACACCTGCATGAATCAAACCATAATTAACCTGACTTCGCTGCTCAGCAATCCCCACCTTCGTTACCCAGTTCTTGGTGTTTTTGCCCTTGAAGCGGCTAAAACCTGGGTTCCTCAATACTCCAATGCCTTGGATGTCACTGAGAAGCTGCTGGCTGTATATCTTATTGGGGTGGCCGCAAGCAACGGACCTGCCTCTGGTGCCGCTCCCAAGCAATGAAAACCATCGACTCAAAAATAGGCAGGAAGTACGGCTATTTCCAGAGCCGTCACAAGAACCCGTTTGCCTTCAGGTATGCACCTAAATCAGGTGTGGAATCCCCCTTGCCGGAGTCGGTTGACCTTCAGCCGTTCTGTCCTCCGGTAGTTGACCAGGGGAACACATCAAGCTGCACCGCCAACGCCATTGCCGGCGCTTACCAGTTCGAGCGCATGCAGGCGCAGATTACCCCGCTGACACCCTCCCGGCTGTTCATCTATTGGAACGAGCGCGCGGCGGAAGGCGACACCGGACAGGATGCCGGAGCCTTTGGAGGAGATGGAATCAATTCCTTGGAGACCATTGGGGTTTGTGATGAATCCCTGTGGCCGTTCGACCCTTCCCAGCTGACCGTCAAGCCTTCGGATTCGGCCTTTGCCGCCGCACTGCCCCACACCGTGCTCCAGCGTCAGGTTGTGACCACGCTGGATGACATAAAGGGTGCCATCGCCGACAAGCATCTGGTGGCGTTCGGCATAAGTCTGTACGAATCTTTCGAGTCTCCAGCGGTTGCTTCAACCGGCATTGTTCCTGTGCCATCACCGGCTGAAGGTCTGCTGGGCGGCCATGAAATGGATATTGTCGGCTACGACGATTCAAGGCAGATGTTCAAGGTGAGGAATTCGTGGGGCACATCCTGGGGTCTGTCCGGTTACTGCTGGATTCCTTATTCCTATGTCATGTCCGCCGGAAGCGATTTCGAGGTAATAACCGCAATATCAAACTAACCAAACGACCATGAGAAAACTAAAACTGTTCATAATCCTGTTGTCCACATCAACCCTGTCGCTCAGCGCCATTGCTCAAAGCAATCCGTTCCAGACCGCCTGGGATTCCGCCATCCAAAATGGTGCCGCCGGCGGCGGATACTGGCGGGCCACGACGGGGAATTACAGCATTTACAGCTATGACGCCCTCTACAACGTGGCCACTGCCACCAATGCCCTGGGTGCCGGCTTGATTGCCGGCGGTGACGACCTGAGAACCAGGGGTCAGTCGGTATGGAACGATGTCAAGGGAGGGTTCACCATCAACTATTCATTTGATGCTCTCAGGTCTGTTGGTTATACCAATGTATTGGAATTGAAGGTCTATGGCGGAACCGCCGTAGCCACCCCGCATGGCAGCGGAGTCGGTGTCGGCAACATATCCTTCATCGGCGTGGATGGTCATTGGGATGTCTACAAACAGATTGTGGTTCACATTTCTCCGGCCTACCAGACCCGGGTGGGGCAGGGCGCTTACGACCGAAATTATCCCGGCATCCAGTTTTTCGTGAGTCTGGGTGGCGGAACCGGAAGCCTTCTGTCCTCCAGTGAGCCTTATCAGAGGCTGGCCATGAGGAATGCTGGTTTGGGAGACTACTAATTTTGTTCCAGGGCCGGGGC